>Ga0335082_10001389_pt1 | contig 25783 bp, 26 predicted proteins | sample Lox_Sample_41_FD_206718 | JGI IMG/M metagenome (GOLD analysis project Ga0335082, IMG submission 206718) | Soil microbial communities from Loxahatchee National Wildlife Refuge, Florida, United States - Lox_Sample_4.1 | ecosystem: Environmental > Terrestrial > Soil > Wetlands | place: USA... | reverse complement strand
TCCGATTCGCCCAAACGCATACCACCAGCGGGAAGCGTGGTCAGTTCGTTGGCAGTCGGCGCCATGAACGACCAGACGAGCAAGATATTGTTGTAATTCGTGGCAACGATGGCCTGGGACATTCTCTGAGCAAGTTGCTCGGCCTCCGCAGGCGCGCTAATCGTTCCACGAAACACCATGAAGAGCTGGCCTGAAACCAGTTCCAATTGATGAGAAGCAATCTGCCCGAACTCCGACATGGCCTCCAGACTAACGCCAACCTCCTCGGCAGTTCTCATGTCGTCGGCCGCAGTTGGCACTCGCAGGGAGAGGCAGTTTGGATCGAGTGCGCGCAGGACGATGATTGGCTGGCGGGCGCTTCCGCCTGTGTCTCCACCAGTTCCCTGCTGGATGCGCAATAAGGTCCGCGAGCATGCATGGAGAAACTGGAATTCACGCAACGATGTGACGTCCGCGGGCGGATTGCCGCTGTTGCGCGTCGGAAGAACCTTCCATCCTTTGGGCAGCGCATACTGCAAACCCAACTCGGCGTTGCGATAGACTCCCTCAACGATCTCGCCGGGAGGAATGGCCAGACTGCGGTTGCTTTGGATAGCGGCGTCGGCACGCCAGGTAGGCACCGTGGGACCCTCGTACCGTTCACCTGCCGGCTCCACCAGAGCGCCTTCCTTGGTGGCAAGGATCCCGTTATCACCGGTACAGTAAAAGCGCAAAGCGGACGTGGCCTGCTTTGACTTCTGCAGGAACTCCTTGTCGTTTGTTGAGATCAGAATCCCCAGGCGATAGTTTCTGACCTCGGTTCGATACAACGCGGTATAGGTATCCCCCTTGTGCCGTTCGGACAGGTGAAGCCGTTCCGCTGGGAGATAAAACTGTGGCGTTCCGGGCTGAGCTTGCGGCGCAACCAGGGTGCCCTGCGGTGCAACTTGTGGCTGCCCTTGCGGTTCGATCGGCGCTCCCGGCTGGATGGCGCCCGGAGATCCACTGTAAAGCGGCTGCGCCGGTTGTTTGGCCGAGAACCCTTCCAGACCTTCGCGTGGGTCAACCGCGTCGATGGTCAACGAACCGGAACGATCTCCGTTCTGGAATGCGATGGCGAGTAGCGCGTGCTGTCCCTGAGGCATGAGCGGTAGCCTGACCAGGTGTCCTTGGGCGGCGACGGGGAGGTCGAGCGAGAAACCGAAGAAAACGTTGGTGTACGTGCTGTCGGAAATATAGCCTGATTCCGGCAGCAGGGGTACATACCGGGTCGGCGGCTTAGAGGGGTCGGCTCGTACCGGTGCGCATTGCGCACAGGCTGCGACAACCGATGCAACCGCGAGCACAACGGTTACGATAAACTTCTCGGATGAGCGGCGCGCCGCGTCAAGATACCACATCGCACTGGTCCTTCTGGATGCCGGCGAGTCGAGCTAGCCCTCTGGCTAACCTCCGTAATGCAGCAGCGAAAATACGTCGTAATCCCGCAGCTTGTCGCGGCCCTTTAGCGCATCCAACTCCACCACGAAACCCAGACCACGAATGTCAGCCCCAAGGGAGCGGGCCATCTGCGCTGTGGCCTTCGCCGTGCCGCCCGTGGCCAGCAGGTCGTCGCAGATGACAATTCGCTGACCGGGCTTGATGGAATCTTTGTGGACCTCCAGCGTGTCGTGACCATATTCCAGTTCGTACTTCCATTGCAGCACCTCAGCGGGCAGTTTTTTTGGCTTGCGCACAGGCACGAAGCCGGCGTTCAGACGATAGGCCAGCGCCGGACCGAATATAAACCCGCGTGCCTCAATGCCCAGCACAAGATCGATGTCCTGGTCTATGTAGTGCTCGGTGAGCGCATCAACCAGGCGGGCGAAGCCGAGCTTGTCTTTGAGCAGGGTGGTGATGTCGTAGAAGAGAATGCCGGGTTTCGGAAAGTCGGGAACTTCGCGGATGAGCTTCTTTAGGTCGTCACAGTTGTGTTGCTGCCCCATGTTTTACCAGACTCCTTCGATACGAAACGATTGCGATTCCAAAAGCGGCGCGGCGGTTTCGTGGACGTTATCAACCCGCGCGGCGCGCGGGCCGGCCTGAAGCCTGCGGCGCAACGTGTCGTGCTGCTCGCGGCTGCCCGTCGCCATGACTTCCACATCACCGTTCTCGCAGTTGCGCACCCATCCGGTCACACCAATCAGTGCTGCCTCGCGCTCCACGAACCAGCGAAAGCCGACGCCCTGCACGCGTCCGGAGATGAGATAGCGGCGGGTTTGGAAATCAGACATGAGCGATCAGCAGGATAGCGGTTGAATTGTTATGTTGCGTCAGGGACATACAACATCAGCGGTCCCGATTCGCATAGTCCGGCGTCGCAGGGCCGCATCGAAGCTGGCAAACCTGTGGGGGCGTGGTGCTGAAGCAAGGTGCAAACTGTCAGCAAAATCCATCCCTTGAGCGTACCAGTCGATCGCTTGCGTCACCGCGACCGCGTCTTCGATTTCTGCATTGTCAATGCTGAGCACAACACCGAGCGCCGAGAGAACCTCACTCCGCCCGTATTTGTAAATGCCCCTAAGCACCCACTCGAACTCCAACAGGACAGTCTTGGCGAGGAATACGCTTTCCTCTCTTTCCAAGAACGCGACCGCACGTTCAGCCTGCTCCGCATTATCCCGGGTAATGATTCGCACGAGAATATTCGTATCGACTGCGGTCATCTGTGTTTACGCGCCTCGGCAAGCACTCCCTCATCCATCTCCCTAATGCTCTTGGCCCGGCCGGAATAAGGAAGGTAGCCCAAAATACTTCTCCAAGTACGGGATTTGGCGGGAGGCTTGGGGACCAGCAGGATTCCCCCCTCCCGTTCCTGCACCAGGAACTCCATACCCGGTTTCCAATGCCGTGCCACACGGAGGGACTTAGGAAGTACGACTTGCCCTTTGGTTGACAGCTTGGTGGTTTGGCTCACGGTAAGACTCTCGGTAAGATTGTAACAACATCCTACCCCACTTACAAACCCGCCCACTTTTGCCCGGGATATTTCAGAAGTTGTCTCCGTTTTGCTGGCGGGAGAAATATCGTTATCAGAAGAACCAGTAAGCTGAGAACCCCTAGACTGAGACACAAAATTACGAGAAGGCCATCCGGGGTCGAATCTGGTGCTTGCACAATTGCTCCTGTAGATGCTTCAACCCCAATTTAAAGACTAGGCTCCAGCGTTGCCGTCGTTACGCCCGCGACAGATACGCCCCTTCCGACGTGTCCACCCGGATTTTCTCACCCTCATTGATGAACGGCGGCACCTGCACCACGAGTCCGGTCTCGGTCTTGGCCGGCTTGGTCACGCTGCTGGCCGTGGCTGACTTCAACCCCGGCTCCGTCTCGACTACGGTCAACTCCACCGTCTGCGGCAACTCCACGCCGACCGGCTTACCGTCGAAAAACTCCACCTTGATCTGAAGGTTGGCGATCAGATAATCCACCGCATCGCCCAGAATGTCCTTGTTCAGGTGAAGCTGTTCGTAGTTCTCGGTGTTCATGAAATAGTAGTCGTCGCCGTCGGCGTAGAGAAACTCCATCTGGACTTCGTCCACCGTGATCTTCTCGATGGCGTCGCTGGAGCGGAAGCGATGCTCGAACATGGCTCCGGTGCGCAGGTTGCGCAGCTTGGCCTGGATGAAGGCGCGCAGGTTGCCCGGCGTGCGGTGTTCCACCGAGAACACCGAGTGCAGGTCATTGTTGTGCTTGATGACCATGCCCGGACGCAATTGTGTGGCTGGAATCGCCATTCGTATGACTCCTTATGTATTGGGGGAGCCGCAAGCGCGAGAACGACCCAATGGGACTTCATGGACGTGCGGCTCGAAGGATAAACATCTGATTTTACACGGCCCGCCGCACGATTGGGAAATGCCCAACAATAATGCCCAAAAACAACGGGAAGGAGTCAACGATACGGTTGCGACGAGCTTCCTAAGAGTCGGGGCGCAAACACCCCACTCAATATCGCGGTAATATTTACTAAGGAAAGGATGGTTGTGATGAGTCGTGAAGATCGCGGAGCAAGTTACGGACTAACCATGCTATTCATCGGGTTGGCAGCGGGCGCCTTGATGGCCCTACTGTTGACGCCCCAAACCGGCAAGCAAATGCGCAAGACCCTTCGCCGCAAGTACGAAGACGCCCGGGAAGCGGTAGAGGATTTCGGCGATCAGGCCAGCGACTGGATTGACACAGGCTCGGAACTGGCCGATAAGGTGAAAAGTAAAGTCGCGCCCTTGGCCAAGCAGTTCCGCAGATAAGAAATCTAAAACACGCATCCGCCCGCACAACTGCGTTCCGCGTCAGAATTTCGCGTCAACTGGTTGCACTATCGGTTCGGCGATAGTATGGATTCGACCACTATGATTGGCGAAGTCACGCGCACGCAGGTAGCAGCTCCCGCTCCAGCGGCGACGCTGCTGTATGACGACTGGTATGCTGCCCTGCGCGCTTCGGCGATCCGCGGCCAGCAGATGGCGAAGGCCATGTTGCTGGGCATTCCTCTGGCGCTGGGCCGCAACCCATCGGGAAAATACTTCGCACTGCGCGACGCTTGTCCGCATCGCGGCATTCCGCTGTCGTATGGATGGTTCGACGGCGAGAAAGTGACCTGCAAGTATCACGGCTGGGCCTTCGAGCCGGTTTCTGGCCAGTGCTGCGAGATTCCCTCGCTGACCAGCCAGGATTCGCTGGATCCGTCGAAGATTTACGCCGCAGCATTTCCCTGCGAGGAGCGCGACGGACATGTCTGGGTTTATGTGCCGCAACCGGGCCGCGGAAGACTGCGACCGGAAGCGGAATTGCCGGCAATTCCTGAAGTCCCGAAGTTCAGCGCGAAATATCGCACGGCACATCTTTGGGCCGATCTGCCGTGCAACGTCGACCACGGCATCATCGGGCTGATGGATCCGGCGCACGGTCCGTTTGTTCACAACGCTTGGTGGTGGCGCGCGCGACACAGCATCCACGAGAAAGAAAAACACTTCGAGCCCATCGAGAACGGCTTTCGCATGACCGCGCATCAGCCCTCGGCCAACAGCGCGCCTTACAAGCTACTCGGCGTTTACGGCCAGCCGATTACAACCACCATTGATTTCGTGCTGCCCAACCGCCGCTACGAAATCATTCGCTGCGGCGACAAATGGTTCGCTACTCTCACGACCGTGACGCCGACTGCCGACAACAACTGCCGCATTGATGTGGTCGGGGCGTGGAACATTTTCCGCAACGTGCCGTTCCTCACCTCTATCGCCAAGTTCTTCGGCAACCGCTTTGTGCGCCAGGACCAACTGACGATGATTCAGCAGGCCGAAGGGCTGAAATACAATCCCAGCCTCATGCTGATTGACGACGCCGACCGTCCGGCGAAGTGGTATTTCGAGCTGAAGCAGGCGCGGCTGGAGTCGCAGGCAACCGGCGTTCCCATGCGCCATCCCATGAGCGGGCCGGTAACGCTACGCTGGAGAAGCTGAGCGGCGATGAACACTCCCGTTTCCTGGCGCGTCCGGCAACAGCTTCGCAACCTGGCCATCGCCGCTGTCCTGGGAGTGGTCGTGGGAATCTTCATCCTCTATCCCATCAACGAATTTGTTTACTTCTACGAGTATCGGCCGGTGGCGGAATCCACACCTGGAAGTTTTGCTCTGTCGCAGCTGAAGCAGTCCTTACGCGGCGGAACGCCGCGAAAGACTGCGTTCTATGCCATCGTTGGTATCGTCCTGAGCGTTGCGGCAGGTGCGCTGTACTCCGCCATGCATCGCCGCACGGAGCGGATCGAGCAGTTGAGCGCTGCGCTCGGCGAGGACCTGCGCGCGCTGATCGCGCGCGGCGAAAGCGTCAATCTGGAGTTCAAGTCCTCGTTTCGCTGGGACCTGCGGGAGAACAAGGTGAATCGCGCACTGGAGAGCGTTGTACTGAAAACGCTCGCCGGTTACATGAACGGCAACGGCGGCACGCTGTTGATTGGCGTCGCGGATGACGGGAGCGTGACTGGCCTGGAGCACGATTACCCGACACTAAAGAAGCCCGACCGCGATGGTTCCGAGCAGGTTCTGATGACCGCCATCGCCACCAAGCTCGGCGGTGATGCCTGTCACGAGGTGCAGATGGTCTTCCACTCGCTGGAGAACAAGGATGTTTGCCGCGTCATGGTCGCGCCCGCGCATCGTCCTGTTTACGTGAAAGACGGCGACGCTCCGAAGCTGTATGTTCGCGCCGGCGTAAGCACACGTGAGCTCAACGTCCAGGAGGCCATCAACTACACGTCGGCACGATGGCCGAAGTGAAGCCGATGCTTTTCCGGGAGCTAATCCGATGACTCCGGTGTCTGTTCAGGCAGCAAAGGAGCACGGACATGTTCGAAGCTAGTCTGGTTGAATCAAGCGGAAAATTGGCACAGCACAATCCGTGGACCACGGCATTTTCATTTGGGGTGCAAATGCTGGTGGCTGGAGTGCTTGTGTTGCTGCCATTGATCTATACGGATGCGCTTCCCAAACAGCAACTCATGAGCTTTCTCGAGGCGCCTCCACCGCCCGCATCAGCTCCCAAGCCGCTATTGAGAACAGCTGCCGCGAAGCAGGTCAGTGAACTCGACAGGGGAATCTTGCGGCCTCCGGCAGAGATCCCCAAGCACATCGCCATGGTAAAGGACGAAGAGGCTCCGTCGGCCGGTGGCGCTGCAGAAGTGCCAGGATCGATTCCCGGCGTTCCAAATGGGGTCCCAAACGCTGTGCTGAGTGAGGTCATTCGAAACACTCCGTCTGCTTTGCCCAAGGTTGCAGTGCAGAAGGTCCGAGTCTCATCCGGTGTGGCGCAAGGTCTGCTCGTTCATGAGGTGAGGCCGCAATATCCGTCGCTTGCCCGGCAGGCACGCATTCAGGGAACGGTTGTCTTACAGGCAGTTATTGACAAGGGAGGCAAAGTTCAACATCTGGAGATCATAAGCGGCCATCCGATGTTGATTCCAGCGGCCCTGGAAGCGGTAAAGCAATGGCGCTACAAACCCTATTACCTCAACGGAGAACCGGTCGAGGTGGATACGCAGATCAACATTAACTTCACGCTGTCCGGCGGTTAACCTCGCCCCTTCGTAAGAACTCTCCATTTGCATAGCCTGGCCCGTTAAGCGTGTAGTACAGTGGAAAACTGACCTCAGCCACAGCATGAACAACTGAGTACTCACACATTCTTCACCACCCGACAACAGGAGCGCGCACTTCATGATCGAACGACTCAAGGAGAGCTCGGGAGGCGTCATCGGCTTCAAGGTCATCGGCAAGATGACCGCCGAGGACATCCTCGGCTTCGAGCCGCAAATCGGCTACCTCCTCGCCGAGCGCAAACACAAGCCCATCGGCATCCTCGCCGACCTCACCGAGATGCACGGTGCCGAACTGGCCGCCCGCTGGGACGAGATGCGCTTCCTGCAGAAGCACACCGACCACATCGCCCGCATGGCGGTCGTCGGTGCCGGTAAGGCGGAGGAGATTATGGCAATCCTGACCGCAGGCGCGGCCGTGCTCCAGTCCGAGACGCGATACTTCGACGAGTCTGAAATTCTGCACGCCTGGGAGTGGGTGCGTACCGCCAGGCACGCTGAAGACGTCCCCGTGCGCCAAATATCCCCCGCCACCGGCATCTGGAAGGACTACCGCCCGGAATATATGGACCTGTAAGCGCGGCTGCCATTCAGTGCGGCGGGTGGGAATAGCAGACCGTCGGATCTCACACTTGTCACTGCACCGATTGACCTGCGTCACAGCTTTCCAAACCCGATTGCGCTAAAAAGAGAACAGGAAACCGGGAATCCTCTTGCCGGCACACTGTCGGGCCAGGAGAGTTCCCTGGAACGCCCCACGTTGTGGGGAGAAGGGTCGCACAAAATGGCTGCCGCACAGCTCACACCAGTCGGAGTGGGCATTCACAATGTGCTCATTGCGACAGACTTTTCACCTTGCTCCAACCTGGCCCTCAGCTTCGGACTGGACCTGGCGCACAGCTACCTGGCGAATGGTTATGTCGTCTTTGTGCTCCCAGCCGATCAATTCATGGTCGCCGGCCCTGATGCGTACGAGGCCGCCAGGGACACGGCGCGCCGCGACTTGCTCGAACTGCAACATGAGCTGCGGAAGAAGTATTCGTACATCGAGGGCAAAGACTATCACCTGTTCCTGCTGGAAGGCGACGTCGCCGAGTTGATCCTCGACTTCGCCAGGCAGAGGGAAATCGACGTGATTGTCGTCGGGACTCACGGCCGAGGCGGCCTGGGCCGCGCGCTGATGGGCTCAGTCGCTGAGCGCGTCTTCCGGCAGTCGCCAGTACCAGTGCTCACGCTGGGGCCGCACCTCCACAAGGTCGCACACGCCGGCGCGCCCCGGAACATACTCGTGCCAGTAGATTTCGCACTCCCCTCGGAACGGGCAGCGCGCTACGCGGTCGCGATGGCCAAAGAGCACAACGCCACGTTGACCCTGCTCCACGTAATCGAGCGCTGGCCGGCGGAGGCGCGGGCGAACCGCGCGGGCGTGATGCACGAACTGCGCGAGAAGGTCGAGAATCTTGTCGGCGGGGAGGCCAGAGGCGTGCGGTGTAATGTTCGCGTGGAAGTGGGTCGGATGGTGGAGACGATTCTCTACACCGCGAATAGCACCGAAGCCGATCTGATGGTGGTGGGCGTAAGGCCGCACAAGGGGCTGCTCAACCGTCTGATGTGGCCACATGCGTATGAGATCGTGCGCGAGGCCGCATGTCCCGTGCTAACCATCCGCGGCGTGGCGGAGGAACAATAGTCAGGAGCGAAAAAGAAAAGCTCGTCGGCTAAGAGACACTTCATGTCTTCGCCTGCGCTTCGGTCAGCCTGGTCAGCAGCATGACCATGTCTGTCCGCGCATAGATGGCGTGTGGAAGGTTGGCCTCCATGTAGACCCACGAGCCAGCCGACAGCTCCTTTTCTTCTCCATCCAGTGTGAGCCTGGCGTCGCCTTGAAGGATGTGGATGATGGCCGGAACCGGCGCCGTGTGCCGGGACAACTCCTGGCCGCCGGCGAAGCCGAGCACCAAGATTTTTATGCGGTCATCGTCATAGAGCGTGCGGCTCGCAGTTCCGTCCTTCGGAATCTCCACTTGCTGTAAGAGGTTCTGCACTGCGGTGTAAGTCGGCAAGGGTCCTCCTTATCAATGGTAGGGATAGAAAATAAAGAACAGTAACGAGAGCGCCGTCAGGACCCAGAGTCCCGGCCTCAGCTCGTTTAGTTTTCCCGCCACAATCTTGCAGATCGGGTAAAGCACGAATCCCGCGCAGATCCCCACGGCGATGTTGTAGGTGAATGCCATCAACACAACCACCGCGAAGGCCGGAATGGATTCGGTGTAGTCGGCAAAGTTGACGTGCTGGATGGCTGCCAGCATGAACAAGCCGACGATGATGAGCGCCGGCCCGAACGCTTGTGCGGGAATGGCCGTGACGAACGGCGAGAAGATCAGTGTCAGCAGGAAGCACGCGCCCGTCACCAGAGCCGTGAAGCCGGTCCGCCCGCCGGCCTCGATGCCGGTTGCAGACTCGACATAAGCGCCGGCCGTGGTTGTCCCCAGTGCCGGTCCGACGCAGGTCGCAAGAGCGACCGCCAGTATCGGCTTCTCGATGTGTGGTAGCTGGCCATATTCATCAAGGAAGCCCGCCCGCGCGGAAAGCCCGATCAGCGTTCCCATGGTATCCACAAAGGCCATAACGAAGATCGTCAATACGATGGGAAACGCGCGCCACGTGAGCGCGCCGCGAAAGTCAAGTTGCCACACAATGGGCGCGAGGCTCGGAGGCATGCTGAAAATTGCATGTGGAGGTGCTGCCGTCCCGGCAAGGAACGCCGTGAGCGCAGCGATGACGATGCCAAGCAGGATCGCGCCGGGGACCTTGCGGATTATAAGAACGGCAATCAAGACAAAGCCAAAGATGGACACCAAAGCTGCATGCGAGGTGATGTTTCCCGCCTGCACCGGCGCGCCGGGAACGCCCAGCATCACCAGTCCGGTTTCATTCAGGCCGATGAAGGTGAGAAACAGCCCGATTCCGACCGCAAAACTGTAGCGCAACACCGCGGGCACACCGTCGACAATCCACTGCCACAGGCCCAGAACCGTCATCAAGACGAACGCAGCCCCGGCGATGAAAATGGCCGCCAGCGCGCTCCGCCAGCTGAAGCCCAGAACCTTGCACACCGTGAACGCGATAAATGCGTTCTCTCCCATGAAGGGTGCGATAGCGAACGGGCGATTGGCGTAAAGCGCCATGAAGCAGCAGCCAAAAACCGCGGTCAGAACGGTTGCCACGAACGAGGGGCCTTCGGGAATTCCGGCGGCCGAGAGGATCGCCGGATTGACTACCACAATGTAAGACATGGTGGTGAACGTGGTCAGCCCTGCAATCACCTCACGGCCGAGGCTCGTATGGTGACGGTCAAAGGCGAAGAACTGATTCACGTGCACCTCAGGAAAGAGCGGCCGTTCAATCGGTAGGTCTCTCCTTCGGAGGCGCGGAGGCGAAGAAGTCCTGGCGAAAGCGTTGCGCGTAATTCCAGATCAGCTCCTCCACCCGTTTCGGGTCCGGCGACTTCACGATCAACCCGACATGGTGCGCCTTATCATCCATGCGCCAGACGATTTCCGGATCGTTGTACGCCGAGGTGTCGGGCCATTCCTGCCGGGACAAGGAAATCAGCAGCCCGGCAGAATCACTGCGCGGAGTTGGCAGCTGATACGGAGTCTTTCCGCCGGCAATCTCCAACTTCGCCCATTCTCGCCACATGTTGATACCGGTAGCGGCTTCAATCAGATCGGCGATGTGCGCACCGCCCACCCGCGCCGAAGTCTCGAGGAAGTACACCTTCCCGTCTCTTCCACGAATGAATTCGCTGTGCGAGACGCCGCGCACCAAACCGAACGCTTTCAGCACCTTTTCGTTCAGGTCGATGAGAGGCTGCGCTTCGTCGGAGCCGCGAGGCAACGTGCGGGTGGTAAAGATATCGCCTTCGTGCGAGACATCCATCGGTGGCCGCCCGTAGCGGCTGGCAAGGGCGAATAGTAGCTCGCTATTATCAAAGATCGAATCCACGTGATAGATGTCGCCCGGCACATACTGTTCGACCAGAAAATATGATTGCTGATCTCCCAGTCTCTCCAGCGCCGACCAGAACTCATCGGCGGAATGAATCTTCCTGATGCCGATGGAGCCGGCAAAGGAACGCGGCTTCAGGACCCAGGGCGGCGGCACGCCATTGAGAAACTCCCGCAGCCGCTCGTAGTTCAGAACATGCATGAAGTCGGGGACGGGCAGCCCTTCATCGCGGGCTTTCGTGCGCATCGCGAGTTTGTCGCGGAAGTAGCGCGCTGTGGTGTCGCCCATGCCGGGCGCGCGCAGATGTTCGCGAAGCGTCGCCGCCGTCTCCACGTCGAAGTCATCGAGCGCTACAATGCGGTCAAGGGATTCCTTTCGCCCCATGTAGCTCACGCCGAGCAGCACATCCTCCATCTTCCACTTCCGGTCAACATCCGGGATGTAGAACATCTCATCGATGCTCTCACGCGGCCAGGGCTCGCCGGCCAGGCTGTGCGAGGTGAGCAGCAGGACGCGGCAGCCTTGCTGCCGGCACTCGCGAATGAAATCGAGACCTTTGAAGTAGCTGGCGAGACAAAGCACCGTTATGGGATGGGCTGGCGAATTGTCGGCAGAGGAGGAGGACATGTGGACTCCCGAGGCACTCGAATCACAACAATGTACCATCTCCACCAACGAAAACAGCGCCCCCCGATACTGAAGGGACGCCGTTCTCTCTACTAACCTCGTTGGGACTTCCTTCGCCCTTGGCGGCAATGGCTCTCGGTCCGTCTCCGGAAGCAGACCCCTGATAAGCGGCTTGAGCGCAAAGATACATTACATTTGGTGGGGCGTGCCGTGGTGAATGAAAGATGACATTCAGATGAAGATGCGGTTGCAGGTGTCCTGCGTTGCGGCCCTTCCAGGACGAACAGTGCCGCCTACGACATCGCCTAGCCGGTGCGCTGGTGCTGTTCCTCCTCGACGCCAACTGGATACACCTGATCAACCGCGATAAAAACCATTAGCGCTGCGGCGGGAATGTAGAGGGAGCGCAACTCCCAGCGGTATTTCGCCAGCGTGCCCAGGGCGGCGCCAAAGAGATAGCAGAGCCAGACCGACGCCAGAAACACGGCATCACGAACATCTTCCTGCTGCGGAACCAACCTGATCGTGTCGGAGACGTCCCCGTTCTGCTGAATGCGGTCATACGCCCAGAAAAGCGCGCGGGTGAAGGATTCGGCAAACTTTGTTAGTGAGCCGGTGACAAAGGTCGTGTAAATGGTGAGTGCGCCAATGTGGGTGAGAGAGGCCGTTTGAATGCCCATGGCAACGGCCAGAAGGGCCACCAGTGCGAAATAGGTCGGCGAATGAAGGTCGACCATCTGACCGAGGTACATGGCAGGCGTCGTATGCGCGAACAGAAGAAGCAGCAGCGCCTCCACTGTCAGCGTCAGCGAAACGACTCTCCTAATCCGGCATCGCCCGCCAACTTGAACGGCAATGCGGGTCACGATCATCGCGCCAACATAAGCAACGACCGCGCACGTTGGCCGCAGCAACCCCCGCCAATCGAGATTGGCAAGGTACATGCCGATGTGAATGCTGTTGCCGCTCATGTTGGCGGTAAATATCTGGAACAGAGCGATATAGCCCACGGCATCCACGAAGCCACCGATGCTGGTGAGGCAAAGAGCAATTGCAACCTTGCCTCCAGCGCCGAGTTGAGATGATTTGGTCACAGGCGCGAGAGTGCCAGCTTGGCTGCATTGTAGCCGCACATGCCGTGCACGCCTCCGCCGGGCGGCGTGGACGACGAGCACAGATAAATGTAGCGGGCGGAGGTTGCATAATGCCGCCACGTGGGACGGAACAGGAACTGCCGCAAGTCAACCGCACCACCACCAATGTCTCCGCCTACGAGATTGGCGTCCATGGCTTGGAGCGCGGCGGGAGCAAGCACCCGTCGTTCCAGAACGCAATCACGGAAGCCCGGTGCGAAACGCTCAATCTGTGCCTCCAGCCTGGGCAGCATGTCGAACGTCGAGCCGTTCGGAAGGTGGCAATACGCCCACGCTACATGACGTCCTTCGGGCGCGCGCGAGGGGTCGAAGACGGTAGGCTGGGCCAGCAGGACGAAGGGACGCTCGGCATGATGGCCGTGCCCCATGGCATCCTCTGATGCAGCGATCTCTTCCATCGTGCCGCCGATATGTACCGTCGCCGCCCGCAGGCAGTCCGCGGCTTTCCACGGAATCGGCGACGACAGCGCATAGTCCACCTTGAACACCGCCGGACCATAGCGATAGCGCTCCAGTTGGCGTTTATAGCTTGCTGACAAACGATCGCCGGCAATTCGCAGCAACTGGCGGGGCGTGACATCGCATAGGATCACATCGCGCCCCGCAAGCGCGTCCAGGCTCCCGATTCGGGTTGATGTCTTCACCGTGCCTCCCAGCGTAGCGAGGTGCGCGCACAGCGCGTTGCTGATGGATTGCGCGCCGCCGCGCGGGATGGGCCATCCAACGGCATGAGCAGCCGCGCCCAGCACCAGACCAAAGGAGGCACTCAATGGTTCATCCAACGCGAGGATGGAGTGCGCCGCCAGTCCGGCAAACAACGCCTTCGTGCGCGGATTGCGGAACCAGTGCCGCGACAAAGCCACAGCGGAGGGAAAGCCCAGCAACCCCAAACGCGCCATCAGTAAAGGATGCCTGGGAAACAGATGCACGGGCTGCAGGATTTCAGGCGTCAGCTCCTTCCAATGCTCGGCAAACGGACCTAAGAGTCGCCGCCACTGCTTGCCGTCTTCACCCAGCACAGCCTCCGCCGCGCCCAGGTCGCGCTCCAGCATCACCGCCGTGCCATCGTCCAGAGGATGCGCCAGCGGCGCCGGCGAATGGATCCACTCCAATCCGTAATTCTGAAGCGGTAGAGAATTGAAGAAAGGCGAACCCGCCGCCATAGGATGCACGGCTGATCCAAAGTCGTGCAGGAATCCCGGCAGCGTCAGTGGCAGAGTTCGCGCTGCGCCACCCGGCTGCGGCTCAGCCTCGAGGACCTCGACCTGCAATCCGGCCTGGGCAAGAACGATGGCCGCCGCCAGACCGTTGGGACCGGCGCCAACCACCGCTGCTCGCTTTCCCTGCTGGTTTGGGGGCCCAGCCTTCGAACCGGTCAAGCCGCGTCCTTTTGCTTGTGCTCTTTGTCTTCCGCGATGCTTTTGGAGAGCAGCTTCTTCGCTTTCTCCAACTCGGCCTTGCGCTCCGCACTGAGGTTGCGTCCCGCACGATTGATGTAAAAGGTCAACATGCGCATTCCGGACTCTGGCCCTTTAGGCGAAACCCTTCTTGAAGCCAACTCTCGGGCAATCGTAGCCGCGCTCTTGTTAAACAGTCCCTTCGAAGGATGCGTGGAATCAGTAGTTACAGTCGCTACCCATCGTTTTGACTTCTTGCTGCTTTTCTTTGCCATGACACCTCCGCTCCTGGCCACGATTTTGGTCCTTCCACTCTATTGATGCGGCGGCAAGGGTTCAGGCCACTGGACCACACCAACTTTGCCGTCGGGCAGCCGCTCCAGCACCGGAGCGTACAGCCCCACCAGTCGCCGGTTCCACCACATCCCGGTGGCACGTTTCTCGGCCAGAGTAGTGAACCAATACTTCCATAGCACGGCTCGAACTTGCTTTGGCGGCGCGTCCGGAAACGGATTGCCCGCAAACAGCGCCAGCACATCCGGAGCGCCCGCCAGCAGCCGCTCCTCGGTGCTGGGCACGATCAGGTTGTCGCGCCAGGAACCCAGCGATGCAAACCACAAGTTCCACTCGAAGCGCGGTTGATACGGCGCATAAATTCCCGGAGCCTTGCCGGGGTCCTGCGGTTTGTAGCGGAACGGATACGCAACCCACGTCTGGCCATCGTTGGATCCCTGGAACTCGATCTCGTAGCGCCCACGGGTCATCACCGCGAATAGCCCGTAACGATTGGCAATGCGAAACGGATCGAGTGCGGCTACCGGCGAAGTCGGTAGCGGCAGGCGCGGCAGCAGAATCCAGATCATCTGCACCGTTGTGGCATAGAAGATCCAGATGAGCATCACGCTGGTCAGTGCTAGTTTGAACGCCCGCAACGAATGCAACGGACGCCGCGCAAGGTGCTGAGCGATTGCACCCTCCGGAACAGCCGTGGGCGACTCCGAGCTTGCCTCAATCTCTGCCGCACTCTGCACCTGTGGGGACACGATCCGCCTCCACCTCTCCGGCATCATCCGCAGGATGATGCGGTCATCCAGCAGCAGCACTCCGAGCAGCAGCACCAGGTAGTTGAGGAAAGTGTAATTCGCCGTAAGGATGACCGGAATCTGCCACGCCGTCACCAGGAAGAAGCACAGCAGGCGCCAGCGCCGCGGCAGAAACCACAGGAACACCAGCCCCAACTCCAGCACCAGCGTGGCGCCTGTGGCGAAGGCGTGAAACCCGTGCGGCAGGTGCTGCGCATAGTAGCCGATCCAGGTGGGCAGCGGGCCGTTTTGATAGTACTCATCCATGGCGGTGAAATTGCGCCACTCGGGGTCTCCGCTGGCGAGCTTCACCATCCCCGACTCGAAGTAAATGCGAAACCACTCCCACTGCAACAGAAAATAGCTGGCGCGTGATGGCGGATGCCCCCGTCCCAACCCCGGCCGCCATCCCGGCGGCGCCAGGAACAGCGAGATAAATCCCGCCTCCAGCAGCATGCCGTCCGACTGGTAGCCGGAAAAATCCTGCGCCGCGCTCACAAATGACAGGAAGCATACGAAGCAGATCAGCAGCATCCCGCGCGGCCATAAATTGCCGGCCAGCAGCAGCGACGCAATGATGCCCACCCAGCAGACCGCTATCAACATGTGCGGGCCGGTAGAGATCCACAAGAGCGTCGGCGCGAACCAGAAGCGCCCCGCACCGAAATGCTTTGCCACCGCGGCAAGGAACTCGGTCGCGGGAAGAATTCCGTCATTGCCGATAAGGCCGCGAATCGCGCCATACCGGACGAGCGAATAGAAGGCGGAGAAATAAATCAGCCCCAGCGCGCGCAGGAAAAGCCAGCGCGGAATCAGGCGCTCGTGGAGACCGCATTCGGAGTCGAAGAGCCGGCGGATGATAGAGCCAGGCGCCCAGTCCATCGCGGTCGGATTATACCCATGCAGAGATGGCTACGTCTTGGCTGGTGCGGCATCGAGTTCGCTGTCGTGCCCCGTTCGGGTTGGGGTTTACATCCACTTGCCGCAGGGCAAGGCTGAAACCATCAGCCGAGGGGCAACCTGGGCTGCGGGTGCCGCTTATCGTGGTTTCCCCCTACGCCAAAGCAGCGTACATCTCGCACACCAACCACGATATTGGAAGCATCCTGAAGTTCGTCGAAAAGACGTTCGGCTTGCCGGGGATTGATCCTGCCGTAGGCTATGCCGATTCGCGGGCCGACGACCTTTCAGACTGCTTCGACTTGTTCCAGACTCCGCTGCCGTTCAAGAGCATTCCAGCTACCCATGATGCGCAGTACTTCCTCAAAGACAAGTCTCCGGCAGACCCGCCGGATAATGATTAGCGTTTTCAACGAATGTGAACGTATTTATGCTAGTCTTGCGAGCAACGCAACAGTCGCGAGGCAGTTCTAATCGTTTGGTGACGGTCGCTTCGTTGGGAGAAACACCGGCAAATGGGCCCGAGCATGTGGCAGAAGAATGCAAACCGATCCTTTCCGAGCAACGCACTCGGCAATGGAATTCTCTTCTTTGTGCTGGGAGTCCTGCCTCTGTTAGCGCAGGCGGACAGGCCGGCATCTGCCGGCCCCGCCACTGAGTTGCAGGGACTCTCGGCCGATGCGCACGCTCCGACCAGCGGACAAACGCAGGACGTTTTGGCGACCGGAAGCATCAGCGGAACGGTGCTGGATGTGACGGGCGCACCGGTTTCCGGGGCCCGAGTCTTGCTAACTCGCGAGGCGTCTGCGCCGGTTCAGACAACTACCACCGCAGAGAATGGGTACTTTTCCTTTGCCGGGGTCGCTCCCGGCCCCTTCGAGCTGAACATTGCGCTTGCCGGCTTCAAGACCAAGACGGTGTCGGGAACCCTGCCCAGCACGGAGTGGTACCTGGCTCCAGCCATCACGCTGGAGTTGACTCCGGTGGTGACCGATGTAAGCGTAAGGCTGACGACGGAGCAGATTGCCGAGGAACAGATCAAGGAGCAGGAGCAGCAACGCCTGTTGGCGGTGATACCCAACTTTTACGCCAGCTACGTTGAGCATGCTGCACCCATGACTCCGAAACAGAAGTTCAAGCTGGCGTCGAGGCTGGCGATCGACCCATCGTCGTTTGTGATCGCCGCGATGATTGCCGGAGGACAGCAGGCGAACAACTCGTTTCCGGGTTACGGACAGGGCGCGGCCGGTTACGCCAGACGTTTCGGCGCAGCCTACGGTGACTTCTTCATTGGCAACTACATAAGCAACGCCATTCTTCCATCGATTCTGAAGCAGGACCCGCGGTATTTCTACAAAGGTACGGGCACGATCAAGTCGCGAATTCTATACGCTATCTCACGGGCAGTAATAACCAGGGGCGATAATGGCCATCCGGAGCCAGATTATTCGGGGATCCTGGGCAGCCTGGCAGCCGGAGGCATCTCCAACTTCTACTACCCTGAAGGCAGTCGCCATGGCTTCGGTACGACACTGACCAATACGCTGATCGGGATTGGGACGGGGGCAGGGGTGAACATCCTGCAGGAATTTGTCTTTCGCAAGGTAACGCCGAAAGCTCGCGACAACGATCACCCGGCCACGCATCCGCGGTCCTGAGGAACACGCCGTACAGAGCCTGTGCCCCAACTTCGCGCCCTGATTTTGGGCGCTGCCCTGGAACACGAGGTTATCCCCTCGTCCACGAGGCTCCACCGTCTGCCGTACTCCAGCGCGCGCCTCCGTCAGTCGTCACGACGCCGTGCGCTGCATCGCTGAACTGGATGGAGACAATCGTTCCTGTCTCGCCGGCGAGCGGCTGCTTGCTCCAATTTTGACCGCCGTCGCTGGAGTGGAACAGCGCGCCGCGGTTGCCGCCGGCCCAGACGTTATTCCCCACAACTGACACTACATGAAACGTGGTGGGCTGGTCAGCCAGTACAAAGGTCCAACCTGCGGGAACAGTCAGGTGTTCGAGGTGGCCGTCCGGGGTTACGCGCCACGGAGGAGGCGGTGCCGGGGCAAAGCTCCGCACCATTTGCGGCTTTTCCATTTTCTGGAGCGGCCGCACTACCAGTGCCGCTGCTGTCTGCCCTTCGCTTTCCACAAACGAATCTTGAGAGGGGACGGCGGGGGCAACCTTGACCACGCCGCCAAGAACAGCAGTCGGAGGCGGGCCTGCCTTTTGTGTCGCGGGTGGTACTGTAGGCGCGGAGGGATATTCTTCGTGGGCCGGGAGAGTGGTCATACCGGTATGGAGGCCTTTGGCCACTGGCTTTCCCTCGGTTGCTACGCGCGCCGACTTCGCGATGGGCTTCGATGCAGGCGGCGCCGACTCCTTCAGTACGAGTGGCTTCTCCACTTCCTTCGCGGGCGCGGCCACCGGCGATCGCTGGGCATCGGTTAGAGCAGGGAGTGGCGCCTTCTCGGCCATCGTCGCATACTCAGGCTGGCCGAGCGTCGCGCGCTTGTGAAGCACAACTCCCGAGACAAGCAGCACCGCCGCAGCTGCCGGCGCCCAAACCCACCACAATCTCCATCGGCTGCGGCGAGCCTCGGAAGCCGCGCCAGGCGCCCGGCCGGCTCCGAAGACAGCAGTGAACGCAGGGGGGCGCGTTTGGGATGCCGCCACAGCCGGCACGCGTTCCTGCTGCTTCTCAACCGGCTCTTCAACCGCGCTGCTGGCCAGGAATACGACATCGCGGCAGTCGCCACACTGCGCCAGGTGGGCCGTGACGCGCTGGCTCTCATCCTGGGGCAGGCCGTGCTCTGCAAACGCCGCGAGCACGTTGGCCGAAGGATGGGCCTCACCGGCTTCCGCCCGGCCAGCCCGCGCCAGCGCTTCCTGCAGCGGTTTTGGAAGTTCCCTGTTCAACCCTGGTCCCCGCCCTTCTGTTTATGGAACGCGCCATCGGGCGTTCCTTGCCCCAAAGTTTCCTTCAGGTTCAACTGCAAGTCGCGGACATCCACGTCCTGCATGGCTTCGTCGGCCTGCCGCGGCGACATGCCCGACTGAATCATCCGCTTGCGCACGCGCTTCCGCAAAGCAAAGGTCGTGCGCTCCAGCTTGCGGCTGATGGTGGACTCGTGCACGCCCATCACCTTCGCGATCTCCGCCAGCGTTCTGCCGTCCAGGTAGTAAGCCGCCAGCACAAAGCTTTCCTCCGCTTCGAGCGCCGCCAGTTCCTCCGCTGCCGCGGATTCTACGCGCGGATCGCTGACGGCTGGGTCTGCCTCCTTCGCTTTGAACTGCTGTCCATCCTCAAGGGCGGCGTCCAGACTGGTCTCGCGCCGGGCGCTGCGATAGCGATTGACGTATTCCTGCGCAACCACGGTTCGCAGCCAGCCGTGCAGGGAACCACGTCCCTGGTAGTAAAGCAGCTTGGATGCTCGCTCCTGCCGGCGCTCGCTCACGCCGTACAGCTCGGCGTAGAGCGAATCCGCCAGATCGCGCGCCGCACTCTCCTCGCGCGCGATCTTGTACGCCGCATCGTACAGCGTGACGCGATAGCGGGTGAGGAAGACCTCCCACGCGCGTTCGTTCCCCGCCGCGCAGGCGCGCGCCAGCACCAGCTCATCCAGCCGTAGGGAATCGAGGAAGACTGGCGTGCAGCCTGGTTCGGCATGGCCGGCAACTCCCGCGAGAATTTCTGCCAGCCCGTCCTTGCTGATGCCGAACTGCTCCGCGCCGCTGTCAAGGTAGCGGTGCGCAGCAAACTCCCGCAACAGCGTGTGCGCCGCTGAGTCGAGCGGGCTGGATGCGTGAGCGGACGCCATATCTGCGAATCGTATCAAACCGTGGCCGCGATTTCTGCCGTGGGTGAGCGATCTTGCGCTCGGCGTGGAATTCATATGCAAGAAGGACACTGCTCTGCGTTCTTCTGCTAGAGACGCTCCAGTGCCTCGCGAGGTCAACCATGAACTACAGCATGCTGACGCATTTTGCATTCCTGCTCATCGGCGCGGCGGTTGCAACCGCCGGCACTCCTGCCACGAAGGATTACCATGTCCTGCCGCCCGTGACGAAGGGCAACCTCAGCATCTTTCCCGTCGTCGGCGGCCCGGAGTACGCTACCGGCCAACTCATCACGCTGGACGAAGGCTTGCGCACCGGCACGGTCGTGGTCGCCGAAGCCGGCTCGCTGCGCGGACTGATGCGGCCGGGCACGCCGATGCCGCGACACGTTGATGGCGAAGTCAACCGGCTCGTGCTGGTGAACAACTCTGACCATCCCCTGCTGCTGTTGGCCGGCGAGGTCGTGACCGGCGGCAAGCAGGATCGGGTCATCGCAGTGGACCGCATCGTGCCGCCGAAGTCCGGGCCGATTGACCTGTCGGTCTTCTGCGTCGAGCCGGGACGCTGGGTGGCGTCGTCCGAGCACTTCGGCAGCATGAAGGCGCAGATGGCCCAGCCCAGCGTGCGCATGCCCGCCATGGCCGAGCGCGACCAGGGCAACGTGTGGAACATGGTAGCGTTGGCTGCCGGAGGCATGGCCAGGGCCGCGCCGACGGCGGCTGCGGCGATCCACGGCACCAGCTCGTACGCCAAGGTCATGGAGGACCCGGAGGTCGAGAAGAAGGTCGGCTCCGTCGCCTCCGACTACGACACCCTGCTGCGCGAGTTGCGCAAGGTCGGCGCCAAGGGCGTCGTCGTCGCCATCGATGGGCGCATCACCTGGGCCGACGTCTTCGCCAGCACCGACCTGCTGGAGAAGTTCTGGCAGAAGCTCATCCGCTCGTACGCCGCCGACTCGCTCATCGCCGCCGGCGCCGGCGGGCAGGCCGACCGGCAGTCGGCGCAACTGTTCCTCGACCAGCTGCAGGGCAACCGCGAGGTCACCGAGACCGAACCGGGACTCTTCCGCCGCACCGAGATCAGCGGCGCCGGCTACAAGGTGTTCACGCTGACCTCACTGCTGTCCAAGCCCGAGTACACCGTGCATCTGGCCAAGATGTCGTACAGCGGACGGATGGGCATTTACCCGACCAGCCTCCGCAGGTAGCCGGCTGTTTCACGTGAAACACGAATGCGATTCCAATTCCGGCCTTGAAATGCGAATGCGATTCTAATTCTGACCATCAAATGCGAAGGCGATTCTAATTTTGGCCACTAAATGCGAATCTCATTCACGTTTTTGGACCTCAAAATGCGATGATCATTCCACTTTTTTGCCTAATATGAGACTGGCATTCCACGGTTTATCAGCCGGAGAAACCCCCCAACAGGTCAGGGCACAGGCCGGCCGCGCAGGCCGGCCGCACTAGGCCGGCCTCGTGGATGGCGCCTATGGTGTTATCTCGAAGACCAATCCGTTGCCGTACGCACCCCCGGCCGATGCCGTGCCGTAGATATTTCCCCGCGCATCAATTACCAGGGTGCCATAGGGCACGCCTCCGTCCGAGCCCCCGGTAAAGTCATGCAACGACTGGTAGATCCACGATCCGTTCGACCATGTCAGCTTGAACACGGAGCCTTGCTGATGGGAACCATCCGCGGAAGCGGTGCCATACAGATTCCCGGCGTTATCCATGATGAGCGTATGGTACGAGCCTCCAAAGGTAATTCCGGTGAAGTCGTAGAGCGGGGTCAGGCTCCAATTGCCGCCGCCCGATGGCAGCAGTTGATACACGATACCGCCGCCAGTCCCGCCGGTGAGGGTCGAGCCGAACACCCGGCCGGTACCGTCAAGAAACACACTGCCCGTAGGAGTCAGCCCATCGCTGCCGCTTTGAAAGCTGTGCAGGATTCCTTCGCTCCAGCCCGAGCCTGAAGGCTTCAACTCAAACACCGTACCCCAGCCGTTCGTCCCGCCCGCCGAGGTCGTACCATACAGGTTGCCCGCGGCGTCGAGGACCACGCCATTCGCCGGCGCGGCTCCATCCGGCGCCCCGGCAAAGCTGTAAACCACGTTCTCCGTCCAAACCCCGCCGCCGGGAGTCAGCTTGAACACCGCGCCTTGCAGGTTGGCGCCGCCGTTTCGCGTGACCCCATAGAGGTTCCCGCCCTGATCGAAGGTCAGGTCACCGTAAAACGGGTCACTGCCGTCGTAGGTGCCGAAGCGGTGGAGGATCGCCTCCAGCGTTCCTGGCTGGGGCTTCACCCGGAAGACCGTACCGCAGCCATGCAGCTCGCGACATCCGTCGCCGTTGCCGCCCGAGTGCGTCGTCCCGTACAGGTTGCCGTCCGGGCCAAACACCACGCGCGCCCACGGCGCACATCCGTCGGTTTGTCCCCAGGACTGCCCCTGGAAGGTGTAGAGCAGAGAGAAGCTCCCCGACGGAGTGAGGCGATAAACGGTGCCGCAACTTCGCGCCCCGCCGGTAGCGGCGGTGCCATACAGGTTGCCGGCGGAATCCAGCGTCACACCCGCCACGGGATCGGCGCCGTCGTTTCCGCCAGTGAAGCTATACAGGACGTGGTAGTTCTGGGCCTCCGCCGACTGGGTCGTCGCGAGGCCAATCGTCAAGGCCAGCGCGCCGGCCAGAACCCACACCTTCTTGCATTTCGTGAGTTTCATGACATCCTCCTTCGCCAATCGGGAAGGGTTTGAATTTGGGCTTGGCCCGGTTCTCTTCCCGAATGACGGCGAGTCTGCCCGCGACGTGGCGGAGAGTCGATGCACCGGCGGTGAATTGCGGGTTAAATGCGAATCATCTGGATAAGTCGTTGATTGCAAAGGTGCCTCGGCCCCGCCCAGCAGACGGGGCCGGAGGCTGGAGAGGCTCAAGGCGCGTAATCGTTGTCCGCCTGCCAGCAGGTCACGCTTCCCGCCGACACCGGGATCTGCTCGTCGGTCTGCATCATCAAGAAGCCTGCAGGAAAGTTCATCTCGAAGAGTGGATAGGGGAGTTGCTTCTGATTTCGCTGCTCTGCAGCGGCTAGCTGACGTCGCTGGTGTCGAAGCCCGAATACACGGGTGCATCTCGCCAAGATGTCGTACAACGGTCGCGCGGGAACCTATTCGACGGACTTTCGGAGGTGAGGAAAATGTTCCACGTGGAACATTTGGCGGCGAGGATGACCCACTCAAGCAGCGCGTTTAGAGTCAAGCACTTAGCAAAGAATTGCTCGCAAATAGCAGATTCTATTAAGCTTATAGGTACATAGCGATAGAATAAGGACTTACATGCGGAAAGAGGCAAGAAGCCGTCTTTGACGCCCTTACTTATCATACTTGGAGGCATGTTAAAGATGTCGGCATTCGACGCAGTGACCCCAGGTTAGCGCCTGAAATCGGGGCGCGAACCTGGGGGACACTGCACATCGCACGCTCTCAGTTGCAGCCGGCGAACTTCGCGGAAACAATCTGCGTGCTCCAGTTCCGCGGCGTCGTTATTAAGTTGTACTCATTGGTGTGGAAGAAGGTGCAACCGTCCTGGTCGATCTTCATGCTGCTGGACCCGCCCCATTCGCCGGTGGCGGTCTGGGAACCTCCACCATTCACTACGATGATTTCACCTTCCATAGTGCCAAGTGCGTCCTGCAGGGTACGGCCGGTGATTGCGATCGACGGGTACATGTCGGAGCTGGAGATGTTGTATCCCAGCAGGATGTTGTACTTCTTGTCGCGGACAATGGAACTCATCCAGCGGTAGTCGGAGTCGGGAGCGAACGTACCCGACTGGAACAGTGAGAGGCCGGTGACCGGTGTCTTTTTTTGTGGCGCCGTGAACTCGTACCATCTTGGGGCCTCGTTGCCCCCACTGGCGGTGACGTCGTTCACCATGTACCAGTGCTGCGAAGGAACGGGTTTTGGCGGGTTCGCTTTGACGCTCGCCTGCGGATTGTCGTCCCAGTAGGCGATGCGGAAGAAGCCGCCGCCCCTTACTTCGAGCAACTGAGAAGTGTCCTTTTGCGGCACGCAATAAGCAAGGCCCACGCCGTTACAGGCCAGGGTGAAGGCCGGAACCGCGATCAATTGGGAGCCGTTGTTGCCGGTGACGAACGAGTTCTGGGGATTGGCAAAATCAGGGTGCAGAGAATACACCGACATGTGGCTGCTGTCCCATACGCTAGCGAACAATTCGTCCTGACCCGCCGGGGGCGGAACGCTGGAATCGACGTCGGCCGGTACAACACCTTCATCCCCAACCGCCATCTGGAAGCAGATCTCTTCCGCTGAAGGGTCGCCTGCCAGCAGTTTGGCGCGGTTATACGCGCACAGTCTGGCGCCAAGGTGTGTGCTCCCATCGGCCTCTGCCTGGGTTTTATAGTTAGCCATCGGTCCACACTCCCCAACTGGGAAAATTCGGGGCCCAATCGCCTTGAGGGAACCCAAACAGATAGTAAGTCCCCATCGCATCGGGGCTGGTCGAGACCGCCACACACGTCGTATAGGGAGAGACGTTGGTGTTTCCGGTCAGCAGCCAGCGATGCGCCACCCTGTCCCACAGAGCTATGTTGTTGATGCTGTTATTGATGGAGCAGATGTCGCCCAGCCCCTGAAAGAGCGTGCTACGAGAAATGGCGCCGGTCAGAGCGGCACCCGTCGCCTTATCGAAGACTGCATACGAACTGGCCGCCCACTGCACGATTTGAGTGTCGCCAACTCCCAGGTATGTATCGGGGCGAGAGTCCCTTACGGTGTAGCCCGGGAAGCCATTGCCGACTCCCAGGAAATTCAGTCCGACGCTGAAGTTAGAAGCGGGGCTGGAAGAGCTCTGCTCTACGACATCCACCACCGGACCGGCGGGACTGCGCTGTATCTCGCGAACCGGTTCAGGCATGCGAAACCCGTATTCAGGCTGAGCTGGCAGTCTGGCCAGGTCGCGAACGGGCGCCGAGACCGCAAAGGCCTGCGCCCTGCTTACCATAGGTTTTGGATTGTCCTGTGCGGATATAGGCAAACCGCACAGCATGAGCATGCCCACGGCCAACATGGCCGAGCTTCCAATAGCGGACCGTAATCTGGCCGAGGTTTGTTCTGCCGGTGCGGCGACAAGAAGGTCGCTGGTTCCAACGGATGCGTAATTTTGTGCGTTCATGGTTTCTCTCCTTTTTCTCTGAATGTTCTTCATTCTCTTTTCCCTCTCTCGCTGAGTTTGAGTTTTCGGGGCCCACAAATGCCCGGATAATGCTTGCGCTGTGTTTACGTTCCCTAACGCGAAACCATCCTGGGTCAGGGTGCATAGTCGTTATCGGCTTGCCAGCAAGTCACGCTTCCAGACGGGTACACGGAAATCTGCTCGTCCGTGACGATCTGCTGCTGAACGTCTGCTGCCAGGTTGAGTTCGAAATAGGGATAGGGGAGCTGCTTCTTGTTCTGTATTTCCAACGCCGCGACTCTATAAAACCACCAGCGGCACCAGTTAGCCTGTCCCCAACTCGATTGCAGGTGGTTGTCGGGGGAGTCAGGGTCAACTTCAACGTAGTTGTAGAGCCACAGTCCGATGGGCCAGGGTGGAGGCGTATTCATGGGATAGATGGACAGGGTGAATTCGTAAACCGTGATAGGTTTCCCTCCTA
>Ga0335082_10001388_pt1 | contig 25783 bp, 25 predicted proteins | sample Lox_Sample_41_FD_206718 | JGI IMG/M metagenome (GOLD analysis project Ga0335082, IMG submission 206718) | Soil microbial communities from Loxahatchee National Wildlife Refuge, Florida, United States - Lox_Sample_4.1 | ecosystem: Environmental > Terrestrial > Soil > Wetlands | place: USA... | reverse complement strand
TCACTCAGGTGGAGCAAGGCAGCGCAGCCATGGATGCGGGTCTTCGGGAGGGCGATCTGATTGTGGAAATAAACCGACAGGCGGTGAAATCGGTCAGGGATTACGACCGTCTGGCATCGAAAGTGGGGAAACAGGATACGGTCCTGCTCCTGGTAAACCGGCAGGGAAGAAATTCTTACTTTGCGATCAAACCTTGATGACGTCGTCAATTTATCGTCCACTTCTCATCCATGAAAAAGTCCTCTCAAGAGGACTTTTTCTTTTTTTAGGAGGACCTCCGCTGTGGCCAAAATCGGAATCGCTTTGAGCGGCGGAGCGGCTCGTTGTATCGCCCATCTCAGTGTGCTGGACGTGCTACAGAACGCGGGCATTCCGATCCGTCTCGTGGCCGGAACGAGCGGTGGAAGCATGGTGGGAGCGCTTTATGCCTCCGGTCGGTATACGATCGATGAATTAATCCACCAGGCGAGCCGCTTAAATTGGTGGCATGTGACTCAACCGGTGATGTCCCATCAAGGCTTGTTCAGCAGCGATCGGATCGGCCGGTTTCTACGTCGGTTCCTGGGAGATCTGACCTTTGACCAAATGGCGCTCCCGCTGGCGGTCGTCGCGACCGATATGCGTACGGGAAAAAAGGTCGTGCTTCAAGAAGGCTCCGTCGCAAAGGCGGTCCAGGCGAGCTGCAGCCTTCCGGTTCTTTTTAAACCCACGGCCTACGGAGACCGTCTGCTGATGGACGGAGGATTCGTCAGCCAGATCCCCGTTTTGGCCGCACGACACGAACTGGAGGCGGATTATGTGATCGCCGTGGATGTGAATTACAGCGGTATGGATGGAAAAAGGCCGCCTCGGAATATGATCCAGATTGCGACCCATATGGCCTCGCTGTGGTCCCGCAAAAACGCGGAAGAGGAGGGACGGCAGGCCGATTACTTGTTGCGGGTGAACGTTTCGGGCATTAGTCTAACGGACCTCAGGCGAGGCCGCGAACTGCTTCAGCGGGGCCGCCAGGCGGCCGAATCGTCTCTGCCGGAACTCAAACGACGATTGGAAGAAAAAGGGGTAACCGTAGGTTGATAGGGCCCCGACCGTTTGACGTACCTAAAGCGAGATGCTATGATTATTAAGGGAAATCGACTATCATGTTCCATTTTTGAACCGGAATTGAAACGGAGGCCATTATGGTCATACGTATTATCTTTTTATTCTTATGCGGATTGGCCGGCTTATATCTTTTTTCCCACGGCTTTGAAGTTAAAGAATTTTATTTTATCGGTATCGCGGGAGGGCTTCTGACCGCCGCTTTAGGCCTTTTGATCGAACGGACCATTGTTCGCGTTCCGGTGGGAATCGTTCTGGGTGCAACAACCGGGACGATCGTTGGAATCGTTGCGGCAGGGGTGATCGGATTTGCAACCACCTCCCTCCTTCCCGATCTTCCGATGGTTCTGCTTCCGATTCAACTATTTCTTCTCGTCCTTTTGAGCTACCTGGGAATAATGATCGGAAGGAAAATTGGCGGGGAGTTGCAGACCCGGAAATCCAGCGCATGGGTCCGGACGGGGCCGGACGAACCCTGCAACAAGATTCTCGATACCAGCGTAATTATTGAAGGACGGATTGCGGATTTATGCGAAACCGGTTTCCTGGACGGAACCTTCATCATCCCGCAATTCATCCTTCATGAGCTTCAGCATATCGCCGATTCATCGGATTCCATGAAGCGGGCCCGGGGACGGCGGGGGCTTGACGTTCTTCACCGGATTCAAAAGATGGTGGATATCGATGTCCGCATCGTGGAAAACGATTTTCCCCATATCCGAAACGTAGACGCAAAACTCGTGGCGCTGGCCAAGGAGATTGATGCCAAGATCATCACGAACGATCTGAATCTCAACAAGGTTGCCGAACTTCAAGGGGTCCGCGTTCTGAACATCAATGAGTTGTCCAACGCTTTGAAACCGGTTGTTCTGCCCGGAGAGATTCTCCGCGTCTTCATCCTCAAGGAGGGCAAAGAGGCGGGACAGGGCGTGGCCTATCTGGACGACGGAACGATGATCGTGGTGGACAACGCCAAACGGTTGATCGGTAAGACCGTCGATGTGGTCGTGACCAGCGTCTTACAAACGACCGCCGGACGAATGATCTTCACGCGCCTGCGCGAAGGGAGCGAGAAAGAAAAAGAAGAGGCCCATGTCACCCGCGAACATGCATAGGATACGACCGCTCTCCTTGGGTGGAACGTCGGCATGAGCCCCCGGGTCGCGGCGGTCATTCCGGCGGCCGGCAGCGGCCAAAGGATGGGGCGATCCACGCCGAAACAGTTCCTGCGGCTCGACGGCGTCCCCATCCTGGTCCATACCCTCAAGATCTTTGAGGCCTCGCCGCTCATCCACGAGGTTTGCCTGGTCGTTCCCCGAGGTCGTGAAAAACTATGCCGAAAAGAACTGCTCGAACCCTTCGGCTTGAAGAAAGTAACCCGGATCGTTCCGGGCGGGGCGACACGTCAAGATTCGGTCTATCGGGGCCTCTCGACGATCTCTCCGGAGACGGTTCAGGTGGTCGTGCATGACGGCGTCCGTCCTTTTCTTTCTCTTGAACTGCTCAAAAGAGTCATTAAAGCCTCGGAGAGGGGGGACGGGGCGATTGCGGCCGTACCGCTCAAGGATACGCCGAAATATGTTCACGAGGATGGAACGGTCGATCGCACCCCGGATCGCGCCCGCCTCTATTTGGCCCAGACCCCCCAGGTTTTTTTAAAGAAAGTCTTGATCGAAGCCTACTCAAAGGCGTATGTTGATGGGGTCAACAGCACGGACGATTCGACCCTGGTTGAGCGATTGGGCTATCGTGTGCGAGTGGTCGAGGGAAGCTGGGAAAACATCAAAATAACTACGGCGGACGACCTGGATCTCGCCGAGAGAATCATTCGGATGCGACGGTCTTCAAAAATAAGGGCCAAGTGATGTCCATTCCCCAGATCCGTACAGGGATCGGATACGACATTCACCCCTTGCAGACCAATCGGCCGCTCATGATCGGCGGAGTGGAAATCCCCTATTCCAAAGGACTGGCGGGCCATTCGGACGCCGACGTGCTTTGTCACGCGATCGCCGACGCACTGCTGGGCGCCGCCGGGGAAGGCGATTTGGGCCGCCACTTTCCAGACACCGATCCAAAATATAAGGGGGTCTCGAGCCTTCGGCTACTGGAAAAAGTTTGCGAGCGGCTGAAAGCGGGACGGTTCGTCATTCTCCATATCGATTCGATCATCATCGCCCAGGCGCCCCGCCTTATGCCGTATCTGGATGCGATGCGGGCGCAGATCGCCAAGACGATCGGCGTGGAGGAAGGGGCGGTGAATATTAAAGCGAAGACGGCCGAAGGACTGGACTCGATCGGTCGCGGCGAAAGCATCGCGGCGCAGGCCGTCTGCACTCTCTATCGAGCCTGACCATGTTGGATACCCTACGACGAGATTTTCGGGTCGTTTTTGAACGCGATCCGGCGGCCACCAATCGGCTGGAGGTCGTGTTGACCTATGCCGGATTCCAGGCCATCGTGAGCCATCGGATCGCCCATCGGCTCCGAGAATGGAAAATTCCGGTCATCCCGAGGCTGATCGCGACGCTGGCCCGTTGGTTCACGGGGATCGAGATCCATCCCGCCGCGCGGATCGGATCCGGTTTTTTCATCGATCACGGAATGGGCGTGGTGATCGGGGAAACGAGCGAGATCGGCGACGACGTCACGCTTTTTCAGGGCGTCACGCTCGGGGGCACCGGTAAAGAACGGGGAAAGCGGCATCCCACTCTGGGAAACCATGTGGTGGTGGGCGCGGGGGCCAAGGTTCTTGGCGCCATCACGATCGGCGACCATGTCAAGATCGGCGCCAACTCGGTCGTGCTCCGATCCGTCCCGCCGCACGCCACGGTGGTGGGAGTTCCCGGGAAGATCATCAAGGCCGCGAGCGAAGAAGCGCCGGAGGTTCAGATGGACCATGCGAATATTCCGGATCCCATTGCGGAACGTTTGGAGGCTCAGGAACGGATGATCCTGGATCTGAAGAAGCGGTTGGACGAGGCATTGGGGGAACGCCTCCAGAAACCGAAAGAAGGAGATGGATGAAGGGGAAAATTTTATTGGTGGATGACACCGAATTCTACATAAAATTATACAAGGCGAAACTGTTGACCGAGGGTTACGTTGTAACGACGGCGAACAACGGCTTAGAAGCCATCAAGGCGATCACCGCCGAAAAACCGGACGTCATTCTGTTGGACCTGGTCATGCCGGTGATGGATGGATTTAAGTTTTTAGTGACCGTCAAGGCCGACGCGCTGTTGAAAAATATTCCGGTGGTCGTCTTCTCGGGCAAGGGAAATTCGGATGAGATCGGCAATGCGATCACGGCCGGGGCCGCTGACTTTCTGGTCAAAGCGACCACGACGCCGAATAAGGTGGTTGAGAAAATCCAGAAGATCTTGGCCAAATCAGCGGGGCCCGCAGGAGGGTAGCTATTTATAAAAGACTTTGACCAAGCACAGGCCCTGCGGAGGGGCCGTCGGACCGCCGAATCGGCGGTCTTTTTTTTGGAGCAAACCGGACATCTCCCGGGGGCCGAGCCGGCCCCTTCCGACCTCCACCAGTGTCCCCACGATCGCTCGGACCATTTGCTGTAAAAAACGATCGGCCTCGATAGTGATGAGAAGACGATCGTGTCGTTTGGCGAGCTCCAGACGACGAATATGACAGACCGCGGACCTCTTTTTTCCTCTCATGCGACCCCCGGATGGATCGGAACTTCGAAAGGAACTGAAGTCATGCTTTCCCAAAAGAACCTTGGCGGCCGCCTTCATGCGTCGGATGTCCAATGCGCTGTAAACGGTCCAAAGGTACTGGCGGCCGATGGCCGGAGGATATCGACGGTTTAAAATCTGGTACCGATAGAGCTTGCCGACCGCCGAGAACCGCGCATGGAAACGGCTTGAAACTTTCCGGGCGTTTACGATGACGATATCTTCCGGCAGCAGACTATTTAGGGCGCGCATCCAGGCGGCGGCCGTGAGCCGGGCGTTGACCTTGAAGCTGGCAACCTGGCCCTGAGCGTGAACGCCGGCATCGGTCCGGCCGGCCCCGATCACCGTCGGTCGTTGTTGCACAATGGTGGCGACCGCCGCTTCCAGCCTTCCCTGAACCGTCGGAAGATTCGGTTGACGCTGCCAGCCGTGATACCGTGAGCCGTCATACTCGATGACGAGTTTGATATTCGGCATGCATCACGATATCGGCTTGAGCGCGGTCAAATAGGCGCGGATTCCTTGGAAAAGGGATTCGGCGATGGCCTGTCGGTATTGACTCTGCCGGAGAAGCTGTTCTTCCGTCGGGTTGCTGATGAAAGAGACCTCGGCCAGGATGCTGGGCATATTCGAATTCAACAGGACATAGAAGGGCGCACGTTTCACGCCGTGGTCCACAACGGTATAATCGTACCGCTTTTCCAGCGTCGTTTGGAAGGATTGACGGGTAAAGAAAGCCAGGTTTTGGGACTGGTCCATATTGTAGTCTCGACCCAGATCAAACAGGATCTGTTTAACCGTCCGATCGAGGTTGTCCAAGGATTGAATCGAGACATTGTTTTCCCGCGCCGCCACGGCCATGGCGTGGCGATCGGAAGACTGTCCGAGGTGATAGATCTCCACGCCGCGGGTTTTTCGTTGAGGATGAGAATTGACATGAATGGAAACGAACAGATCGGCTTTCTTCGAATTGGCGATCAGCGTACGATCATCCAACGGGATAAACGTGTCGTCTTCCCGCGTCATAATGACCTTTCGGCCCAGCCTTTCCTGTATCAGACTGCGTAATCGCAGACCGATATCCAAGACGACATCCTTTTCGGTCAGCCCGGTTCTTCCGATCGCACCGGGATCCTTGCCGCCATGCCCGGGATCGATCACAATCGTCCTCACGTCGATCGGCTGGGCTTGGGCGACGACCACACGACCGTCCGACATCTTCGGCAAGGATGGGGCCGGAGGATCGGGGAGATCAGGACGACCCGCGGGAGTCGGTCCGAACAGATCGATCACCAATCGGCCCGGATTGCTCAAGGGAGTGATCTTAGGCGGTTCTCGCAAGTTTTTGACATTAATATACACCTGGACCCCGTCGGTCGCGGACGGCCGCAGCGTGATGCGCTGGAGCAGTCCGTCGGTCAGCTCGGCCACGTCTTTTTTCGCTTCAGGGGATAAACGGGTGTGGTTGAGGGTGATCCGAAGGATCTCCTTATTGGAATCATCACGGGAATCGTTTCGGGAGTCATCCTGGCGGAAATCGACATCGCGGTCCGCGTCCAAAACCAGGCGGGTATAATCGGGATAAATCCAGTGCCGGATGCTCTGGACGGTGGTGATCGAGGCGGATCGTTCCGGATTCTTCGGATGATCCAGCCGTCGTTGGGCCTCTTGGGTGTATGGGCCGTCGGGATAGCTCGAGATTAGTGTCCGATAGTACTCTCGGGACTTTTCTTTGTCTCGAGGTTTACTCGAATAGCGGTACAGGCCGCCGTACAGTTCTCCCAAAACAAGAAGCGATTTTTCGGCCTGCGGATGTTTGGGATATTGGGTCAGAAAAACATCGAACTTCCGGATGCAGTTTTCCCAGTTCTGGCGGAGCCTTTGTCGTTGCGGCGAATCGTGAAGCCGCTCTTGACAGGTCATTCCGGCGTTAAAAAGCTTCTCAGGGCTGCGCCCGTCGGCTCGAGAAGATGAAGCGGGCGACAACAAGAGGCAACCGATGGCCAGGATAAACATCCATCGGACCGTGCCGCCTTTTTGGTAGGGCTGGTCCAATCCCATCGCTCACAATTTAGCCGACTCCGTCTTCGTTGTCAATATGTTCGGATTGACTTTCTTTGAAGCCTGGATTATCTTTGTTCCCATGGCCATCCGGATTATCGTGGACGGATATAATTTCATCGGAAGGGAAAAGGGGCTGCATGGAGATATCGAGGCCCGGCGTGAGGATTTGATCGACCGGCTGGCCCGCTATCAAGCCCTCAAGGGCTATCCGGTCACGGTCGTTTTTGACGGCTGGCGCTCCGGCTGGCCGGATGAACACGGGGAACTTCGCCGCGGGATCGAGGTCATATTCTCAAGGCACGGCGAACGAGCGGATCAGGTCATCGCACGGATGGCGGAAGAATTAGGAAGCGCCTGCCTGGTGGTCTCCTCCGATCGGGAGGTGGCCCGCGACGTTCAATCGGCCGGTGGAGTGACGGTCTCGGCCGGAGAATTCGAGACGCGGCTGACTCAAGCCTTGAGTCTCTACCCGGAACAGGATATACCGTTGGAAGAGGACGATGCGATACCCAAAACGGAAAAGAAAGGAAATCCGCGGCGGTTATCGAAACATGAACGGAAAAAACGCCTTCGGTTGAATAAGCTATGAATCCGATCGAACGGGCCATCCAGGGAAAGGCGATGGTTCTTCCCACCGACCGCAAGATCGGTCTTCAGATCCTGGAAGGGGTGGATGCCGGCCACGCCTTTATCCTCTCCAAAAAGAGCCGCGTCACCTTCGGCCGAGACGACGCCGATGTCGATGTCCAAGACCCGGGTGTTTCAAAGCTTCATTGCGCGATCGAGGTCTATAATGACGTGGTTGTGCTTCGAGACTTGAACAGCGCCTCCGGCACCTTCCTCAATGATTTTCAAATCAAAGATGACCTGCTGAAAGACAAGGACAAGATCCGGCTCGGCGCCACGGTTCTGCAGGTTCATATCCGGAAGATTGAGTAAAGCTCATTCGGGCGGGGTGGGAACAACCGCGATGACCAGGGGGGCGGACGGACGACCCTCCAGCGAGAGATTGCCCTCCGCGTCCCTCGCTTCGATGTAGTATTCCATACTGGTGCTCCCAACCTTGATCATCGAAGCGGGGATCGGCGCGGCAAAAACATGGTCAGGCCCTTCCGACATTCGGATTGATTCATAATTATGCTCCCCCTGAGCCCGGAAACGAAGTGTCGCCAGAACGACCTTGACGTTGTCTGTGATCGTGGCTGAAATCATGGTCGGTTCACCGGGCTTTGCGGTGTATTCGGGAAGCGAATGGACAATGACCGGAGCAATCAAGTCAAGCGGCCCCGCTTGTGAGCTTTTAAAATCGCCCGCGTCCAGGGTGACCTGGTTCACATGGTTGTCGGATGATTCGACCCGTAAGGATTGCCTCCCCCAACTGGGCGCAGGAAGCACGACATTACCCTTTTCGTTTTCCAACGAGGTGATCAGGATGGCACTCGTGACTCGGTTCTGAATGACCTTCACCGCTTCCACATCGGACTGCACGGTCGCGTATGAATTAAAGATTATTTTTAATAACTCCTCCTGATCCTCTGATAGCATAATATCTTTTTTGATCGCAGAAATATCCTTCTCCGTGTAGGCGGACTTCAAACGGTTCAGCAGTGAATGAAGCTCTGTAAGGTCGGATGGGCGGATTGTTTTGGATGGCTGTGCGGGAGGACCAGCGTTGGGAGAGGCCTCGGGCTTAGACTTGACAATCTTTTCGGAACCGACCGGTTTGGAACGGCCAGGGTTCTTTTCCGTCCCTCGCTGGGAAGGCGGTTGATTGACCGCCGTTGGGTTCGATTCCGTCGAACGAAGCCCGCCGGTTTCGCCCTCGGCCGCTTCGGTCTTGGGGAGGGGCGGTGGCGGAACCGCGGGAGGGGGAGACTCCGTCGTCGCAAGGGGGGGTGAAACGGACGGGGTTACCGGAGGCACAACGGTTACCGTTTCATTCGAGGGGGGCCACAAAGCCAGGAAAATCAGCAGACCCGCCGAAAGCACGATGCCGCTCGTGATTCCTATTACGATCGGTTTTATCGACGAAGTTTTAGCCGCCATTCTATTTATTATAGGGGCTTGCGTCGCCCCCTCCACACATCGGCTGCAAACCGCCGTGTGCGGGCCGGTCAAAGCCGGATGGAGCGACTCGACTGAGCTCGCCGAAGTCCTCCCCTTCTCGCTCGCCTTGCTCGCTGGACATCTACTTCACCGATCGGGCGCACCGAAAGCCGACATCCGTTAAACGCGATGTGGGATAATCGTAAGAGCGGAACGAGGCCCGGGCAATGATCGAGGCGACCTTTTTGTAGACGTCCGGCGGATAATGCCCGATGCCCATAAAGGATAAACCGCGAGTGACGCGGAAGACCTGGCCGAAGTTCTCGTTTCGGGCCTCATTGCCCGGATAGGGCCTGTACCAACTCGCCGTCCATTCCCAGACATTGCCGATCATATCGTAAACTCCGTACGGGCTCTTTCCGTTTTCATACCGTCCGACCGAAACGGAGGATGCGGCCATCACCGGTCCCTTGGAGATGTTCCCAAGATCGGGATTAAAGAGATTTCCCCAGGGGTATTGGAAGCTGTCCGGTCCTCGTGCGGCCTTTTCCCATTCCTCTTCCGTGAGCAAACGCTTTCCCGCCCAGCGGCAGTATTCATCGGCATCGAACCAGCTCACATAGGCGACGGGGAATTTGGACCGGCCTTCCGGATAGGTTCCGTTTTTCCAATCATCGGGCAAGGCATGATTGACCGCTCCGAGGAATCGTTTATACTTTTCATTGGTCACCTCATATTTATCGATATAAAAGTCCGGCAAGTTCACCCGGTGAAGCGGATGTTCATCTTCATACCAGGGATGCGGCAGCCCGTATTCCAGCGCTTCGTTATCGGCGTCGACCTCGTCGGTTCCCATCAAAAATTCGCCGGCCGGGATCAAGACCATATCATCGTCCGGCTTCTTTTCACAAGCCGACAACGCGACCTGAAGCAGGACGAGCAGCGTCAACGATCCGAGCGCGAAGACGGAACGTTTCAAAAAACGCATCCTAGGCATTTCGTCTTGAGGGACCGCCGGATTGGACGGTTTTTGATGACAACGAGAATTGGAAAACAGTATTGCCGATCTGGAGCGTGTCTCCGGACTTCAACAGACCTTCTTTCACAATGCGATTATTCACTTTCGTTCCATTGGCGCTGCCCATATCCTTTACCACGGCAAAGTCGCCGTAAATCAGCAAGGTGCAATGCTGGCGTGAAGCCTCCGGGTCGGAGAGGACCACGTCGGCCTGTTTCCGGCCGAAGAGGATCCGATGCTTCGTCAGGGCGATTCGTTTCCCCTTTCCGTCTCCCTCCAGGACGACGAGGGCCGCATCCAAATTGCTCGGTAAACCGATTCTTTTTCCGGCGATGGCCCGACGAACGGCCGTGCGCTCATCCGCTATTTCCCCCTCCAGGGATCCCAGCATCGTTTTGCTGTGGTCAAACATAGAGCTATCAGGAAGGGGCGCGGTTTTGGCGGGGCGTTCTTGCTTCGGTCGATTCACGTGTTCGCAGAACGGGCAACCTAAGACGCCTTCTTTATCCTCCGGAAGTTCGTAGATCGTGTGACAGTCTTCACAACTGACGTTCATCGAAGGGTCTCGCGCAAGTCTTATGGGGTTGGTGCGGTAGCGGTCGAAGGATCCGATTCCCGATCGGCCACCGGTGGCCGGAATTCCTGCGGGTCGGAAGTCCGATTTAAGTCCTGAAGAACCGTCCGGGCGCGGTCGGCCATCGGCGCCCTGGGGTTTAAGGCCAAGGCCTTTTGCAATTCGTCTTTGGCCTGCGAACTCACGCCCCGTTTAAGATACAGGAATCCCAGATCATAATGCAAGATGGGATAGTCCGGAAATTTTCGTGAGGCCTCTTCGAAAATACGCATCGCCCCCTCCGGATCTTTTCGTTCCAACATGATCATCCCCAGAAAGTGGTACGCGACCGGAACCTTGGGGTTTAGGTCGATAATTCTCCGGAACATCCGTTCCGCATCGTCCAATCGGCGTTCATCGTATGCCGCTCTCGCATCATTGAGAAGTCTGCGGATTTCTTCTTTTTCGTGCGGAGTCAGTTTCCGATCCGGCTCTTCAGTAATATCGGTCGGCATGGGGGCGGGCTCCTGTAAAGGGGGTTCGACGGCAGTGAGGGAACCGGATGAATCTCTCTCCGCCAGTGGAACGGGGGAAACGGAAATGGGGGAGACCTTTTCTGAAACCGGCTGCGGCAGAACCGCAACGTCGGTTACGGAGTTCCGAGAACCCAATCCGACTCGAAGGAGCCGACCGGCCCAATCCAACGTCAGTGAGGGCCATTGTGCCAATCGATGTGCGGCGACCCCGACTTCCGGAGAGTTTTGGGCGACGTTTTGAAGGAAGGGCGGATTGAGCATCGAAATCAATGTGGCCGCGCCCATGATCAGCAGAAAGGTCAAAATCGTCATCCGGAAGGCGGACGGCTCGGCTGCGCGTCTTGGAGGAGGGGGCGTTCGGAACCGGCCGCTGGGCCTGGAAGGCGTTGTTTCCGGGGCGGCATCCGCCGAATGGCGCGGACGGACGACCGTGCTTTGATCGGCAAGGCCCACGGCGGCCGCCGCGCCGGTTGCAACCTGGAACCGATGGCTGTCCTGTTCAATGTCATGCTGAAAGAGGTTTTGTAGATACTGCGCCAACCGGACCGCGCTGAAATCATATCCCTTGTTGGACATATGATCTTCCAGCGCGGTCTGTAATTCGGAAGCGGACTGGAAGCGGTTGTCCGGTTCTCGGGCCAGGGCCTTGAGGATGATCGCCTCAAGTTCCGGCGCCACCTGTTTGTTGAGGGAGGTCGGTGTCGGCTCCACTTTGGCTTCGCGTACTTTCTCCAGCGTGTTGAAGTCGTTGTCGCCTTTGAAGAGTTTATGTCCGGTGAGAAGTTCGAACAGCAGGATCCCAACGGCAAAGATATCCGCACGTCGGTCGACCGCGCGCCCCCAGGCCTGTTCCGGTGCCATGTAGGACAATTTTCCCTTCAGAATTCCGGTCCGCGTCTCGGAACTCTGGCTGGCGGCCTTCGCGATTCCGAAATCGACCAGCTTGACTTCTCCTTCGTAGGAAACCAGAATGTTCTGCGGGCTGACGTCGCGATGAACGATGTTCAGGTCCCGGCCGGCCAGATCCTTTTTGCGGTGGGCATAATCCAGTCCGGCGCAGACTTTGGTGATGATCAGCATGGCGTGCCCGATCGACATGGGAAGGTTGAGGGCTTTCGCGCGTTGGAGGATCGTCCGCAAGTCCTTCCCCATGACGTACTCCATGGCGATGAAGTAGGAATTTTCGACATGCCCCAGATCGAAGATCTGGACGATGTTCTGGTGGGTCAGGAGAGCGGCCAGCTTCGCTTCGTTGATGAACATCGAAATGAATTCGGCATCCTCGGTCAGGTGGGGGAGGATGCGCTTGATCGCCATCACCTTTTCAAAACCCTTCAGGCCGGTTTGCTTGGCCATAAAAAGTTCGGCCATTCCGCCTGTGCCGACTTTGTCGATCAAGAGATATTTTCCGTAATGAACCGGGGTATTCATCTCGCTAATACCATAGCACGAAAATTGAAATCGGTCAATCTTGGCGGGCAGTTAGGAAGGAATTGCCGGGCCTACAAATTCTACGCCAAGTGGGGATATTATCCTCTCTAAGTCATTCGTTATTTATATTCGAAACAGCCTCGCGGCGTTGTCGGCTGTGATCTTCATCACCGCTCCCGGGGCCTGCGAGGGATACAGCCCAGCGAGGGCGTCCACCGTGTGTCGGACATAGGCCGGCTCGTTCCGTCGGCCTCGGTTGGGAACGGGCGAAAGATAAGGGCAATCGGTCTCAACCAGCATCCGTTCCAGAGGCAGCTTACGAGCCACTTCACGAAGCGCGCCGGCGTTCGCAAAAGTCAGCACGCCCGAGAACGAGATATAAAAATTCATCTCGATCGCCGCGCGGGCCATCTCAAGATCGCCCGTAAAGCAATGCATCACCCCGCCGACCGATTCGGCCCCTTCCTCCTTTAAGATCGCCAGCGTGTCGGATTTCGCGTCCCGGGAGTGAACCACGATGGGCAGGCCCAAAGTCTTGGCCAGACCGATCTGCAGTCGAAACGCCCGCTGCTGCGTCTCCTTGGGGGAGTGCAGATAGTAATAATCCAACCCGATCTCGCCGTAACCGACTACTTTTTTATGGGCGGCCAATTCCTGAAGCTTGGTCAGGGTGATGTCATCCAGATGCTTGACTTCGTGTGGATGGACACCGAGCGTCGCGTAAATCATCTCATGGCGATCGGCCAATTCCACCGCCTGTCGGCTGGTCACAAGGTCACAGCCGATCGAAATGAGTGCCGCGAGCCCGGCATCGTGAGCTCGACGGATCACATCATCGCGGTCGGCATCGAAGACCGGGTCGTAGAGGTGAGTATGGCTGTCGATCACCATGGGTAACCCCTTAGGCCGTCTCTCGCTTGATCCAGATTCAGTCTGGATTGTACCGGAGCCGTCGGTTATTTTCAAGGAAACAATCCTTGAAATTTCCGGATAAAACTGCTACTTTCGATCATCTTGAGTCATATGATAAAATAAATAAGGAGATGGCAATGAAAAAGATCGTCAAGGCCTTACCTTTTCCGTCGCTCATGATCCTGGCGGCAGCTGTGGCGGGCTGCAACCCAAACAGTTCTACTCCTTCCTCCGGCCCCTCTTACACAACGCCGCCGATCGCGCAGCCGGCCGCTCCGCCTCCGCCGGCGCAGCCGCAGCAACTGTCGCTCTACATCGTGCCCTTCGATCAAAGCAAGTTTTCAATGGAGCAGATTCAGGCCGATAAAAAAAAGATCGAACAGGATCCGAACAACGCCCAGGCGCTGATCAGTCTCGGAGACGCGAATTTCATGATTCAGCGGTTTGAGAAATCCCAGGAATATTACGAACGCGCCTTGAAATCGGACCCCCAGAACATCAATGCCCGGTTGAGCCTCTCGAATTGTTACATCTTCATGCAAAAACCGGATGAGGCCCTTCATCAGTTGGACCAGCTCCTGTCCATGAAGAAGGACTACCCGGAGGCCCTTTACAATAAAGGACTGATCCTGCTTCAATCCAAACAGGACCCCGGCGGCGCAAAACAAGTCTGGACGCAATTGGTCAGCAAACATCCCGACCACGAGTTGGCGCAAGAAGTGAAGGGCGAACTGGGACGGCTGTGAGCCATGAACAACCTCTTACAAAGGTCCAAAGGCTTCATTCTCGCCATGGTGGTTTATCTGGTCTGGGGTTCCGTCGCGTTGGGGTATGAAGCGGTCAATATAGAAAACGGCGGGACGATCGCCGGAAAAGTGACGCTGAGGGGGCCCGTTCCGGAGCCTCGGGTATTCCCGATGGTTCTTTATCCCTATGGTGATTTTTGCAAAAAAATATCGAACGGGGAGGGCCTCGTTCTGCTGCGGGAATTCAACGTGGACAACGACGGCGGATTGCAAGATGCGGTTGTGGCGGTTCAGAGTGTCGAGCGGGGAAAGGCCTTCCGCTCCCGGGATACCGAACTGGTTACGGTTAACTGCATGTTTCATCCGGCCGATGTGCCGGAGAGCGAACAGTTCGAGTTCCATCATGGGGAATTGGTCCACGTCCACCCCTTGCTCACCGTGATCAGAAACCATACCGAGTTGTCCGTGGTCAATCGCGACCCGATCAACCACGCCACTCAAGTCTACCAACCGGAAAAGGGTAATCGTGTCTTGAGCTTCCCGGTGCCCGTATCCCTTCAGGCCAGCCGGGGATACGTGGACCTCGAAAACGGGAGGCAAATCGCCCAGATCATTTGCGAGATGCACGAATACATGCAGACCTGGGCCTGGGTCGTCGACAATCCCTATTTTTCGAAGACGGGAAAGAACGGGGATTTCACGATCGATAATTTGCCGCCGGGAACGTACAGGGTCATCGCCTGGCATCCGCATATGAAGCCGATCGAGAAAGAAGTCACAATCTCACCTCATGGAGTAACAACGCTGGACTTTGAATTCGACGGGCGTCAGGTCGTCCGGCCGATCTACGAGACTCAAACCCAATTCCGGATTCCCCCTGAACGGGATCCCACGGTCGACATCAAAGGATGCGAAGGTCCTTATTGCGTGCGGCGGGAGCATGATCATCACTGATCAGTCCGCGGGCGACGCGAGCCCCTAAAAAGGATTTAGACAGCGAGCAAGGCGAGCGAGAAGGGGAGGCTCCGTCCGGCTCTGACCGGCCTGCACACGGCGGTTTGCAGCCGATGTGTGGAGGGGGCGACGTGAGCCCCTATAGATAAGAGTGGTTTGATGAGGCGGGTCGGGTTGGGATATTGGATGCTGCTGAAAGTGGCCCTTCTGTTGGCTCTGTTTCTGTTTGCCAAACAGCACGGGATGTTTTAAGTACAACCGATCGTTATCCCTTAGCCTTTGTCAGGAATGAATTCCAGCGCGAGACCGTTGTTGCACCATCGCTGCCCGGTGGGCCGGGGGCCGTCGTTAAAGACATGTCCCTGGTGGCCGCCGCAACGGGCGCAGTGATATTCGGTTCGGGGCAGGAGCAACTTAAAGTCGCGTTGCGTCTCAACCCGTCCTTCGATCGTTGTGAAGAAGCTCGGCCAACCTGTGCCGCTGTCGAATTTCATCTCGGAGGTGAATAACGGAAGTTCGCAGCCCGCACAAACAAACTGGCCTTTCCGCTTTTCTTCAAGAAGGAAGCTTGTAAACGGCCGCTCCGTGCCTTCCTCGCGCAGTACATAAAACTGCTCCGGCGTCAGCATCTTGCGCCATTCGTCCTCCGTTTTATGAACCTTTTCGATTTTTTCGGGCATGACGTCGCTTTTGCCGAACCCTTTTCGAGTCATAAATACGGTCTGTACCAAACCGATGAGTAGTCCTTGAAGGAACCGACGGCGCTGCATGTCATTATTATAATATGCCTAGCGACTTAATTCCAGTCTTGAATAAAGCCCCCTCCCGATCGATTTATCCATGAGGCCGGACGGGTTAGGGCAGGAGTTGCCACTCGTCTTTTTCGATCATCACTTTTTGGCCCGTTTGAAGCTGCTTGACATCCTCGCGTTCAAACATCCCGAGATACCGTTCGATCCGGTCCGGCTCTGTGATCCGGTCCTCTTTGGTTTGTCCTGTGGCCAATTTGTACCTTCTAATTAAAACCGCCATCGTTTTCCTCCCGATTCCGTTTCGAATAACCTTTACACGCGCCGGTCTTACCCGCATCCCGGTTCGCAAAGTCGCAAATTGTAGCGGTTGTGGTGGAAAGAAGTCAATACAATAAATAACGCGCCGTTTGGCTTCTGCCGGGAGGGAAACGGCCTGGCAATGGACAGGATCTATTTCACGCGCATCCCGGGCCCGACCGGATCGACAAAAGTCGCCAAGGCCTCGACCGTTTTGTCGCCCGCCGCCAGGATCATTCCCTGCGACTCGATTCCGCGAATGACGGCCGGCTTCAGATTGGCCACCACGACGACCGATTTTCCGATGAGCTGGTCCGGGGGGTATTTCGTCGCGATACCGGCCACCACTTGTCTTGTTTCGGTCCCGATATCGATCGAAAGTTTTAACAGCTTATCGGCTCCCGTAATCTTTTCGGCCGTCACGATGCGGCCGACCCGGAGATCCAGCTTCCGGAATTCATCGATCGAGATGAAGGATGTTGCGGTGCTTGTCGATTCCATGGCCATCTCCTTAGTCGGTGTCACGGGCGCGACGGGTTCCCGTTCTGCAATGCTCTGGGGCGATTCGATGCGCGGAAAAAGCGGGCTCCCTTTCCGTACGGGCCGGCCCGACTTGAGCCCTCCCCATTGAAAGTCTCGCGGCTTCAAGGCCTGTTCCAGGGAAGTTGACCAACCCAGCTCCGTCGCCATGCGTTGGGCCGTCGTCGGCATGAACGGAAAAAGATGAACCGCCAGGATTCGCAACGTCTCGGCCAGATGATACAGAACCACATCCAATCGCGCACGGTTCTTGGGTTCCTTGGCCAGATCCCACGGGGCATTCCGTTCAACATAGCGGTTGGCAAAATCGACAAGCGTCCAGATCTCCCGCAGCGCGCGATGGAATGAAAAACGGTCCATTTCGTTTCCGACCGTACTGTGCAAGGACTTCGCCAGCGCAACCATTCGGCGATCTTCCGCCTTGATCCCTTTTGGATGGAGCTTGGGAACGACGCCGCCGGCGTACCGTTCGATCATTGTGAGCGTGCGGGAAAACAGATTGCCCAGATCGTTCGCCAGTTCGCTGTTGTAGCGAGTGGTCATGGCCGCTTTTGAAAAGTCTCCATCCTGTCCGAAGGGAACCTCCCGCAACAAGAAATAACGGAAAGCGTCCGCTCCGTACTCCCCCGCCATGGCATTCGGGTCCACGACGTTGCCGCGGCTTTTCGACATTTTTTCTCCATCGACGGTCCACCAGCCGTGCGCGAACAACGTCTTCGGCAGATCAAGGTCGAGCGCCATGAGAAGCGTCGACCAGTAAACGGCGTGCGTCGTCAGAATATCCTTTCCGACCAGATGGACATCGGCCGGCCACCACTTCTTAAAGCGCCGGTTGTCCGTACCGTAGCCGGGAACCGAGATATAGTTGACCAACGCATCCACCCAGACATACGTGACATAATCCGGATTAAAAGGGAAGGGGATGCCCCAGGCAAGGCGGGCGCGCGGGCGGGAGATGCAAAGATCTTCCAGCGGGCGGTCCAGAAAACCCAAGACCTCGTTCCGACGGCTCTCGGGTTGAATGAAATCGGGATGCCGTTGGATGTGTCGCCGCAAGCGATCCCGGTAAGCGCTCATTTTGAAAAAATAGTTCGACTCCGAGATCCGTTCCACGGGCCGGCCGCATTCGGGACATTTGCCCTCGACCACTTCGTCGTCCGCCCAGAACCGTTCATCGGGAAGACAGTACCAACCCTCATAAGACGCCGTGTAAAGAAGGTCGGTGGCTTGCAACCGCCGGAGGACTTGTTGCACGACCCGTTTATGGCGATCTTCGGTCGTCCGGACAAAGTCGCTGTTCGAGATCGTCAGGCGTTTCCAAAGCTCTTTGAACGCCACCACCATCCGGTCGGCGTGCGTCTGAGGGTCCAGACCCTTCTTGGATGCGGCCTGTTGTACTTTCTGGCCGTGTTCGTCCGTCCCGGTCAGAAAAAAGGTGTCGTAGCCCCGGAGCCGTTTGTACCGGGCGAGGACATCCGCCGCGATCGTGGTGTAGGCATGCCCGATGTGGGGAATGTCGTTGACATAATAGATGGGCGTTGTGATGTAGAAGGTTTTGCGCTTTCGTGGCGCTGATCTCTCGGACGACGGCTTCATTTCCGGATCCGCCCCGTGACACCGGCTTTCGAGTCCCCGGCCGATTCGCCGACGACCGCGTCGCGAATCTTGAGAAGCACCGTTTCCAGCACCAGCACACGGTTGAGATTTCGCGGCGCGGCGCGCTTGAGGAGATGGATCAGCGTCAGAGTTTCCAACACCGCCTCGGTGGAAACGGCACGGCTCCAAGCCGCAACCTGTTCCGGGATATCTTGGTTAACGAGGAGAGACACATCGGAATCGTGCCGGGCGATCAGAACATCGCGAAGCCAGATCTCGATCGTGTCGAGCGATCGGTCGAGTTGCTCCGCCGTCGCAGCAAGCTCATCGGATTGACTAAATAGATCGGACGTTTCCTCAAGATGTTCTTTAGACAGCGCGCCGAGAATCCGATCCCGTTCGTTCTTCAACGCCGCCGTATCGCCCCCGATCGCCACCCCGATTCTCCCCATGGATAAGGCGGCCAGCCGCCGTGCCTCCTCCGCGCCAACGCCCCTTTCTTTCTGGAGCCAGTGCGACAACGTCTGAAGCGGGGGCGGAATGAACCGGACGGACTGGCAACGCGAAAGGATCGTCGGCAACAGGGCCTGCGGCCGGCCCGAGACCAGGATCAGAATGCTGTGATCCGGTGGCTCCTCCAACGTTTTCAGAAAACAGTTGGCCGCTTCGGCATTCATCGCATCGGCGTCGTCGATCAGAAACCACTTCCGCGACCCGATCAGCGGCTTGAAGGCGATGGCGTCTTGAAGTTCTCGAATCTGTCCGATCTTGATCTGGACGCCGTCCGGTCGGACGATCCGGAGATCGGGATGGCTTCCGGAATCGATGGCAAGACACGAGGGGCATTGACCGCAAAAGGCGATCGTCGGGCGGCCGGAGGTCCTGCCGATTTTTGGACGGGCGCACAGGCCCATTTTGGCAAAAGCCGCGGCCGTCAGGAATTTCCCGATATGCGCCTCGCCGTGAAACAAATAGGCATGGGCGACGCGGTCGCTTGCGAGTGCGGCCGTCAGGACAGCCTTGGGATGAGCATGTCCCACGACCCCATCAAAGGCCGCTACGGTATCTATTGGTTTCATTTCCCGATTCCTCGGCCGGCAAGAGACCGATCCACGATTTTCTTAATCTCCCTGGCCACGTCCTGCGGTGATTGCGAAGCCTCCACGATCTTGAGCCGTCCGGGCTCCGACCGGGCCAATCGGCGATATCCCACACGGACGCGTTGATGAAACTCCCGTTGTTCACGATCCAACCGGTTGCTTCTCCCGCGATCCTTGACGCGGGCCAATCCCAGTCGGACATCCAGATCGAGGAGCAACGTCAGATCGGGAGACAACCCCTTGGCGGCATAAGCCACGGCCGTCCGGACAACCTTCATATCGAGTCGTCGACCGAACCCCTGATAGGCCACGGTCGCGTCCGAAAATCGATCGCACAGGATGATCTTCCCCCTTTTCAGAGCGGGGAGGATGACTTCTTCAAGATGTTGGGTTCGGCTGGCCAGGTAGAGAAAAAGTTCGGCCCGCGGATCCAATCGGCGGTTTTTGACGCTTAAGAGTACTCTGCGGATCTGTTCGCCGAAGGCGGTCCCGCCGGGTTCCCGGGTGGTGACGACCTTGTGTCCGTGACGGGTCAAGTAACGGGCCAGAATCTCGATCTGAGTACTTTTCCCGCTGCCCTCTGTGCCCTCAAACGTGATGAAGAAGCCGCGCATCGTAAACTTGTGAGAAGGTTCCGGTCAAGGGCAGAGATACGGCCCGCCACCGTCGGAAAGTTCGGGGGGTCGTGCCCGAGCCCTTATTTCAATGTGATCAGATGATCGCTCGCCCGGGTGGGATACGCCACCGAAGAGAGCAAAAGGACCTGCCTATTCTGCGCGATTTCACGCAAAATGTCCAGCACCATCAGTTGATGCGGGGGGTCCAGAAGGGGCAGGGGGTTATCAAGGAGGAGCGGAAACGAATAGGACGGGGGCAGAATCTGAACGACGGTTAGTTGGAGGATCAGATGACAAAGATCCTGTTGGCCCGAACTTAATACTTGCCATGGCAGGGGCTCCTTTGCCGGAGATGTCAGCACGGGAGACAGATCCGGGCCCAGAGTCATCGCGGCCTCATTCAAACCACCGGTCCGTTCGATCAGCCGGGTCATCTGGTTGTTCAGATCCGATTGGCGGTCCAGAAGGACGGACTGGACCGGCGCCGCCCGGAGTCCGGACCGGAACGGAGACGAGAGAAAATCGGGCGCTTCGCTGGAAGCGACGGGGCGAGGCGGTTCGGCCGATACGGTAGCGATCGGAGGCGCATCGAGCTTTGGTTTTGGGTCGGCCGAAAGCGGCATGGCCAGTTCCTGCTCCAGGACGCGAACCTCCTCCTGGATCAAATAGATGTCCGACGGCAGCGTTGAGGATTGCTTCAGCTTTGATTCAACGTCGGAGATCTGGCGCGATACGGTTTCCACATCCTTCTGCAGTTCTTCGACTGTTTTCTTTCCCAGGAACTGGTCCCGTTGCGATTCCAACTCGCGTCGAGCCCCCGCGAACTGTTCATAGGATCTGACCTTCTCTTTGAGGGTCGCGACATCGGCACAACCGGTTTTTTTCAGAAGTTCTATACACGGGGCGTTTTCCTTCTTAAAAACCGCCTCGGCGCGGGCCCGTTGTCGCTCGGCCTCACGGAGTTTCAATTCAAGCCCTCTCCGTTTATTGAGTTTTCCAAAATCGAGATAGCCCGCATACCCCATCAGACCGGCGCCGGCCAGAAGCAGCAGCATCAGCAGGTTCTGGAACAAACCGGCAAGGTTAAGGTTGACCATGAGGGAAAGAGTGACCAGGACCAGCACGCCTCCGGCAATGAAAAATTTGGTAAGAAAAAAGGGCTGGCTTGGAATGGCCATCATGTCCTGTTTTATGAATTCTTCCTCCTCGGCAATCGCGGTCAGCTGCTCGTTTTTAAGATGTTCCTGCTGGGCCGAGGTTTCAAGAATAAGATGAAAATCCTCCGGAAGGCTCTTCAACGATTCGAAGCCGGCTCCTTGCTGCAGCAGTCGAGTCAGTTCGGCCGTTTTTTCCGTGACGACCCGCAGACGGCGTTTGGATTCCGCGGAGCGACTCTGCAAATCGGAAAGTTGATCTTCCATGGCCGCGAGTCGATCGCCTTGAGCCAGAAACCCTTTGAGCTCTGCCAGACGTTTTTGTCTTTGTGCGCGATCCTGTGGAAGGGTCTTGGTTTCGGTTGCAGAAACGGGAGAGGAAAGGGGGACCGTTGAAGAAGAACGGTCCTCCGCTTGGGAAGGCACCGCGGCTCGCGACGACGGCATCCAGGTGCCCTTCATCGTGAAGAGTCCTTCAAACGCCTTGGACGGAAGGCCGCCGGTTTCATCCGCCAGAAATTTGGCGATCGGTTCCTCCTCCTGCATCACGACATGAAATTTGTTCGACGAATCCAATTCGGCCAGGCTGCTTTTACGGCCGACAAAGTCACGGATGAGACGATAGGTGCGATCGTTTTTCGTCTTGAAGATCAAGCCCGCCTGACCGATGTTGGAGGATTTTCGAGGTTTCAGATTTTCGACCGTCGTATCCGAAATAGGAGAGAGAACGGCGAGCAGGACATCGCACACGGTGCTTTTTCCGCTACCGTTTCCGCCCTGAATGAGGTTCAAGCCAGGCTTGAAAGCCAGTCGAGTGAGCTGGGTAAAATTTCTGATCCCGTAAAGGGCCAATTCAAGGAAAACCACGGTGCTCCTGTCAACAATCTAAAACGATACGGAGACCTCCTAAAAAATTGAAGAACGCCGGCCTTCCAGCCGGGGGCTCTTCGATCCGGATGGAGAAAGTTCGCTTTGTATCCGCTCGCTAACCCTGCCCTTACTGGCCGGGATCGCGCTCGCTACGCGGATTCAAATAAACGCTTGCAAGAATTAAAGAAAATGAGTATTATTAGACCTTATACCCCAATGGATACGACGAATTTTCCGGCGAACGGTATTAATAACTATATTATCACAACTTTCCGGATCATGACGCCGATCCGGGGCCAAAGGCGGCAAAGATGACGATCGCCACCGTGATTTTGGCAGCCGGCTTGGGCAAACGGATGAAATCCAAGCGGGCAAAAGTACTCCATCCGATCGCCGGCCGCCCCATGATTCTTTATTCCGTGGAAACGGCCCGGCAGCTTCCGTCCGACAAGATCCTTGTGGTGGTGGCTCATCAGGCCGATGCAGTGAAACAGGTTCTGGAACATCAGCCCGCCCACATCATTCACCAAGGCCGGCCGCTGGGAACAGGGCACGCCGTTCTTCAAACACAGGCGGCTTTAGCCAATTTTCCCGGACCGGTTCTGATTTTGAACGCCGATGTGCCCTTGATCACGGTCGAAACGATCCGGTCGATGCTCAAGACTCACCAAGACCGAGACAACGAACTGACGCTTTTGACCGCGACGTTATCCAATCCGAGAGGTTACGGCCGAGTGATCCGAAATCCGGACGGCGATCTGCTCTCGATCGTGGAAGAGGCGGACGCGACACCGGCCCAGCGGACTCTCCGAGAAGTCAACACCGGTTTTTACGTGGCAAACGTCCCGTTCTTGTTTTCGGCGTTGAAGGAATTAACAGCCGATAATTCGCAACAAGAGTATTATCTCACCGATATCATCCAAATCGCGGTCCGGCAGGGCTTGAAATTGGGCGCGGTTCAGGCGCAGGATCCGGAAGAGGTTACGGGGATCAATACCCGGGCGGATTTGGCCCGAATCGAGTGTGCGGTCCGCCGAAGAATTGCCGAGCATCATCTGTCGGAAGGGGTGACTCTGTTGGACCCTTCATCGGCATGGATCGACGCAGACGTGACGATCGGACGAGACACGCTGATTTACCCGAATGTTCATCTGGAAGGGGCCAGCCGAATCGGAGAGGACTGCGTCATTCATTCCCATACACGAATTAACAATTGTCGACTTGGGACCGCCGTGAAGGTCCTGGATTCCTGTGTCCTGAACGATTCGGTGCTGGAGGAGGGCGTGACCGTCGGACCGTTTGCACATCTCCGCGCCGGAACCGTGCTTCATCCAGGGGTTAGAATCGGAAATTTCGTGGAGGCGAAGAAGACCGAGATGGGTGAGGGATCCAAAGCGAGCCATCTGACCTATCTTGGAGACGCCACGATCGGTAAAGAGGTGAACATCGGGGCCGGCACGATCACCTGCAACTATGACGGAGTCGACAAGCACAAGACGATTATTGAGGATCATGTTTTTGTGGGAAGCGACACACAACTCATCGCACCGGTCCGGGTCGGTCGGGGCGCCGTCATCGGCGCCGGATCCACGATCACCGAAGACGTCCCTCCGGATTCCCTGGCCGTCGGGCGGGCGAAACAAGAAATCAAGAAAGACTGGGCAAAGCGGAAGAAGAAGGCAAAAGGAAAAGGCAAAATCGTTAAATCCAGGAAGGAATGAATTCTCGTCATGTGCGGAATCATCGGATACATCGGCAACAACGACGTCGTCCCCGTTTTGATCGAAGGGCTCCGGCGCTTGGAATATCGAGGTTATGACTCGGCCGGGATCGCCTATCTTCAAGCTGGCCGCATCGAGGTCCGTCGGTCGGTCGGCAAGCTGGCCAATCTTGAGGCGGCGTTGTCCGGAAACCGGCCATCCGGCCGAATCGGCATCGGCCATACACGTTGGGCCACCCACGGACGGCCTTCGGAAGAGAACGCCCATCCCCATCGGGTCGGGCCGCTGGTCTTGGTCCATAACGGCATTATCGAAAACTATCTTCCGCTCAAACACGAACTGCAGGCGGAGGGTCGAACCTTCCAGTCGGAAACGGATACCGAAGTGATCGTCCATCTGATCGACCGGCAGATGAGCCGTGGAAAGGGGTTCGAGGAGTCCGTCCGTTCGGCCTTGAAAGAAGTTCGCGGCGCTTACGCCATCTGCGTCCTCTCCGAAAAAGAACCCGATACACTGATCGCGGCCCGGGAAGGCTGCCCGCTGGTGGCCGGCGTCGGGGATGGACAATATTTCGTGGCCTCGGATATTCCGGCCATCTTGAATCATACACGGGATATTATCCTGCTCGACGACGGGGAGATGGCCATTTTAACGCCCAAGGGAATCTCCGTAAAGGATCCGGCGGGCCATCCCAAAGAAAAGCGGATCGAGACGGTCTCATGGAATCCGGTCATGGCCGAGCGGGGCGGCTACAAACATTTCATGCTGAAGGAAATTCATGAACAACCTCAGGCCGTCCTGGATACGTTTCGGGGCCGCGTCTTTCTTGAGGAAGACGAGGTGGCCCTTCCCGAAGTCGGTCTGACCAAGGTTGAACTGGACGGGCTTCGAAAAATAATACTCGTCGCCTGCGGAACATCGTGGCATGCGGCCCTGATCGGAAAGTTCATGATCGAGGAACTGGCCCGCGTGCCGGTTGATGTGGACATCGGTTCGGAGTTCCGTTATCGAAATCCGGTACTGGACCGCCAAACGCTGTTGATCGCGATCTCCCAATCGGGGGAGACGGCTGATACCCTGGCGGCCGTCAAGGAAGGCAAAAGCAAGGGCGCTCGGGTCGTGTCGATCTGCAATGTGGTGGGGAGCACCATGGCACGGGAATCTCACGGCGTGTTATACACCCACGCGGGGCCCGAGATCGGCGTAGCAGCGACCAAAACCTTCACGTCCCAGTTGACGGCCCTGTATCTGCTGGCTTTTTATCTTGGAACCACTCGAAGCACTCTGAGTCCTTCGCGCACGACCAAGCTTTTAGAAGATCTGCAGCACCTTCCCCTCCTGATTGAAGAGGCATTAAAACAGGATCAGGCGATCTCCGAATTGGCGAAGCATTTCTTCAAGCACCGGGATTTTTTGTATCTCGGCCGCGGGGTCAATTATCCGATCGCCTTGGAGGGAGCGCTGAAACTGAAAGAATTATCCTACATCCATGCCGAAGGCTACCCGGCGGGCGAGATGAAGCACGGCCCGATCGCCTTGATCGACGAGAACATGCCGGTGGTGGTCTTGGCGCCGCAGGATAAGGTTTACGAAAAAGTTCTGAGCAACGTGATGGAGGTGAAGGCCCGCGGAGGCATCATCATCGCCGTGGCAACGGAGGGGGATCGGGAGATCGGCACGAAGACCGATCGGGTGATTTGGGTTCCCCCCGCACCTTCTTTATTAACGCCGGTCGTTCTTTCGATCCCCATGCAGTTGCTGGCCTATCACATCGCCGTGCTTCGCGGCTGCGACGTGGATCAACCCCGGAACCTCGCCAAGAGCGTGACGGTGGAGTAAGAAGGAAATAACGATATGAAGCTCTCCAAAGAAGAAGTCGACCACGTGGCGAAGCTGGCGCGCTTGGCCGTCAGTGAAGAAGAGAAGGAAGCCTTCAGCCGGCAGCTCTCCGAGATTCTGACGTACATCGGGAAGCTCAACGAGCTCGACACCTCGAAAGTGGAGCCGACGTCTCACGTGCTGGACTTGAGCAACGTGCTGCGGGACGACGTGATTCGAGAAAGCCTGTCCATAACGG
>Ga0335082_10001386_pt1 | contig 25833 bp, 28 predicted proteins | sample Lox_Sample_41_FD_206718 | JGI IMG/M metagenome (GOLD analysis project Ga0335082, IMG submission 206718) | Soil microbial communities from Loxahatchee National Wildlife Refuge, Florida, United States - Lox_Sample_4.1 | ecosystem: Environmental > Terrestrial > Soil > Wetlands | place: USA... | reverse complement strand
CAGCACGCAAATGGGGGTGAGAAACGTCGTCAGGATGACCAGAAACAGGCTGATGCCATCCACTCCGAGGTGGTAGTTGATCGCCGGCGACTTGATCCAAGGAGAAAATTCTTCCAGCGCATAGCCCGCAGTGCCGATCGTCACTCTTCCGAGCAGCGCGAGTGATGCCAGGAACTCAATACTCGCAACCGCAAATGCCAGCCAACGAATCCACAACTCGTCATCCTTGCGCATAAATAGCAGTGCCAGCGCTCCCAGGGCAGGGAAGAAGATCAACAGCGTCATCAAGTGTCCGGTCAGAGTCATTAGCGCACCCCTCCGAACAAGGCTGGATGCAGGATCGGCCAGAAGATAATCGCCAGGACCACCAGTGCCCCGACCAGCACCCACACTGCGTAACTCCGAGTGTTGCCGGATTGCGCGTGCCGCACGGTGTCACCCACCGCGGTTGTGCCATGAGCGATGCCGTTCACGGTTCCGTCGATCACGCCAACGTCTACGACTTTCCAGAGAATGTTCCGCGAGAGCCACATCAACGGTCCAACGACCACGGCCTGGTACAGTTCGTCCACGTAATACTTGTTGTAGAGAATCTTGTGCAGCCCTTCGGAAGTTCCTCGCTTGACCTTGGCGGAGTACATTCGCCAGGCAACGATCAAGCCTGCTGTGGCAGCCACTACCGCGACGATGGAGAGCGTGTGCTCGAGTGAAGCCGAAGCTTCTCCGCCCGCCTCGCCCGTTCCAAACACCGGCGCGAGGAATTCCGCGAAGTAGTCTTTGCCGCCGAATAACGCGGGAAGTGCGAACCAGCCGCCCGTCAAGGAGAGAAACGCCAGAATCATCAGTGGCACGGTCATGTTCTTCGGGGATTCGTGAACGTGCACGTGGTGTTCGTCGTAGCGCTTCTCGCCATAAAAGGTCAGCCACACCAGCCGGAACATATAGAACGACGTCAGAATCGCCGCGAACAGGCCGACCCCGTACAGAAGTCTGCCGTTGTATTCGTAGCTGTACGCCGAGAACAGGATGGAGTCCTTGGAGAAGAACGCCGCAAACGGAGGGAAGCCGGCAATAGCGATGGTGCCGAACAGCATGCACCAGTATGTGACTTTAATCTTCTTCGAGAGCCCGCCCATGTGCCACATGTCCTGCTCGCCACCCATGGCGTGAATCACACTGCCCGCCGAGAGGAACAGCAGCGCCTTGAAGAAAGCGTGAGTCATCAGGTGGAAAATTCCCGCGCCAAACGCGCCGACGCCGCATGCCAGGAACATGTAGCCCAGCTGGCTGACCGTGGAATACGCCAGAACCTTTTTGATGTCCGACTGCACGAGGCCAATCGTGGCGGCAAAGATCGCCGTCGCGCAGCCCACGATTGCCACGACGTACATCGCCGTCGGCGCATGCGTGAACAGTACGTGCGATCGCGCGACAACGTACACGCCTGCGGTCACCATCGTCGCCGCATGAATCAAGGCGCTGACCGGTGTCGGACCTTCCATCGCGTCCGGCAGCCAGACGTAGAGTGGAATTTGCGCGGACTTGCCGGTGGCGCCGACAAAGAGGAGCAGGGTAGCGACCGTCAGCGTGCCGAACTGTCCCATCGCATCGGGAGGCAATTCCGCAGCTTTTGAAAAGACCGCCGCAAAGTCCAGCGAGTGGAACGTCCGAAAGAGCAGAAACATCCCCAGCATGAAGCCGAAATCGCCGATGCGGTTGACGATGAACGCTTTCTTGCCCGCGTCCGAAGCCGATTTCCTCAGGAAGTAGAAACCGATCAGCAGGTAGCTGCACAGGCCAACGCCTTCCCATCCCACGAACAGCAGTACGAAGTTCGCAGCCAGCACCAGAATCAGCATGAAGAACATGAACAGGTTCAGGTAGGAGAAGAAGCGGTAATACCCGCCTTCATGCGCCATGTAACCGGTCGAGTAAATATGGATCAGGAAGCCAACGCCCGTCACCACCAGCAGCATGACGACGGTCAGTTGGTCGAGTTGCAGGTCGAAACCCGCGCGGAAATTGCCGGCCACGATCCAGTCGAAGAATTCCTTGCGAAACGCTTGCTCGCCGTTGGCCACGAACTCCCGCACGGCCTCCAGCGCGCACGCAAACGACAGTCCGGTCGCGCCCAACGCCACCGAATTCACGATCCTGTTGGGCCAGGTCTTGCCAAACAGGCCATTGATCGCCGAGCCCAGCAGGGGCAGCAGCGGAATGATCCACAAATGATTGAGTATCGGCATTAGAGTTTGAGAAGATCCACGCGCTCCACGTTGAGCGAACGCCGGTTGCGCGCCGTCAAAATAATGATGCCCAGTCCCACAGCCGCTTCCGCAGCCGCCACCACGATCACAAACAGCACGAACACTTCGCCGTCGGTTTTGCCGAGCGATTGGCTGAAAGCCACGAATGCGAGATTCACCGCGTTCAGCATCAACTCAATCGCCATGAAGATCGTGATGATGTTCCGCTTGAACACGAACGCCACGATTCCCAGGCCGAACAGGATTGCGCTCAGGATCAGGTAATAGCTCGTCGGCACCATTTCAGTTCTCCCGCTGCGCCAGGACGATTGCGCCCAGGATCGCCACCAGAATAAGGAACGACGTCAGTTCAAAGGGATACACAAAATCGGAGAACAGCAGCATCGACAAAGTTTTTGTGGACGTCAGCGCTCCTGAAGGATTCGCGGCGGGCAGCGCTCCGCTGGAACGCGCAATGGCTGCGGCAATGAACCCCGCGATGGCCACCGCCAGCGGTATGCCGGCATACTTTGCCAGCTTGGAGAAATTTGTGCGTTCTTCTTCTTCGGCGTTCAGCAGCATGATCACGAAGACGAATAGCACCATGATGGCGCCGCCATACACGATGATCTGCACTGCGGCGACAAACTCCGCTCCCATCAACAGGTACAATCCCGCGAGCGCCACCATCACCACGATCAGCGAAAGGGCGCTGTGGATCGGATGGCGTTGAACGATCAGGCTGATTGCGGCCAGCACCGCCAGCGCGGCCAACACGAAAAAGATCGCAAGGGGCGCGGTCATCAGTGCATTCTCCAAAGAATGACAACGCTCGTCAGAACCACATTGGCAATCGATACCGGGAGCAGAAACTTCCAACCGAAGCTCATCAGCTGGTCATAACGGAAACGCGGCAGCGTGCCGCGCATCCAAATATATACGAATAGAAAAGTGAAGACTTTTGCGAAGAACCAGAAGGGCCCCTGCACATAAGGATTCACCGCGGGATGCGCCGTAATCGCGCCAACCAACGTCAATGCCGTCCCGACGCCCGGCAGCAGGATGCGTCCGAAAATGTTCTCGTACCGGATCCCGTCGTAGATAACCCACAAGCCGAAGGGAATGAGCAGGGCCGATGGCAGGTAATGGGTGAATGTCCACGAATCCGGGAAGGGGGAGAGCCATCCGCCGAAGAACAGGATGGTCGCCAGGCATGAAACTGTGATCATGCTGGTGTATTCCGCGATGAAGAACATCGCGAACTTCATGCTCGCGTACTCGGTGTGGAATCCGGCCACCAGTTCCGACTCTGCCTCCGGCAGGTCGAAAGGCACGCGGTTCGTTTCGGCGATCGCGGCAATGTAGAAGCAGAGGAAGCCGATGATCTGAGGAAAGATGTTCCAGGTCAGCAGTCCGTGCGCGGAGGCCTGCTGATCCACGATGTTGCGCAGGCTGAAATCGCCCGCAATCAACAGCACTCCGACAACCGACAAGGTCAGCGCCAGTTCATAGCTGATCATCTGCGCCGAGCTGCGCAGGCCGCCCATCAACGAGTACTTGCTGTTCGACGCCCAGCCCGCTAGTGCGATTCCATAAACGCCCAGAGCCGTGATCGCGAACAGCACCAGCAGGCTGATGTTCACATCGGCGATCCCGACGTGTGTCTCGTAACCGAACACGGTGAATTTCTGCGGCCCGAACGGGATCACCGCCAGTGAGGTCAGCGCCAGCATCAGTGTCAGGAACGGTGCCAGGAAATATGCCACCTTGTCGACGTGTCCGGGGAGCGGATCTTCCTTGAAGATGAATTTGACGCCGTCGGCCAGCGGCTGCAATAGCCCGTGCGGCCCGACTCGATGCGGTCCCCAGCGCGCCTGGATATGCGCGATCACTTTGCGTTCCAGCCACGTCAGGTACGCATCGACCGTCAGGACAATGAAAACCAGAATCGCAATCTTGACGATCGGAACGATCAGGAACGCGTACTTGGTCAGAAATTCGGTCACGATTTCGCTTCAGCCTCCGGCAGAGATTGCATCATCGTGCAGAAGCGGCCGAGCGTGCCGCTGGTAAACAAGTTGTCGTTTGCGGAGCGCACTAGGTTCACGGGCACATCGTACGGCACGTGTCCATTCTTCGAGAACTGGGGCTGCGCTGGCTCCGCTCCGCCCGTCAGCAGACCTGCGGGTTGCACATGATAGCCGGGCACCACCTTGCGAATCTCTTCGAACACCGCGGCCGGCGTTTTGTAATGAAACGCCTTGCCCACGCCGATTTTTTCCAATTGGTGCGACAGAATTCGCAGCAGGTCGAAGTCGGAGCGCGGGCCCATCACCTCGGCTGCCTTGTGCAGCAGCTGAATCTCGCCTGCCGTGTTGGTGACGCTTCCGTCCTTCTCGTAAGCAGACGCGGCAGGGAACACGATGTCGGCCTGCAATGCCGTTTCCGTCAGGAACATTTCTTGCACGATCAGCAGCTGCAGCTTGCCGCGCCCAAATCCCAGCGTTCCATAGTGCGCCAGCGGATTCGCGCCCATCACGTACAGGGCGCCGAGCTTGCCTGCTTGCGCTGCTTCGATCATCTGGGGCGCCGTCAAACCCGGCTTGGAGGGAAGACCCGCGCTCCAGCTGCGGGCGAACGGCCCCGAGGCTGCGGCATGATCCACGTATCCATAGCCCGGCAATCGGTCGGGCAAGACACCCATGTCGGCGGCGCCGCGCGAATTGGCGTAGTCGCCCAGGGCCATGAATCGAACCTTGGCGTTCAGCTTCGACGCAAACCCAACCAGATCGTTGACCGCTGCACCGCTGATCGAGGACCCGAACACAATGGCAAGTTCCGGCTCGTTTTCCAATGCGGCCTTCAACGTACTCAGTTGTGACGCAAGCTCCTGTGAAATGCTGCCTTCGCCCGTTGCCAGCCAGCGAACTGCAGCGGACTCTTTGGTTGAGCCCAAGGTGATTGAGAGCGTGGCTTTGCGGTCCAGCTTTACCTTGCCAGCATTCAACAAATACAGCTTGGTGCCGTTATGGCGAATACCTGAACGAATCTGCCATCCGACCAGCGGATTTTGGTTCGACGGGTCGTTGCCGATGACGAGGGCCGCCTTTGAACGATACAGCTCGTCCATGGTCAGCGATGAAGTCGCGGCCCGATCGCCGAGCGCCGTGATCAGTCCGGTGTAATCCGCTGTGCGGTGGTGGTCGATGTTATTCGTCCCGAAGGTGACGCGCGCCAGCTTCTGGAACAGGTAGTTCTCTTCGTTGGACGTCCGGTTTGAGCCGATGAACCCTACGCCTTCCGGCCCCTGCGCCAGGTGAATCTCTTTCAAGCGCAGTGCGGCTGCCTGCGCGGCCTCTTCCCAGGAAACGGGATAGAGCTTCTCCCCCTTACGCAGTAGCGGTTGCTTGATGCGCTCGGGGTGCGACGTGAAGTCGAAACCGAAGCGGCCCTTGACGCACAGGAATTCCTTGTTGATGCCGGAGAGGTCGCGGTTATTCGCGCGCAGAATCTCATGATTGCGCACGCTTAAAGTGGTTTTGCATCCGTTCGAGCAATGAGTACAGATCGTCGATACATACTGCATTTCCCAGGGCCGCGTTTTGTAGCGATACGTGCCGCTGGTCAGCGCGCCGACCGGGCAGATATCGATGCACATTCCGCATTCTTCACAATCCAGATGATCGCCGCCATTCGGAATGATGATGGAATTGGCGCCGCGCATGCCGACGCCGAGTGCCTTCACATCCATGCCTTCGTCACACACGCGCACACACCGGAAGCACAAAATGCACCGCGGCGCGTCGTAATACACCAGGTCCGACCACTTTTCCTCCGGCCGGTGCAGCTTTTCTTCCACGAAGCGGCTGCTGTCCGCGCCGTACCGAAACACCATATCCTGCAGTTCGCACTCGCCGCCCTTGTCGCACACCGGGCAATCGAGCGGGTGATTGGTCAGCAGGAATTCCAGCATGAACTTGCGGGCGTTGCGCACCTGCTCCGTGCTGGTGCGCACCACCATGCCTTCGCTTGCCACCAGCGTGCACGCCGTCTGTAGCTTCGGCATCTTTTCAACTTCCACCAGGCACATCCGGCAGGCAGCCTGCAGCGAAAGGCCCGGGTAGTAACAGAAGGAGGGCACTTCGATTCCCAGCCGGCGCGTCGCCTCGATCACCAACGTGCCCGCGGGAACCTGCACATCGCGGTCGTCAATCTTCAGGTTTACCAGTTTCGTTTCTGCCATGGAGTCCTACCGCGATCCCATCAAAGCTTCGGCGGATTTGTATGCGCATTTGCCTTGCAAGTGGTCTTCAAACTCGTTGCGGAACTTGGCCACGATGCTGATGGTCGGCATTGCCGCGGCATCGCCGAGCGGGCAGAAGGTCCGGCCCAGCATGTTCTTGGCAAGCTCGCCGACATTGTCAATGTCTTCCGAACGACCCATTCCGTCGTGGAATCGGTCCAGCGTCTTGCGTAGCCACGCGGTTCCCTCGCGGCACGGGATGCACCACCCGCAGGATTCGTGCGCGTAAAAATGCATGATCCGGCGCGCCATATCCACCATGCAGGTATCTTCATCGATGACTACCATGCCGCCGGAGCCGAGCATCGATCCCGCCTTGGCCACGCTGTCGTAGTCCATCGCGATGTCGATCTCATCTGCCTTGAATACCGGACAGGAACTGCCGCCCGGAATCACTGCCTTCAATTTCTTTCCGCCGCGGACGCCGCCCGCCACCTCGTCAATGAACTTCTTCATGTTCATGCCGAGCGGAATCTCATAGATACCCGGCTTGTTCACGTGTCCGGCCACGCAGAGCAGGCGCGTGCCGCCGTTCTTCGGCGTGCCGCGGTTGGCGTATGCTTCGCCGCCGTCCAGGATGATGGAAGGCACGGAACTCAGCGTCTCCACATTGTTGATGATCGTCGGACAACCATATAGCCCGACCACCGCGGGGAAGGGGGGCTTGATGCGCGGATTGCCGCGTTTGCCTTCCAGCGATTCCATCAGGGCCGATTCTTCGCCGCACTCGTATGCACCCGCTCCGGTGTGAATCAGCAGGTCGAAGTCGAAGCCAGTGCCGAGAATATTCTTGCCCAGGTAGCCGCGTGCGTAAGCTTCCTCAATCGCCGTGTCGACGATGTCCAGCACGTAGCGGTATTCGCCGCGGATGTAGATGAAGCCTCGATGCGCATCAATTGCGCGTCCCGCGATCGTGATGCCTTCGATCAACTGGTGGGGATCCATTTCCATGAGAGGCCGGTCCTTGCATGTCCCCGGCTCCGACTCGTCCGCATTACAGATCACATATTTCGGTTTCGGCGAGTCCTTCGGTACAAAGGACCACTTCATTCCCGTCGGGAAACCCGCGCCGCCCCGCCCCCGCAGATTCGACTTCTTCACCTCATCGATGATCTGCTCCGGCGTCATCTGCTTCAGCGCCTTTTCGAGAGCCTGGTAAGCGCCCTGCTGCAGGGCTACATCAATCTTGTGGGAATCCTTGATGCCCCACTTCCTGCTGATCAGGGGCGTTTCGAGCTTGTTTCGTTCATGGAGCGCACCGGTGATTACGCCGACCGGCGCCGGCTTCTTTCCCTTGTCGAGTTCTTCGAGGATGCGGTCGAAACTGCGGATGGTCAGGTTCTCATAGAAGTCGTAGTTCACTTGAATGGCAGGCGCCCCGGTGCACGCGCCGATACATTCCACCTCCTCAAGCGAGAACATGCCATCCTGCGTGGTTTCCTTGTTGCCGATCTCCAGTCGTTTCTTGGCGTGTTCCAGCAATTCGTTGCCGCCGCGCAGCATGCATGCTACGTTCGTGCAGACTTGCACATGGTGCTTGCCCATGGGCTTGCGGTGCAGCATCGAGTAGAACGCCAGCGTTTCTTCCACCTGAACCGTCCGCAGATCCAGGCGGCGCGCAATCTCTTCGACCATCTCATCGCTGACGTAACCATACTCATCTTGCGCATACATCATCATCGGGATAAGCGCGCTACGCTTCACCGGGTAACGGCCCTGCAACTGCTCGAACTTCGCCGCGAGTTTTGGGGATAGTTCCATAGATTACCTGTCGACGTCTCCAAGCACGATGTCAATCGTCCCGATGCTCGCCACAGTGTCGGCGATCAGTTGCCCTTCCACCATCCTCGGTAAAGCCTGTAGATTGACAAAGGACGGCGAGCGGAAATGCACACGCAAGGGTTTGGATGAGCCGTCGCTGGCGATGAAACAGCCCAGTTCGCCGCGGGGCGATTCCACGGCCGCGTACACTTCTCCCGGCGGCGGTGAAAAACCTTCGGTGAAGATCTTGAAGTGGTAGATGAGCGCTTCCATCTCCGTCTTCATCTTCTCGCGCTGCGGCGGGATGATGCCCGGCGCTTCCGTCTTGATTAGGCCGTCGTCAGTGATCTTCTCCAGCGCCTGACGCACGATCTTGATACTTTCTCGGATTTCGGCCACCCGCACCAAGTAACGCGCGAAGCAGTCAGATTCGGTGCGCATTGGCACGTTAAAGTCGAATTCTTCGTAAGACGAGTAAGGGAATGCCTTCCGGTTGTCGAAGGCAATCCCCGCGGCGCGCAGACCGGGTCCCGTCGTACTCATCGCCACCAGTACATCGGGAGGAAGATAGCCGACTCCCTTGAGCCTCCCGTGCCAGATGCGGTTCTCCGTCAAGAGCGCTTCGTACTCATCGACGCGTGCGGGCATCAGGTCGAGGAAACGCTTCACTTGCTCCCGCCAGCCCGCGGGTGGTTGCAACGCTACGCCGCCGATGCGAATGTAGCTCGTCATCATGCGCTGGCCGGCAAAGCGTTCAAAGATCTTCAGAATCTCCTCGCGCTCGCGGAAGCAGTACAACATGACAGACATGGCTCCCATGTCCAGTGCATGCGTCCCCAGCCACACCAGGTGCGAAGAGATTCGCTGCAACTCCACCATCATCACGCGGATATACTGGGCGCGTTTCGGAACTTCCAGGCCTAGTAACTTCTCCACTGCAAGGCAATACACCAGGTTATTGCCCAGTGGATTGAGGTAATCCATCCGGTCAGTCAGCGTAATGGCCTGGGAGTAGGTCTTGTCTTCGCAGCTCTTCTCGATCCCGGTGTGCAGATAGCCAATGTCCGGGACCGCCTTAATGACGTTTTCCCCGTCCAGTTCCAGAAGAACGCGGAGTACTCCGTGGGTCGACGGGTGCTGCGGTCCCATGTTCAGGACCATCGTCTTTGTCGTGCCGATTGCTGTTTCCACGGTTGTCATGGGTTACAGTCCGCCGTCCATACTATCGTTGCCCCTCCGTCGGAAAATCACGACGAAGCGGACAGCCTTCAAAACCTTCGGGCAGAAGAATGCGCCGCAGATCCGGATGCCCTTCGAAGTGGATGCCGAACAGGTCGAAGATCTCCCGTTCCATCCAGTCGGCTCCGGGCCAGACGGGCACCAGCGAGTCGACCACTGGTTGCTGGAGGCTAACACGCGTCCGCAGGCGAACCCGCGCGATCCTCGAAATCGAAACCAGTTGGTAATTCAACTCAAACCGCGGCTCGATCGGAAACCGGTCCACGCATGTCGCGTCACTCAGCAGGCTGAAGTCCAGCGCCGGATTCTCCTTGCATTGCTGTGCGGCGGCGCGAAGCAGGTGATGCGGAACAACGATGGTGGTCTCGCCGCGATACTCCGTTACTTCGGCAACCGCACTGGCATTCCAGCTGCGAAGCTGTTCGACTACAACATTAGCGTCTGCGTTGGCGAGCGTCACGTGACTAAGGTCCTCAAAAGGCGGGACTGGCTCTACTTTTGCGACTTATGCCAGTCGAGCGCGCCCTTCTTCCAGAGATAGATATAACCGACCAACAGGATGGCCACATAAAACATCATTTCTATGAAGCCAAACCAACGGGTTGCTGCGTTCTTTGCCAAATCCTTGAAAATAAACGCCCAAGGGTACAAAAAGATCGCTTCAACGTCGAAGAGAATGAAGACCATTGCGACCAGGTAAAACTTGACCGAGAACGGCTCGCGCGCGTCCCCCGTCGGCGTCACCCCGCATTCGTATGGCTGCTGCTTCGCTTTGTTCGGACGACGCCACCCGATGAACGTGGAGATCCCGAGCAGCGCTGCCGCCAGAACGGACGCCACAAGCAGGTGTATCAGTAGAGGAATGTACGCATGTAGCCCGGAGGAGGTCATGGTCAAGGGGTTATAATATCGAGTGAGACGCCACCGGTCAAATGTTCCGGAGGAATATCCGGAAGCGCAAGCGAACGAAGCTCGCGCGGTGATTTTGAAGAACCTGGGCAAATACGGGACGATCGACGGACTATGGTCTTTGGCCACAATTCCAACCTGAAAATCGGCAACGTCACCTATCACGTGCAAACGGAAGATCGTGGCCCATCGCATGCATTGCTCGATACCACCGTTTATTACCACGGCCGCGTACTCCATCGCCGGACGAACAACTACTTCGATCTCCTCCCGCTGAATGAAGATCGCGAGCAGGCCCTGAAGCTGCGGCTGGAGGAACAGCACCGCACCGTGATGGACGAGATCCGCTCGGGCGTTCTCGACTTGCCGGTTCCACCCGAACCACTTCAGCGGGTCGATCCTTCCGCGAGTGCCGCACCGGCTACCCCTCCGGCTCCCCGAATTCCGGCCGAGGCCCCGGCAGCCCTTCACTTGGAACTGGTCAATGCCAAAACGTGGCTCTCCGGGAAGCACGCAAATCTGCAGGTGCTCTTGAAAGACAGCGCCGGCAACGCGGTCTCTAATGCGAACGTCAGAGCGCGGATCGAGGGTGCGGACGGCGACGCTGCGTACCTCGCGCAAACAGGTGCGCAGGGGCTCGCTCGTGTTGAGTTTGACTTGCCCCGCATTGTCAGCGCCGAAGCCGCGCTCGTCCTCGACGCCCACAAAGACGGCGCGACGGCTAACCTGCGGTTTGCGTTGCGCGCCAAACCTCGCGTACCTTCCGCGTGACCATGACCGCCTCTTCCACAGTCGTCATTCAGGTGAACGGGGAGCCGCGCGAAGCCTTGGCCGGGACCACTGTCAGCGCGCTTCTCGGGCACATGAATCTCAATCTCGCGCGCATCGCCGTGGAGTACAACCGCTCCATCCTCCCCCGTGACAGATGGACGGAGACCACCATCTCCGCGGGCGACCAGTTCGAAATTGTCCAGTTTGTGGGAGGCGGCTAGTCTCGCGCCCTAGATTCCCTCGAGAAGATGCCCCATCTTCCGCTTTTTGGTCTGCATATACGCTCTCGATATCCTTGAGATTCGAGGCTGGCAAGGAACGCGTTCGACGACACGAATTCCGGCGGACTCCAGTTGCTTGACCTTGTCGGGATTGTTGGAAAGGAGCCGGATGCGCGTTGCGCCGAGTTGCTTCAAGATCCTCGCCGGGAAATCGTATTCACGGGCATCCGCGGCAAACCCTAACGAGACATTCGCCTCGACCGTGTCCATCCCGCCATCCTGCAGCTCGTAGGCACGCAGCTTGTTCATCAATCCGATGCCGCGCCCTTCCTGCGGCAGATAGAGCAGCACGCCGGAAGGAGCTCGGCTGATCTTCTTCATCGAAAGTTCCAATTGCGCGCGGCAATCGCACCGCAGGGAGGTGAGAACATCGCCTGTCAGGCATTGCGAGTGCACGCGCACCAAGGGCGCAACCCCGCCATTGAGCTTGCCCTTTACCAGCGCCACCGCTTCTTCCTGAGGCCCCCGGCCCCTGAAGCCGTAGATTGTGAATCGCCCGTAACGTGTGGGTAGCTCCGCGTGGGCGATTTCCTGAGCTTCCCGCGTGTGAATGCGTCTCTTTGTTGGGCTCTTCTTTGTCATGAGAACACTCCAGTATAGCAGGAGCGGAAACCGTGCAGCGGCTGCCCGCCGGATTCTCCGTGCGAGAGTGCGGTCGACTTCATTACAATAGCGAGAAGTTCGGTTGAGGGGAGGCAAGCAATCCGCGAACTCATCTTCACGCTGCTTCTCAAAGTGGGAGTAGCATCTTCGTTTGCGGCGCTCCTGGCCCGGTGGAACACGTTCCGCCGCGTTCTCTTTACCGAAGAGCGTGACGCCGATCAAAAGCTCAAGCTGATGTTGTTCATGACGCCCCCGCTGCTCGTGGGCGTGGTCCTGCGCTTGCTCAGCCGGGCTTATGCGTTTGCCGATCTATCCCTCGAAGGCGCTTTCTTGATGGGCCTGCTGGGAGGCCGGGTCGTCGGGCCGATCGGTGGAGCGATTGTGACCATTCCTGCGCTGATCGGTCACGAATGGCTGGCCATGCCCGCCGCTTCCACTGCGGGCCTTCTTGGCGGGCTGATTCGCCAGATCATCCCGGACAAGGAAGATCTGTGGAATTTCGGCCCATTTACTTTCCTCAATATCCCCAAAGCCATTATGCGCATGATTCGCAAGGGCGAGATCATGTGGGAAATGTTGCCGCTTGCCGCGTGCGTCGGCTTGGAAGTCGGACGCGTTTTTCTTGTGATCGCCACCAAGCCCAAGTGGCTCTTCGCCATCGACCCCCAGTGGAACTGGATGCTTATCCTTGTGGTCATCGCCACGCTTGTCTCGGTGGCCGCACCTCTGAAGATCTGGAATAACACCCGCATTGAGATGAACCTCGAGCGTCACCAGCAGCTTCTGCTTCGCGCCCGCATGGACGCGCTCACCAGCCAGATCAATCCCCATTTTCTGTTCAATACGCTCAACACCGTCACCGCGCTGATTCGCGTCGATCCCGACACCGCCCGCGGCGTGGTCTTGAAATTGAGCAACATCCTCCGCCGTCTTTTGCGCAAGCATGAAACCTTCGTGCCATTGCGCGAAGAACTTTCCTTCATCGACGATTATCTCGATATCGAGGTGGCCCGCTTCGGCGAAGACAGCCTCGATATCGTGAAGGAGATTGACGAGAAGACACTTGAGACGTTTATCCCCAGCATGCTCCTCCAGCCTATCGTGGAGAACAGCCTGAAGCACGGACTCGCTCCGAGACTCGAGGGCGGGCGCATTTGCCTCCGCACCGAAAGCCGCGGCGGGCGGCTGCGCATTGAGATCGAAGACAACGGTGTGGGTATCTCCGAGGAGAAAATGCCTCACGTCTACGTCGAAGGCATTGGTCTGAGCAACGTCCGCGAACGGCTGCGTGTTCTCTACGGCACCGATTTCAACCTCGATATCGAGAGTCATGAAGGGAAGGGAACCACGATCCACATCGACGTCCCGCAATTAGTCCCGGTTGTCCCTGAAGTCAGCGTGTTCTGAGCGGGGGCAGGAATGCCTCCCCATGCGATACCTCGTAGAACTGGACTGCGGCTAACTGCACGCCCGTCATTCCATGTGGGAAATTCTCAGCGGGCGGCCATCGTACGTTCTGCGAGCACCTGCTCATAGTAGCGCTCGTACATCGGTATCACATCGTTGGCGCAGAATTTCTTGCGCGCATTCCTGCGGGCCAATTGCCCCATCTCCCTGCCGCGATCCGCGCGCGACAGCAAATCGATGGCGTACTTTGCCGCCAGTTTCACGTCACCTGGCTCCACCAGGTATCCGTCGACGCCGTGTTCGACCACTTCCGGGACGCCTCCGGCGTTCGTCGCTATCACCGGCACTTCACAAGCCATTGCCTCAAGGGCGGCGAGCCCAAATGACTCAAGTTGCGACGGCAACAGAAACAAGTCGGCCTGCCCTAATTTCTCCCGTATGCCATTTTGCTTCCCGAGAAAGAGGACATCCTTCTCCACGCCCCGTTTCCTGGCAAGCTCCTCGGCCGGCTGCCGGTCCGGGCCGTCGCCGATCATGACCAACTTGGCCGCCATTCTTTCGCGCACCAGCGCGAAGATCTCCACCGCGTCGAGGATGCGCTTCACCGGCCGGAAATTGGAAAGGTGCATCAAGACAGGCTCGTCATTCGGAGCCCACTCCGCGCGCAGTTCCGGGTTCGGCTTGCGCACATACAGGTCGCAATTGACAAAATTCGGAATGACTTCGATTGGTCGCCGGATATCGAATTCCTCCAGCGTGCGACGATACAGATAGTGCGAGATGGAGGTCACCCCGTCGCTCTGCTCGATCGAATACCGGGTGATGGGCAGGAAGTTATGGTTGTTGCCGACCAGCGTGATGTCTGTTCCGTGGAGCGTGGTGATAAACGGGAGCCGCCGGGGCGCCGCCATTTGCCGTGCCAGCAGCGCGCTTACCGAGTGCGGGATGGCGTAGTGCACATGCAGAATGTCGAGCGACTCTTTCTCGAATACCTCCAGCATTTTCACCGCGAGAGAGAGCGTGTATGGCGAGTGATCAAACAACGGGTACTGCACCACCGCAGCCTCGTGAAAGTGAATTCTCGGATCATTCGCGTTCATGCGAATGGGGGGCGCGTAGGTTATAAAATGAACATCGTGTCCCCGGGCCGCCAACTCCTGCCCTAGCTCCGTGGCCACGACACCGGACCCGCCGTAGGTGGGATAGCCTGTAATTCCTATACGCATACTGGCCCTCGTTTGAAGGATGGCTCCCGGCATCCCCGAGGTGAGCGCATTCCTTGCGGGGCGGCGAGGCCGATGCTAGAGTCGCGCGGTCCGCGGGCACGATGACCTGCCAGCGGCATGGTACACCATTAGACGCAAAGGCGGGCGGGAACGTGACACGGCTCAAGGATAAGCATGCGATTATTACTGGCGCCGGTAGTGGCATCGGCCGGGGTATCGCCCTGGCCTTCGCACGTGAAGGGGCGAAATTGGGCTTGGCCGGTCGCCGCCAGGAAGCACTGGACCAGGTCGTGCGCGAAGTGGTGGAGAATGGCGGAGAAGCGGTTGCTGTGCCGGGCGATGTTTCGAAAAGCCAGGATTCGGTGTCCATAATTGCGACCTTTGAAGCCCGATTCGGCGCGCTCGATATCCTGGTCAATAACGCGGGGATCCTGAGTGTCTCAACGGCGGAAACCGTCTCGGAGGAAGAGTGGGACCGTGTGCTTGCGACCAACTTGAAAGGACCATTCTTGATGTCACGGGCGGCACTGCCGTCGATGCGGAGGGCAGGGGGAGGGGCTATTGTCAACGTCGGATCCGTCTTGGGACTGGTTGCCATGAAGCAGCGCGCCGCATACTGCGCGTCGAAAGGCGGGGTGACCTTGCTGACCAAAGCCATGGCGCTCGATCATGCCCACGAAAACATTCGTGTAAATTGTATTTGCCCGTCCATCGTCGAAACGGAACTGGTCCACGGGCTGTTCTCTGATTCTGCCGAGGGCCGCCAGTCCCGCAACGCCCGTGTGGGAACACTGCCCCTCGGCCGGTTCGGAAGGCCGGAAGATGTCGCTGAACTCGCGGTGTTTCTGGCGTCCGACGAATCTTCGTGGATTACCGGCACTGCCATCCCCGTTGATGGCGGGCTCAGCGCGTATTGAGGAGAGGAATTCCCCATGCCACGCAAGTTGACCAAAGAAGAGCAGCGGGTGACGGAGCTTGTCCGGCAACGCATGAAAGAAAGCAAAGCCACCGAGTTGCTTGGCTTTGACGTGGAAAGCGTGCACGAGGGCCGGGCGATCTTCCGGCTGGACGTTCGTCCAAGCCACAAACAAATCCACGGGGTCGTGCACGGCGGGATCATCGCTGCTTTGGCGGATACCACTGCAGCCATAGCTGCCTACACCACGGTTCCTCGCCGCGTTGAGCTCGCGACGCTTGAATTAAAGATTAATTATCTTGAGCCGGTCCCGGATGGACGCGTTAAGGCTGATGCCCGCGTCTTGCGGGCCGGAAGGAACTTCATCGTTGCCGAATGCGAAATCTTCAACGAATCAGGCTCGCTGGCCGCTAAAGCCCTTATGACTTTCTCGGCCGCCGCGGGGTATTCCCTGAAGCGCAAATAGGCTACTCTTCGCCACCCTCTTCGCCCTCTTTGTGGACGTACCGGATGTGCCGCTTGAAGACCATCAGGTTCGGCGCGCCTTCCCGCGTCAGTTTGATACAGTCGCGGTCATACCATTCGATGATTCCGTGAAGCGTTTCGCCGGATTCCAACACAATCGTCATGGGCGTGCGACTCTGCATTTGCTTCACCCAATAGAAATTCTCCGCATGTGTAACCTCGGGTGGGGCCGGCTTTTTGCTCGGGATGGGTCCATTGTGCTGCGGCCGAGGAGTGGCTGATTCCTTCGGCTCCGCAAAGGCTGGACGGAACATACGGCGATTCACCATGACTGCTCCTTGGACGAACAAACTAAGGTTATTGCAATAGATGCGCCGGGCTCGGCTACGGTTTCTTAAAAATATTATGACGCACGTGCCGTGAAAAGGGGAGGAAACACCTATTCTGCCCGGGGAGAAGCCGGGAGGGAAGGAGAGGCCAGGGTCGCAACGAGCGAGTCCAGCCCGAGTTGCCGGTTCAGATTGCGCCTGGTTCCCGCAGCCAGTTCGTCAACCCCACGAATCGCCCGGCTCACCCATTCCGTGTCGACCAGCCGCGCAAGCGCCGCAAGCTCCTTCGCGAAGTAAGCATTCCGCAGCGCGGGCGCCCCGTTCCCCGACGTCAGCTGCAGCAGGTCGGAAAGCGCCCCGTAGTAGATTTCAAGAAGTTCTTCGAACGACGATTCCCGGTCCTTGGCAAGCGCCGCCGTATCGGCAAAGACCTGGGAGAAGCCCTGGCCCCGCGCCGCCTTCTCCAGAATGCGCAGCACGATTCTGGTCTTTTCCAGCGTCTTCTCGACGTCCATCTCCATCGCCAGTCCGGGGCTGCCCTGGGAAAGCTGAGCCGCCAGCTTGATCTCCGCCGGCTTTCGTTCGGTGTGCGACTTCAAGATCGCCTCAACCTCTCCGGTCGGCAGCGGCGCGAAATGAAATTGCAGGCAACGCGAGACGATCGTAGGCAGCAGGCTGAAAGGAGACGGGGCAGTCAGAATCAGCGTCGCGGAACCGGGCGGTTCTTCCAGGATCTTCAGGAAGACGTTCGCCACATCCCAGCGCATGGTCTCCGCGCCGTCCAGGATGAACACGCGGCGACGCGCCATTGGCTGAAAATAAGCGGCCCGCTGCACGGCACGGATCTGCCCGATCCGCAGCATGGGCCGCGCCACCGGGCTCTTCAGCCGCACCGGATCAGGCACAACCGCCCATACGTCCGGGTGCCCCTGCAGTATCAGTGGAGTGCGTTCCACGGTTGCGGCATCCGCATTTTCCCCGCGCTCTACCAATCCCTGCTCGACCAGCACCTGAGGGGCTGCCAGGCGCGCGATCATCAGACATGTGGGGCACTCACCGCAGAAGTCGTCCGTCAATCTCTCGCAGTTGGCAGCCTGCGCGAACATTCGCGCCAGCGTAAACTTGCCGACGCCTTTGGGACCGGTAAACAGCAGTGCGTGCGGTACCCGCGACGCGCGCATCGCTCCGCGCAGTGCGGCGACGATCTTCTCGTTTCCCAGAAATTCCGCAAAACCCATCGTTCAACCTTTGGCAACAGGCGCCAACACAGACTGAACCGCCGTCAGAACTTCAGAGGAGATTTCTTCGGGAAGGCGCAGTGAACCGCTCTGGGCATCGAAACACTGTACGGTCGCCCACGGCTTGCTGCGCGACAACATATCGTACATCTCCGCGGCGTCTTCCAGGTGCCGCAGGCTCTTCTCCAGCAAGTCGTGCTTCGCGCGCGTATAATTGCGCTCTGCCTTCATCGCCACAAGTTTCTGAGCCTGGCTCGGGGGAACGCGCAAGTACAGGATCAAGTTTTCGCGAGGCAACCCGTAGATAAAATATTCGAGATGCTCGATCCATCGCAAAAACTCAGAGCGCTTCTCAGCGGGAGCGCGTGCCACCTGGTGCGCCAGGTTGCTGGCCACGTACCGGTCCACCAGGACAACTTTCCCCTCCGCCATCGCAACCTCAATCCGCGGCTTGGCCTCGAACCGGTCTCCCGCATAAAGCAGTGCCGAGAAATGAGGATCGACGTCCTCGAGAGAACCGTAGTCGCCGTTCAGAAACTTCCCGACCATGCTTCCGAACCACGATTCATATTGAGGGAAACCCGTCGCGTAGACCGAGTAGCCCCGCGCTGTCAGGGCGTGTTCCAGAAGCTTCGCCTGGGTGTGCTTGCCACTGCCATCGATACCTTCGATAGCGATTAGAATCCCGGGTGCGCTCATTGTTCTAGATGTGGTGGGGGCCGTCCACTCGTGCAGTCAGTGTAACCGGAGAACCTTAAGGCTGCAACGAATCGCGCGCAGTTTTTCCAGAATTGCCATGCTACGATTTCTCGTACTGTCTGCGGAAGCCGCCGGCATCCAATGCCCACTCCTACACGCATCGCCGAAAATGTGGATCGAATCCTGGAGCGGATTCACTCTGCCGCGGCACGTTCGGGGCGACGGCCTGAAGAAATCACGTTGATCGGTGTTTCAAAGACCCATCCGGCCGAAACGATTCAGTTCGCCTATCAGGCGGGACTACGCCACTTCGGAGAGAATCGCGTGCAGGAATGGGAAGGGAAGAGCGAAGCCCTCGCGCATCTATCGGCCAGTTGGCACTTGATTGGTCATTTGCAAAACAACAAAGCCGCCAAGGCCGCCAAGCTTTTCCACTCTGTGGACTCCGTCGATGATCTCAAGCTGGCCCAACGTCTGAGCCGGCTTCGCGGCGAATTTGGTTTTCGTGATCCGCTCCGGGTGCTGATCGAGGTTCACATGGGCGAGGAATCCAAGAGCGGTGTCGCGGAGTCAGCTCTCACGGACCTTGCCGCTCATCTCCTGGAGTTGCCCAACCTCCAGTTGAGGGGGCTCATGACGATCCCTCCCTATCTTGAAAATGTGGCTGCCGTCCGTCCGTACTTCGCAAGATTGCGCGAACTGCGCGACGTGCTCGAATCTACCCTCGGCCGTAAACTGCCGGTCTTGTCAATGGGCATGTCCCATGACTTCGAGAGCGCCATTGCCGAGGGTGCCACGGAAGTACGCGTGGGCACGGCTCTGTTCGGTACCCGATCGGCACCTGTCTGAATCAGATAAACAGAAAGGACAGAATCCTTCCGAAACAATGAGCTTGTTCACACCGATCCGTTTCCGCGAACTTGAATTCAAAAATCGCATCGCCGTCTCGCCCATGTGCCAATACTCTGCCTTGGACGGTCATCCCACTACCTGGCACCTGGTTCATTTGGGCAGCAGGGCCGTAGGCGGTGCCGGACTCGTGATGATCGAAGCGTCGGGTGTCCAGGCGACTGGCCGAATCTCGCCTGGCGACACGGGGATGTATCTCGACTCCCATGTCCAAGCTTGGAAGCCCATTGTTGAATTCATTCGCGCCCAGGGCGCCGCGGCTGGAATTCAACTGGCGCATGCGGGACGCAAGGCGAGTACCTCCGCCCCGTGGCTTGGCGGCAAGCCTCTGGGGCCGGAAGCCGGCGGTTGGACACCCGTGGCGCCGAGCGCCGTGGCGTTCAGCGAGGGCTCTGCCACACCCAGCGAATTGAGCACGCAGCAAATTGATGTCATCGTCTCGGACTTCGAAGCCGCAGCCCGTCGCGCCCTGGAGGCTGGATTCCAGGTTGTGGAGGTCCATGCGGCCCATGGCTACCTGCTCCACGAGTTTTGTTCGCCGCTCAGTAACCTGCGCAACGACGAATATGGCGGCAGTTTTGCAAATCGCATCCGTTTGTTGCTGCGCGTTGCGGAATCTGTGCGCCGTGTCTGGCCCGCGGCTCTTCCTGTATTCGTCAGGATCTCGGCGACAGATTGGAAAGAAGGCGGTTGGGATCTCCCGCAAAGCATCGAGCTTTGCCGCAAACTGCGGCAGATTGGTGTTGACCTCATCGATGTGTCGAGCGGAGGCAATGTCGCGGGCGCGCCGATTCCCGTTGCCCCCGGCTACCAGGTGGAATTCGCCTCGGCGATCCGGCGGGAGTCGGCCGTTCCCACTGGAGCTGTCGGCATGATTACCGACCCGGTTCAGGCCGCCACCATCGTAGGCACCGGCCAGGCTGACCTTGTTTTCCTCGCTCGCGAATTGCTGCGCGATCCCTATTGGCCGAGGCGTGCCGCGGAAGAGCTTGGGGTGAAGATCAAGCCTCCCGTCCAGTACGAACGGGCCTGGTAAATTGTGAGCTTTCTCGATATTTCCGAGGATCCGGCCCGTGGCACCGTCACTTTTGCGGTGCGTGTCCAGCCGCGTGCCAGTCGTGACGCGATTGCCGGCGTGCTGGACGGTGCGCTGAAAGTGCGCTTGTGCGCCCCGGCCGTCGAGAACCGCGCGAATGAAGCCCTCGTTGAATTCCTGGCTGCGGTTTTGAAAACTTCGAAGTCGGCTGTTAGAATCCGGAGCGGCGAACAAAGCCGCTCAAAACGCGTCGAGATTTTTGGGGTCACGCGGCGGCAGATCGAAGGGTTGCTGGATATCGAAGCTTAACCCGTCTCCATTCGCTCGAGCTGAGTGCCATGACGATCGACATCGCGAAAATACAGCAGGATTTACGCGCCGCCAAACTGGACGGCTGGCTGTTTTACGATTTTCGCGGGCGTGACCCAATCGCCCTCCAGATCCTCGGCTTGCCACCCGGCATGCGAACCCGGCGCTGGTTCTATTTCGTGCCGGCCAAAGGCACGCCGAAGAAACTCGTCCACAAGATCGAAGCCGGAGCGTTGGCTTCTATTCCCGGCGAAACCTTCTACTATGCTGGCCGCAAAGAATTGATCGATAACCTCAAGAAGTCCGTGGGCCGGGCCCGTAAGGTTGCCATGCAATACTCGCCGAAGAACGCCATCCCTTATGTCGCCATGGTCGACGCGGGAACCGTCGAACTTGTGCGCAGTCTTGGCCCCAAAATCGTCACCTCCGCCGACCTCGTGCAGAAGTACGAAGCCTGCTGGAGCAGACAACAACTGGATTCCCATCTGGCCGCGGGCAGGATCATTGACCAGGTTGTCGCCGGGGCATTTCGCCACGCGGCCGACGCCGTGCGTGCCAAGCGGCTTCTCACTGAATATGAACTTCAGCAGTGGATTCTGCAGAAGTTTGCCGCCGCTGGCATCTCCACCGACGAAGGACCAGACATCGCCGTCAACGCCAATGCCAGCGACCCTCACTACGGGCCGACCAAGGAAAAATCTTCAGCGATCCGCGAAGGCGATCTGCTTCTGCTGGACGTCTGGGGCAAACAAGCGCACGAGGGAAGCGTCTACTACGACATAACCTGGATGGGTTACTTGGGGGCCAAAGTGCCCGACAAGTACGCGAAGGTGTTCCGAGTGTTGGTGGAAGCTCGGGACCGCGCTGTCGAATTGATTCGTTCCAATGTTCGCGCCGGTAAGCCATTGCAAGGTTGGCAGGTCGATCGCGCGGCCCGCCAGGTCGTCGAGAAGGCAGGCTACGGGAAATACTTTTTTCATCGTACCGGGCACAACATCGGCACCACCGTTCATGGCAACGGTGTAAACATGGACGGGCTCGAGACGCACGATGAACGGCACCTGATTCCGCATACCTGCAATTCGGTGGAGCCGGGGATCTATTTGCCGGATTTCGGGATGCGCACGGAAGTCGACGTGTACGTGGACGAAAAGGAAGCGAGAGTGACCGGCGCAGTGCAATCCGAAATTCTGCCGCTGCTCGCCTGAGCCATGGACGATATCGAATCATCGAGAGAGTCGGAAACTTCGCCGTCGCCTGCCGATGCAGCTCAGCCTGTCTCCAACGGGACGGACGACGCATCGCTTGAGACGAAAGCTTGGGGCGTGGCCGTTGCTGGCTGGCTTGTTCCCGGCTTGGGCCACGCTTTGCAGAGAATGTGGGGCCGGGCGGTGGTCGTGTTCATCACCGTCGGCTTGCTCGTGGTCGCGGGCGCATCGATGAAGGGCAATCTCTTTACCGCCCGCGGGGCCGATGCTTTTGACGCGCTCGGTTATGTGGCCGATATTGGTACTGGCAGCTTTTACTTTCTGGCGCGCTCCCTGGAGCGTGATGGCGCCGACGTCTCTCATGCCAGAGGCGACTACGGCACCCGATTCCTCGCGACAGCGGGCGTTCTGAATCTCCTGGCGGCCCTTCATGCCTATGAAGCGGCTCGAGGCCGGAAAGCATGAGGCCCGATAGCGGTCTGCAGTTGAGTCACCTTCAGGCGTTTCTCTTGTTCGCCGCCGTGATCTCGGTGGCATTCGGCTATTTGGGGCGGCGCCGTCCGAAAGACCGCCTTCGCTACATTCTGTGGTCCCTTCTGCTTTTCCTTGTCGTCGGAATCGGAATCGGCTGGCTGATGTATCCGTTCTCCCGTTGAAACAACGGCCCAGATTGTGGTCGTGGGTGATGCAAGCCATCCTCAGACACAGCGACATCGCGACCACGCTGGGTTTCTATGTGGAAACTTCCGAATCGGAATCGCGTGAAGCGTTAGACAAACTCACGGCGTTGATGGGATAATTTTCTCAGTCCACGGGCCGACTTAGCTCAGCTAGTAGAGCGAGCGATTCGTAATCGCTAGGTCCCCGGTGCAAATCCGGGAGTCGGCTCCACTTCTCCTCTTTAAAATCAGGTGGCTAACGGGATTTCTGTCTGGCGGCTGCTTTGCCAGGGAAGGGCTCCTTGTGGTCGTCTCTCCGAACTCATGCCGGCGCACATTCGGCAACGTTGGCCTATTTCGGGCTGAGTGACTCGCCTGGGGAAGTTCCCGACCGGAGCCGCTCGATCGTCTTGACGACCAAGGCTCGAATCCTTGGATCACGGGTGATCGAAAGGTGCCCCGCGCCGTTGACCAGCACATTCGCGACAATTTTCGTCTTCGAGGAGTCTTCGAGCTTCAGTTTTTTTGTCGTGATCAGCATCAAATAGTCGTTGGCGTGAAAGATGGCGCCCTCCTTCACGTTTTTCGGAATGGTCACGTCGTCGATTCCGACACTGTCCACTTGGACCGTCAATTCCACGGGTATGTCCTTGTCCCGCAGGTCGCGTGCGACGCTCAGCATGGCCCAACCCCCGGTGCTGTGTCCCACCAGTATGATTCGAGGGCCGCGCTGCAACTCCTCTGCCGAAAGTGGTCCCGTGTGCGATGGAAAATGGCTGAGGATCCAGGCGAGACCCGCGGACGGGTTATAGGGTAAGAACGATTTGGCGCACACGTCCGCATACGTCGGCCCACGGAGCGTGTCACGGATCTGCACGATCCCCGATGCTTTGTGGTCGGACGTTTCCATCGCGCCAACGAACCCGGCATAAATGATGGTGCAATCGGACGGAGTGTTCGTTCCGGACGGTTTCGCTTTGTCGACGGCAGTGTTCCCAAAGGTCTGGGACGCGAATCCCGAAGGTGCAAAACCAATTGTGGCGATCAACAGTCCACCACGGAGCGCCGCGAGCGCTCGCGTCAGCAAAGGCATGGTTGTGTTGTCCAAAGAACCCAGGTCAAGAAAGTTGTTCGGTCCTTAAGTTTGAGGCAATGAGCTTACATTTAAACGGCTCATCCATCCAGACAATTCGCCATCCACCCGTCGCTAATCCTCTGAAAAATTGGGTTGTACCGGAATTCAGATCATGGCATTGTCTCTGCCGTGGAACTGGTCGGAGACTGCTCCGTGCTGACGGACACTGCAATTCGAGCCCATGCGCCAACAAATCGGAAGAAGCCAGGCCAGCCCCATCGGCCGCTTCGCGCTGAGCTCCTCCTGAAGCTGAACCTGCAAAGCAATCCCGAAGCGCTCTGCCTCGTCCGTGCCACCATGGAACGGGCCACCGAAGTCCTGTCGTTTCCGGAATCGGAGTCGCGGGCCATCGTCCGTTCCGTGGATGAGGCTCTGGCTAACGTCATTCGGCATGCTTACCGCGGAAGAACGGGTCTCCCCATCGAGGTGACCTGCTCGCGGCTGTGGAGCGCCAAAAACGGCGGGTCGCCCCAGGGCATTGAGATTCTCCTCAAGGACGCCGGAGTGGCCGCGGATCCCAGGACATTCAAGGGAAGACCGCTCAACGAAATCCGGCCCGGAGGGCTGGGCATTCATTTCATGAAACAAAGCATGGACGTAGTAGAATTCCAGAGAAAAAGTGGCAAAAATACGCTGCGTATGGTGAAGTATCTGGCTCCGCAGAAATCCGCAGTGGTGTGCCAAGGAGAATAACGACCGTGCAGATTTCGGCTAGGCAATCGTCGGCAGGCACCATTTTCGATCTCGTGGGAGACATCGACTTGGCACATTCCCCGGTCATGCGGAAGGCGCTCTTGGGGGAAATCAAAGAAAAGAAGACCCCAAAGGTATTTCTGAACCTCAAAAATGTGCGGTACATCGACAGTTCCGGAATCGCTTCGCTCGTGGAAGGCCTGAAGGCCTCGCGGGATATCGGGTCGCGACTGATCCTGTTTTCGCTGAACCCCTCTGTTCGGGAAGTGATGGAGCTATCCCGATTGCAGAAAATTTTCGAGATTTACGAAAGCGAAGAACAGGCTCTTGGCGCTTAGCGCCAGTGCCCGTCAGCTGGAACAGGTCACCAGTCGCTTGCAAGCCGTTCAACAAATCGGTGAGAAAGTCCTCGGCGCACTTGCATATCTCGGCGCGCTGGCCGTGCTCGCGGGCCGCTCGGCCTATTTCACGTTTATCGGACCTTTTGTGGGTAAACCCGTCCGCCTGCAGCGGTCCGTTTCCCAGGCCATGGAAGCGGGCGTCCGCGCCCTCCCCATTCTCTCCCTCATCACGTTTTTCATCGGCATGATCCTGGCGCTCCAGGCGGCGTATGAACTCCGGCGCTTTGGCGCCATGAGCTATGTGGCCAGCGCCGTGGCCATCTCGATGACGCGTGAACTGGGCCCCCTGATCACCGCGGTGATCGTCATCGGGCGCTCAGGATCCGCCTTTGCCGCAGAAATCGGCACCATGAAGGTCACCGAAGAAATCGACGCCCTGGAAACGATGGCGATCAATCCAGTCGGATTCCTGGTGGCTCCTAAATTTGTGGCCATGATCCTGATGCTGCCTTGCCTAACGATCTGGGCCAACTTCATGGGAATTTTAGGTGGTGCACTCTTCGGGATCTGGCAGGCGGACTTCACTTTTGCCCGTTACGTCAGCGCTTCGCTGGATGCTTTGTTCCTTCGCGACGTTCTTACGGGATTGGTTAAGAGTTTCATGTTCGGCATCACCATTACCGCGGTCGGCTGCCAGGAGGGCTTCAACACGGGCGGTGGCGCCGAGCAGGTCGGCCGCTCCACGACCAAAGCTGTGGTGATGTCTATCTTCCTGGTCATTTTGGTGGACCTGGTCTTTACAATGCTTTTCTTCTTCCTGGGGCATGACTGAACCGATGGCCGAGTTTCTACAGGACGGCGAGCGCGACGCTATTCCGGAGGGGCCCATGATCTCCGTGCGCGACCTCCGCGTCAGCTACGGCGGGGGGCGCGAGATTCTGCATGGGATCTCGTTCGATGTTCAACATGGTGAGACGCTTGTCATACTTGGCGGCTCCGGCTCTGGCAAGAGCACACTCCTGCGGACGCTCGTGGGGCTGGAGAAACCGACGTCCGGAGAGGTCTGGATTCGCGGAAAGAACTTTGGCGCCATATCCGACGCCGAACGCGACGAAATTCGCAAGCACATGGGCATGTCGTTCCAGGGTGG
>Ga0335082_10001385_pt1 | contig 25834 bp, 26 predicted proteins | sample Lox_Sample_41_FD_206718 | JGI IMG/M metagenome (GOLD analysis project Ga0335082, IMG submission 206718) | Soil microbial communities from Loxahatchee National Wildlife Refuge, Florida, United States - Lox_Sample_4.1 | ecosystem: Environmental > Terrestrial > Soil > Wetlands | place: USA... | reverse complement strand
AGTTCGAAGGATGATCGCGACATCGCCTCGAGCCGGGTGTCCCTCGAAAGGTGACATGGCCTATGCCGCCCGCGCCGAGCGCTGGCTGAATATAATAGGGCGCGTTTAGTGCCAGAGGCTAGAGGCATGCGTGCGCGCAACTATGGTACCGCGAGCAAGGTACAGAGGATGCGACGATTCTGGACGTGTCGTCGGCGATCCGTCAGTAGTCCGGTCCCGCCATCACGAAGTTAGTACTGGGAAGTCGGCATGGCGCCACAATTCAGGTGGGTAGGGAAATGCGTGGCTCCATGCGCGTTTCTCGGGACCAATCCGGAGGCATTACTTCCGGATTGCCCGTCAACCCCCTCTGCGAGTGGCTGCCAGGGAACCAGACATAACGATTCGGCAGATATTGAGTTCAAGGGCGGGGGTGACGTTTAGGCGCGCTGCCCGTAGTTGTTCTCGACTGGAAGATGTGGCGCGGGTTTGCAGCGTCAGCCGGGAGCTAGCGGTCAGCGACCAATCCAAAGGCGTCTCGAGGATCGAAGAGGCAACGACGCCAGAGCGCTTCGTCGGATAGCGATCCTGCCTTCCACTCGCGCAGGGTAGGCACGGTTGCAGCGATCATGCCTCCATCGTCTGAGTCGAAGATCACTACAACTCCAACGACGCTGCTGGAAGTCCTGATCAGGTCGGCATATTCCTGGGCAAACAGAGACTTCGCGAATGCCAGCTTTGCCTCCGGGCCAGTGGTGGTCGCGTCGTCCATGGTTTTCTGTACCGTGACAATTCTTACGGTTTTTCCCAGGAGCGGTGCCCAAACTCCGGGAAAGGAAGCGACCTGTTCATTCTCCACGTGAAACGGCTGGGTATCAGCATGCTCCGGTTCGTTTCGCGCTTCCGTTTCCGCAAGCGGCGGATCGGTGTCTGTGGCGGGCATCTCCAGGCTCGAAAGCCGGATCCATCCGGGAAAGTCCGGAAATACGGACATGCACCCAGTTTGGGTTCGCATCCAGAATTTCAAACTCATCTTCCGCCGCTGCCAGAAAAAGCACTTTGGCGTTTTCAATCGGGTTTGCCAGAACGGGCGTGTTCGTTTTCTTCACCGCCACTAAGTTCGCGGGATGGGCCTGGTTGAGGAGGATCTCCTCGAGACCATTCACCTCTTTTGCCTGCTCCTCGGCGCGTCGATCAATCACAGCCTTTTGAGTGGCCAACGAAGACGTGTGATCCAGGCTCAGCGGGTTTCCCAAGTTGAATGCACCGACCGGCACTTTGGGCCCCACACCGGCGGCGGCACTCGGCGGCGCGGCGAGAGGTGCTCCCTTCGAATCGGACTGGTTCCTCGATGCGGACGGTGGAAAGTTCGACTGCGGCGTGGAGCCCGAGGGCGATCCTTGGTCGCCCAGCGCTTCCTGCAAGCGGTCCAGGAAATCGGCCTCCAGACGGCCGTTAGAGGGAAGAACCTGATACCCCGACTTTCCTGAAAGCGGGTCCGTGTACCAGGCGGTGATGGTTGCGTTGACTCGCACTATCGATCCTCCGGACGGGGTAGAACTCACCTGAGCTGTGCACTGATAGTAGCCGCGGTGGAAGCGATCCAAAGGCCGATCGCCGGAAACGGCGAAGCCCTCCAGGGCCGGGAGATGGCCAGCGCTTGACGCTTGCATCTGCTTGAGCCGCTTCTCGACCATCGCCTTGGATTGGGAAAACACCCGCTGATAGGGAACCATCTGGGCGCTGCCAACTCGGACGGACGTGACCAAGATGATCGCAATGGCCCAGAGGACGGCACACCGTACTCTCAGGTTGAAATTCGCGGCGCAAGTGACGGGCTTCACGGGAGCGGATCCAATTGTCCGTGGTTAATCCAACCATGTTGCCCATCGGTGGTTTCCACGCCGTACCAATACGGAGTCACGATCAGGATTACGACTTCCGCGCCGGCCTCCAGAGATTTCACACTGGTTGCGCTGCGGAAGGGAGCGGATTTCCTCCAGGGGCCTTGACGACCCGCTCCGCCTGATGGCGCAAGGAGTCGAGATGCTGGTCCAGGGTCTGCGCGGAAGTTCGAGCGGCGGCGAGTGCGGAGGCTTCCTCCTGCACACGCTTGCGTTCCAGTTCCTGTCCCGCAAGCTTTTCCAGACGCTGTTTCTCGCTCTGCTCGCTCTGTTTTTTCTCGGTTTCCACCTCCTCAATCTGATTCTGGATTTCCTGACTCTCGGCGCTTTCCACGCTCCCATCTGAGGGGTGCACGGTGCGGCGGAAATCCTCGACGAAGACCGCATCGATGCGCAAGATAGACTTAGATGCGTCCTTGCTCTCCACGACATAGCGCACGGCGAGCGTTCCTTCGTCGTTACTGTCCTTGAAATGCATCGGCGCCAGCACGCTAGCGCGTACTTTGTAATAGACCTTTCCCGGCCCTTTCCATTCGGGAAACAAGGGCGAGGACGTGGCGGCGGTGGCTTTTTCGATGTACTGGTCCTTGTTGAATTCCTTGCTGCCCTGAATGATTCCATTGTTCACGACTGCCTCTACAGCTTTTTCAACTTCACTTTCAGGTGATGTGATCTCGGTGGAAAACCCTCTAAGCCGTAGTCTTCGGATGCGACTTTCTTTTTGTGCCCGAGGCCATGGAGAGGAGCAGCGGCCCACAGGAGGAAGAGGAATACAAAGCCAATGATCAGGAATGGAGCGCGCAACGGAAAGGGTACAAAGGACGAGTGGCACAATGCCTTCCGTGCTGCAATCCGGCGGATCGGCCCTGGGCCGCGAGATCCCTGCGCTGCACCGGCTCGGGGACAACGGTAACGGCGGCTGGCGGAACTTTGTGCCTGCGGATGGCAACCGGCGAGTGGTTCAGGAGTACTCTCCGCCGCCGGCCAGTACCGGCATATGGGTGGTGGTGTACGCCATCAGCATGACATTCGCGGCGCTGACCAGCGCTTTGATTGTGCGCAAGGGCTCGTCGTTGGACTGGCAGAGTTTTACCTTGCCGTCGATCCTCTACCTGAATACGGCGCTGATTACCTGCAGCAGCGTCACCTTGGAGATCGCACGGCGCCGCGTCGCTAGTTTCATGGGAGGAGTTCAGATCGCGGGCGAGAGCCCGGCGCGCTGGCTCTACATCACTTTGGTCTTCGGCCTGCTCTTTGTGACCGGCCAATATGTGGCCTGGGCCCGGCTCAGGGCTGAAGGGCTTTATCTGGCCACCAATCCCAGCAGTTCCTTCTTCTATTTGCTCACTGCGGCGCATGTGCTGCACGTGCTGGGAGGGTTGCTTGGATTGCTGTATGTAATCGGGAAGCTTAGAAAGTCCCAGCTGCGACGAAGCACGCTGGATGCGGCCTCGCGCTACTGGCATTTTGTGGACATACTCTGGGTGTATCTGCTGTTGCTGCTTTGGATGAAACTCTAGCGCGAGCGCGAACAGGAGACGGTGTGAGTCAAGCCGATATCACGATGCAAGGGCACTCCGCAGGCATGCTGACCGATCGCCCGTTTGCCATCCCCACCAAGAAACTGGTGATGTGGCTGTTCATCATCGCGGACACGATGACATTTTCCGCATGTCTCGTGGCCTACGGATTTCTGCGCAATGCCACCCCCGACTGGCCCCGACCTTTCCACAGCATCGTTAACGTGGCCGTGATGACCTTCATCCTTCTCACCAGCAGCCTGACCATGCTCCTCGGAGTCCAAACCGCGAAGCGAGGAGACAAAGCCGGAGCCTTCCGCTGGACCATGATTACCGCCCTGGCCGGAGTTATGTTCGCTGTTCTGCACATTCGAGAGTGGCTGGGGTTGATCGGCGAAGGTATGACGCTGTTCAGGAATCCGTGGGGCACGGGGCTATTCGGCGCGGCATTCTTCAGTGTCACCGGTTTGCACATCACGCACGTCATCGCGGGTGTGATCGCTCTGACAATCGTAGGCTTGCGCTACAAGGGCGGCCGTTACAGTGCGGATGACATTGAAATCGTCGGACTATACTGGCATTTCGTGGATCTGGTTTGGATGTTCGTCGTACCGTTCGTCTATCTAATGAATCTCGCCCACTAGAGTCGCAGACGGGAGGAGAACGCTATGCCAACAGCCGCAGAAATCAAGCGCGAGGGGACCGGGAAATACCTGGTTGTCTATCTCTGCATATTGGCCCTTGCCGGGTTGCAATTTGTCATTGCCTATCAAAATATCACCGCATCGCAAATGTTCCGGCGCATGTTTTCCGTGGCCCTGGTTGAGGCCGGAGTGGCCGTCTTGTTCTTCATGCATTTGTGGGCGGAAAAGCGTGGCTTTTTGTTGTTTGTGGTGATTTTTGCAGTGTTCGTTCTGCTGTCGATGCAGTTTGGGTGGACTGACAGTTTCCGGCTCATCCACTGTGGCGGATACTGTTCTTGATGGTCGGCTGCATCCGGGAAAAAACTGGACCGCAAAGGCGTAAAGGAACTTTGAGAGTCATGAAGAAGAGAGCGCTGCCAACAACGCCCACATTGATGGTTCTCGCCACTGTGGTGCTTTTTGCCAACCCGCTGCCGGCGCTGGCGCAGAGTTGCGCTCTTTGCTATACTCAGGCCGCCTCCGCGGGCAGCCGCATGATTGACGCTTTAAAGAGTGGAATTCTGGTCCTCATCGTTCCGCCGACTCTGATGTCGATCGGTATGGTTTTCATTATGTATCGCAATCGGACCCGGTGTCGAGAGGCGGCGGGCACGGCGGATCCCGCGACCTGGAACAGAACCGATCTATCGATTGCAACAACCGCTCCATGGCCTCCACACACGCGATAACTGATTCCGCGACAAGCACCATTGCTTCGAAGCTGCGGGACTACCACACCCTGACCAAGCCGGAAGTGAACCTGCTGATTCTGATCACCACATCGGCTGGCTACTATCTGGGATCGCCTGGACCGCTGCGAATTGGCCGGCTTGTCATTACGCTCACTGGCACCTTGCTGGTTGCCAGCGGCACAGCGACTCTCAATCAGTGGATGGAAAGGGGTTACGACGCTCAGATGCGGCGTACTGCAAACCGGCCCCTGGTTTCCGGCAGACTCACGGGCCGCGAGGCTTGCAGGTTTGGGCTGGCGCTGAGCGCCGCAGGCGGTGTGCTTCTGGCTGCGTCGGTCAACCTGGTGTCCGCTTTACTGGCGATCGGGACCCTGCTGGGATATCTGCTGGTCTATACGCCTCTAAAGAGGAAGACGCCACTCTGTACACTGCTGGGTGCCGTGCCCGGCGCCATGCCTACCCTCATCGGTTGGGCGGCCGCCTCCGGGGGCATCGGACGGAATGCCTGGCTGCTTTTTGGAGTCCTCTTTCTGTGGCAGTTTCCTCATTTCCTGGCTATTGCTCTGCTGTACCGGGAAGACTACGCCCTGGCCGGCTTTCGGATGCTGCCTCGGTTCGATGTCGATGGCCGGTTTACCAAGGCGGAGATCGTGGTATTCGCGGCTGCTCTGGTGATTGTCACTATGCTGCCTTCAGCGGGCCGGAGTGACGCCACTTACTCCCTGATCATGCTCATCACGGGAGCGTTTTTTTTATATCACACGGCGAAATTAGCGAGGTCACGTTCCCGGGTAATGGCCAGCCGCGTAGTTCATGCTTCGGTGATCTATTTGCCAGTGGTCCTGGGAACCATGATGGCCTGGAAGCCGTGAAGGTCAGGATTGGGCCATCCTCGCCTTGAAGCGGGCAGGGAGGAAGGCGGTGTGTGGGGAAATCGCGTTGGGGCGCCGCTGTTGTTCTATCCTCATTGTTTAGTATCCCGGTGAGTGTGGCAACGGACCTTCTGTCGGTTGCAGCCTTCTCCGAATATGTGCAAAGCCAAACTGAATCTCAACAGGAGCGCCCTCAGTTCCGCGGTTTCCTGCCTCTTACGAACTTCTATTCGACTCCCAGGCCGCTCCCTTTCGGCCAGCCAGGTGAGTTGATCCGTTCGGAAGAGTTCGACGAATATCAGCTTCCTGAGGGAGTATCCGCATTCCGCATACTCTATCACTCGCGCTCTGCCAGCGGCAGGGACGTGGCTGCGTCCGGCGTGGTTCTTACGCCTGACCAACCGCCGCCCACCGGTGGTTGGCCCGTCATCGCCTGGGCCCACGGCTTCACGGGCATAGCTCGCCACTGCGCCCCTTCTCTCATGAGAAATCTGAATGACGGTCCCTTCCTCACCCATATGTCAAGCTGGGTTATGCCGTGGTGGCAACAGACTACACGGGACTGGGAACAGATTTCAGGAACGCGTCCGTCGATATGCAATCGAATGCGGCGGACGTGATTCATTCGATTGCCGCGGCTCGCGCAGCGGTGCCGCGGCTGGGGCGAAAGTGGGGCGCGATCGGAGAATCAGCAGGAGGCCTTGCCGCGCTGGCCGTCGCGGAGCTGGAAAGCGATATCCGCGATCCGGATTATCTGGGCAGCATTGCAATTTCTGGTATCGCCGATGCGGAGGATCTCTACCAGCAGGCTGCCAAAGGAAATTCGCCAAGCCAGCTGGTTATCATGGCGTATGAAGTCCATACTGTCTATCCGTCGTTTCAGGCGAACCAGATGCTCACCCAAAAAGCGTTCGCGCTGTACCGCCGGCTCGAGAAGGCCTGCTCCGTGGCGTCCAGAGATTCGGACACGGCTGCCCCCCAGATGCTAAAACCCGGCTGGCAGGGCAACCGTTTTGTGGAGCAGTTCTTCGCTAGGAATACGATCGGCCAGCAACCTGCCTATGGTCCGCTGCTGCTTGTCAGCAGCGATGCGGATCCGGTCGCGCGGATGGGTATGACAGCACGGGCTGTGGCACGCTTGTGCAAGCAGCGCAACGCGGTGCAATTCCACGAATACCAAAACTCCGAATTCGCAGGTGTGTTAGGAGACTCGGTTCGGGACCAGCTTACCTGGATTCAGGCGCGTTTCGCGGGAAGGCCCGCGCCCAGCAATTGTCATTGAGTGAGGGTGGACCGAGCCGTCACAGGATACCTAAGTTGTATTGACTTGTGTGATAACGGCGCATAATTGTTGCTGCTTCGTGCAACTCTCGAGATTGATTCCAAAAGAGTTCCTTTATTTTCAACGCTGGTATAGCTTCGAGCGAACTCGAGCGCCGGAGCCGTGCCCTGGTCGAGCAGCTCCGAAGCACCGTGAAAACGGACGAGATCGAGGCTCTGGAACGGAACGTAGCGATCGCGGTCAAAAACAATAAGCTCTTTACCAACAAACGCCCCGCTGAGTTCATCCGGCGGAGTGCAGATTCGCCGCCGCTGCGGAGAGTAATATAAGATTGTTAGTAAACGGAAACAACTGATGGAGCGGACGAAGGTACTGATCTCTGATTTTCTCTTCTGGCGTTGACGCATAAAGGACGTTTTACGAGCTTCTGAGGCAGAAAGAGCTTGAGATCTCGAGGTTGGAAACCGAGGTCGAGGCGTTGCGCGTGGTTGCGCCTCTTCTATCCGAAAACCAGGAAGTAAGCCATGACGATCAGCCGACTGCGACCCATTCAACCACTCCATCGCACCCACCAGGGTTCCAAGGCAGTAAACGCCGATCCACATCCCGAGCACGCTGCTGAGTGGAAAGAAAAAGTCAAAGGCGGGCCATAGCCGTCCCGACCAACTCTCTGGTATGAGCGACAGTGTTGACCAGGATCACCGCCCAGCGCATCTTTTATTTCAGGACCCACTTGGGAGTTGGCACTATCCTTACTGCTGCCGCACCGTCTGCAAACACGTAGCCCTACCGCTGGCAGGCACTAGGCTCTCCCCAGGCACTAGGCTCTCCCATAGAAAAGGTGCATTACTCCAAATGTTGCTCCGGCGACTATAGCCGAGGCTGGAATGGTCAGCATCCAGGCCCACACGATTCGGCGGGCAATTCCCCATCGAACAGCAGATAAACGTTGCACCGCTCCCACTCCCACGATTGCCCCCGTGATCGTGTGAGTTGTACTTACCGGTATTCCAGCGAGAGCGGTTCCGAACAGGGTTATCGCCCCTGCGCTTTCGGCGCTGAACCCTCCCATAGGTTTCAACTTCGTGATTTTCTGTCCCATGGTGTGGACAATGCGCCAGCCGCCAATGTATGTGCCCAAGGCGATCGCGGCGTGTGCTGACAAGATAATGGGCCAATGGAGCTTTCCCCAGCTCCCGTGCATGTCGGCACTTGTCATCCAGCCCCCGGTGTAGAGTGCACCGGCGATAATGCCCATCGTTTTCTGGGCGTCGTTACCTCCATGGCCCAGACTGTAGGCCGCGGCCGAAAGCAGCTGCAGCTTGCGAAACCATTTATCCATTTGCCGCGGAGATTTGTGCCGAAAGATCCAATAGATGGATGTCATAAGCAGCAGTCCCAGGACCAAGCCCATTACTGGCGCGGCCACGATGAAGATGAGTGTCTTGTACCAGCCTTGGGGGATAATGACTGAAAATGCCGAGCCAAAGCCTGTATGAACCGCGGCGTGCACCATGGCTGCCCCGGCGTAGCCCCCAATCAGAGCGTGCGACGACGAGGTCGGCAATCCCCACCACCAGGTGAGTAGGTCCCATGCTATTGCTCCGAACAGACCCGCTAAGACGACGTATTGGTTGACGTCTTCTAGACGAATCATGCCGTTACCAATGGTCCTGGCTACAGCGGTCCCCAGGAAGAAAGCCGCGAGGAAATTGAAAACCGCGGCCCACAGTACTGCCAGTTTGGGCGAGAGCACGCGTGTCGAAACCACGGTCGCGATACTGTTGGCAGAGTCGTGAAACCCATTTAAGAAATCAAAGACGAGCGCTACCAGGACCGTAATAAGGAGTAGCATGAAGTCTGGCTTCACCGGAAAGTGGGCCTCCACACTCTTTGCTGTCGTCCGCTACGTGCTCTTTAGAACAATCGCCTCGATCACATTGGCGGCATCCTCTGCTTTGTCGGTCGCGGTTTCGAGGACCTCGTACAGTTCCTTGATCTTGATCAATTGAATGGGATCCGTCTCCTGCTCGAACAAGTCAGCAATGGCTTTGCGGCTTACGTCGTCAGCAACATCCTCCAATCGATTGACCTCATCACAGTGCTTCAGGACATGGCCATTCTTTTCCAGCAACGAAACCCCTAGAGCCAATTCCTCCGTCTGCGACACGATCAGGCCAGCAAGTTCGGCAGAGACAGCCGGAGGCTGAGTGATCTTGTACATGACCAGGCGCACGGCGGCGGCATTCATAAAATCAAGTACATCATCGAGCGAGGAAGCGAGCCGGTAAATGTCTTCGCGGTCGAACGGGGTGATGAAGGTCTGGTTCAGTTTAGTGAAGATCGCATGGGTGGCCTTATCACCCTTATGCTCGATGGCTTGCATCTGCTCGGCTTGAGCGCTCAGGTCTTGCGGATTCTCCAGCATGCGGCAGAGTAGCTTGGCCCCCTCCGTCAGATTGCTTGACAGTTCTGCGAAGAGATCAAAAAACTTAGTCTCGCGTGGAATTAGTCGAAACATGGGAATTCTCTTCGGGGCGCTCTGTCAACTCATGACGAAAGGAGCGCAGTATCTCATACGCACGTGACCAGCGTAAACTTCTCAGCATTTTTGAGGTACTTGGAATGCAGAGCTGAGAAAACAGACGGGCACAGGCACGCTGGTCGACGCTCCTCTGCTTGATTCTGCATTCCGTCGCGGCCCACCAGGCACTGCGTCTGATGGGGTTTGGAAATCTCGGGATAACGTCGGGCGTGGCGCTATACTGGCGCTGTCCTCAGATTTGTCGAGAATTCTACGGGGCGACCTATGAAGGATATTTACGAAGTTCTGAGGCTGAAAGAGCTTGAGATCTCGAGGTTGGAAATCGAGGTCGACGCGTTGCGAAGTAGTTGCGCCTCTTCTATATGGCTGGGGAGCAGACCCGCTCTTTCCCACAAGACCAAGGATCGAGCCCGACCGCGGCATATCTCGGCCAGGTCGCACTGAAAGAAAACGACACCGTCACCTTTGCAGTGGGGCACGGAAAAAACAAGGCGCACCTTTGGGGACACGACAGGCCTCTTCGCCCATGTCACCTTGCTCTCCCGATCTGGCAGGAAGTGGCGAAACATTCACACCAGGAATCGCTGAAAGATGGAATTTGACATCGAGGATTTTGATGCCCTGCGCCATTACCTGACGCTGCGGGGTCACATAGAGTCGGGCGAGACGGTCTCTTTCAAGAAGCTTTCCGGTGGTATTTCAAACCGCACGGTCCGAGTTGCGTGGGCGAACGGGCAGGGCTGGGCCATGAAACAAGCCCTGGCGAAATTGCGAGTAGAGGCTGACTGGTTCAGCAGTCCGGAGAGGATCGGAGTTGAGGCGAAAGCTCTGCGCTGGCTTAACCGCTCGGCGCCGCCGGGGACGACCCCCGCTTTCATCTTTGAAGATGCGGCGAATTATTTGATGGCGATGGAGGCGATACCGGAAGAACACGAAAATTGGAAATCGGTCTTGCTCTCGGGCCAGATTGTTCCGCACCACTTCGAACAGTTTGGTTTGTTGCTGGGCGCAATCCACCGCAAGTCATCCGAAGCTGGAGCGGAGGCATGCGAGACGTTCGCGGACACCACCTACTTCGAGAACCTGCGACTGGACCCGGATTATCGTTACACTGCGCAAAAAGTACCGGTTGCAGCCAAATTTCTAAATACTCTGGCGCAGGAGACGCTATGCCATAAGAACAGCTTGGTCCACGGCGATTTCAGCCCGAAGAACACTCTCCTCTATCGGGGCAAATTGATTCTGCTGGACTACGAGGTGTTTCACTTCGGAGACCCGGCTTTCGATGTCGGGTTTGCTTTGACTCACTTCCTCAGCAAAGCTCACCACTTGCCCAAAGAGAGAGTCCGTCTGGGCCGCGCTGCCGCACTCTTCTGGCAGGTCTACAGCGATCAGATTGCGGCTCTGGATTGGGCAGATGCGGTCGAGTCGCGGGTGGTACGTCATACTCTGGCGTGCTTGCTCGCCCGCGTGGCGGGAAAATCTCAGCTCGAGTATTTGACACCACGGGAAGCAGCAAGACAGTCCGAGGTTGTGTTGCGCCTCATCGCGAACCCGCCATCCAACATTGACGATTTAATCGCAAAGTTTGTTCAAAAGATTGAGGCCCATGCCGAAGATTGAAAAGCTTTCGGGACGCGAGATTCTTGACAGCCGCGGGAAACCCACGGTACTAGCGACCTGTGTCCTCGAAGGGGGAGCTTGGGCCTCGGCATCTGTTCCATCGGGCGCATCCACCGGAACGGCGGAAGCATTCGAGTTAAGAGATGGTGATCCCAACCGATATCGTGGCCTAGGATGTCGGCAAGCGGCCGCGAATATTGGCGGAGCGCTTCACTACGCCTTGTCTGGCCGGGTGTTCGCGGACCAGTTTGAATTAGATCGGACGATGATCACACTCGACGGGACTCCAACCAAATCGCGCATCGGCGCCAATGCCATCCTCGCAGTGTCGGTCGCCTTCGCGAGAGCCTGCGCTCTGCATCGACAGATTCCGCTGTATCGTTATTTCTCAGACATGCTTGGTTCCTCCCCTGCCGCGTTGCCTCGTCTGACCATCAACCTTTTTAGTGGAGGCAAGCACGCGGGGCAGCAGGTTTCCATTCAGGATGTCCTGATTATCCCTATATCTGCTCAGACTGTTGATCAGGCCCTGGTAGCGGCTTCCGGTGTCTACCAGGCCGCGGTCGAGCTGGCATTCGAGAAATATGGGATGCGCTTGCTCACTGCGGATGAAGGCGGATTAGCGCCTCCTTTCAAGTCCGTGGACGAGATGTTTTTGCTGGCAGTGGAATCGATCAAACGAGCGGGTTACGCGCCTGGAAAAGATATTTTTCTCGGCGTTGATGTGGCTTCTACCCACTCCTACAACAACGGACGGTACCGTTTGGATGCGGAAACGCTCGATAGTTCAGGAATGATCGAGACAATCGCGAGTTGGCTCGAGCGATTCCCCATCATCAGCGTGGAAGATGGTCTGGCGGAAGACGACTGGGAGCATTGGCCGAAGCTTCGTGAGACGATCGCTGGCCGGGCACTGACCTTGGGAGATGACCTGTTATGCACTAATCCGGAACGCATCCAAAGAGCCATTGAAAGAAAGGCCTGCGACGCGCTGCTTTTGAAAGTTAATCAGATCGGGACGCTCACCGAAGCGCTTGAAGCGTGCCAACAGGCGCGAGTGGGGAATTGGTCAGTCACGCTTAGCGTTCGCAGCGGAGAAACAGAAGACAATTGGGCAGCCGACCTGGCAGCTGGGTGGCGGGCCGATCAGTTCAAGGGTGGATCGATTCGCCAGTCCGAGCGACTTGCCAAGTACAACCGCCTGCTGGAAATTGCAGAGACTACAGGCTGGACGTTAACTGGTTGGCGAACTTGAATTTCCACCATACATTGGCAGCGGACTTGTGGCGCTATTGATCGCCCCCAAGTGCTGTAGACAGGCATTTCACAGTCACGACCCCGGTCAAGGAGCGTAATCGAGGCTGCAAGAATAGCTCCCCACTTCGCAGCCTGATCACGTCGGACTTGCCGCCGACGATATGCCGGAATGCGCGTCGAGCATCATTCAGCACGCGCCGACAGTCATTCTCGCAATCGCTGGAGAGATCATTTCACAGGCCCTTACTCGCAAAGTACAGATACCTCAGCAGGCGCTTTTCGCTCGTCAAGATATGCACACAGGACAGGAACCGTTGAAGTCCCTCGAAGTTGATATTGCCTTCCGTTGCGACCAGTTCCAGTTTCCTTCCCTCACGTGCCTGATGCCACTGCTTCGCGATCCGGGCCGCGCTCTCAGTTGTGTCGGTTGCGCGGATCTGGCAAAACCCGGCACGCTCAATGAGTCGTTCATTTTCTCCAGGTGGACTGTACACGTAAAAACCGATCGAGCTGCGCGTTGCGATTTCTTCATGGGAAAGCATTCCGCCGACTATCAGAGCGTCGCTGAACAGCATCCGTCCGCCCCGCTTCAGTATGCGAAACATCTCACCCAACACGTTGGGCCGGCCTGGAATATGGCACAAAACGTCATTCGAGAATACGGCATCAAAGGCGTTGTCATCGAAGGGGAGGTTGTCCGAAACATCACACTGCTCGAAACGCGCCTGTGAAGCGAGACCTCTTGCCAGCGCAAGTTGGTTCGCGTTGCGAACTCCGGGCGCATTAATGTCCAGCCCTACGAGTCGGCAGCCAACTTTTTCAGCAAGGTGCAATGCATATCCCCCCGAACCGCACCCCAACTCCAGCACGGACGAATTGGGTCTCAGGTCAAGCAGTCGGGGGATTTCTTTGGACTCTTCTCTTGTGACCCAGCTTGTTTGCCCGAGATCCTCACCGTAGGTCTCGATGCGCACCTGTCGGTACGTATGCGACTCATAATTCCCATACGCAGTGTCGTAGAGATCCACCTTCTGTGACACGTTAGAGATCCTCCTCGACCTGCTTCTACTGACGGATGGATTAGCTAACCCGGACCAGACTAGCAACCTATTTGAGCGTTTTCAAAAGCCACGTAAAGGATAAGGAGCCTGACTTGCCATTTCGGCGATCTGACGGCGGGTCACCGGGCAGTTGTGTCCGAATCACGGCAAACCGGAAGTTGATTGCAAAACGACTTATCGGCCGTGAGTGTCGCCAAAAGTAAGTAGATGTACACGGCATGACCCGAAGAACGGTACGCCGAGGTAAACAAAGTCTATTCCATTTTGCCGGCGGCCGGACCCACGGCTGTGGCTTGCTTAGTATTGGGGTCAATGGCGATCAGCGCCACTCCGCCCACTCCGCCGCGGCTGGCGGTAACCACGTGGCCGCGAGCTCTCAGGTCGGCCTGCACTTTTTCGGGCAGGGTGTTAGACACAGAGAGACTGCCCAGGCTGGCGCGGTCCTGGCCGAAGGAGCTGATGAAATGCGTGGTAGAGAAGCGTGGCGCCTTAAACGCCTCCTCGGGACTCATGCCAAATTCCACGTAGTTGAGGATGACCTGGAGGGCTGCCTGATCCTGCTGGTCGCCGCCCGCTACCGAGATCGCCATCACAGGATCGTTGTCATGGAAAAGCAGCGTGGGGCTCAGCGTAATTCGCGGCCGCTTGCCGGGCTGGATAACGTTCGGAGTTCCCACAAACGTGTTCAGGCTGCTGAGCCGGCTTCCGTGAATAATGCCCGTACGTCCGGCCACGCCGGCTGTGCTCGACAGTCCGCTGGGAGTCGCCGCGATGACGTTTCCAAACTTATCCGCCACACACATGACGGTCGTTCCGCCATGCCACGGGCCGGTTATCGTGGGCGGCTTGGTCGGCTTCATATTGTAAGGGTCGCCCGGCCGGAGCTCGAAGGATGCCTTTTTCGGATCGATCAGCTTGCGCCGCATTTCGGTGTACGGATCGGAAAGCAACTGCTGCATCGGCACCTTCACAAAGTTCGGATCGCCGTAATACTCGTCGCGATCCGCCAGCGCCAGTTTCTCCGCTTCAATCACCGTGTGGATGAAATCCACCGAGTTGAAGCCCATCTTCTTTAGGTCAAAGCCTTCCAGCAGGCGCAGCGTTTGTAAGAGATAAGGACCCTGCGTCAGCGGACCTGCCTTATAGACCGTGTAGCCACGGTACGTGGTATTGAGCGGATCCACCACCGGAGTTTTGTGTGCGGCCAGATCCGCCTTGCGCAGGAAACCACCCTTTTCGATATACCAGGCTTCCAGGGCGTCGGCGATGTCGCCGCGATAGAAACGGTCCGAGACAGCTTGCAATCTCTGCTGCCGTGTACCCCTCGTGGCCTTTTCGGACTGAACCAATTTGCGAAAAGTTACCGCCATATCCGCCTGCCAGTTCACGCCGGTTTCGATCCTCTCCCCGCTGCCGGTATCGATATACCAGCTGGGGCCGCCGGCGTCCAGAATGGCCAAAGTCGGCTGCACGACCTCCTCGAAGCTTTTGGTTCCGTAAAGTTTCAGCAGGGTGACCACCGCATCTATGGTGCTAGGCACGGCGGCTGCCTTGACGTCACCGTCAGGGATTCCGTGTTCCAAGTACCAGGCGATGGCTTTGGGGTCGCGAGGGGCCTCCCCTTGTCCCTCCAGGAGCTTCACGTCTTTCTGGTTGGCACTGTAGACCAGAACGGGAATCTCTCCTCCCACGCAGAACGCGCCTACATAGGTTACGGACAGTGCCAGCAGAGTGGCGGAGCCTGCATCAGCGGCGTTTCCGCCCTTTTCCAGAATCTCGATGCCGGCCGCAGTGGCGGCCGGCTTGCCGGAAACAACCACGCCCTGTCTGCCCGCGGAGACACTCGATCCCCGCGCGGTGACCGGCCTTTCCGTGGCCTGCGGCCAACCGAAGGGCGCGAGAAAAAGGAGGAAAGCGGCCGATATCGGAATGACCTTGCGCATAAGAGTTCGACTCCATTGTAGCGGCTGGCATCCATAGCCGACATATCAACTCTCTTATCCCGCGCTGTTTCCGCCATCGGGCGAGAGTGATCCTGTTGTTGATGGCCAGAACGGTTGCGATGAGACTCTTGCGCAGCGCCATCTTAATTGTGGATCTTAGGATCGCGCTTGGGTAACGCAATCCGGAAGTTGCCGCCGGCCAGCGTTACAACTGCCAATTCAGGCGAAAAGCCTTCGATGTGTTCCGCCTCCTTATGTAGAAAGCTTTGCGGAATGAGCAGAGGAAAATACATGTTCTGGTGACCCGTGGCTTTGAAGCGGCCGTCAAGCTCGCGCTGCAATAACTCCCAGACAGCGTAGCCGTTGGCCTTGATGACCATGCAGCCCTTGACGATTTCCGCGGGTTCAGCCATGTCGCCTTGTAAAACAACGTCTTGGTACCAAGTAGCAAAATCCTGACTGCGCGCGGTGATCGGAGATTCGGCCATAGATGGGACAAAAGCTCGCTCTCTTTGAGTGAACAGCAGTTTCAGTAAACGTTGAGATTAGCAGAACTGGCAGCGCGAGAATGTGACAGCACGCATGACTTCTCGGTTCCTGTCCTGATCGCCGCTATCCGCCCACGCAGGCTCGAAGTCAAAATGCGGACATTGGAAGCTCCGTTGGCACGCTGTTCCGACGGCCTCACCAGCAGCGGTATCGCCGTTCCCGACCCAGACAATCCGGAGACTGCGCAGCCCATGAGCCACACCTGTAGATTCACGCGAGGTCCTTTGCAGGGTCAAACCCACACCCTTCCAAATCGTGGCGCTACAAAGGTGGGCTCGAACTGTTCGGATGGGCTCATTCAGCAGCGGAGTGGCGGTCCCCGATCCGGATGGCGAAAAATCTTTGGGGCGCACCGGCCGCTCCTGCCGATTCACTCGTGGTCCTCTGCGCGGTCGGACTCAGATGCTCCCCAACCAGAGTCCAATGAAGATAGGGTCTACGTGTTCCGATGGACTCACGAGCAGCGGAGTGGCGGTAGCAGATCCATCTTAGTGGCCTCGGCAGCTTTTTTTCCAGTGGTTGGTGTATTGATTTGTAGGAGGCGCAACTCCCCTGCTTTCATTGACTCTCGCAATTCTTCGACGTAACATTCGCCAGACATGATCGGTCAAACCATCTCGCACTACCGCGTCGTCGAGAAGGTGGGTGGGGGCGGCATGGGCGTGGTGTACAAGGCCGAGGACGTAACGTTGCACCGGTTTGTTGCTCTGAAGTTTCTACCCGACGACGTGGCGAAGGATCCCCAAGCCTTGGCCCGATTCCAGCGGGAAGCACAGGCGGCCTCAGCTCTGAATCATCCCAACATCTGCACCATCTATGAGATTGGGCAGCAGGACGGCCATCCGTTCCTCGTGATGGAATTCCTAGACGGAGTGACGTTGAAGCATCGCATCGCGGGCCGAGCGCTGGAAACCGAAACGCTGCTTCCACTTGCAATTGAGATAGCCGATGCGCTCGACGCCGCACACGGCGAAGGGATAGTGCATCGCGACATCAAGCCCGCCAACATCTTTATTACCAAGCGTGGCCATGCCAAGATTCTGGATTTCGGACTGGCGAAGATCAACGCAGCAGTGGGGTCTTCCAGCCAGATTGCAGCGGAACGAACGGAAACGATTGAGGACCAGAATCTGACCAGCCCCGGTGCAGCGTTGGGTACCGTCGCTTATATGTCGCCCGAGCAAGTGCGTGGCAAGGAACTCGACCAGCGCACTGACCTGTTCTCGTTCGGCGTTGTGCTATACGAGATGGCCACTGGGTCGCTGCCTTTTCGGGGCGACACCTCCGGCGTGATCTTCGATGGCATTTTGAACCGGACCCCGGTTCAGCCTGTTCGCCTCAATCCCGATTTGCCGCCGCGCCTGGAAGAACTCATCAACAAGGCTCTGGAAAAAGACCCAAAGCTGCGATGCCAGAGTGCTGCGGAGATGCGCGCGGATCTGGAACGGCTTAAGCGCGACTCAGGGTCAGGCCACCTGGCGGCTTTGACGTCAGACCCCGCGGCTGAGGTCGCGGTATCTGCGGGACAAGCGACAAGCAGTCACTCCACTCAAGCCCCGGTTGCCCTGTCGCGTCCGTCAGTGGCGCGAAAGTTAGTTTTCGCTGTGGCCATCCTGCTCGTCGTCGGGCTTGCGGTGCTTGGCGTGCTTTATCGCCGGGGATTTTTCAGTGCCGACCTGGCGAAAACTGGTTTTCAAAATCTCACTATCTCCAGCCTGAGCTCCAGCGGGGACGTTACTCTCGCCCGCATCTCGCCCGACGGCCGCTATCTAGCCTATGTTTCAAACCAACGCGGAAAGTACAGTCTTTGGGTACGCCAGATCGCGACCACCAGCGCGGTTCAGACTGTCTCTCCGGGCACTGACACGATCATGGACGCTACATTTACCCCAGACGGCAGCTTTCTCGACTACACCGTCTTTACGGGACAGGACCAGTCTGGCAAGGTGTACCAGATTCCACTGCTCGGAGGCACCCCGCGCTTGCTAATCGACAGGGCGGATACAGGTGTTTCCTTTTCGCCCGATGGCACGCAATTGACATATGCTCTGCTGGATATTCAGTCCAGCAAGGTCGGGGTGATGATCGCAAAGGCGGATGGCGGTGGCGCACGAAAGCTGGCTGAATACCCCGGTTCGGTCGCGAGCAGCGGGTATGTGGTCCGCTGGTCACCCGACGGGAGACGCATCGCCGCCGTGGACAAGAGCCTGGACGATCCCAACGGATTGACGGTCGGGCTGCTCGAAATTGACCTCGCCATGGGCCACGCCAAACCTATGCCAAGCAGACATTGGCGTGAGGTGTTGGATTTTACCTGGCTGCCCGATGGCAGCGGACTTTTGTTGGCGGCGATGGCTAAGACCGGGGCTGATCCACAGCTCTGGATGGTCAATTACCCGGGCGGCCTGGTCCGCCGTATTTCGAACGATCTGAGCAAATATCTTTCCGTCGCGGTTTCTGCCGACGGACGCACCATCGCCTCCGTGCAGCTAAATCTTACCAGCAGTCTGTGGGTTGGCCCTGCCAATGCGCCAGACCGTGCCCTGCAGGTGATCTCAGGTAGGCTGGACGGTAACAGTGGCTCGACCTTCGCTCCCGATAACCGGATTGTCTACACCGGCAACCACTCCCAGAACTGGGACCTTTTCCTGTCCGATGCTGACGGGAGCAACACCCGCCAACTCACCTTCGATCAACACTTCCATGGGCCGCCGGCTGTGTGCGACCATGGCCGCAGCATCGTCTACCACACCGATTTCGATGGAACCAACCATTTGTGGAAGCTCGATTTGCAGACGGGGGCATCTTCCAAGCTGACCAATGGAGCAGGCGAGTTGGTCCCCTCGTGTGGGGTAGACGGTGACTTGGTCTTCTATTGGGGACAGGTCGCAGGTGGAACCTCTTACGTATTCAAGGTACCGGCTTCTGGGGGCAGTCCGACTCGTGTTTCCGATCTGGTAGCACTCAGTCCGGGGTTTGCGTCTCCGGACGGACGCCATGTAGCTTTTGCCGCGCCGGGGAAGAACGGAACGGTCGAAGTTGCCGTTGTCTCCGCCGATAAAGGTACACCGGAGGCGAGGGTAACCTCCCCACCAACGTTCGATATGAGTGTCAGTGCCGGATGCTGGATGCCCGATAACCGGTCCCTGGCTCTCGTAGATCTGCGAAGCGGCGTCCCCAATCTTTGGTCTCTGCCTCTCTTTGGGGGCCCGCAAACGCAGGTGACGCATTTCCTTTCTGGCGTGACTTGGGGCTGTGCCTACTCTGCGGACGGAAAGTCGATTGCGTTGGCCCGTGGCTCGCGTCAAAGCGACGCGGTGTTGTTCACCAGTGCGAACTGAGTAGCCCTACACCTAATCGGATAAAAGAAATAGTTGTACCGGCGATTACAGTACAGCCTCGCCAATAAGTGAAATAGGGTGTTGAAAAAGTCACGTCGATTAGCAGGATGAGATTCAGCAGAAGCATGTGAGAAGAAAGCGTCCGCACATGCTCTGTTTGATTCCGATCGCGGGAGGCCTGCTGATCATGATGGGGCAACACGACCGCTCCGAAGCGCTGTTCTACTACTTTCGCCTGGAAGATCATGTTCCCGAGACACATTTGCTGCGGCTCATTGAAAAGCACATCAGCTTTGGCTTTGTGCGGGAGCGGCTGAAAGCGAGTTACAGCGATACTGGCCGTCCTTCGATCGATCCCGACCTTCTGCGGCGCATGCTGTTGATCGGCTACTTGTATGGCATCAGCAGCGAGCGGAAACTGGTGCAGGAATTGCGCATGCACCTGGCGTGGCGCTGGTGCACCGGCCTGGGCTTCGATCAGGAGATTCCGCATCACTCGAGGTTCTCCAAGAACCGGCACGGACGGTTTCAGGAATCGAAGCTGTTCGAGGAGTTGTTTGAGCAGATCGTGAAGCAGTGTGTGGAAGTGGGATTAGTGCAGGGCCAGCACCTGTCCGTGGATGGCAGCTTCGTGGAGGCGAACGCGGCGAAGGAGAGCCGCATTCCGCGCGAGCAGTTAGCGGAAGCGGCGCAGGTGAACCAAACCGTGCGCCAGTACCTAGTCGAACTAGAACAGCAGAATCCCACCGAAGAGCCCGTGCATCAGCAAGACCAAGTGTCGACCACGGATCCAGATTCCACTTATGCCACCAAGGGTGGGACACCGGCCCGACTGGGGTATTACGACAACTATCTGGTGGACAACCACAGTTGCGTGATCGTCGGGGTGCAAGCAACGGCGGCACGGATGAGTCAGGAGACGGTAGCCGCGCAGGACATGCTCACCCGTTTCACGCAATGGCGAGGATGCAAGCCCGAATCGGTGGCGGCGGACACGACCTACGGGAACGGGGAGTTCTTGCAATGGTTGGCGGATCGGAGCATCACGCCCTATATGCGAACCCGCGACAGTATCCACAGAAAGAACAGTCCATTCTACGGACCGGAGCAGTTCACGTATCAACCCGAAAGCGACAGCTATCGCTGTCCTGCCGGGCAACAACTGAACTATGGTGGCCGCAACATGCGGAACCGCACCTATGCCTACATGGGGACCCGCAAACGTTGCGGTGCGTGTGCGCTAAAAGCCCAATGCACCGGCGGAGGATTCCGCTTTCTTGCCATCCACAGGGACGAGCCTGCCCGGCAACGCGCAAGGGCGTTGGCGAACACGCCCGGATTCGCCCATGCCCAGCGGCAAAGAAAGAAAGTGGAAGCCTTGTTTGCTGAACTCAAGAATCAGATCGGATTGCGTCGCCTCCGTCTGCGCAGACTCAGGTTCGTGCGCGAGCAGTTCTTCCTGGCAGCGGTAGCTCAGAACATCAAGCGACTGGTGCGCTTCCTCAGTCAGCCGACAGCACCGGTTCTGCTGGCCACGACTTAGTCGAACGGAGACTAGAAAACCGGCGACGCATGCTCGCAGATGGAAAGCCGTTCCGTTGAGGGACTTTTTCAACACCCACGGCGTGGCTGTTGAAAAACTCACACTCTCGAAGTTCGCAGAAATTTCATCGCGCTAGGGCGCCCTATAAACGACGTTCTCGGTTGACTACTCGGAAGTAACTGATGTCATAATGAGGCGCGCCTGCACAACGGACCGAGTAGACTTTGCGGTATCCAACCTAAAAGGCTCGGGACGAAGGAGGCCGAGATGAACATTGAAGGCTGCGATCTGCACGCAAGACAACACCATGGCCATGGTGGACACCGAAACCGGCGAGTTTACCTGGACACTTGGCCAGGAAGGGAATGCTGTCCCATGCTGCGGTGCACAAAGGACAATTGCATATTGACATAAATTCAATACCTTAGTATAGTTAATGTATGCTGCAGTGCAGCATTAACAATGTTGGAGGTGTCACATGCCGGCAACGGTAAGATCAACTCATTCTCGGGAACCGTCATTTGTTTCTTTACTTTCCAGTTGGGCTCAACAAGGCGTACAGAGTTTCTTCACTACGCAAAGGGTCCTCTTAGATCTCGCCATGCGGCAGAATGCAGGCGCTATGCACTCTGTGCGGCAACAACTGTCCGACCCTGAGCACTCGCCGACGGCCATTCTTGGTGAAGTTGCTGGGGAGGGCGTAACCAATTTCATTGAGGGGCAGAAGGTACTGCTTGAGCTAGGACTCAGACAGCATGAACTTCTGATGGCTGGCGTGAAAGAACGCATTGGGGAGCAGCGCGCGGCGCAGGCTATTGCGGATCTGCTGCGGCGTAGCGTGGAGACGTTTATTCACATGCAGCAGGAGTTTCTGAAGATCGCCGGAAAGCAGACTCATACCTGGGTGGAGGCAGCCAAGAGCGGGAAGCCGTATCAGCCTAGGGTCCTGGCGGAACTGGTCCGCGAAGGTATGGAGAACTTTGTCAATGCCCAGAAGAAATTCATGGATGTCGTTGCCGACGAGACAGCCAAGGCTACCGGCAGCAAGCACGGCAACGGCTTCAAGAAAATCAAGAAGACCGAGTTGGCCGCGCTGGCGCGACAGGCAACCGAATCGTTCATCGAGGCCCGGAGGAAGCTGGTTGATCTGGCCGAGCAGCAGATGAACGCCAACGTGAAAACGGCCGGCAAGGCCGTGGAACTCCTGAGGCCATTTCCCTTCATGCCATTGGCAGAGCTAACGCGAGAAGGAGTGAAAAGCTACGTCGATACCCAAAAGGCACTGATGGATGCAATGGTAAAACCGGCTGGTGAACACAAAGCCGCTGGGAAGATCAAACACCGCGCGAAGGCGACTCACCGTGCCACCAAGAAGCATGCGGCAGCCGCCTGATTTGATGAGCGGAGCGAACCGGGTTGCGGCCACGTCCAGCACGGTGTAAGCCGAGCCTGCAGGGAGGGCTTGGTTCGCGGATGAAACAATAAGGTAACTGCGCTAACGTGGCCTGGCCGCGAGAGCACGTTAGCGTGGCGGCAAGGATTCGCTAGACCTTAGCAGCCGGTGTCATCGGTTTTCTAGCCTGGTCGAGAGGAGAGGTCAATGCGGGGGTAGGAAAAATGGAAGACGCGCTTGGTTTAGTGATGACGGGCGGGGGGGCTCGCGGTGCCTATCAAGCCGGTGTCCTTAAACGCATTGGCGAGATAAAACGGATCCACACGCACGGCAACCCTTTTCCTATAATAGGAGGCTCTTCCGCCGGAGCGATCAACGGTTCTGCAATTGCCGCGGGGAGCGACAATGTTGCTTTGGCGACCAAACTTCTCGCACAGGGTTGGTCGGATATCCGACCTTCGGATGTCTTTCGCTGTGATGTTCTATCACAGGCCCACAATTCTCTTACCTGGATACTAGATCTCTCCTTTGGAGCACTTCTCGGAGGAGGTAACGCCCGATCTTTGCTAGACGCGACTCCTTTGAGACACTTTCTCAGCGAACACATCCATTACGACCGAATCCATAACAATATCAAGCGTGGGCATCTCTACGCACTCGCTATTTCCGCGACCAACTACAACTCAGGGAAGAGTTATCTTTTCATTCAGGGAAAGAAAGGTCACCCTATGTGGAACAGAAGCCGGCGAGTGACACTGGCGACAAGTGTTACGGTCGACCATGTGTGCGCATCGGCTGCCATTCCTTTAGTCTTTCAGCCTGTAAAACTTAAGACCGCTCGAGGAACGGCCTTTTTCGGCGATGGTTGCGTGCGCCTTCAACAACCTCTCAGCCCGGTCATACGTCTGGGGGCAGAGAAGATTTTTGCGATTGGTGTCCGCTGCGAAGATCTCGTGCATCAAAAAGAACCCGCCGAGCAGAGAGACCCTTCGCTGGCGCAAATCATGGGAGTTCTTTTTGACGTTATGTTTTTGGATCATCTGGCTACTGATATTGAACACCTTGAGCGGTTGAATCAGCTGCTCGGCGATGGCCGAATCAGCCAGTCGGGAGTTCGAGGATGTGAAAAGATGCGGCCGTTGGCATCATTCCTCATGGCGCCTTCAGTCCATTTGTCACAACTGGCAGAGCAGCATCAGAAAGACATGCCTTATCTTATCCAGTACTTTGTAAACAGTCTGGGACGGGATGCGGCTTCGTGTTCGGATCTGATGAGTTATTTGCTCTTTACATCAAAGTACACCAGCGCTCTCATTGATATTGGCTACAATGACGCCAGCAGACGAATCGATGAGATCGAGAGTTTTCTCTATTCTTCTGATTGTGGGGGACACCGAATACCCGGGGACAGCGCAATTGGAACGGCAAGTCGAGACCGGTAGACTCGGCGCTGCGGCACGTAGTACAGGCCCGTTTCAACCCTGTGAACCCGTTGTCAGTACTGTTAAGAAGCTTTCCCCGAGTAGCCGTATCCGCCCAGAATCAATGCCACGCGGGAAAACGCATGGATCCTTCCTGTGCGGAGGAATGATCCTAGCGCATGTTTTTCATATACTTCATCCACGGGTACCATTCACGCCAGTGCGATTGGAAAGCATCGCCGTCTACGCGCTTGAATTCAATCCGGTAGTAGTGCAACGGAATAGGGCTGTTATTGCGTATCGAATGCGGCGCCTGCGGGGCGACAGTTGTGCAGATTGGCACCTTCATATTGAAGACGCTCGGCGCAGGACCCTGTCCGGCCCTCTGCCCATTGAGCGGGGATTTTGCATCCAGCTTCGTGTCGACGCTCTCTTGCTCATCCACGGCAACGGTGTTGAACGCCAGCACGGACGCATACGGATTACCATGCGCGGGAGTGGTTTCGCCGGGACGCACAGTGACTTCGACAAGTCGGACGTGTCCGTCTTCATATAGGAGCCGGTAGTTGTTAGGTGCGGCAAACACCGCATCGTAATGCATCGGAAATGGCCACTCGTCTGAGAATCTGGACGCCAGCGCAGATCCGGGCTGCGGGTTCGGTGCGGGTTTGCCGGGGTTCAGCATCCACGGATACCAGTCCTTCCAGTGCGTCCGAAAGTCTTCGCCATCCAGACGTCGGAACTCGATTCGATAAAAATGCACCGGTACCGTGCCGTGATTGATCGGCTTATGAGGCGCCTCGGGCGGAGCTGTCGTGCAACGAGGAAACTGCAACCCCGAGGGTGCAGGGCCCTGTCCCCATCCTTTGCCGGCGAACGGGCTTGTCGGGTCGAGGTGAGTTTCTTCCAGCGGAATGCCGGCGGTGCTCTGTCCGCTCCCGGTATCGCGCGCGAACACCGACGGGTAAGGATGACCGTGCATCTTGACGTCGAGTTCCGGCGGGTTCGATACTTCTAAGAACATGATGTTTTCGTTCTCAAACAGGACCCGGTGAACATCGGGATCGGCAATCTCGGCGTCGTACGATGCGGGATACGGATAGCCTCCCCATGGTGTTCGGGGATATTCTGAGCCGGATTGGCCCTGGACCGGCATGCAGCACCACAATCCCCAGACCACCAGCACCGAGCACCTAGACACCAGAGCTCTTTCCGTTCTCATCTGTCCTCTGCAATCTCCTGTTCGCATCTTTCTGCTTCCAGAAACTCAGAGGCACATATCATAACCGAGCCTCAGGCGTAAGAGTGAAGACACTCCTTGCGCGAAAGTCGCCTGAATCTCTCACCCGAAAGCGTTCTTAGTGTCCTGCTTTTCTAGATGAACTTGAGATGGATTTCGTGATCCTGGGCGATTCACGCGCAAACCGGAAGTTGGAATCGGTGTGTTTGTAACTGTCCCGGTAGGGACGCCCATCGCTGGGCGCCCCCCGGACGGATCCGTGCGTGCGCTTCTACGCATACGGCTCTTACGATGGATGAGTGGCGTCGAAGCGTGCGTCGGGATAGGGATGTAGGACGCGGGGTTGGGGAATCCATCGAGTCAAGAGTGGGGTAAGTCGCTCCCACCGCACCTGTGCTCGCTGGCTGCGGCGGATGAGAACACTCCGCCACAGCCAGTTAACACGACGTTGAAAGATGCGCAGCTGCGTCGTGTTGCCCGGGACAGCATGGTATTGGTAATAACCCAGCACAACTTTCCGAAGCCATGCACCGACCTCGGCCGTGCGATGATGCTTCCGGCGTTGAAGCTCAGCCTTGATGGCTTTCAGCTTCGCCACCATCCGCTTCTTCGCCGTGATCCGCCAGACGATGAAAGCTTTGTCGCTGATGCGCTGCCCACAGAAGTGAGTGAAACCCAAGAACGTGAAGGTTTCTGGTTTTTCCTCTCCACGCTGCTTCCGATTTCGAGCGGCAAACCGCCCGAACTCGATCAGCCGTGTCTTGTCGGGATGTAATTCCAAGCCGAACTTTGCCAGCCGCTCCCGAAACTCACTCTGGAACCGCTCGGCATCCGTTCGGTGCTGAAAGCCCACCACAAGATCTAGGGTAAAGGAATGGCTCAGTGACTTTAGAGAACGCCTATCTGTTGCTGCGGGTTTCCCCATTGCAGTGCCTCATTAGCGTGCTCCTGGCCGGCTCACCATTCCCTTCCCATCCCACCGGACG
>Ga0335082_10001384_pt1 | contig 25857 bp, 30 predicted proteins | sample Lox_Sample_41_FD_206718 | JGI IMG/M metagenome (GOLD analysis project Ga0335082, IMG submission 206718) | Soil microbial communities from Loxahatchee National Wildlife Refuge, Florida, United States - Lox_Sample_4.1 | ecosystem: Environmental > Terrestrial > Soil > Wetlands | place: USA... | reverse complement strand
CTACGACGATGCCGTAACCAAGTAACTGGTTATCGCGCACGCCTTCGAGCGAGACGAGCTCTTTCAGTCGGACCTGTTTCTGGTCTGCAAGTAGTGAAGTTAGAGCGAGCAAGCTAAGTGGAATAGAACGGCGGAGTCGCATAATTGTCGATCAGAACGGCAACAAGCCCATGATCAGACGCCAGAGAATGAAGGGCCTCTTGATGGCGTCTCCAACAACACCCTTGCCATTTACTTGTATCTCCATTTGCGCCAAGCGGTCGGAAGTTACGCTGTTGGTGAAGTCGAGATCGGCCGGGCGGACTACACCACGCACCGTAATGACTTGATTCTCCGAGTTCACTTGCACGCGCTTCGATCCTTCGACAACCAGATAACCGTTCGGAAGCACATGGACAACGCGGGCGCTTAAGTTGGTTGTTAGAGTGGTGCCACGGCTCGTGGTTCCTTGACCCTGCAATTGTGTTTGAGTATTCGTGTTCAAGAGGTTCGCCCACGGGCCTGTGGGTTTCGTCAGGCCGCCAGCGGCCGTTATTGCGCTCTTCGCCGCAGATTGTCTAGAAGTCTTCACATCACCGGTCGCCACTGCGGAGGTGGTCTCGCTCACGACAATGGTGACCATGTCGTCCACGCGGTAAGCCTTCAGATCCATGGCCAGATTAGCGTAGCGTGCATTCGGCGACCACGCCGAACCCGAAGTGTGCGTCCCTTCGACACTGGCATTGTTTTTGTATGCTTCCATCACGTATTGTTCGAGGGGCGTGGGAACTTGCTCCGTTTCCTTCTTTTTCTTGGTGGGCGCTTTGGCGAAACAGGAAATAGATATTAATAAGACAACTGCGACTTGCGCTCTCATTGCACCCTCGCGAATAACCCACATACGCTTGCAAGTACGATGGCTCTGTCTTTGCCCTCAACACGCGCGCGGAAGATCTTTCCGCTACGTGGATTCTTGAGCGAAATCATATCTCCCTGCCGTCCCGATGTCTGCGCGATCGCGTCGGAAAGCTCCAGTTGAGCCGCACCGGATATCGCGGTCACCTGAACTACGGCTCCGCGTTCCACAAGAAATGGGTCTGACAGGTCGGTACGAAAGACCGGCAGTCCGGCACGGATGCCTCGCCGCGGCAGCTTGCCAACGACATCCGGAAGCGTTCTCGCGATCTCGTTCTGAAGTGGGAAATCGTCATAGGTTTCGAGCCGCACCTGATGCGCGGCTATTGGGGTGTTCGGTGGAAGGGCTGTCACTGCAACTACGCGCGTCATGGTCGCTGATAGCCTGACACGTGCCCACAATGCGTAGCGACGACTTTTGGCGTAGGACACGTAGCCTCGCCAGATGACTGGAGTGGCTGGATCGATGGATGAGGACGCGGAAAGCCCGGATATCGGAAATTCGACACCGCCCTCCGGCACGAGCGCTTTGCTCATCGCCAGGATCTCCACTCGAGCGTCAGGCGCATGCAGCGCTTCGCGCATCGCCATCCGCACCGTGGATTCATCAACCGCCTGCAGTTTCCACTCGAAGCACGCCTGCGAATCCGGAGCTACGTCGATTCGATACGGGGAGCCGAGCCGTTTCAGCTCGGGGAATTGAACGAATCTGCGGGAGCCTGGAGCCGGAGAGTAACCGATAATCGCATCTTTCGGCAAAGCAGAAAATACCGGTATCGCACGCGCCAAGTCTGCGCCCATGATTCGCTCGCCTTTCACGAACTGGCACGTTGCTGCGTTCGGAAACATGGTTAAGAGGAGAAACCAAACGTTCATTGTTTGAGATTGTTGACCTGTTGGTACATGTCGTCGGCAGCCTTCACGACCTTGGAGTTTGCTTCGTAGGCTCGCTGGCTGACGATGAGGTTGACAAATTCGTCGACAACGCTGACGTTCGATTGTTCGAGATACCCCTGCAGCAAGGTGCCGAGACCTTCCTGGCCGCCCGGCGCGCCAATCACCGGATCGCCCGATGCATCGGTAGGCTGAAAGAGATTCTGGCCGATGCTATTGAGACCCGAGGATTTGTGAAGTTGGCTAACTGGATCTGCCCGGCTTGCTGCCCGGCGGACTGACCTGGCTGCGTGTAACTGACGGTGCCGTCGGTCGCAATGGTGACAGAGAGAGCATTTTGTGGAATCGTGATCGGAGGCTCCAGCAAATCGCCGTTCGCCGTAACCACCTGGCCGTCCTTATTGAGGTGAAAGCTTCCTGCCTTTGTGTAGGCCAGTTCGCCAGCAGCCCTGCGAATTTGGAAGAATCCTTGGCCCTGAATTACGGCGTCCAGCGGGTTGTTGGTCTGCGAAAAGTCACCTTGTGTAAAGATGATTTCATTGGACGCTGCTCGCGTACCGAGCCCCAGTTGCAGGCCTGTTGGAATGGTGGATTGTTGGCCCGCCGCTGCGCCCGGCTGAATCAAGTTCTGGTACAGCAGGTCCTGGAACTGTGCCCGCCTGGACTTAAACCCCGCCGTATTGGCGTTCGCGATGTTGTGCGCGATATTGTCTACGTTGAGCTGCTGCGCCGTCATTCCACTTGCGGCGCTATAGAGTGCTCGAATCATCTTGCTTCTCCTCCATTACGAAACACGTGCTACTTCTTCGATTGCCTTCTTGTTCATGTCGCCGGAAATCGATACCGCTTTCTGCATCATTTCGAACTGCCGCATGACGCTGACCAGCCGTACAGCCGCTTGCGATGCATTGACGTTCGACGCTTCAATCTTGCCCTGGTGCACTTGGACATTGGTCGCCTCCGTGGGAGTTTGGTTGCCTGCAGTTCGAAAGTAGTTGTTGCCTTGCTTGACCAGAACCGATGGGTCCTTAAACTCGACAAGGTTTAACTGGCCTAAGAGCTGTCCGCCTTGCCGGATATTGCCGTCTAATGAGATTTCGAGCGGTTTATTCGGATCGGCTTTGAGCGATTGACCGCCCTTTTCGGTCAACGCGTATCCGTCAATGGTTTCGATGGTGCCGGTCGAAGTAACTTGAAAGTTTCCGTTGCGCGTGTAGAGTGCACCAGACGGCCCCTGCACGGCGAAGAAGCCTTTTCCCGATAGACCAAGATCGAGCGGATTGTTCGTCGGCTCGAGCGAGCCTTGCGAGAAATCGGTCCAAGGCTTCTCGATCATAGGCAGCGTCGACGGTTCCGACCCATCGGCCTTCGCCGCCTCCGACGTAAACAGCGTGTAAAACTCGCCGTCGCCCTTGTATCCGCCCGTGGACGCGTTGGCAATATTGTTCGCCACCATATCGAGCGACTCGATGCGAGCCCGTAGTCCAGCCGCGGCGATGATACTTATCTGGTCCATAGAGCGACCATGCGAATGCAAGTGCAGGGCCAGAGTAAGTCGCGCAAAGAAAGTTTATAACTTACTGCAGCTTTCACGATGAGAAGAGTGATTTCTGTACCTGAATGTCGTCGAGACTAAGTCGCATGTCGGCGAGTTTCCGACGAGTTCGGTAATCTAAGCTGCTGAAATTCTGGCGCTTCGGCTTTGGCCGCGAACCTGCATTGTTCCGGGCTTCATGGTGACAGCTCCCGCAGGTACCGCAGTGAATGCGCCCGCTGGGCCGGCGGCTCCAGTTGTGCCGGCGGAAAGCAGCAGCCAGGCGCCCCACACGCAGTTCCGCGATGTATACCAGAGTGTCCCGACCGGTGAAAATTCATCCGGCGAGCCAACGGCGAAGCAGCAAGACTCCGATTCAAAAGGCGGTGGCCCAAAACGCCAGAGTCGCGCCGACGGTAACGACAAGACTGCCGCAGTCCTGGCGATTGTCTCCGGAAGCTCCCTTGTGCGAAGTCCGCTGGTGCTTGCGCTGTCGCTCGGCCAGGAGTCGACTGGTGAGCAGGATGGGTCATCGCATGAGTCCCAGACTGAAGCTGGATCCGCCGGCGAACCGGGAACTCATTCTCTGCTGCCACACGGGATAACCTTGACGCCGTCGCCGACTGCGCTTGTCTCACTCCCATCCGCCAGCAGCATGGCGTTTTCAATCCGGCTCAAGCCGGAGATGCCGCCCGCGACCGGGCAAATTACGACCCAAGCGGTGCAGAGTCGAAGCCAATCTTCCAGTGCACTGGCTCGTGAGCTTCCGCATGCTGCTTCGTCAGCCACTGTGTCGACCGTTCCAGAGCCTGAACAGGTCACGCCGGGGAAGGGCATCAATCACTTCGACGCTACGGCTGTCCGCGAGTTCGCGCTTACGTCTTCGATCGCCGAAGCGCGTCCAATCTCGACCGTCGCCGACGCACCCGAAACGATGCACACTTCCGCGGTTTCTGGAGTTCACGACGTGCAGGCGATCCTGCCGGAAGCGCCGAAGGCGACACCCAGCGCCGAGATCCTGCTGCACCTTCCTGGCAAGGATCAGTCCGTCGCCGCAGTCCGATTAGTGGACCGCTCGGGAACTGTCAACGTATCCGTTCACGCATCTGATCCAGAACTGAGAAATACGTTGAGGTCCAGTCTGGGCGACCTGGCATCACAGTTGAACGGACAGGGATTCAAGACCGAGGTAGTAAAGCCCACGGTGGTCGCTGCGCACGCAGATAATGCGCAAGACTCTCGCCACGATGGGCAGCGCTCAGCCAGCCACCAACAGCAATCCACGCCGGGCGACCGGCAGCCACAGCGCGATCGCCGGACTAATTCGGGTCAATGGCTCGAAGAACTCGAACAGGAAACTTCCGGCGACGCCGGTACTCAAGGAGGTACGAAGTAATGCAAGTCCTCGACGCAACCGCCGCAGCGGCAGCAACATCGAATTCGCCAACTAACAGCGCCCCAAGCGGGTCGCCCACCGACCAACTGACGAACGAAACCACGTTCCTGCAGCTACTGGTCTCGCAAATAAAAAATCAGGATCCCCTGAACCCCGCGGACAGTACCCAGTTTATCGGGCAGTTAGTGCAGTTCAGCCAATTGGAACAACTCTTAGGCATCAACAAGGGCGTTCAAGATTTGGTTGGTAATACGACGACCTCGGCAGCGCCGCAAACCAACGGCGAAACGAATACAAATGCTATCACCCAATAGGATCGGAGAAAAGTAAATGTCAGGATTCTCAATTGCGCTAACCGGACTGAAATCAGATACGACGGCACTCGACGTTGTCGGCAACAACTTGGCCAATCTAAATACGACCGGCTTCAAAGACACGACGGTCTCGTTCCAGGATCTGGTGTCCTCGCTCGCGGACTCGTCCAATCAAGTTGGAGCCGGTGTGTCCTCGCCGCTAACTCAGAAACAGTTTCTACAGGGCTCGATCACGCTATCTGGCGGTGCGTTCGACGCGGCCATTCAGGGTGACGGCTTCTTTGTCGTTGCCAATTCGGCCGGCAACACTCTGTACACACGCGCCGGCAATTTTCAACTTGACGCGCAAGGAAATCTGGTCACTGTAACGGGCGACAAGGTGCAAGGGTGGACGGCGGCCGGTGGAGTTCTGAATACTACAGGCGCGACAGGGAATATCACGATTCCTGAAAATTCAATCCAAACCCCGACGCCGACGAGCCAGTTCAGCTTCAATTTGAATTTGAATTCGGATGGCACGGTTGGCGATCCGAGCGGTACGTTTTCGTCGCCTATCCAAGTGGTTGATTCTCTCGGGGCAACGCACACGCTGACAGCAACCTTTACCAAGACCGCAGCCGGATCCTGGAAGTACGAGGTCTTCGTCCCAGGCGAAGACCTGGCTTCGGGAACGGCGGGAACTCCTTCATCGGTGGCTACCGGAACGATCACCTTCGACGCGAACGGTCAGCTAAAGACGCCAGCTGCGGGCAACCCGGTTGCCGTGAGTCTGACCGGACTAGCCGACGGCGCGGCCGACCTGGCCATCAACTGGAACCTCTACAACGCCGATGGCAGCTCCACTATGACGCAGTTCTCGCAGCCCTCCGCTCTTTCCGGAAGCTCGCAGGATGGAATCGCAGCCGCGCAGGTCACTCAAGTAGCCATTGCCAACGGCGGCGAAGTCATTGCTCGTTATTCGAATGGAACGCAACAGATCGTAGGACAGCTCGCTTTAGCATCGATCAGCAACCCCGAGTCGCTGGTATCCGTTGGCCAAAATAATTATCAGTTGGGTGGCGAAAGCGCGGCGCCTGCGGTTGGCACCGCCGGAACCGGAGGCCGCGGAACAATTCAAGCCGGAGCCTTGGAAGGGTCTACCGTAGACATCGCCACCGAGTTCACGAACCTGATCGTCTATCAGCGATCCTACCAGGCTAATTCACGCGTAATCACGACACTCGACGAAATCACGCAGGATCTGCTTCAGATGAAGCGCTAACTAATGAACTCGTCGGCCATACTCGAGCGTTTCGAAGAGCTGCAGTTCACCGTGGAGGTCGAACTCGGCAAGCTGGTTATGACCATCGGGGAGATCTTCGAACTTCAGGAAGGCGCGGTGTTGCGTACCGATCATCCCGTCGGCGAGCCGCTTATTCTGCGAGCCGGTGGTGTCGACCTGGCAACCGCGGACATCATCGTGGTGGATGGTGCAATTTCGGCGCGCATCAACAAAATGGCGGAAAAGGCGAAAGCGCCGGCAGGCGGCGATGGAAGTAACTGAACAGATCTCGATGGTGCTGCTCGTCTTTGCGCTCTTGGGCGGACTCCTGTGGTTCTTCAAGAAACGCGGCCTCGCGTCGTTGCCGCTGCGCGGACGAGGTGGAAGCGCACGACGGTTGGAAGTGTTGGAGCGCGTGGCCCTCACGCCGCAGCACGCGTTACATCTGGTCCGCGTTTCCGGAAAAGTCATACTGATCGGCACCGCCCCTTCTGCCTGCACGGTCATGGACACAGCGACACCTAAGGAAATGGCATCGCCCGAAACTTCAACACTGGTTCAAACCGCTCCATGATCAGACGTTTATCCATCCTGTTCTTCTTTTTTCTTGTGACCGCAGCGGTCGCTGCACCCGCCGATTCCGCGATTCCAATCCTTGGCGCGGCAAACGGCAAGGCTGCTCTCAGCACGCCGATGCAGATCGTCATTCTGCTCACGCTGCTGACCCTGCTTCCGGCAGCGGTGATGTCGGTGAGCCCGTTTCTGCGAATTGTCGTGGTGCTGCACTTCTTACGCCAGGCGCTTGGGACCCAAACCACGCCTTCGAACCAGGTGACCGTGGGACTCGCGCTATTTCTCGCCTTTCTGGTCATGCAGCCGGTGGTATTGGATATTTATCACCAGGGTTGGCAGCCCGTCGAAGGCGGGCAGCTTTCCTGGCAGCAAGGCTTCGAACAGGGCGTGAAGCCACTGAAGACCTTTTTGCTGAAATTCGCGCGTGAGAAAGACATCAAGACGTGTGTTGAAATTGCCAAGTCATCGCCGCCCCGCACGCCGCGACCTCAAGGTCCTGGTTCCGGCCTACATTCTGTCGGAGTTGAAAGCAGGTTTCCAAATTGGCGCGGTCCTGTTTCTCCCGTTCCTGATCATCGATCTTGTCGTCGCGTCGGTCACGCTCTCGATCGGGATGGTCCAATTGCCGCCGGTCATGGTCTCCGCACCGTTCAAGATTTTGCTTTTCGTATTAGTAGATGGCTGGAATCTCGTTATCGGATCGCTAATGAAAAGTTTTAATTGAGGAATTCATGAACCCTGAAGCTGCAGTACACATTATTAGTCACGCGTTTTGGACTGCGGTCCTACTGAGCGCGCCGTTGCTGCTCGTCGGATTCGCTGTGGGAATGGCCGTCAACATCGTCCAGATTGCGACCTCTCTGCAAGACGCCTCGTTCAGCACGATCCCCCGGCTTGCAGCGTTCTTGTCCGGCTTCCTCATGCTGTTGCCGTGGATGTTGAAGCAGATCTCCGACTACGCGATCTCGATCTTTGGCGACTTAGCTCGCTATGCACAGTAGCCCGGTCATATCGCTTTCGTTGCTGTATGGGTTCTTGCTCGTACTGGCGCGCATAGCGGGCATCTTCATTTTTCTTCCGTTGCCCGGATTCAAGGCCGGACCCGATGCCGCCAAAGTTACTCTGTCGCTCGCTCTGACGTTCGCGTTGTACTCGCGCTGGCCAGCGATCGAACCTGCTCCCGCCGGTATCATGCAACTCGCCGGATGGGCCATCATGGAGGCGGGCATCGGCCTGGCGACTGGACTCGCAGTCGCGTTTATTATCGAAGCGCTCCTGGTTGCCGCTCAAGCAATAAGCACTCAGGCAGGATTCTCCTTCGCCTCCACCATCGATCCGAACACAGAAGCCGATTCAACCGTGCTGATCCAGCTGGCGCAGTTGACCGCAGGTCTGCTTTTCTTCGCTTTGGGTTTCGACCGCCGGTTGTTGGGCATCCTGTCGCAGAGCCTGGAAGCACACCCGCCGGGCACGTTTGCCATGTCTCAACCTAATGTCCAAGCGTTGGTCATGCTTGGTTCCGGAGTGTTCACGACCGGTATCCGGCTGGTTCTTCCATTGATGACGCTGCTATTTCTGATCGATCTGTCGATCGGGCTTCTCGGCCGCGTCAACAGCCAATTACAGATGACCGCCATGGCTTTTCCTGTGAAGATGCTCCTCGCGATGGGAGTCCTGAGCTTCCTGCTGTTGCTGGCTCCACGGCTCTATCAGCAGTCGGCCAACGCCGCCTTTGGCGCTTTGGAAAAGGCGCTCGGATTCTGAGACGTTCATGGCAAGTCACGGCGACAAGACCGAAAAGCCTACACCGCGCCGGCTGGAAAAGGCGCGCCGCGAAGGCCAGTTCGCTTCCTCGAAGGAATTCGTCAACGCTCTCCAGTTTACGGCTTTCGTTACGCTTCTTCTTGAAGTGGGCCCAAAACTCTTCGAGAACTTCAAACAAGCGACCCGCGGAATCTTCACGCAAGCTTTCCGCTCGGACCTGGGTCCCTCAACGCTTCTCGAGCTGGTTCACCAATCCTTTGCCCATACGCTATTTCCGTTACTTGCCGCGAGCAGTGGTCTGGTGGCGAGCGCGATCGTTTTTCAGCTAGCGTCCACTCGGTTTTCAATGAGCTGGAAGAAGTTCGTTCCGAAGGGAGCCAACTTCAATCCCATCTCGAAGCTCAAGCAAGCTCCGCAGCGTGGCTTGGTCTCGGCAGTTCAGGCCGTCGCACTCCTGGCGGTCTTCGGAGCGGTTCTCTACGCTCTTGCGGCTAAGAACGCGACCAAGATTCTGCTTCTGCCCCTGAGCACGCTCGATGTCGGACTCAAGACCATGCGGGCAATCTGCGTCGATGTGCTCTGGAAGGCCGCGTCGTTCTTCATGCTATTCGGGCTTGTCGATCTCTTCCGCCAGAAGCGCCGCTTCATGAAGCAGATGAAGATGACCAAGCAGGATGTAAGGGACGAGCTGAAAGAAACCGAAGGAAACCCGCAGATCAAGATGCGTATTCGCCGCCTGCAGCGCGACGTGCGGCGGCGCAGAATGGTCGATGAAGTCAAAACGGCAACCGCCGTTATCGTCAATCCGACCCACTATGCTGTAGCGATCCGCTACCACCACGAACTAATGTCAGCACCCGTGGTTGTGGCCAAGGGCAAGAACTACCTTGCGCTTCGTATCCGCGCACGTGCGCTCGAGTTTCAAGTCCCGCTGATCGAAAATCCGCCGCTCGCACAGGCGCTATACAAGTCTGTCGACGTCGGGCAACACATTCCGCCTCATCTCTATCGCGCGGTCGCCGAGATTCTCGCGTATATCTACCGCTTGATGGGAGCAAAAATTTAGGAGACAAGAATCATGATTCAACTCAATGGCGTAACGCCAATCGAAAACAGCTCGATCGCCGGCTCAAACACCGCGTCGGGGAATCAGTCCACCGGTGCGTTTCAAAGTCAGCTCTCGGCTGCACTATCCGCGACACTCGAACAATTTGGCGTGGATCCTTCGCTGGTCAATATCACCATCGGCCCTGTTACCAATTCCACGTCGACTACCAACACCAGTTCTCCGCTCACCGGATTTGCCGCCATCGCCGCAGCCGTCGGTTCTTACAGCGTAGCCGCGCCTACTATTGCTACCAGCACACCGGAAGCTCAAACGGATCCGATCCGGACTTTCGACGATGCATACTGGGCCAAGCAGCCCGATCCGATAAAAGCGCTGCGGAACATTGACGATCCGACGCAGCGTGCTTTTCAGGCCGCTAATCTCGCTGCCAGCGGTTACAAGATCGACGTTCCGATCATGGTCTGGGGTTGGGATCCTTCCAAGGTCACTGACTTGCGGAAGAGTTTCGGCTACACGTGGGTGCCGTCCGCGATGGAAGCTCCGGTCGAGCAGGCTCCGGGAGTTGCGAGTTTCGGACAGCCTTACGATCCGAACAGCGCGCCAGGCGGCTCGATTGCGGTATAAGCGCTTTTCGTCAAAAGACCGACCCACCGCTCCTTGCCGGCAGCACGTTACTGAGCCACGACCGTAAAGCGAGTGGTCTTGGACGAGGAGTATTTCGCATCTTCTGACCGTCGCGGCTCCACAAAATTGCGCGGGGCCGGCAACCTGTTACCACAACCGTGAGGGAGTTTCATGAAATACGCGACGTTGTTCTTTCTCTTTGGGCTTACAGCCGCGTTTGCTCAATCTTCGGCCGACTTCGAGCGGTCCGTCAAGGCTGCGATGGCGCCCGCGTTGGCGCAGCAGAGAGCATCCATTCAGCGGCAAGTTGCCGCAACGGCTAAGACCGCCTCCAGCAGTGGCTCATTTTTCTCGGCGGCGAATGGTAACGCGATCGCGGGAACGCTCGCCGATTGCGATCCCTTACCGGCGGATCAACTCGATCCCTTAGTCAATGAAGCCTCACGAAAAGAACAAGTGAGCCCGGAGCTGGTACGGGCAGTGATCGACAAAGAGTCCGCTGCGCGCCCCTGCGCCGTATCGTACCAAGGAGCCGAGGGGTTGATGCAACTCATGCCCGCGACTGCCGAAGAGTTTGACGTGACTGATCCATTTGATCCCAAGCAAAACATCGATGCGGGAACGAAGTTCCTCAGGTTACTGCTGAATCGCTACGGCAATGATGTTGCGCTGGCGCTCGGCGCATATAACGCCGGACCTGCGCGAGTCGATCAAGAGGGCGGCATCCCTTCGATACCGGAAACCATCAGCTATGTCGGCGATATTCTTCGAAAGCTGCATCTCGACCAGGGGAAAACCGCAACGGGCGAGGACCGTCCGAACCAGTAGCGCATAGGACAAGGCGGAACTGCGGGGGACGCGGTTGAGATTGATAAAAAAAGATTGCGGCGGCGGGGGCCTGTACTGCGCCCTCCCGACGCCGCGTTTTTACCACGTTAACTGGTCGGACCGGCTACTGGATTGCCATGGTTACGCCAGCCTGACTCTTCGCAGTGCCAACGGAAACTTGGACTGCGATGGCATTGCCTGACGTGGCCGTGGCCGGCACTACAGCATTGATCTGATACAGGCCAGCTACGGAATCTGCCACCCATCCGGCATAACTGACCGTTGCGGCCTTGCCATCAATGGTCACCACAACAGTTACCGGACTGGCAAAGCATGGCGCGAAGTGACCCGCCGTGATGTTGGACAGAAGGAGGTTCGCTCCGTCCACCGTCGTCCAAAGCGGACTCGGGTGCGATGTCGCAGCGTTCACCGTGCCCATGTAAGCCGCCGGCGAGATGCATCCGGCTGGGAATGTCGCCGCCGCGGTACTCGCGACATTGGTCGCTGCACTGTTAGGCGCCCCGAGGCCAGCCACGTAGATCAATACCGTGGAGCCCTTCGCCGCTTTATTGCTGGTCGAGTTTGCGGAGTAGTCGGCGGCGTGTAATATCGCGGCCTGGCCCACACCGGACGAGGTTGCGGTGAAGATTCCAGGATCCGACGCCACCACGCCCGCGGAAAACGCAGTGCTCGAGAGGCTGTTATATGTCACCACCATTTTGACCGTCGTATTTCCAGTCACGCCGGATGGAACCAGGGCGTTGATCTGATTGTTGGTGGCGAATAACAAATAGGCGTTGGCAATTAGGGTTGTGCCGTCTACCTTATAGAACGTCACGGTGAGAGAGTGGCTATTGGCCGTCAGTTGGTTGCTGTAACGTCCGAAGCTATCCACTGCTCCGAGTACGGGCGTGCCGGCGGTCGGGCCGAAATTGTCGCCGAATATACTCACCATGTCATACGGCGCGAAACTTGGCGAACTGCCTTGTGCGGCCTCCACCAGTGATGCGCTATTCGTAGCCGAATAGATGATTGGATTGCTGGTCACCGTTAGCGTAGCGGTGGACGGGCTACCGATGCTTGGATTCTGTGCGCCGATTACAATTGCTCCGGCGGAGTTGAAATTGTCGGGCGTGATCGTAAGGATCATCGTCGTTGGGCTGACCACGTTCACACTACCCGCCGCGAGTGTGCTGGACCCGAGCTGTACCACGGTTTTCGCTCCGCTTGGAGCGGCCACAAAACCCGTGCCCGTCACCACTACACTCAACGCCGGATCGGTGATGAGAGCGGTCGCTTGAACAGGCGTCTGCGCTGGGTAAATCGAAGTGATGGTTGCTCCAGGAGATTGGACATTAATTGTGAACGCAACTGGAATTGCGGTTCCGCCGGCCGGCGTTACCGTTACCGTTCCAGTGAGAGCATCACCCACGGCGGCAGCATCGAGAACCGACTGCGTGAAGCTCACCGTAATCGGTGTGCCCCAGGTATAGGCTACGCCGCTCGGTTTGCTGAGTTTGATCCAGGCCGGCGAGGACGGCGCGGTAACCGCAGCGGTGATCGTGAAGTCGATCGGTGAGGCACTCGAGACCATTGTGAGCGTCCTTGTCGGATAGGCCGATCCTTGAGACCAGTTGATGGTCTGGGTCGTGCCTTCACTGACTGTCAGCGTCGGCGCGGCGTCGGATATCACCAGGCTTACGGGCACTTGCAAGTCCGCGAAGCCGGTGACTTTCAGGTGGACTGTTGCGCCATAACTCCCGGCGCCCAGCGAACCACCCACGCTATTGGGGGCGAAGGTTAGATTGACACCGCCAGAAACAGCAGTGCCGTTCATGGCCCCCATTGTTAGCCAGAAGGGCACACTGGATGGATCGACCGTGAAGTAAGTGGACGTCGAAGCTTTTACGACGACCGTAGCCGTAGTCCCTGGAGTGGAAGGCTTCTGAAATGTCAATGAAACCGTCGACGGCGTGGCTGTGAGAGGCGACACTGTTTGCGCTTGCACGACGTTCGTGCATAGCAGGACGAAAAGCATCGCGAGGAAGATCTTGGCGTGAACTTTTGACATCGGATTGTCCTTTTCATTTGCCGTTTGCACGGCGGGATACCGCCGCTCGATAGCCGGCGCGCGGGTACATTGCTTTATCGAGATCGGTCCGAGTTATGTTTAAGATTTTTTCGGATTTGCGAATAATTTTGCTACAGCAAAGCGTCGCAATTTCGACATCGGATGAGGACAGCACTCACGATTTCCTGCCATGCAGCTATAACCAAGTGCCACGTGACAGTCGAAGAGCTGGTGATGGATTGTCGCCATCGTTCCGGCTCAACCGCGGGTTTCGAAAATCAAATGAGTTGGGAATAAGTGCGGCCCGATCACGCGAGTCCGCCGCGGACTGCCGCATCGTGCCTGCAACCGTCGAAGAGTCGACGGAATCGATCGGTTCGATCTAAAGCGGGACCCGAAGATGAACGAGGAGCGGGCCGGGCCTCTAGCTTCGCGGGCTAACGTCGCGTGATCCCGTGCATGACGGCGTATCTCGTCAGCTCAGCGGTCGTGTGCAGATCCAGCTTTTTTTTGATCACCGATTTGTGGAATTCGACGGTCTTTCGCGAAACATGCACGATGCCAGCGATCTCTCTCGCTGTGTGACCTTCCGCCAATAGTTTCAAGACGTCGCGCTGGCGTTCCGGCAGATCTGACGATCGACGAGTGGGCGAACCGTCGGATACCGATTCGCTGGCAGCATCTGCGAATTCCCAATGCACCGAGAATCCGCCGGTCTGGGTCCGGGCCAGGTTGAGCATGGCCTCGGTCGCTTCGGGAGCGCCTTCGGGATACCAGGCAGTTCTCTCCTGCTCGTTGCGTAACGCCAATCGACAACAGCTCGATCGCCGGCTCAAACACCGCGTCAGGGAATCAATCCACCGGCGCATTTCAGAGCCAGCTCTCTGCGGCGCTATCGGCAACGCTCGAACAATTAGGCGTGGATCCGTCGCAAGTGAATATCACGATCGGACCAACCAGCAATGCCAGCTCGACTACCACTAACTCGCCGCTGAGCGGGTTTGCCGCGATCGCCGCGGCCGTCGCCCCTGCCAGCACGGCCGCGCCCACAACTACTGTCAGCGCTCCGGAAGCTCAAACCGATCCGCTCGAAGCATTCGACGACGCGTATTGGACCAGGCAACCCGCCCCCGTGCAAGCGCTGCGGAACATCGACGATCCGACTCAGCGCGCCTTTCACGCAGCTGATCTCGCCGCTAGTGGCTACAAGATCGACGTTCCGATCATGGTGTGGGGTTGGGATCCTTCCAAGGTCACCGATCTACGAAAGAGCTTCGGCTACACGTGGGTGCCATCGGCGATGCAGGCTCCGGTGGAGCAGGCGCCGGGCATTTCCAGTTTCGGACAGCCCTACAATCCGAACAGTCCACCGAGCGGCTCGATAGCAGTTTAGGAGCACATCCATGAAGTTCACGGCGTTGTTGTTTCTCGCGGCGATCGCGGGCGCGTTTGCTCGATCTCCAGCCGGCTTCGAGCGGTCCGTCAGGGCTGCGATGGCGCCGGCGTTGGCGCAGCAGAGAGCCTCCATCCAAAAGCAAGTTGCCGCAACGGCAAAGGGCCTCTGGCGAAGCTTCATTTTTTCGACGGGGGATGCTAATGCGATGGCGGGGACGTTGGCCGATTGCGATCCCTTACCGGCAGATCAGCTAGATCCGCTGATTAACGAAGCCGCCCGGAAGGAACAAGTGAGCTCGGAATTGGTTCGTGCCGTGATCAACAAAGAGTCTGCCGCGCGACCTTGCGCCGTGTCGTTCCAGGGAGCCGAAGGACTGATGCAACTCATGCCCGCGACTGCCAAAGAACTCGACGTGACCGACCCATTTGATCCAAAGCAGAACATCAAGGCGGGAACGAGAATCCTAAGATTACTCCTGAACCGCTACGGCAATGACGTCGCGTTGGCGCTGGGCGCATATAATGCCGGGCCCTCGCGCGTCGATCAGATCGGCGGAATTCCGCCCATACCGGAAACGATGAACTACGTGGGCGACATTCTCCACAAGTTGCATCTCGATCAAGATAAGCCTGGAGAGGATCATCGGAACCGGTAGCGTACTCAGCTACCGTCGTGCGATCCCGTGCTTCACTGCGTATCGTGTCAGCTCGGCAGTCGTGTGCAGGTCCAGCTTTTTCTTGATCACCGATTTGTGAAATTCGACCGTCTTTCGCGAAACATTAAGGATGCCTGCTATCTCTCTTGCGGTGTGACCTTCCGCCAACAGCCGCAAGACCTCCCGTTGCCGCTCCGGAAGATCAGTTGACCGGCAGGGCGCCTCGCCGTTCTCAATGCCTCCAGCGACTGCATCCGCGAATTCCCAATGAACGGAGAAAGCCCCTTGCTGGAGCCGTACCAGGTCCAGCATGGCTTCCACCACTTCAGAAGATCCCTCTGGATACCAAGCAGTCTTCTTCTGCTCTCGGTCCTCTTGGGTAACGACGGCGCGTACCTTAGGCATTAATGGTGTTGTTCTAACTAGCAACTTACGTGCCAGACGTTCCTTCTCTTAGAGATAGAGTACTAATACTTGTTCGTATGAATCAATTGGGGATTCGTAACTTCGGAAGTTGGGTTAAGGTGAAGACCCTATCTGAGCGGATAGGGCCCCCACTATCCGATCGGATAGGCCCCGGACGTGCAACGACCCACTCCTGTCGAGGAGTAGAATTGAGGTCGAGAGGGTATTGCTCCCCCCTATGAGGGATTATGGCGATCTTTCAAGAGAAAGTGTTGCTGAAGCGACTTCTCACGGCCATCGGCGCCGCGCCTGTTCGTATCGTATTGAATGGTGAGGAAGTCGGGCCCCGGAACGTCCCTCCGGTGGCAACTGTACAAATCGAGGATCTATGGACGTTGGTGGGATTGCTTGCTGATCCAGAAGTTGGATTCGGCGATGCGTACGCTGACGGGCGCATCAAAGTGGACGGCGACTTGGTCCGTCTGCTCGAAGCGGTGTACGAGTCGCGGTCCGGTACTACGGAAGCCGTCAGTTGGTATTCTCGACTGTACTCAAAATGGTTGGAGTTGCGGCAAGACAACGGTTTGCGCGGCTCGCGAGATAACATCCACCATCATTACGACCTAGGGAACGATTTTTATAAACTCTGGCTCGATCAGGAAATGCTGTACACCTGCGCGTACTTTCCCGCGCCTTCCGCTACGCTGGAGGAAGCGCAACTCGCCAAGATGGACCATGTCTGCCGCAAGCTTCGGTTGCAGCCCGGGGAAACGGTCGTCGAGGCGGGGTGTGGTTGGGGTGCTCTCGCTCTGTACATGGCGCGGGAATACGGCGTTTCGGTGAAGGCCTTCAATGTCTCTCGCGAGCAGATTGAGTTCGCCAGGGATCGCGCTCACCAGGAGGGCCTCGCTCATCAAGTCGATTTCATCGAAGATGACTACCGCAACGTATCCGGCAAGTTCGATGTCTTCGTGTCAGTGGGCATGCTCGAGCACGTCGGAAAACAACACTACAAAGATCTGGGAAGAGTGATTCATTCTTCGATTGGCGATTCCGGACGTGGCTTTCTCCATTTCATCGGCCGAGATCACGAAGACAGTTTCAGCCGGTGGATCAGAAAAAGGATCTTCCCCGGCGCTTACATTCCCACGCTTAGTCAGGCGATGGAGGTTCTTGAACCCTGGAGATTCGCCGTACAGGATGTAGAGAACCTGCGCTTCCATTACGCTAAGACGCTCGAACACTGGTTGGAGCGATATGATGCCTCACGGCAGCAAATCGTTTCTCGCTATGATGCCTGTTTCTTCCGAGCGTGGCGGCTCTATTTGGCCGGGTCGGTGGCCGCATTCCGGAAAGGTACGCTTCAGCTTTTTCAGGTCCTATTCACCGGCTCCCGCTGCGGTCCGATCTCCTGGACACGCGCTCCACTCTATAACGAATCGAAGCCCGCGATCGAGAGACGGAAATGGGTCAATGTGATGTCCTGATCGTCGGAGGAGGACCCGCAGGCTCATCATGCGCCTGGAAGCTTCGTGGTTCGGGTCTCTGCGTCGTCGTGTTGGACAAGCAAGTTTTTCCCCGAGATAAAGTCTGCGGCGGATGGATTACGCCTGAGGTTCTGGAGGAATTGGAGATCGCGCCGGAAGAATATGCCGCCGGACGAATCCTTCAACCGATTACTGGATTTCGCACTGGACGTATCGGCGGAGCCGCAGTGGAAACGAACTATGGACGCCCGGTGAGTTACGGAATCCGGCGGCGAGAGTTCGACGATTATTTACTGAAACGCTCGGGAGCACGCCTTGCCCTCGGCGCCGATCTTCAGAGTCTCGAACGATCGGGCGGCGAATGGATCGCCAACGGTGAAATTCGATGCAAGATCATCGTCGGTGCGGGTGGGCATTTCTGTCCGGTCGCGCGTCTGGTTGGCGCGAAGCGCGGACAGGAGAACGCCGTCGTCGCCCAAGAGGTCGAATTTGAGATGGATTCCGCGCAAGTAGCAGCGTGCCGGGTGCGGCAGGAGATTCCGGAGCTGTATTTCTGTCCGGACATCAAAGGCTACGGCTGGTGTTTCCGGAAACAGAACTTTCTGAATGTGGGCCTGGGAAGGCTGGATCGGCGCCGGCTCCACGAGCACGTTGCGAAGTTTCTTGCTTTCTTGAAATCGGCGGGCAGGCTCACGTTTGAGCTTCCAACGGCACCCGTGGGACATGCCTACCTCCTAGCCGGATTTTCGACGCGCGCGAATGTCGGCGATGGATTTCTCCTGGCTGGAGACGCGGCGGGACTCGCTTATCCGCAGAGCGGTGAGGGCATCCGGCCGGCAATCGAATCCGGACTGGCTGCAGCGGAGACAATCCTCGACGCTAAGGGATGCTACACACGGCAAAGACTGGAATCGTATCGCGGGGCGATGGCGCAGCGTTTTTCGGCGGCCCAGGGTTGGGCCGTAGCGCTAGGCCGGCGCCTTCCAGACCGAATGATTCGAGCGCTCGCTCAGCCAATACTATCTTCCGAATGGTTTGCTCGCGAGGTAGTTCTGAATCATTGGTTTCTTCACGCCTCCTAGGGCGAGCCGGAACGGTGTGGAAAGCCTCACCGATTGAGTGCGTCAAAGGACGCAGAATCGGCTTCAACTGACGCTGCGGGCGCCTTGTTATTCCATAAGTGGCATTCAGGGTTACATTCGTGAGAATGGTCGAAAGCGTGCCACGATTTCGGCGGAGGAACGTATGGTCGAAACCAAGACAACGATACTGGAGACACTACAACTCGAGGGAATCCAGGAGCTTGTCCGTCCTCCTGGCCCTTGCATAACTCTCCTGCTGGAGCCCCACCGGCCGGGGGGTCAATCCAAATCCATGGCAGAAATTATCAAGACGCAACTGAAGGAAACAGCCCGGAAATTGGTTGATCGCAAGGTTCCAGCATCCGTCCAAGCCGAACTCCTCGAGCCGATCGAGCATTTGGCTGACGACCCTCAGTTGCTGCGAGGTTCTCACTGGGGACGTGCGATCTTCCGCTCACCGGGCCTATTCCGCCAGTTCGAACTCATCGGACCCGTTCGTGGAGCGTTAACGGTCGGAGGTTACTTCGACATCAGGCCAATACTGTCGGACCTTCTCTTGCCACCAGAATTCTTTGTACTGAAACTTTCGAAGACACACGTGTCGCTGCTTCGATGTACCGCTCTTCGCGGTGAGCGCGTCGCGTTGCCCAAGGGCGTTCCGGAGACGTTAGAAGAGGCGACCGCTTTCAAGCCGCCGGATCATGATCTAGAGAATCGATCCAGCGCGGGAAGCTCTGCAAGCTCGATGCATGCAATTCGGTTCGGAACCGGTTCTGGCCGCGAGACCCAGCGCACTTATTTAGCGGACTTCTACAAAGCGGTAGACCGTGGCGTGCGCGAGCTTCTGAATGCGAACGAAGCGCCGCTCGTGCTTGCCGGTGTGGACGAGGACAATGCGTTATATCGGACCAGCAACCGGCATCCGAAACTGTTAGCGCAAAGCGTCACGGGAAGCCCCGACGGAGCGCTCTCAGAGCTCGAGCTGATTTATCAGGCTTATGCGATTGTTCGGGCCGACTGCACTGAACGCGTGTTGCGGGGCTTGGTGGAATCGCGGGAGCGCGTCGCGCCAGTACGCTACGCGAACGGGCTCAATGCCATCCTCCGCGCCGCGGTGGAAGGTCGCGTCGCGAGTTTGTACCTGGATGAGAGCGCGCAGATGCATGGCGTCTTCGAAGGCGCGAAACGGGGAGGCCGCTGGAACTACGGAGAAGAGGATCTATTGAACGTCGCGGCCGTCGAAACGATTCTTCGGGGCGGAGCGGCGTTTAGCTTGCCGGCAGGCAGGATCCCGGACGGAGAGCCAGCCGCGGCGATTCTACGGTACTAGAGGTACCGCAATTCTTCGATTCTTGCGATCACGCGGCGAGCAGCGTCGCAGGCATTTTCCCTGTCTCCATGCACCACAGCCTCTGGGGCTGGCGGGGGTTCGTATTCGGCCTGAATTCCTGGCACAGATGTAAGAGTTCCCTCGCGGGCGCGACGGTAGATGCCCTTCGGATCTCGCGTTATACACGTTGCGAGCGGCGAGTCTACGTACACCTCGATGAACTTGGGAATCATTTGCCGCGCACGATCGCGATACAGCCGCCGGTTCGCTGTTGCGTCGAAGATTACGGGCACGCCGTGTTGAGTGAGCAACGCGCCAATATAGGCCATCTGTTTGTAAAAATCGTCCCGCTCCTCTTCGTCATAGCGCGGATGTTCGCTGAGCTTCTCGCGCAGTGCGTCCGATTCCAGCACCGCGACATCTACGCCTCGCTCGACTAATTGCGCTTCTAGAGAAGCGGCAAGGGTCGACTTTCCCGAGGCCGGAAGGCCAGTAATCCATATCGCGAAAGCGTCCTTCCGTTTACGCTCCACAGTACGTGTTCACCTGATTTGGGTCGAAGGTTTCTTCTTCTAACACGGAGAGGATGAATTCGAGCAGGCGTTGACGTATGGTATCGGAGAGGGTCGGATACCAGAGCGGGCTTGCCATTACGAGACCACGAAAAGCAAAGAAGGGAGCGGCTACCTGGAGGATTTCGCAATCGCCGCTGCCTTCAAGGTATCGTTCCCAGAATCGCAGAAACAACGTTTCGAAACTTCCTTCCAGACGCTCGCTACGCTGCAGGGAGAAGAACAGATAGTTCATGGTCAGCGACGTGAGGTCATCGGCCGGATCACCAAATTCTCCGCGCGAACGATCGAGCAGCCGAAAATCCGTGCCGGAGCCAAACAAGATATTCCACGGATGAAAATCTCCGTGGATCTGCCGCAGCCGATGTGTGCGATCTTTCAACCGCCATCGCCACTTCACGCAGCGACGCTCGATCTCCTCGAGAACCTGCGGAGGGAACAACGGATGCGGCGGGTACGAGTCAGTCAGCCCCATGATGCATTCGCCGTCGCCCAACAGTTCGCGGTTGCGGCGGATGTACAGCCCGGGATCCGCGCGGCTGGTCTTGTGGATCTCGAGCAGGTAGTCGCACAATGCATCGGCGCGAGCCTCATCCAGCTCGGTAAGCTCCCCGGTGTCCCTGATTCGGTCGAGGTCAGTAACGTAGGCCTTGCCTTCTACGTAATCGGTCAGTAAGCACAACTCCTCGACATTGCCGAGCGAGACTACCTGCCCATCAGGATGAAAGCCACCAACGTCCAATGACCGAACGTGTCGCGGGAGTCTGTTGAAGGCCTGATGGGACCAGAGCAAAATCCGCGCGCGGTCCGACATATGTTCGTGCCCGAAAGCGCTGGCGCTCATGGTGTGAAGAACGGCGGTGCGGCGCTGGCCGCCAGATTGGTAATCCACGCGGACCGGAACTCCGTAACCGAACCCCTTCGTAAGCTTATCCTCGGGATCGCGCAAGTGGGTGAGCGACAACACGATAACATCGTTGCCCAGCAAGGATTTGAGGTAGGTTTCAATCTTGGTGGCCTGTAGACCTTCCATGCCACTTGCTTCTATGCAATTCGATGTCCGGAGTTGGACAAGCCTTCCCGGCTTGTCCTGGGCCAGCCGGAGGCATGCCCTACTTGTAGCGCTTGCCGTGCTTGATCACGATATCCACGCGCTGTAGCAGGTCGATATAGCGCAACACATCGCCGCGCACCGCAATGATGTCGGCGTACTTGCCTTCGCTCACTGTTCCGGTGTCTTTGTCAGCCTTCATCGCTACTGAGGGCCAATAGGTGGCGGATCGGATCGCTTCCATAGGATCAACGCCCATGTGGTGGACCCAAACGTCCAGCTCATTCCAAGTCGACTGGCTGTGGAACTTCATCGGGATCCCACTGTCCGTGCCGACCAGCATCACCACGCCGGATTCTCGAAGCTGCTGGAATTTGTGCGCCAGTGTTGGACGGCGCAGGGGCGTGATCTGGAAGTACGGCAGCCGACCGGGATGGGAGATGGATTGGCGAATATCGTCGATAATCGACTGCGGCAATCCCTCGTGCCAGGAGGGGTCGTCGAGCATCTCGGGATGATCACGGACATACTCGTAGTTGTAGAGTCCTTCGACGGTGGGAGTCCAGTAGAACGGCCCGGCAGCCATTCGCGCGGTGCGCGCACGAATCGCAGCGATGATATCCGGCGGATACTCGGGCGCGGTAGCCAAACCGGTGTGCTCGAAATCATCGACGCCCGCTTGTAATCCACGCCGGATCTCGTCTGGACGGTGGGAGTGGGCGACGACCATGAGTTTGTGCTTGTGCGCCTCGTCGACGACGGCCAGCACCTCGTCGAGGCTCATTTCGTCCTGGTCGATCATCTTGATGCAGTTGACTCCGGCGGTCGCGAGCTTGCTGACCTTGGCGCGAGCATCGGAGGGTCCATTTACGCCCCAGCGAAAGTAATCTGTGCCTGGGTAAGGCGCGTGCTGAATGAAGGGGCCGGAGACGTACAGCGTCGGACCCGGAATCTTGCCTGAGTTGATGGCGTTTCGGACGTTGATGCTGGCCTCGAGCGGGCCTCCAAGGTCGCGCGCGCTGGTAACGCCGGCCAGCAGCAGTTGCTTCGCCGACGCCGGCATGATGACCGACTCCATTTGCGGCGGGTACGTCTTGTCCCAATGCTCGTAATCGGCGTGACCGTTAATCATCAGGTGTACGTGAACGTCCCAGAGTCCCGGGAGAACCGTCATACCTTCGGTTGAGATCACGTCGGCGCCTGGGGGGATCGGCAACTGTCCTACCTGGCCGATCTTGGTGACCCGCTCGCCCTCAATTAGAATCACGCTGTTGGCTAGAGTTGGGCCACCAAACCCATCGATGAGTGTGCCGCCCACCAGGGCCTTGGTGTTGGAATTCTGGGCCAGTGCGGGGATCCAAGCGCAAAGGAGGATCGCTAGATTGCGAATCTTCATGATTCCGTTATTATCCAGCGAAACAAGCCTGCCGGGTAACAGCGGGATCTGCAAAAACGAACCCAGGCTAGAGTCAGCTTGATAACACTCGGAGAAACGGCTACCGGATTGCCGGGGAAATTGTGAATCTCACTATCCGCAATTGTGCAGGGAGGTACGCAGATGAACAAGCATTCACTGCCGCTCGGACCGGCCCGCTCACACGACATTCAAACAACTATCGCCATCATCATCCTGATCGTCTTTGTCGTGCTTATGATTTGGTACGTGCAAGTCGCCCCGCTCCCACACGGGGTGAAGGCGCCCTAACGGTGGCGTCCGTATTTCTCGTGGCTCGACACCCAGTCGGATGATGAGATTGCGCCTCCTAGCGATAGCTCACCTGCCAGGGCCACGCCGGCGACGATCTCGGCAAAATTGTTTACTTTGCCTTTGCCATAGCAGCCCATAATTTCTAGACACTCGCGCTGTGTCGCTAAACCCGTCCCGCCGCCGTGCGTGCCGACAATGAGTGACGGAATTGTCAGCGAGATGTATAAATCGTGCTCCGGCGTCAGCTCGCAATAAATAACCGCCGCCGAAGACTCGGCCACATTCGCTACGTCTTGTCCGGTGGCAATAAACATCGCGGTGATTGCGTTCGCGGACTGCGCGCCGTTGTTGTTCGCCCCCGAAAGGAATGCGCCGACGTTGGCCACGCCGTAATGATAGACCAGCTTTTCCGGCTCTACCCGGAGGTGTTGGATCAGGACCTCGCGCGGAATCGTCGCTTCTGCTGTCACTCGCTTACCGCGTGTCCGCATCACGTTCACGTGGGACGCTTTCTTGTCGGTGGCGAAGTTGGACTCCAGATAGAAGTTCGTCACGCCTTCATAGTGGTCGAGAATCCAGCAACAAGCCGCATAGGTGGCGCGGCCAACCATGTTCTGGCCCGCGGCGTCTCCAGTCGAGTAGTTGAATCTCAGGTAAACGAATTTGTTGGCAAGGTACGGGTCGATGTACTGGAGTTTCGCTACCGATGAAGTTCCCTCGGCGTGTTCGCGAATCTGTGTAAGATTGGCCTCCACCCACCTCACGAAATCGCGGCAGGCGCGGGCGTCTTTGAAGACGAAAACCGGCGCGCGCTGCATGGCATCGGCCATCACCGTAGACTTCACTCCGCCGCTAAGATTCAGCACCTTGATACCACGGCTGTAGGAGGCCACGAGCGTCCCTTCGGATGTCGCGAGCGGAATAAGAAATTTTCCATCGGCATGCTCGCCGTGAACCTCGAGCGGACCTGCAAAGCCCAGCGGTACCTGCGCGACGCCGCAGAAATTCTCGCAGTTGCCTTGGGCAAGATGCGGGTCGAAGGAATACTCGAAGATGTGGCGTGCGTGAATGCCGCTGACTTCTTCGATCAGTGCCTGGCGCTTACGGACGATGTCGTAGGTGTAATCATCCACCTCGTCGCGAGGAATGTGCAGCCCGCGAGGAATCTCTTCGGCGATCGTATCCTCGACCTTGAAATGCAGCTTGCCAAAGGGACGCGCCTCAAAGGCGAGATCGATTTCGTGCTTGCCGAGAGGTAACTCCGGCTCGTCCGTCTGGATCGTGACTATGGAGCTTAGCGGAAAGGGAATCGGATGTGAGACGGTTACCTCCGCGGGCGCGAGGGCTCGGCCGTCAGCGAGATCGAGCCGCACATGGTCGAGCGCCATGGTCTTGCCGTCGATGGCGATGCGGGCAACTCCCACCAGTTCGGCATCGCTCAACCGGTTCTTGATCGCAAACTGGGCGCCCGCTCCAGTGTTCTTTAGACTGCGCAGGGTATATAGCTTCTTCAACAACATAGTTGGGATCATGATTCTTTACTCCGTGGCGTCTGAGACGCCTCTCGTCCAATTCCAAATAGCGCCGATGCTCCGACGCGCGATGGATACATTAGCCCGCTCTTCTGCACCGCCAGCAAGTCGGATACCGATAGCGGCGGATGGTCCAAACCGAAACTTACCAGCAAGCGAATGACAAAATCGCGGACGATGAGGTAGCTGATACTGACCTCCGCGCCGGCAATGTCGTGCAGCACCCCGTCCAACGTGAACAGCGCCTTCTGAAAAAACGCCAGAGCTGCGGGAAAGCGTACGCCATCCAAGGCGATCTCGTCGAGCAACTTCATGGCATCAAGACTTCCAGCGAAGCGATTGTATGGAAGTTCCTTGCAGAATTTCTCGACATGCTGGTCGATGAGGCGCAATTTTTCCGGATCGCGACGTTCGCTTGGAACGGCAAGCCGGCGCAGCGCGTCACTCACGCCTCCGGAATTCCGTAATACGGTCATGATCACTAGCATCGCCACCTGACGTCGGAACTCACGGCCGAACCGCTCGGTCAAAGCCCAGTCAAGCAAGACGATTTTCCCCGCCGCTTCGTCGTACAGCAGGTTCCCCGCGTGGGGATCAACGTGGAACACGACTTGGCTATCTCGGGAGAGCAGGGGAACGGTCACCAGCGCTTCCACCAGTTGCTCGGCCACGCGGCGCCGCAAGTATTGCTTCCCGGGAAATACGTCGGTGACCTTCACACCACTCTCTTCAGTCATGGCGGTGATCTCGGCCGTCGAGAGAGGAGCGATCAGCCGCGGTACGCGGATCGCCGGACTGATGCGATACGTTCGGGTAGCTTCCTCCAAGGTAGCTTGCTCGCGCACAAAATCGAGTTCATGTGCGAGCAATAGCCGGACTTCAGTGACCATCTCGCCCACGTGGTGCGTCGCGAATTCGTATCCTCGATTTCTCGCCAGGACCTCGCCCAATTGCTGCAAGAGCGCCAGGTCCTCGGCAAAATACGTTCGAACGTACGGCTTCAAGACTTTGAATACGCCCCGTTCCCGTTCATGGCTTTCGGGATTTCGCCAATTGAATCGCAGAACAGCGCTCACGCTGGCTTCTGAAAGGATCCGCGGATCCAAGTGAACGTCGTACTTGCGTCTGAGCGGTCCGAGTTGTTTTCCAATAATGGCGCGGATCTCAGCAGGCTTCGCATCCGACATCCCGTTCTCGAGTTCTGACAATGCCTTACGGAGTGAAGGTTCCAACCGCTGGTGCCGTGCCAGGATTTGACCCAGCTTTTGAATTCCAGGCATTTTCCCGATGAGCCGCAGCAATCGCGGCGCTGGAGGTGTATCCAACGGCAGGTCGACTTGTTCCACGAGCTTCGCTGCCAATCTCTCCGCGGAGAGGTGAGAAAACAAGAACTGGAAGGCATCCCGAATCAATGGGC
>Ga0335082_10001383_pt1 | contig 25863 bp, 29 predicted proteins | sample Lox_Sample_41_FD_206718 | JGI IMG/M metagenome (GOLD analysis project Ga0335082, IMG submission 206718) | Soil microbial communities from Loxahatchee National Wildlife Refuge, Florida, United States - Lox_Sample_4.1 | ecosystem: Environmental > Terrestrial > Soil > Wetlands | place: USA... | reverse complement strand
AATTTTCCTTGCGCCAAAACCCTGGAAGTTGCTCAATTTCGTTGAGATCGAGGAGACCGCAAATTCTTCGAAAGGCCCTGCTCGGCAAAATCGCATTCGGAGGCGGCAAACGCCTCGAGGCTCGCCGCCCCCACCGGGCAATAAGCTCGCGGGCACGATGGCCCGGTCCTGGGCTGGAAACAGAAAAGTTGGTGACGAGCCCAGCAGAAGAAGAACTCAAGTAAATTATTGGCTCTGATTACGGGATTGACCTGATGGCGGAGCACATTTCAGATCGCTACTCTATAGCCAGAAAAACGCTACGGCAGGTTGATTATTTTATTCAGGCTTAATCGCCTTAGCGAAGAAATGCAGTGAAAAGGAGAGCCGAAATGCTTTGGACGATATTTGTGATCCTTCTGGTTCTGTGGTTGCTAGGAGTGGTTACCTCCTACACGTTAGGGGGCTTTATCCACATTCTGTTGGTTCTAGCTGTCGTAACCCTTGTGTTCAACCTGATAAGCGGGCGACGGACTGTAGTGTAGTCGTCACCAACTGCCGCGTAGGCATCCGCGCGATCGACGGAGGAAAACTATGAACATGAAGAAGTTTCTTAAGGTGGCACTCGGGACCGGTCTTTTCATACTTGACCAATCGGACCGTGCCCGAAAGAGTGTTCGTGAGCGAATCGGCGACCACGTTGACGATCTTGATGACGTGGCGCAAGACACTTTCCAAACTGCCGCGGACAGCGTCGCAAGAGCGGCAAAGGCTTTCCATAAGAAGGAAGACCACCGCGCCGTTTGGAACGCCCTGGGATTTGCCGCGGGAATTGGAATTGGTGTGGGTGTCGGTCTCCTAGTCGCCCCGGCAAACGGGGAAGAGACTCGGACCAAACTTGTGGAAAAAGCGCAGGAACTCGGTGCCAACGTCCGGCAGCACTTTGCTTCAGCCGATCTGCGAGCGACTGGCACTGGCGGGTAGTTGGTCAGCCTATGGCCCCGTGATGGGCGTTTTACTTTGTAAGCGCTGGTCGTCGTAAGCGCCGGTCGTCGCGATCCGAGACCCGCGCCTTGCAGTCCATGTAGTCCGTTACCGCAATGCGAACCCGGGCCAAGGAACGGATGATGTGAAAGGAGAAATCATGGCGATTCGATTCGGTCGCTTATTGTGTTTTGCCGTTGTTATGCTCGCCCTGTCCGCCGCGTCCGTTGCGCAGATCGGCATCGGTGTGGTGGTTTCGTTCGGTCCGCCGCCGTTGCCGGTATACGCGCAGCCGCTCTGTCCCGGCGACGGTTACATTTGGACTCCGGGCTACTGGGCGTACGACCCCGGCTTTGGCGACTACTACTGGGTGCCCGGGACGTGGGTTCTGGCGCCTGAGGTCGGCTTCCTCTGGACTCCCGGCTGGTGGGGTTGGGGAGGGCAGGGATTCATTTTCCATGAGGGCTTCTGGGGGCCACAAGTGGGCTTCTATGGCGGGATCAATTACGGCTTTGGCTACTTCGGCCAGGGCTACCAGGGCGGGCGCTGGGACAATGGACGCTTCTTCTACAACCGCTCGGTGAACAACATAAACGTCACCAACATTCACAACGTTTACAACACCACCGTGATCAACAACACGACGGTGAACCGCGTCAGCTACAACGGTGGCAACGGTGGAATAACGGCGCGTCCGACGTCCCGGGAAGAGGCCGCAGCACACGAGAGACACATGCCGCCGGTGGCTGCTCAAACTCAACATGTACAAACAGCCCGTGCTAACGAGCAACTGCGCGCCTCGGTGAACCACGGGAAGCCGCCCATTGCCGCCACTGCCAAGCCGGGAGCATTTCAAGGCAATGGCGCAGTGCCCGCCAAACAGTCTGGAGGGCCATACACTCCTCCTCCGAATCGTGCCTCAAGTCAGCCCAAGGCTAATACTCGAACACAAGCGGCGCGGCCTCAGAACAATGTTCCACGGCCGCCTGAGAACAACGCTCAGGATGCGCAGACCAGGCCCAACCCCCAGACTGCAACTCCACAGAACCATCAGGCTGTGCGGCCTGAGAACAACGCTTCTCGCCCCAGCACGGCGGTTCATCCCAACGAGCTCCCGCCCATTCCTCACACGCCTGTTCCCAACACCGGGAACGCCGAAGCAGACCACAAATACCAGCAACAGCAGGAGCAATTGCGCGCGCAGCAAGCGCAAGAACGTCAGAAGCTCCAACAGCAGCAGGAACAGGAGCATCAGCAACTGGCCCAACAACAGGCTAACAAGGCGAGGCAGCAGCAGCTAGAGCAGCAACACCAGAAACAGACGCAGGAGTTGCAGCAACAGCACCAGCAACAACGGGAGCAGATGGCCCGGCAGCAGCAACAGCACATGCAGGCCAGTCAGCAGCAGGCGCATGCCAGTCAATCTCAGCCACCGAAGCCGAAGCCTTAAGCGTGCATCGAACGCGCGCCGGATGGGTTCCTGCTAACCGCCTGGATGGCCTCGCCCCGGCGCCGGCGGCCGATACGAACGGGAATTCAAGAAGGCTGCGGTTGGCCTTTTCCGCAAGGTTCAGTGACTCAATTGTTCTGGTCGAAGGTGTCGTTCAAGTTCTACACGGGCGGTTGGGCAGAACCGCGGCTGGCCTTATTGACTCCAGAGGGAATTCCACATAGTGTCACCGCCCTTTGACAAATGGGGAAGGCCGGTCCGCCCCTATGGGGCACATATCGTGAGTAGGTACGGAGAAGGCCTTATTGTCCCGGGTTGAACGTTAACGTTAATGTTGCATCGTTGCGACGCAACACAATCCATTCGGAGGCAGAAACATGAAAGGCTCGTTAGAAAAACTATACGTAGACGAATTGAAAGATCTGTTCAGCGCTGAGAAGCAGTTGACCAAAGCGCTGCCGAAGATGGCGAAAGCTGCATTTTCAGAAGACTTAAGGAACGGGTTTGAAGAGCACCTCGAACAGACCAAAGGACACGTTCAACGCCTGGAAGAGATCTTTGCGATACTCGACGAGAAGGCCGACGGAAAAAAATGTGTAGGCATGGAAGGAATCATTCAGGAAGGGGGCGAGGTCATCAACGGGGACTTTGCGGACGATGTGAAGGATGCGGCCCTGATTTCGGCGGCGCAGCGTGTCGAGCACTACGAAATCGCAGCCTACGGCAGCGTTTGCGCCTACGCCGACCTGCTCGGGAAGTCCGACCAGGCAGCGCTACTGCGGCAGACGCTGGAAGAGGAAAGGGAAACCAATGAGAAGTTAACTGAGCTGTCGAAGGAGATTAACGTCGCAGCCACACAAGACGTTTCCGACGATGAGCAGGAAACAAGGCGCAGGCCAGGTCGTGCCGCATAGACAAGTCTTGGGTCAAGGGGAAGGGGGTACGGCGAAGGGCGGCGCCCCCTCTCTCTTATTTGGGATGTGCGAGGAGAACAAGGCCGCGGGAACGTGAGTAGTCCATCACAGGTTTATGGTATATGGCGACCAATTACGAACATCTCGCGAAGCCGGAAAGCACTTCTTGGATACCTAACAGCGGCTCAGAGACGCTTCTACTTGTTGGCAAGGGCATGAGCGCTTCCGATTCAGGTAGCAGGGTTTGGCGTGCCCTAGCGGTGCTCGGGCCGGGGCTCGTCACCGGCGCTTCGGATGACGATCCTAGCGGAATTGCCACTTATTCCCAAGTGGGAGCACAGTTTGGCTATGGGATGCTATGGACGATGCTTCTCTCCTATCCCTTGATGGCGGCAATCCAAGAGATCAGCGCCCGGGTGGGACGAGTCACGGGCTGTGGAATCTCCGCCAACCTGCGACGGTGTTATCCGCGATGGCTGCTTCGTAGCGTAGTAGGTCTAGTGCTTGTCGCCAACGTCTTCAATCTTGGTGCTGATATCGGGGCCATGGGTGCAGCCGGCCAACTACTACTGCCGGTGAGAACTTGGATCTACATTCTGCTTTTCGGTATCGCGTCGCTGCTGTTGCAGATCTCAGTGCCCTATTCAAGCTATGTGAAGTATTTGAAGTGGCTGACGCTCTCTCTCTTTGCCTATGTCGCCACTGCGTTCTTCGTGCGGGTCTCGTGGTACGAAGTGCTGCATGCAACGATCCGCCCGCAATTGTTGTGGAGCAAGGATTACTTGACCGGCCTGATTGCCGTGCTGGGTACGACGATCAGTCCCTATCTATTTTTCTGGCAAGCCTCGCAAGAGGTGGAAGAGGTCAAGAACAATCGCGGGGAGAAAGCCCTGAAACGCGCGCCGCGACAAGCGCCCGCTCAGTTGGGACGCATCCGGATGGACACCTATTTCGGCATGGCGCTGTCCAATATCGTCGCATTCTTTATCATCCTGACAACGGCTGCCACCCTGCATGCTCATGGCCAGACAGACGTCTCCACTGCGGCGCAAGCTGCACAGGCATTAGCGCCTCTTGCGGGGCGTTGGGCCGCGGGACTCTTTGTCTGCGGGATTATCGGCACGGGCATGCTTGCTATACCCGTCTTAGCGGGCTCAGCCGGGTACGCCATGGGGGAATCCTTCAAATGGCCCGTCAGCCTGGAGAAGAAACCTCAGCAGGCTCCCGGGTTCTATGTGACGATTGCAGCAGCGACCCTGGCCGGCGTTGGCTTGAATTTTGTCCACATCGATCCGTTACGAGCTCTGTTCTGGGCCGCGGTCTTAAACGGCTTGTTGGCGGCTCCCCTGATGGCCGTCATCATGCACATGGCAGCAAGCCCTAAGGTGATGGACAAATTCACGATACCGCTGTACTTGCGGGTCGTCGGATGGGCTGCAACGACAGTTATGTTCAGCGTATCGATTGGGGTATTCGTGACATGGAAATAGCCTGCAAGGGGGTCCCACTCCGGGGCTGTCTTCCAAGGAACCGGTGGACTGCTAAAAGGGGATGGATGTTTCAAGCCTGGTCGGTCGCGGTCAAAAACATCAGAGTGAAACGATCGCGTCGGTATCCTGTAGGGCTCGACGCTCGCCTCTCAAAGCGCTGAGTTTGTCCAATGCCGCCTCAAGGGTTGTGGCAATCAGTCCCTGTGCGTCCGGTCCGAAGCGAGCCGAGACACCCTCTATCGCCCCATTGAAATTCCAGAGCCCAACCATGATGGTTGCTTTGGGCAGCCCCGCTCGAATCTGCAAGTAAAGTTTCCTGGCATGAGCCAGCGCGAAGGGTTGCAATGCCGAGACAATTACCACGTCGGGCTTGTCTTTGAGTAACTGATCGATCATCTCTGCGTTTGTACCCAGCGAGATGCAATGCGCGTAATCACCTCGGCGTTCGAGCAATTCCACCAGCATGGATCCGATGGTTTCGTCAGCGCCGGTTTTCGCGGGCACGCAGATGATGCTGGCGGGGCTGGCGGCTATTCCGGTTGGGGCCGGCCTTGTGTCTTGGACAAGGTCCCGGTGATCGGCGTATTCCTCGTTCAGTTCTTCGAGTAGCTCGCGCGTGCTCTGACAAATGGAGTCTTCACCCGCCTCATCAAGATCGTTTTGATGGGAGTCTCGCTGCGCCATGCCGAGGGCCGGTATCACAATGGAGTCATATAGCTCCTGCAGACCCTTTCCATGCAAGTGTGCCTCCAGAACCTGTCGAGCTTCGCTTAGATCGGAGGCCAGCATCCGCTGATAGAAATGCATGTCGGGAGACAGCACTGGCTCGTCGCCCAACAGAACGTGCAAGAACTCCATTTGAGGAACATGCCGGCCTAGGACCACCAGACAGACGGTCAAAGGCGTCGAGAGCACCAGTCCAACTGGTCCCCAGAGCAGCGTCCAGAACACCGCCGCGACCAGAATTGCGAGCGAAGAAATGCCAGTATTGGCGCCATAGAGCATTGGCTCGACAAAGTTCGCAACCACGATCTCACTGATGAGGTAGAGCCCGACGATCAGAAGTGTTCGGGTCCACCCGTGAAAAACCGCCAGCGACAGGACAATGGGCAAGAAGGCCGCGATCGGTGGCCCTACAAATGGCAGAAACCGGAACGCAGCGGCAAGAACCCCCCATAACAGGGGATTCGGCAAACCGATCAAATGCAGGCCAGCGCCAATGGCAATTCCGTACGACGCGTTAACGATGAATTGCAAGAGCAGGTACTTGCCTATCCGCTGGCTGGTATCATCGAGCGCCTGGGTCATGACGTTTAGGTGGTTGTGTCCCACCAGACGAATAAACCGGTTCCTCAGGTCTTCGAGTCGGAGAAGAATAAAGACGGTGAAAACCAGCACAACAGCTGCAACACCAAGTGGACTCAACAACGTCAGCATCGACCCCCAGGCGGCGCTGGGCGGTGTTACCAACTGGACTTCGATCGGCTTGCCTAATTTCGACTCGGCGATTGCGCGGTCCTTCTGTTGGCGGCCGGTTCCCACTTTGCCTGGTAGCGTTTCGACCAGTTCCGCACCGAGTTCACTCACCTCCTCCGTAGCTCTCACCAAACCAAAACTCTCGCCGCTATGCAGAGAGGCGACTTTGTTTTCAAGGTTTGCTCGGTAAATCGGAAGTTGGCCGCTGACGTCGACCAATTGGCTGGTAACTCTTACCACCAGGAAGACCGCGACTGTCATGGCGAGAAGGACTACCAAAAGTACAGCAGGAACTCTCGGCAGTCGAAGCTTTTCCAGCAGTCTCACAAGTGGGGTGAGCAGAAAGCTGAAGAGCATCGCCAGGGCAAAGGGAACCAAAACCGCTCTGGCGAAGTACAGTGTCCCAACTGCAACCACTCCGGCCACAAGCGCGAACAGCTTCGAGATGTCTGAACTGGATCGACGTTGAGTCAATTCATAACCGATCGAATGCCCGCACCAACAGGAGCAATGGCCTACATCGTTGCGCTGACAAGGCCGGCCATCCGGTTCTCGTCGCTGTAGAATCCGCGGCGTCGAGCGCGGAACATCGGAGCCGCGGGCTTATCGCAAGTGGCAAGCGGATGGCGGCGTGTTGACACCTTGATCGATTAAGCCAGCGCCGCAACCGGAGCTAGCCGGCTTTCTTCATCGGAACTTTTGCGCCTTTCTTACGAGCCTCTGAGAGGCCGATGGCAATCGCCTGTTTCCTGCTGGTTACCACTCCGCCTTTGCCGCCCTTTCCGGAACGAAGGGTTCCCTTCTGTTCGCGGCGCACCGCACTCTCCACACTCTTGGCTGCTGCTTTACCGTATTTTGCCATTCTGTTTTACCTCCTGACTGTTCAAGTCAATATGAGCTTAGCTTTTGTGCTCTGAGGCGCAAATCGGGTGTTGCCTGTAGCCGTGCGAGAAAACGTACCTAGCGTGTACGGCGAAGTGTGCTGTGGCGCGATGTGCGTAGTGCCCGATCGGCTGAGGCAAATAGCAACTGTGATTACAGTGTTCTCCCGATTCTGCTTCCTCGAATCGGAACATAAGCTCGTGAAGTGGAGGCGATCGGACGGTAATGTCCCGACGTACAACGCGTTCAACACCGTGATCTGCGGGTCGTCTTAAGGAAGCGATCATGAAAACCCAAGGTGACCTTCGCAAGCTCGGTTCAGTTACAACTCGTGCTGCACGAATGGCAGTCAATGTTCTATTCTTTTGTGTGCTTCCACTCGTCGGATCCGTTTTGGCTCAGCAAGCTCCTTCAAGTTCAGGGCCTGAGCGCCAGAACATTCGCGCTGAGGTAGTTGACCAGAACCCGGATGACCAAGCTAGCGAGTCCTCTTCCCTCTACAACCCGGCTCATTCCGCTTTGCCGAATGCACCTTCCGCCACCAAGCCGATACACTCGCCCGGCAGTTCATTGACCTTGGGCGATCGGTTCCACATCTATCGCCAATCCATCCTGAGCCCTTATACCTTGGTTGGTCCTGCACTGGGAGCGGGCATTGGCCAATGGGAAGACGAGCCGCCGGAGTGGGGCGAGGGAGGTGAGGGCTATGCCCGCCGATTAGTCTCGGGTGTGGGTCGGCATTTGATCGCAGAGACGATTCGATTCGGGGTTGCCGTCGCTGACGGCGAGGATCCTCGCTACCACCCCTCTGAGGAGAGCGGGATCTGGCACCGGACGCGACACGTCGTGGTTGAGACGTTTACCTCAAAGACCGCTGGCGGCACGCGAATCCCGGCGTACTCACGCTTCGTCGGCACTTATGGGGCGGCGTTCATTTCCAATCTGTGGTATCCCGAATCCCGATCAACAGCGGGCTGGGCTCTGCGACGCGGATCAACCGCATTAGCGTCAACCTTGGGTTTCAATCTATTCCAGGAATTTGCCCATCGCAAGTTAGAAAATGCACTCCACATCTCCAACAAGCCACAGGCACTACCGTGACAACCTTGACTGGGATCGGAGTTGTTGACCTTCTGCACGGAAAGTGAGAAATCTGCTTCGAGCGAACCAGAGATCCTGCATGCCTGTAAACTAGCGCATATTGGAGCGCGAATACGACCCGCTCCCGGTTCGTATAAAAAGCCTGGGCATCCTCTCCTCTGCCATCTGCTGCATTCTCTTTTTGGAAAATGATCGATCGCATCAGGATTCACTGTCGAATAGGAACAGTACTTAGGATCTAAGGAAAGTCGACGGAGAAACTAAGGTTTTCGCCCTCTTTCTCGTTCATGGTGAGTGAGCTATTTCTTAATGCAGGAACCTTTTTCGATCCGCTGGAGGACAAGAAAGTGAGCACGAACAAGAAATTTCTCGAGATCGCCTCGCAGAACTTTTGAACGAAGACCTGTCACGCGAATACCAGGCGATCATTGGCTACGTTGTATATTCCCAAGCGTTGAACGGTGCCGCCTACATGAATATTGCCGATCAACTTGAAATCCACTCAAAACAGGAGCTCGATCATGCTCTAATCATTGCGAGGCAAATTGATTACCTTGGCAAAATGCCCGTGGTGACGCCCAAGCCAGTGAAGACCTCCGACGACCCAAACGAAATGCTACGCTTCGATTTGGATAACGAGGGCGAAACCATACGCAACTATCGCGAGCGGATCCGCCAGTGTGAGCATCTGGGCGAATACGCTATGGCCGAACAGATTCGGCAGATCCTCATCAACGAGCAGGACCATCAAATTGATTTGGCGACAGCTCTCGGCGAAAACGTTCCGGATGTCAGCGAATTGAAAAAAGAAAAGTCTCCCAAACGGAGCAGCTGAGTTAATAGAGCTCTGGTTTTCGTTTGTCATCAGGAGCTCGTTGCGTCGAGAGGAACCGTGACGTCCAGCTTTGCATATTGACGCGTTTGGAACGCCTCACATGTGGCGCCATTCTGTGCCGTTAGTTTGAGGACCGTGTAACCTTCACGGAGCGCAAATTTTCCGAAGCACAGGCAAGCTACTCCGAGCATGTTCTTCATGCTGAGAGTGACGCCAGACCCAAAATAAAACACTGATGTGGCCGTTCGATGGTGCTTTTGATTTTGACGCAATCGACCGTTGCCACAGGAGCGACAAGGGGATATCGCGGGATGCATTTCCCTCGATTTGGAAACATTGTCCCAGGTGCGTATATGCCTTTTTGTGGGAAGACGGCGGTCCCATGATTCACCTAAACAGCGGCCTTGCCATGGTCTTCTTTTTGTAGCCGGAGAACGCGGCCCGAGGCACGAATCGTCATCACTTTACGCCTCTAGGCTGGACGTCAACCGCGCAACCCGCACCCTCTGAAAGGCTCCCCAATCTCGGCCAGCAGGGTGAATCCCGAGTAGAACCAATGGGCGCGGGAGAAGAGGTCGATCGCTCTCCCCTTGATGCTCTCTCGCAGCCGACACAGGAACGTTGGGAACCAGTGGGAACAGTGGGAACAAGCAGTATTCATGCGGGTTCGAGCGTTCCCAGCGCGGGTCCAGCAATTGGGAACACTGGGAACAATAGATCTGTTCCAACGGCTAGCCCTGAGACCTGTTCCCACTTGTTCCCAGTCTTTCCCAGAGCTTGGGAACAGAAAGACCCAATGTTCATGAGGTTGTTCCCAGTGTTCCCGTTGTTCCCGACGAAAAAGAACACGTCTGCCAGGACGCAGACGCGGACAGCCTGGCAGAAGCGGAATTGGTAAAGGTTCGGGTGTCCCGATGGCTTGGCGCTCGCTGTACGCGATCTGAGCGAGCCTGGGGTGCTGAGGAATTCCTCTACCGCGATTACCTGGGATGGTGCCGGGGACAGAACCAAACGCCTGGTTCGCCCAAACAGGTGGCCGCCCTCCTGGACGAGTCCTTTCAGCGGGATGGAAACGGCTGGCAGGGACTTTGCCTTGACGTGGACTTTGCAGCCAGCAAACCCCGCGGCGGTGGACCGACGGATCCCTTGCGATTGGCGACGGAAACGACTCAATGAGCGCGAAACGGTGGCCAACATTGGGTCACCTGGACCCGCTCGAGGTTTTTCTCGTTGATCCCCGCAAGATCGCCGATCGGATCGGAACGTCGGAAGGACTTCTTCCTGCTCCGGCGAGGCTTCTCTCTCCCATGCGCCGCGCAACCTGGACGTGGAGATGGCCGTCGATTAGGTTCCCCGCCCTCCGGTTGACGATCGCCGTCTGCACCCATCCGATCGACCATCGTCATCGCTTCCCGCTGCTCCTTCGAGTGGCTCCGCCAATGGAACGGGTTATTTTTCCGTTTTTCGACCGCGACGTGACCGTGCCCGACGATCCCGGATCCGTAATGTCGGACGCCGGCGGGAGGACTTCGACGATCATCGCGTCGTTTTCGGGCCAGGGGGCATTTCCTTTTCTGAAGGGGTCCGCTTTCGGTTTCTCGACCACGCTCTCGACGCGATTCGCCAATGTTGACGAGGGTCCGGGGGACTTTTTCTTAGCTGACATCGCGCCTCGCAAAGGGAAACGAAACGCGCAAAAAGGGTTTTTTCACCGGTGTGTTTTCGGGGATCGAATCACCCGTACCCAACGTAGTGGACGAAGGACCCGCAGGAGGACAATGTTCGCGCGTGAGGTGTGGTTTCGGTTCTTTAAGAACTATGACCTAGCTGGAGGACTTTTGCCGGTATCAGCATCTGTAAGCATTCTCATCGTGGACAATTTCGAACCATTGCGGCGTTTCCCTTGTTCCTTCCCGTCATCCGCTCGTAATCGGCGGCCACTTCCCCAAACGGGCGTCAGAATCTTCCCAGATCCCGACATCCTGACAGCGGTTCCGCCGGAATAGGTAGTGTCTGGTCGGAGGTTCTCTGCTTGCCTGCGTTCCATGCTCAGAAGAACGGCGTTTTCGCTTTGTAGCGGAGGTAGGATTCGCCGAAGCGGATTTCCAGTTCGCGTTCTTCATAGAGCCGAACGAGCAGGATCCACGCCGGCGCGAACCACAGGGTCGCCCACAGTAAGGCGTGCAGGGATTGGAGCCACAGGGCCCCGACAATGAAGAACAGTAAGAGAAAGATCCCCATGGGATTGCGGCAACGGGCGTAGAGCCAATTGGTGGCGAGCTTCTTACTGAGAGCTGTGGCAAAGGGCAACCCCAGGCCTGCGATGGCCAGATTCAACACGGTGAGCGTTACCAGCACAGCGAGAACCCGCAAAATTGGAAAACTGATGGTTCTCGGGAATGGAACGCGACCGATGGGATACGCGTGCGTGAAGCGGAAGGCAACGATGAGGGCACATCCGAACAGGATCATTCCCATGTAATGGACAGGGATCGTCAGGATCGCGGCGCGTTCGGGGGTGGGGCGGCGGTCGAGGAGCCATCGTCCCATGGCGGCGATCAACGGAACTAACGCGACACCTCCCCAAACTAACGCAACCGACCAGAAGAATGAGAACGTGTGCTGAGCTGCCAATCGCCAACACAGAAAGACGACCGCGAGGCCGCCCAGCTTCAGAGCGAGAATGCCAGCCGTCTTCATAACTCTCGATTAACACCGAGGCCACAGCCAAGTCAGTGACGTGGGACTAACGACGGCCACCTGGGCCCTCTCGAAAACACCGCTGCCCCTGGTTCCGTTAAACGCGATTCCTGCACTTTGAGGAAATTACCTGCTCACAAACCGTTGTCACGGGATCGATGAGGCGCAGTGGAAATGTTCACTCGTACCGCAGGGCGAAGATGTTGGAGTTGGGACGAAAGCAATCAATCATGATCGCCCCATCCGGTGCGGTATTCCACGCGAAACATTCTGGGCTTGCAATAGCTTCACTGAAGGACAATACTTCCTCAGCGACGCCATCGGGGACCCTGATGCGCCAGACGGAGCCGTTTCTCCCGTAGTAGTTCACATATGCCCATTTCCCATCGCGTGACCAAAATGGGGCACCTATTTGCTTCTGCGAGTTCTCCAGCAAAACACGCCATTGCGCGGTGGTAAGGTCATACATCCCGAGCTTGTGTTCGTCGATAGACAGTGCCAGAAGATTGCGGCCATCGGGGGAGAGGCGTGGACTGAACCATCCTTCCGAGCCGGGAACCTTGGAAAGCGACTCAGTCTGCAGGTTATGAATGTAAATCGCCCGTGGAATGTCCGGCTCGGCGAAGTACCGTGGGGGTTGGCCGAAAAGAATCGACTGATTGTCGGGCATCCAGGTCGGGTCGGCCTGACTGGTGATGGGCACCTTGAGCTCATGAAGAGCGCCGCCCTCGGCGGAGACCCAATAAATCTTCCATGGTTGGTCAGGCCATTTGGCCATCATTGCGATGCGTTTACCATCGAGAGAGTAGCGGGGGAAATTTACCTCCAATTTCGGGTCCGTCAACTGGAGCCACTCGCTGCCGTCGCTGCGCGCGCGCCAGAGAATACTTTGTCGGGTGTGGGTCTGGCAAACAGCCATCCATCTACCGTCCGGTGAGAAATCGGGAACTTCAACGCTGAACTCAGGCAGAAACGGCGTGAGTTGTCGGCGCGTAAGATCAAACTTGAAGGTCAATGCCGCGCTCTCATGGGCGACAGTAAAAAGCGTATTCTCCAACGGACTGGCCGTGGCGGCTTTTATCTCGACGCCTCCACCGCTGAACGGGTAAGGTTTTTCGGATCGAAACGGTAACCATTTCTCTGTGGCGACCCAGTAGTCAGTTCGCTGGTCACGAAACTCCTGGAAGAGGAAGTTCCGGCCATCCCTGGTCCAGATTCCGCAGCAGGTATTCATCGGCCCACCCATCTTCATCGCGAAAGGGCCTCGTTTGCTGTCTCGGCGAGCCTCCCATATCGAAGAAACGCGAGTTTTGGAATCGAGTATGGTGAACCGCAGTCGCTGGCCGTCAGGTGACCATCGAATCCAGGAAACATTTCCCGGCGTATCCAGCAGCCGGTGATAAGTAGCCCCCTCATTTTCCGTCAGGTAAATGGCGTTGTGTTGCGCGAACGCGATGGCCTTACTGTCGGGCGACCAGGCCGCGAAATCCGCTTCGATGTCTCCCAAGGGCCGGGCTGGACCGCCATTCGTAGGCTGCAGCCAAATACGGGCAGCATTCTCGCCAGAAGGCCCAGTGTTTTCCTTTACCAACAATGTTGAACCATCCGGTGAAATGTGAAGAATCACCGGCTGGACAAGCCGGGTGGCATAACTGCTCTCTGCTCCTCCACCCACGGGAACCGAGTAGAGGTGAGCGTCATACCACTTGAAGTAGTACACGCGCCGGCCGTCGGTTTCGATAGTGGAGATAGGCAACACGTTACCGGTGAAGGTCAGTTGCCTGGTCGTGGAGATTCGAAGATATGGCGGATGCGCCAGCCTCTGGAAGATGAATAACGCTATACCGACCACGACGACGGCAGCGACAATGAGAAGGGGCTTGGGTGATCGCCAACGAGGCTGAGGGGCGGGCGGCTCCCCGGGGATGGCTTGAACTGTACTTTGGTCCACAGGCGCAAGAAACCGGTATCCCTTGCGCGGGATGGTTTCGATGTAGCGGGGCATGTCGGCGTCGTCACCCAGGACGTCGCGAATCTTCTTAATAGCGGTGTTCAAGCCGTGTTCGAAGTCAACAAAGGTGCCTTCCGGCCAAAGTTGCTGGCGAAGCTGGTCCCGAGTCACCAGTGCGCCCGGATGTTCGAGCAGGGTACAGAGGATGTGGAAGGGCTGGTCCTGGAGCCTGAGGTGGATGCCGTTCTTACGCAACTCGGCAGCCTCGACGGAGAGCTCAAACGGGCCGAAGCGGTATATGCCTTGGGAGAGGGTCCGCCCCATGCAACACCCCCGCTGCGCTCAGGTTAGCACCGAAGAGGGCGCGTAGTTTCGTAGTCGTGTGTCTGTTCTGAATTTCTGTTCCCACTTTGGGAAGCCTTCAGTCCTTGCGTTCTGTCGGTGGCCGATATATACAGTCGATTAAGAGCCGCCCTTCCTATCGCTTAGCTGTACATATCTGTTTCACGTACGATTTATCAGCAGTGCATTGATCCCAGAAGAGACCCGTCCGATACTGCGCGTAGGTTTCCCAGAAATCCAGGGAACCGGATGGAGGAGTTATGAAAACCAAAGCAATCGCACTTCTTGTAATGACGATTGCGCTAGGCGTGGGAGTGGCGAGCGCACAGTCAACCGCCCCAATGAATTTCAGAACGCCGTTTGCCTTTACGGTCGGCGATCAACTGCTACCGGCGGGCGCATACACGGTGCAGGTCGTGTCAGTGACGGGAACGCTGTTGTTCAGCAAGCCGGATGGTACCGCCAGCGGTTTCATCAGCAGCCTACCGCTGCAGAAAACTGAGTTCGAGAACAGGTCCAAGCTGGTCTTCCATCGCTACGGCAGTAGCTACTATTTGAGCGAGATCTGGACGACAGGTTATCGCACGGGCCGGACCATCATGCAGCATCCTTCGGAGCTGAAGCTGGCGAAGAACATCGGCGAACCACAGCATGTCACCTTGTATGTGGAGGCGCCAGGACGGTGAAACGGATGTCGGAAGCGCGGCCGGGCCCAGGTCCCGGTTTGTGCTTCGTGGTGAAGTCTTCTCCAAGGACGATGAAGTTTCTGTGGCCGGCATGTGGGAGACGCGCACGTCTGTAAGTGAAGGCTTTTCTCCCTAGGAGTCAGCACTACCCCTAGGGTTATGATCGACGGGAGCAACTCACGATGCATTGGGTTCGAAACCTGTTGTGTTGTTTCCTTCTCGCGGGCGTCTCGCCGCTCGCGGGACAGACGCCTTCCGTGAAGTCGCCCGGCCAGGGCGAAGCTGCTGCCACGATCAAGACCAGCGCGCGAATCGTGCTCCTGGATGTGCTGGTCACAGACCAGGCGGGGAAGCCCGTGCATGGGTTGAAGGCGCGGCACTTCACCGTTCTCGAAGACGGCAAGCCTCAGCAGGTTCGGGGATTTGAAGAGCGGCGTCCCGACATGGCTAGTTCCCGCCGTGCGGTCAGCGTGAACCTGCCACCCAACACCTACACCAATTACGTCCCCACCGCTGAGCCGGGAGCGATCAACATTCTTTTGTTTGATTCCCTGAATGCCAAAGGACAGAGCCTGGCGAACGCGCGCCAGGAGTTGTTGTTGTACCTGAGCAAACTTCCCAGCAAAACCAGAATTGCGCTATTCACGCTGGACTGGGAGCTGCATATGGTGCATGGCTTTACGGACGATTCACGCAAGCTGATCGAGGCCGCAAAGCAGCTCTCAAGTTCGACGCACCCCATGTTCAGCAATTCTCGCGGGGTCTCACAGGCACTTGCCGAAGTGAAGGAAGCAGGCGTCATCCGGACCCCGATGTAAGCGGCCCTGGCCACATTTCTTTCGGGAGAGAACACCAGCAAGGCAGAGTCGCGCACCCTGGTCACCATGGAAGCCTTGAACCAGTTGGCACGAAGCATGGCGGTTTTTCCGGGACGAAAGAACCTGATCTGGATTTCCGGAGGCCTTCCCTTTGATCCCACCAGCACCGCTCCCCAAGTGCAGAAAACCGCCGCGCTGCTTGCGGCGACACAAATGGCGGTGTATCCGATTGATGCAGCAGGAGTCAAATACATGGGGGGCAGACGGCTCTACCCGCGGTTCCGAGGCCTTCAGCCTCACCGAAAGCTATGAAACAACCTCAGGCCAGGGTTGTCGAGGCCCTCAGGTTGCGTCAGACCATGATGAACCTGGCTACGCTGACGGGTGGGCGTGCGTACTACAACCGGAACGATCTGCAGGGGGCAATCCGCGATGGCGTGGATTCGGGTTCTAACTACTACATCCTGGCCTACTTGACGCCTTGACTACCCGCTCGAGTTTGGTTTCAACCCCAAGCGATTAGTCGCGTCTGCATTCTCACTTGGCGAAAAAATCTCAACATTTGCGGGATTAGTTAACCTCAACGGTGTTCTGGCAGGCCGCGTGCGCCTTGAACCGGGACGCTACTGCAAAGCAGCGTATTCTGTCTTGGCTTGCTGAAAGATAGGAACATCCGGGTCGGCGTCTTTCCAGAGGTTGAGGAACTGCTTATACTCGGCGTGTGCTTTGGCATTGTCGCCTTGTAGCACGTAGGCTCGAGCCAGACCCAAATGAGCCAGTACTCCGACGGTATTTCCAGCGACAGCATTTCCTCCTATCAGCCCGGGATGATCGATTATCTTGCGAAACTCCGCCGCCGCTTCCGTGCCGCGATGCACGCGGAGATATGCCTGGCCACGCGTGTACACCGGTCGCAGCTCCAAGCCATCGTCCATCTCGCCGTTGGGGTTTCCGAGTTCAACAGCCACGGCTCTTTGTAAAGTCTCGACTGCACGTGACGGGTCGCCTTGCTGATTAGCAATGCTGGCGCGAATGGTAGGAATCCACGACAGATTCGCCAGTGTATGGAAGGGATACCTGCGACCAAGATCGTCCGCGAGCGTCTGCGCCTGATGAATGTTGCCCGATTGTGCATACGCGATGGCTGCGGCTGCCAGCACGCGCCTGGTCCTTGCCAGCTTCAGGCTCCTGGCCGCCAACTGCTGCGCCTCTTTGAAGTTCCCCACATCCGCTTCCTGCAACGCTGCGGCGGACAACTGTGCGGCGGCGGATTCAATCAGGGAGTGACTCAGGCACGCTTCCACCGCTTGCTGTCGGAATTCCCGTGACCGCTTAAATCGGCCTTGGTATGCCTCTGTATCCGCTTGGACCGCCAACAACTGACGTTCCATGCCGGGGTCGCCAGCGGCTGACATCGCGATCTTTTGCATCTGTTGAGAATCATGGCGCAAGAAACCGAGGCTGTAATACTGCGGAAGCAAAAGCTGGCGATTCAGATGAAGTGCTTCGTGCTCTGCCAGTAGCTTCTCGGCTTCCTCCAACCGACCAAGGTTAATGAGGTCGCCCGCCAGATTCCCGAGGGACATGCCGGACGGCCGCCTGCGGTGATACTCCTGGTCTTCGAGCAGAGCCTCATCGTACTGACCCAAGTCTCTGTAAATAGCCCCCAACAAGTTGTGGGGATAATCAGCCTGCGGGTACACACTCTGGATGAGTTTGTAGGCTTCAATTGCCTTGTACAAGTCGCCGTTTACATTCATGTAGTAGGCCGCTTCGATGCGGAGGTCCTCAGCTTCCGTACTTCTCGACCGTAAAGAGTAGGCATTGCCTATATTTTCCTCCATCAGCCCGGTTTGCCCTAAATTCCCGTACGCCGAACCGAGTCGCAGATAGGCCATGGCAAATTCCGGATCCAACTCAATTGCTCTCTGGAAGGGAATCATTGCAGATTGGCTGTCCGACCGGATCAGGTGACCCATTCCGACGGTATAGGCCTGCAGCGCCTCGAGGGAGGTCGTTGTCGCTTGTTCGAGTGGGACATCGAATTTTCGGATGCTGCCCAGCGATTCTCCCAGCTTGCCCCGCAGGAGAGTGGCTTGCTCGCCCAGTGCTCGAATGACATCCTCTTTTCGCGCAACTTGGGTTTGCTGCTGTGCCAAAACGTCTCCGGTTGAGCAGTTCACCGCCTTCAGGTCGAGGACGTACTGCGTGCCCAGGGTTGCGATGGATCCCGCGATGTATGCCTTTCCCTGATTGCGCTGGCATAGTTGCCGAGCCAGATCGTCGGTCAGTGGATCTTGTGGGTCGTGTCCCATGTACTGCAGTGTCGCGTTCATTTGACTGGCCGGCAGGAAGTTGAAAAACGGCGACTGGCTCATTTGCACCAGCAACCCTTGCCGAAGGGTACCGGTGAAGACGGGATCGCTGGTTTTATTGGCGAAGTCCGCCAGAACGACGATGTCTTTCTCGGTCACTGCCTGTGCTCGCTGTTTGTGCATGAACACGCCCGTGATCAGTATCAACAGGACCAATACTGCGAATGAAAGTGCCACCCAGATTCGGCGCCGCTTCATGGGGCCACGCTGAACAGCGGACGTCGGGGGCTCCTCGAGGCGACGAGAAGGCTCAACCGCAATCTCGAGCGTCGACGCACCTCCGGTCGGTTCTTCGACTTTTTGCACGATGAAACGGTAACCGAACCGGGGCAGGGTCTCTATGAACCGGGGAGCCTCGGCAGAGTCTCCCAGAGCGTGGCGGAGTTTGTTCACCGCATGGTTCAGGCTGTCTTCAAACTCGACAAACGTATCCGCAGCCCACAAGCGGGCTCGCAGGTCTTCCCGCGTCACCACTTCGCCGGGCCGTTCCACCAGGGCCTTGAGCACCGCAAAAGCTTTCGGCGGTAGGGCGACGTTCTGGCCGTCTTCGCGAAGCTCGCCTGAGGTCAAGTCCAGCTTAAACCTGCCAAAGCTTATAGCTGGTGGCGATTGGACGGTGCCAGGCATCGGGCAGTCCTTGACTACCATTGAGTATAACCCCTTGAAGAAAATGCGATTACCTTGCTGCTTGTCATGCTGATGCGCTTCCCGAGCGGGTGTCGTTCATAAAGAATTCATGCAATGGTCAGACAACGTTCATTGTGAGAACGCTTGGGATGTGAGATAGCTCCTCGTAGAGCAAGATATCGGAAACGAAGAAATCGTTCGAAGGAGGCACGACATAAACGTTTTCATACGCTATATCGTCACCGTCGTGTTCACGGTGACTTTAGCATTTCCCGCATCGGCACAGGGAAACGGGTCATCGCCGGGAGGTAAGACCAAGTTCGACGGCGTGGTGATCACAAATGTGGACCGGACGGTGCTACACGACGACATCGTCCACTACCGTTTCGAGGTGAAAGTGGGCCCAGGGCAATTTGATGCAATCTGGCTGCACCGCGCGGTCAGGGAGCGCCAACCGTATGAGCCGGTACGAACCCTGGATGGCGTCTTGTTTTTACCCGGGTCACCCAACTATTTCGAAGCCATCTTCATGGCGCCGCTGCACTCTCAAGTACCCGACTGGGATCGCTCAATTGTCATTTTCCTGACGCAACATGACATTGATGTTTGGGGTATGGATTATGCCTGGGCCATGGTTCCAGCGGAAACCACGGACTTCAGTTTCATGAAGGGTTGGGGGGTGGCGAAGGACAGCCAACATACCGAGATCGCGCTGTCCCTGGCCCGTATAATTCGTGGATTTACGGGGCAAGGCTTCGGGCAGCTCAACCTGATAGCGGGGTGGGTAGTCTAACCGGTCAGTCCCCGGATTAGCCTACGACCATTTGGCAAGATGTTATTTGTGGAGGGAAATCATGAAACTCATACGCATTTTGGCTTTGGTTCTATGTGCGTGTTTCGTATCCGCGGCATGGGCGCAGCCGCAGGCGGTCGGGCCGCGCATGAGCAAACATGCAATTCATCATCGAGCCTTGAACTCATTCCCGAAGACTAAAACCGCGCCAAGTAGACCGCTCGGCGCCGCTCAGGCAGCTGCGCGCCAGAGCAAGGTTTGGGAACTCGGAACTTACCCGGGCGGAACCTGGGCTTCGATGGGAGACGTTAACGATTTTGGCGTTGCAGTGGCCCAGGGCGATTTGCCCGACGGCTCAACCCACAACTTCGCCGTTCCTCTGTTGGGCCAGCGTGCGGGAGACTGGATTGACCTCGGAACGCTGGGTGGAACGGAGAGCGGTTGGGACGAGGGCATCGTTACGATTTCGGACACGGGCTTAATTGTTGGGCATTCCGCCAGTACACACCAGAACCGTCCGCACGCAATCGCTTGGACAGAGAAGTCCGGCATGGTCGATCTGGGCACTCTCGCCGATATCGGCTACCCAAGTTACAACTCCAGTTATGCAGCAGGAGTAAACAAGCTGGGAACGCTGATCGTCGGCTGGAGTGGGGTCGAGAAAAGCTGCATCAACTGTGCTCCGACGCTTCCCGTGGTTTGGACGCCGTCGGTTGTGTGGAAGAACGGGCGCACTGTCTCCACATGGACAATCCACAAACTCGATACAACTGGTTTTGATGCCATGACCCGATGGTTTGTTTGGGCCGTGAATGATTTTGGCCAGATCGTTGGAGAGGGCAACGGCGAAGACAGCGCTTTTGTCGGCGTGATATGGATCCCTCTTAAGAATGGGACGTGGAAGCTCACCAGGCTTCCTGTAGTTGCAGGATACCCGGTCTCAGAGCCCTTCAACATTAATGACCTCGGTGAAATCTCGGGCAACATCGAGCCAGCAGATTTTAGTGTTTGGCTTCCAACCTTTTGGAAACCGCTCGATCTTTCCAGAAAGACCTATAGCCCTCCGAGTGTGCTGCCCATTCCAGAGGGTGGGTTCACGATCTGCTACACCGATGGCATCAACGAACTAGGCGACCTGACAGGCGAATGTTGGGATGAAGATTACACCGTGGACCAGGCAGTTCGCTGGACCACGAACGACACAAGTTTCTCGCAAGTCCTCGGCTTCCCGGGAGATTGGAGCTGGTCTTTCAGGGTCAACAACAACAGAATCGCCGTGGTCACATATGGCGGCGGCGATAAATGCTCGGCGGATAACTACATCTCATGCGGAGGCGCAATAGAGTTTCACTGAACCTCCAGGGGACAGGGATGAGCGGACGATGGAACGATGAACTCAGCGGCAGGATTTGCGGCGTCAACTAATCACGCTGTCGCCGTATGCTCAGATCCAGGACCAGTTCCGCAGGCCGCATCTACGTGGGGTGCGACCTCTGGTCCTTTCGATTGTGCCAAGACTCTGGTTTGGAAGCCAGTGGTGGAGTGGATCGTCGCGCATCGGTGACTTAATTCTGTGGCTTTACGCGTACACCGCTACGGATAACGAGCCGATGGTTCCACCGGCCAATCGGATGTCACCATTCACCATTAACCAGGAATTCATTTCAGGGAGGCTAGTCATGAGACGCATCAGTAACTTGGCTTCCTGCAACTTACACATTGCTTCCGGTTTCGCCTTGTGAAAGGAGATTTTCATCATGAAAAGGATAAGCGTTGTTGCATTGACCTTCATGTTCTCTTCAGCATTCGCACTCGTCTTCCTCATTGTGCCCGGTTCACAGGTACAGGCGCAGAGCTGCAAGGCATTTCATGCGTTCGTGCAAGGCAGCCTGCCCACTCCCAATCAGTTCGCGCCTACCGACACATGGGGCGGCCCGATCTTTGTCAAACTTGACGGCGAGTTCCTCCAAGGTGGCTTATCGGGCAACGACGGGACTGAGTACCCATACGGACCGGTTTCGATCTTTAAAGGCGGGGAGTATAAGCTCTGCCTGACGTCTGCGCCTGCGTGGGGCGGCCCGAATGACTGTTTGGACAGTTTCACCTACAAAGTCCCTCAGGCCTTCGTGATCTGGCCCGCTGGGAAATCTTTGGGCAGCTACAAGGCCACCGCGAACGTTGTGAAAGGAACCCATCGATTCGCGTCTGCTTCGGGACAGCTGGAGATCGCAGGCCCATTCATTCTTTGGGCCGATCCCAACAGTCCATTTGGGGTAAGCGGACGATGGAACGGTGAATTGAGCGGCAGAATTTGCGGCGTCCAGTAATTACGCTCTCGCCGCATTCGTAGGCTCAGCACCGGCTCCGGACGGCCGCGCCGACGTTGGGTGCGGCCTCCGGAATACGACGGCACCACAGGTAATCGTCGTGGACGGGAAGAGCCTCGGCCACATGCGCCGCCTCCGAAGCCGCCGAAGCTAATCGAAGTGCCATAAACGAAGGAAGCCACGGTCGCCAAGCGGCTGCCTCCGACATTGTTCGTCCTAACAAACGGCCAAAGGCTTGAAGTCGCTGTTACATGCTTACCGCCGAGTCTCTGCAAATCGAGGTGGGCCGTCAGCAGCGGATGATCGCGGTCAGCAGCCTTGACCTCGACGCGACCGTCGCCGCCAATCACGAGCGCGGAATCGAGATCGCCGTTCCCAGAGACAACAACTCGGTGTTCATCGGCTTCTGAGGTCAACCCGGCTCGATCAAAGACTGTGACCCCTATTGTGACCCCTGCCAGACGCTTCGGGGCGATACGACGCATTACGGATGAAACGGGGGATTCTTGGAAGTGTCAGAAATGACCGGAGATAGCGGAAGGTGATTGGCTGCCCCCCAGGGATTCGAACCCCGATATGCTGATCCAGAGTCAGCTGTCCTGCCGTTGAACGAGGGGGCAGCGCGTGCGGATTAATGAAACGCGCCTCGCGGGCGCCAGTCTCGTGAAGAATACAACGGGCGCAGTCGCAGGAGCGCTGAATTGATTGTAGGGCTGCTCGGTCGGAGCGTCAATCATAGCGTCGTCGTAGTGTAAGGCGAGTCTCTTGTAGGTCAGGTGCCTGTCTATCGGGGAAAAGCGGGAGGTCCAGCGTTAGAATGGATGGCCCAAGCGACAGTTTCTCAAGAGCCGGGGCCGTTCACTGGAGTGCTGCATGTGCGAGGGGTGTAACGCCCGGGTAAAATGCAGCGTATCGTCGTTAGCGTTTGCTGCCGCTGAGGAGAGAGGTCACGAGTATGGATTACCAGGCGCGTCAGGTTGGCAGTATCACCATCCTCGACATTACGGGAAGAATCGATGTTGGAGTGGCCTTGGCATTTGGATCCAAGGGGGAGACACCGCTCCGTGACCTGATTCGAGACTTTGCCGCGCGTGGCCAGACGAAGCTCGTACTCAATCTGCACGACGTGACGTTCATTGACAGCTCCGGCATTGGTGAGCTGGTTGCGTCGGTTACGACGCTGCGCAATCAGGGAGGCGACTTGAGGGTCGTGAATCCGAGCATGGTCGTGCAGAAGTTGCTGCGCCTCACCCGGCTGGATCCGTTTGTGATCGACGTAAAGCCCGACGAAGCAAGCGCCTTGCAGGCATTCGCACAGAGTGCAGAGTCCAGGGCAGCCGCGAAGCAAAACCCATAGATTCGAATCTGCGATCAGGTGAAGTAATCTTTAAACTTCTTGTCAGGCTACAAGTGTCCTCTTGCGAGGTAGCACGTTTGACAAGCCGCCCGAAATTGCTAGAAGGTCAATCCCTCTCGATATGATGGCCACCCCGGCAACGTCAGCGAACCTTCGCATTCAGACTCCTTCCTGGCAGTGGGCGGTGCTGGCCGCTTTGGTCTTTGGAATGCTAGGCCAGATGTGGGTCAGTGTTGGCCGGCTTTCCATCACCTCCGACGAAGCCGACCACCTCCACTCAGGCTATCGTTACTTGCAATGCCGTGACTTCGGATGGAATCCGGAGCACCCGCCGTTGGCAAAAATCCTGGCTGCGGTGCCGCTGCGGATGATGGAGATCAACGATCCCATCCCCTCCCCCTGCGGAATGGCGAGCAACAAGCTGATGGATTTTCAGGTCGGGCACGATTTCGTATTTTCCAATCCCGAGTCGGTGCTGCTGGCCGGGAGGATGGCCGAATCCGCCCTCACAATTTGTCTTCTGCTGGGAGTCTGGTTCTTTGCCCGGAGGATGTTTGGTGTTGCGGTGGCGATCATTTCGGGAGTTCTGATTACCTTCGAGCCGAATTTGTTGGCGCACGGCAGTTTGGTGATGACCGACGTTCCTGCGGCGCTGGGCTTCCTGCTATCGGTTGTCGCCTTGTACTCCTATCTTTTAGCACCAAGCCGCATCCGGCTCGTGATTCTGGGTCTCGCCAGTGGGTTTGCTCTGTGCCTGAAGCACTCCACGATCCTGCTGGTGGTAATACTTGCGGCGCTGGTGGTGGCCGACTCGATCCTCTGTGATAAGCCGCAACGTGCGCGGGTGATGCTGCGAAATCTGCTGGCTTTAACTGCGGCTATGGTGATCGCCGGTGCAGTTCTTTGGGGAGCATACGGCTTTCGCTATTCCGCGCGGCCGAACCAGGCAAGGCCCTGGACGTCAGCGCGACTCGACTCTGCTCATGGCATGATCGCGACCAAAGTCATCCCGGCCATCGAACGCCGGCGTCTCCTGCCGCAGGCCTATCTGATTGGTTTACAGGACATTCTGGTTGAGTCGGAAGACAGCAAGCGAGCCTTCCTCCTCGGCCGGACATTTCAAACAGGCCGTTGGTTCTACTTTCCGATAGCCGCAACGATCAAGTTCACTGCGCCAACGTTGCTCCTAATCGTGGCCTCAACATTCGCCGCGCGATTCTGGCGAGAACATAAGCGGGAAGGGGCATTCCTCCTCATTCCTGCGGCCATCTTGCTAGTCAGCGCCATGGGGTACAGCATCAACATTGGCATTCGTCACGCGCTGCCGCTGCTACCATTCCTGATTATCTTCGGCGCGGCCGGTTCCTGGGCTCTGGTGCGTAAGCGTCGCTGGCCGACCATTGCGCTCGTCGCGCTGCTCGTCTTCCACGCGGCTTCCTCGTTGCGCGCGTTCCCCAACTACTTGAGCTATAGCAATGAACTTTGGGGCGGACCGGCAAGCACCTATAAATACCTGTCCGACTCCAACACTGACATGGGCCAAGCGTTCAAGATGGTGCAAGCCTATGTCACCCAAAACACCCCGGCGCATTGCTGGCTGATCCAGCCCTACAACGAAACCGCGAGCGATTACGGCATTCCCTGCGATGACGTCAACACCAAAATTCCACCGCTGCATTTCGACGGCACCCTGATCGTTAGCAGTATCCTAGTGGACGGCGTTATGAGTCCATTTGGCCGCAGAACGGCAAGCCTGTTCCAGAATATGCAGCCCAGTGCGAAGCTGGGTGGGAGCGCACTCTTCGTGTACGACGGAAGCTTCGACATGACCCCGATCGTGGCGGCCGAGCGCCTGAAGCTTGCCACGTCGATGGGTCCACGGGACCCGCAGTTTGCCATCACCCAGGCGGCCGAGGTTCTTGGCTTCGACCCCCATAACGGTCTGGCGCACGCCGTGCTGTGTTACGCTCGCACTTCGCTTGGGGAGCCCAGCGTGGCTGAGCAGCATTGCAATCTGGCGCTGAAGCTCATGCGGCAGGATCCGTTCGCAGTTCCGCACGACATACTGGATGTGACCGAATTCATGCGTAGGCATGGATTACACATCTACGCAGATGGGACACCGTAGCTGACGCCCGTCCTCCTACCGGTTCTTGAATTGTCCCAACACTGCGTCGCCAAAGAGCCTGACTTGTTCCTCGCGGTCGTTACCCCAGATTTCCAGCATGATGTTGGTGCAGCCCGCCTGGCGGAATTCTTCCATGCGCTCGCAGCATTCGTCCGGCGTTCCGGCGATGGGGCACGCTTTCCGCAGGACATCATCGGTCACAGCCTGCGCCGCGGCCTTGCGCCCGCCCTTTTCCATTGCTTCGGCAATCGGAGCAATCTCTTCCAAGCTCAACCCGGCTTTCTGTAGAAGCACGTCGGCGGAGCCGCGTATGTTCTGCACCTTGTTGGCCAGATACATTGCCGCCATCTCGCGAGCACCCTCTTTGCCCTTCTTCGAATCGCGGCTAATGCTGCCCACAATCACGGCGCCCAGATCGAGCGATGACGGGTCCCTGCCCGCCTTGCGCGCGCCTTCTTCCATGTTGCCCCGCGCGTAGCGGACGAAATCCGGCGTGCTGATGCTTGCGGTCAACAGTCCATCGGAATGCGAACCCGCCAGCCTCTGCAACACAGGTCCGGTTGCGCCAACGTAGATGGGGACTCGCGCTCGTGAAGCGTGGGCTTCGTCTTTCAGCGCGGGGGCTGAGGCGGCAAACGCTTCTCCGTG
>Ga0335082_10001382_pt1 | contig 25869 bp, 18 predicted proteins | sample Lox_Sample_41_FD_206718 | JGI IMG/M metagenome (GOLD analysis project Ga0335082, IMG submission 206718) | Soil microbial communities from Loxahatchee National Wildlife Refuge, Florida, United States - Lox_Sample_4.1 | ecosystem: Environmental > Terrestrial > Soil > Wetlands | place: USA... | reverse complement strand
CGTTGTTTAATGCTTACTTTGGCGTCCTGATGTGGACCTGGATTGCGTACTTTAACCCCCACCGGTATGGGTGGGGCGTGGCGCGGTACACCTTCCAGCCAGCCATCCTGATAGCGATTCCTACCCTGATTGGCACTTTATTTGCCAAGAAGAATCTTCGTCTGCTGACCCGTGAGACTCTTCTTTTTGCTGGACTGTGGTTCTGGATTGCGTTTACCACGTTTTACATTGGCTTTGTGCCAGAGTTCGCCGGACATGTTCAAGACGCCAGGATACACTTACAGGAAGTCAGCAAGATATTGCTAATGACGGTTGTCACCGTTTTGCTCGTGACTTCGAAGCAGAAGCTACGCATTCTCGTTTTGGTTATTGTAGGGAGCTTCGGCTTCCGGGCTCTGTTCGCCGCTATTTTTTACCTCAAGACCGGCGGTCAATATCGAATCTGGGGTCCGGAGGGAACATTCTTAGAGGATAACAACGATTTTGCCTTGGCCTTGAACATGACGATCCCCATGTTTTTCTTCATGGCCCGGGCCGAGCCAAAGTTGTGGATGCGTGTAGGTCTGCGCCTTCTAATGTTATCGGTCGCCGTCTCGGTAGTTGGTACGTACTCGCGTGGCGGATTGGTTGGTCTCAGCATAGTGACCATTGCGATTGTTGCGAAGGCACGACATAAGATCGCTGCCTTTATTCTGGTCGCTGTCGCTGTGCTGTGCGTTATCACCCTCACCACTACTGTATGGAAAGACCGGATGAGTGATTTCCTGGAAGGCAACCTGGACTCCTCAGCTTACGCCCGGCTCATCGCCTGGGGCGGCGGTTGGAACCTGGCCATGGACTACCCCGTGACCGGAGGTGGCTTCGACGTCTTTACCGACGAGGGTGTGTTACCCCATTATGTGCCCCCCAGCTTGCGAGGTGCCCTCTATGGGAAAGTGCATAAGCTGCATAGTTCTCACAGCATCTATTTTCAGATGCTGGGTGAGCACGGATTTGTCGGTCTGGGGTTGTTCCTGGCTCTGCTACTGTCGTGTTTTGGAAGCTTGCGAGCCCTTCGCAAGCAGGCACGAGTTCACGGCGAACTGGCATGGGTTGTCCCTTATTCGGACATGTTCGAGGTTACCTTGCTGGCCTACATGGTAAATGGCTCGACGCTCGGCAGGGCGTACTTTGATTTCTATTATCAGATAGTTGCATGTATCATCGTGATGAAGATATTGGTCAAACGGGACTTAGAAGCGGCTGAGGAAGAGGAGCAACCCACGGAGGCGCTGGAAGCTGTGGCAGTATAGCAACTGGAGCGAAGGGCGCTGTCTCAGGTCGCTTAACCTTCGTTTGACGGAGCAGACATGTCGGGAACCCATGGGAATGTAAGCAGGTGGCTAGGTTGCGCGCTTGGCGTACTTGTTTCGCTGTTGGTGTGGAGCAGTCGAGTATCGGCGCAGCAATGGAACTGGAAGTCAGAGAAGGTCGCCAGAGGGGTAACCAGCTCGATAGCTGTGGATGCCGCTGAGAATATTCATGTCGCTTACCTTACGAGCGACTCCAGGGTGTACTATTCCCTTCGCCTTAAGGGAGCGTCCAAATGGTTTACCATGCTTGCCATTGGGTCCACACACTCCCCGATCAACATATACCCTCGCGTCACTGTGGACAAGGGCGGTAAACCGCACTTGTGTGCTGCCTATGGCGAGCTGCGATACGTTACTCTCAGCGGTGGAAAGTGGGTAAGCCAGCAAGTCGATCCAGGTTCGGGAACTCTCTCCTACCACTGTTCTGTTGCCGTAGGTCCGGATGGCACGCCGCACTTGAGCTGGTATCATGAACACTTACCAGATGGCAGACAATATACGCACTTTCGGCACGCTGACCTGGAAAATGGTAAGTGGGTAGTACGTTCAGTGGATGGTGGAGTTTCGGGTAAGTGGAACTCCATGGTAATTGACTCTAAGGGCTTTCCACACGCGAGCTATAGTCAATTTTCTCCTAATGGCGATTTAAAGTATGCGGAATGGGATGGTACTAATTGGAGCACGACGATTGTTGATGGGGCGGGCAACTCAGGTACCGTTCGAGGGTTTGATAACAGCCTGGCGCTGGCTCCCGATGGCTCCGCGCGTATCAGCTATTTCGACGGACGAACTTTGAAGTATGCGCATCAGGAGCGTGGAAAATGGGTGATCGATAAGGTTGACGTGGTCGCCGCCGGTTACGACTTCTATCGTGGCAGCACAACCCTATTGTTGGACAGTCAAAATAACCCGCACATCTTTTATGGTGATTTCGGTGCAGTGAAGCATGCCTTTTGGGATGGCGGGAGATGGCAGATAGAGACGGTTGTTTCAGGCGCAGCACAACAGTATGGAAATGTGGACGCGGCGATTGGAGCTAAAGATACTCTATATGTAAGCTATCCTGATCCAGATGACGGCTTTGTTAAAATTATGATTGGAAGGCGGGCGCCGAGTACAGAAGTAACGAAGAAGTGAGCACTCCCGTTGTCAGGTGCCACCCGTTTGCTCAACTGAAGTCTCTGTCATCGATGGTAGCGGGCCGTGCCCAGGGCTCCATTTATGGCCCAGGTGCTGATGGCTGACCAAACCCATCCCCAAAAGGAACGATCGCTGACACCATGGAGAGAAGTAGAGACGACCAGCCATTTAGGCACTATACTTTCAAGCATCGAATCGTAGGTTGGATCAGCCGTACCTTGTTCGATGACATCACTTACAGGGTCCGCCATGGGATGCTCAAGGGCATGAAACGCAAGGGCGGTCTGGCCTGGATTCCGGAGGTTGGCGGCCGTGCTAAGAGAACGCCGGAGCAGAACTTCCTTGCGAATCTGGACCTATCGGATAAGGTGGTCTTTGACGTGGGCGCGTTTGAAGGTCTGGTTACGCTGTTCTTTGCGTGTCGCGCTAAGCATGTGGTCTCCTACGAACCTAATTCCAGAAACCATGCCAGATTGTGCGAAAACCTCGAACTGAACCGCATCCAGAATGTTACGGCGAGGAAGCTTGGGTTGGGGGCCGCGCAATCGACATTGGCGATGGTGTGGGACCCGATCATGAGCGGTGGTGCTACGGTGACCAGTACCATGTCGGAGACCATCGGGCGGCGCGCCAATGTGCGTCGTGAAGGAGTGGAGGTCACCACTCTGGACCGGGACTTAGCGGAAGCGCATTTGCCGGAGCCGGACTTGATCAAGGTGGACGTTGAAGGCTACGAACTTCCGGTGCTCCAAGGGGCACGCCACCTGCTGGAGACAAAGCACCCTGCTCTGTACCTGGAGATGCACGGCGAAACGATGAACGAAAAACGCGCTAATGTCCGGGCGATAGTTGCGTTCCTGAACGCGGCAGGCTATGACGACGTACTTCACGTCGAATCAGGGGAAAAGATCACACAGCAGAACTGTGAGCGTGCCTCCCAAGGTCACCTCTATGCTCCCGGCAGCGTGAGCACACTGCTGCACGGCAGCACCGTCGCAACCCAGTGAGGGGTCACACGGCGCCTGAGGGTCAGGACAGAATTATTGCGCAGGCGCCGGACATGCCTGGCTGAACGGACGCTCCCAAGACAATCATGAAGATCCTGTGGTTGAGTACGATCTTTCTGCACCCGACGAATCGTGGCGGCCGCATTCGCACGCTCAATCTACTGCGGGAGTTGAACAAGTGGCACGAAGTGCACTACCTGGCCCTGCAAAATCAATACGAGCCGGAAGGGTTCAGGCGCAGCGGTGAATACTCGAAGGCGTCCTATTCTGTACCCCACTCGGTACCGCCCCGCGGCTCGCTGCTTGGCATCCTGCAGGCGGCAGGCAACGTGTTCTCGCCCATGCCGCTGGCAGTGAGCCGCTACCATGTGCCCGGGATGAAGCGCAAAGCAGCGCAATTAATGAAAGCGACGTCGTACGATCGCGTAGTATGCGATTTTCTGGCGGCCGCGCCCAATGTTCCGCATCTGGAGAATACCGTTCTCTTCCAGCACAACGTGGAGACGATCATCTGGCAGCGGCAGTGCGAGCAGGCTCGGGGGCTGGCGGAGCGTTTTTTTTTTCGCCTGCAGGCACGCAAGATGCTCGCTTTTGAGCGTGAAGTGTGCCGGCGCGTGCGGCATATCATTGCCGTTTCGCAAGCCGATGCTGACCGCATGCGCAACTTGTTTGGGGTGGATCGGATTTCCCGCATCGCGACCTCCGTAGACATCGAGTTTTTCCGCCGGCCGACGAGCGTTGAACCATTCGCCAGTCTCTGCTTTCTCGGATCCATGGACTGGACTCCCAACATAGATGCCGTAACCTGGTTTGCCGAGGCGATTCTGCCGCGTATTTGGAAGAGGTTTCCCAACTGCACCTTCGCCATCATCGGCCGCAATCCGCCCCCAGAGGTGACAGCCATGGCTGTCAAAGACCCTCGCATCCGCGTAACCGGAACAGTGGACGACATCAGACCCTACCTGTTTGGTTCGCTGATCTCGGTGGTTCCGTTGCGTGTTGGCGGCGGAACGCGCCTGAAGATCTACGAGGCCATGGCAGCTCGCGTGCCCGTCATCTCCACGCGAGTCGGTTTTGAGGGGTTGGAGGGAGAAAACGAAACCATCGTGATCGCCGATTCGGAGGAAGAATTGGCCGAAGCAAGTGTGACACTGTTGCAGGACGCACCTCGGCGGGAACACATCGCCGATGCTGCCTGGGAGATGGTGGCCAGCCGATTTACGTCCGAGGCCGTCGCCCGCCAGTTTTCGCGCATCCTGGAGAACATTGACTAGGACCGCACCGCGTGCTTCGGCTGTTCCGAGACTGCTGCCGGCTCCCGGAGCATGATGTATAGTACAGGTCATCAGCGACAGACCACGCGTGTGGGGATCCCTTTCCGGTTCCGTGGAAACGAAAGTTTTGATATGCTCGTTGGCCTGCCGCGCTCACTCGTAGACTGGAGGCAAACCTGATTCCGGCAGCTGACAACGCCGGTCTTCTCCACAGGCTCTACGACTGTCTTGCGGTGTCCGATCCATTCCAGCAGTCGGATGTGATTTTTGTGCTGGCCGGGCGAGAGTGCCGGAAACGCTTTGCACTGGAATTGCTGCGGAACGGCTGGGCCCCCACACTTTTGCTTAGCGTAGGCCGCTTCGAGGTCAGGCGTTTTTCCAGCCTGGGACTGGCGCGGTCGCCGGACCTGCGCGCGGTTGCCTCCCAAACTGAACCCCGGCTCAGGCACTATTTTGTCAAGGTCGACTCTGACGCTACAGAAGTGCGAAGAATTCCCGTTGGTTGGTGGGGGACTTGGAGCGAGATTCAGGCATTCTCCAACTGGTTGAGAGAGCACAGTCGCATTCGCTCGGCGACGATCGTCAGCAGTGCTTTTCACTTGAGGAGGGTGCGGATGTGCTGTCGCCGGCTTGTGTCCGGAAGCACAAGGCTACACTTTGTTGCCGTTCCCGAGGAGCATCGCTACCTGCGGGAGCATTGGTGGCGGGATGCAAGAGCGCGAAAGCTCGTGCTTGCGGAATTCCTCAAGATTGCTTCTTATCAGGCGCTGGGAAGCGGGCTGACTGCCTGAGCGATGAGAATTCAATCTGTTCCGATCCTTGCGTTGGGGCGATAACTAGCGAGTCCGGTTGAGGCATAGATTTCCTGCTCTTCCTAGCGAAGAGGCTCGTCGCTGCAGGATTCATAACTAGGCGGCGACTCGGGTCTGCTCACGCGGCCGCAGGGGAAGAGACGATACGAACTTTGGCTACAGAAGTGCACCTTCTGATGCAGTAGGGTGATTTGAGTATCGCGGAGCGTGTGTTTTAACCCTAAAGGGACTTTAAGTGCCGGTTTCCAGTTCGTCCACGCCCATGTGTACGGCCGAGCCCAGCTTAAGGGAGCACTACCAGGCTCGGCGCCTGTGGATGAGTCCGCTCCTTGGGCTCTCCTTGGCAGGAATCGTCACAGTTCTGCTTCTTCGCTCTACCGCCACTTCGCTGGTCAGCATCTGGTACCGGAGCGGCACCTATTCCTACGGATTTGCTGTTCTCCCAATTTGCATCTTCCTGGCGTGGCGCCGTCGTTCTCAGCTTAAGACGCTGGAGCCAACCGCCTCGCTGGCCGGTGTTGCCTTCGCCCTGCTTTTTGCCCTGGTCTGGCTGATGGGTAATGTGGCTGACGTTCAGGTGGTTCAGCAGTTCGCCTTTATCGGGTTGCTGGACGCACTGGTCTGGACATTCCTGGGAAACCAGGCGGTCCGGGCCCTGAGGTTTGCGCTTCTCTTTCTGTTCTTCGCGGTCCCGATGGGGGAGGGACTCGTCGGACCGCTTCAGCGGCTCACGGCAGTGTTCACGGTAAATGCCGTCCGACTATCGGGGATCCCAGCTGTACAGGACGGCTTCGTGATATCAACCCCCTCGGGTGACTGGAGAATTGCCGAGGCTTGCAGCGGCATTCGGTATTTGGCGGCGTCCATTTTTGTTGGCGTCCTCTTCGCGGGGATAGCATTTCGCAGCTGGAAGCGCCGTGTGCCTTTGGTTCTGATTTCGCTTCTGGTTCCCATCCTCGCGAATGCCGTTCGGGCCTATCTGATTATCATGGTGGCCTATCTCACCAACAATCAGGTCGCCACCGGAATCGATCACGTTATTTACGGGTGGGTTTTCTTCTCGTTCGTAACGGCCCTGTTAATCGGGCTGGCGCTGCGCTGGCGTGAGCCGGACCCCACGCTCGCCCAGGATGCCGGGAACCCCAACGAGCTTCCGACAGCGCACGTCTCGTTGATTCGAGTAGTAGGGTCTTTCGTTTTGGTGGTTCTTATTGTCGCAGCCGCGACTGCGACCGCTGATTTTCTGTGGACGCGCACCCCTCCCGACGCCCAGATCGCAAAGCAGTGGTCACCACCTGATGGATGGCTCGCTGCACCGGATCCCAACCACGACTGGGCGCCCAGTTTCGAGACGATCGAATCGGACATGTCGGAGGCTTTCACCAATGGTTCCCAGGAGGTTTTTGTGTATGTTGCCGCCTATGCGGCCAGGAGGCGAGGCGTCGAACTTGTCAATGCCTCGAATGCGGTTGAATCGTCGGGCGGTTGGAGCTTGCTGGATAATGGGCGCCGGACAGTGCGGATTGGCGGTCGCTCACTTGCTGTCGCCGAATATCTGCTGAACCAGGGCGGCCAAAGGCGCATCGTGTGGGTATGGTACTTGATCGGGGAGCATCTCACCGCGCAGCCCTGGCGAATTAAGATGCTGCAGGCCGAATCCCGGCTCCGCGGGCGTCCCACGAATGTGTTCCTGTTTGCAGTCTCAGCCGAGTTGCATCAGGGGGTGTCCGAGGCCGTCAATGGTCTCAGCGACTTCACAAGAGATATGTCATTCGCGGACTTACGCAAAAGTGCCACCCCATGACCGAACCCGGTCTCCCTTGGCGAGCCATAGGTTTCGGTGTGGTTAATTCTCAATTCGGGTTCGGCAATTCTCTTCTCTTTCTGGTGGTAGGAGTTTGCGCATTAGGGTCTAAAATCGTCCCTTCATTGCAATCTAGTCTTTTATTTTCAGTCATATAGATTTATGTTGCATTTGGTAGCCGAACTGCATATAGTACTTGCGCACACGGGTGTAGTCCGACGGCCCCTCTGTACGGCCATTTTGTGCTAGGCAACAAGCAACTCAGCTCCGGGTTACTGGGGAGGAATCCAATGGCTGTTCGCAGACTGACCTTTCTCGCCACTATGGTAGTGTGTCTTGCGTTGGCGGCTCCGGCGTGGGCCGGCACCTACACGTTCAGCTCTAACTTCAACCCCACTGGCCAAGGCCTGTTGAGCTTCACCCCTGGACTAAACAATACCCTTACCATCGGCGCCGGCAATGGCGGCAATGGGGCGCTGATCACTGACTTCATGAACACCCTTGGCCTCTGCGCTGGGGACTGCTCCATCACAAGCGGTTTTCTCACGCTTACCACCGGCAAGGAAACCAGCGGTTTTTCAAACGGCGCTGCGTTCGCCTACACGTTTGGAGCGGGTGGAACGATACAGATCTTCGGCAAAGTCCCGTCGCTGGGGATCAACGTTTCGAGCCTGCTGTTTAGTGCGTCTTTCCTGAACGGCGGTACCTTCGCTGGTGGCGGGGCAGTAGGGACTTTGGCAGCCAACATTAACCTGGGTTCCATCAACCTGAACCCCGCTTTCGGGGCATATCACTATCTCATCGGCCAGACTAGCCAACTGAGCTTCAACATCAACAGTCCCGGGTGCGAGAACGGTGGCGCATGTTCGGGGCCGCTCAATCAGTCCACGAACAGTTTCACGGTTCCTGAGCCTGCCACGCTCTGTGTCGTCGGAGTCGGGCTGTTTGCCGTGGGAACCGGACTTCGCAGGAAGATGGTCGGTCGCCAGGTTTGAATTTTTCCCATCGGCCATAACAGAAGATATCTAGAAAAAGGGAAGGGCTGAATAGCTCTTCCTTTTTTGTTATCGGCTTGAGTGAACTTCTCCTGTGTGACAATCGACCGGGGCTGGCGCAGCGTCTCATACTTCCATGCATCACGTCGGGAACGCCTGAGAGCCACTGCTTGTGCAGGCGGTGATTTTGCAGTAGGTTCGGAAGTGCGGCATAGAAGGTGCGCCCACGGTTGGCAATGGGGTGCCAATCAAGTTTGCATGCCACCGGGTGAATGACTACCGTTTCTCCCACAAGACGACGCCTGACGCGGATCTACTATGACAGCCTGAAGTTCCTTTGCCCGGGGCTGCGTAATTCGCAGTTTGCCTATCGCGAGGCTCTGCAAGAAGTTGTTCGTCCGGGAGCGCGTTGGCTGGATCTGGGGTGCGGCCATCAGTTGTTTCCGGATTGGATGCCCGACGCTCAATCGGCCCAGTTCTCCCTGGTGAATCGATGCGCCTTCGTCGTGGGCGTAGATGCTGCCGACCTTCGCCCGCATGCTGTTGGCATCAAGAAGATCGCGGCGGACATCGAACGCCTGCCGTTTCCCGACGGGACCTTCTCACTAGTGACAGCCAATATGGTCGTCGAGCATGTCAGGAATCCCCAAAACCTCCTTAACGAAGTTCAGCGGGTCCTCGTACCCGGTGGACGATTTCTCTTCCACACTCCCAATGCCCGGTACTTCGAGGTGGCAATCGGCCGTCACATACCCGCTCCTGTGATGAAAGGCTTTGCGCGGTTCCTCGATGGCCGCGGCAGCGAGGATATCTTTCCGACTCATTACCGGCTGAACAAGGCTTCACAGATCCGGGATTCGGCCGGGAGGTCAGGTCTGGAAACCCGCTTTATCCGCCATGTCGAATGCACTGCCCAGGGCGTGATGCTGGGGCCGCTGGTGATCTTGGAATTGTTAGCGATCCGCACGTTGCGACTGCCGATGTTCGAAAACTATCGCAGTGACCTGGTAGTAATGCTGGAGAAACCTGTCGCCTGAACACTTCCTTGACTGATGGAGACTGGATTGCAGCCTGCCCTGTCGAGTTTGATATATTTCGCTCTACTCAGTCGTACAATGAGGCATCAGGCGCATTAGATGCGGGAATACTCTGGAGGCAGCAGGGACGGGTGGAACTGGCAGGATGCCATCCTCCTTTTCATGCTGGTCATCGCCGTATGTCTGCTCTTTGAAACATCGCCCCGGGCGGGTGACTTCTGGTGGAGCGACGCTCCACGGCACGCCATGGACGGTGCGTTTTACCACGATATGGCCCGCACGCTGCCTGTCACCCACGCCAGACAATGGGCGGAAGGTTATTACCTTCAGTATCCCGCCGTTACGGTTCTCTTTTACCCGCCTCTGTTTGCCTTGGTGGAAGCCCTGTTCTTCAGCCTGTTTGGGGTCTCCCACGCCGTCGCCCAGTTGACCGTCAGCGCTTTCTGCCTGGGCGCTGCCTGGGGCGCATACTGGCTGAGCCGGCGCTGGGTAGGAAGGATTCCGGCCTTCGCGACTGCCCTGCTTTTCGTCGGGACACCCGCGATGGCCTTTTGGGGCCGGCAGGTGATGCTGGAGATCCCCGCCTTCGCTTTCCTGGTGTGGAGTTGTTACTTCTTCTTTCGCTACCTCGATTCCGGCAAGGGGCGCGATTTGTACCTGGTGGTCGTTTTCACTCTGGCCGGGCTGTACACCAAGCAGAGCATCATCTTTATCGTTCCAGCATATTTGGTGACCCTTTGCTACGTGTATCGCAAACGGATCTTTCGGCGGCCTGAGGTGTGGTGGTCGGCAGCCCTCTTCACGGTGGGGATTGTGCCCTTGCTGGTATTCACCTGGTTGTGGGGCCGGATGAATGTTCACCAGTCGGTCGGCGGGGATTGGGTGGAGTATTCACGCCGGAGTTTCGCCGGCTGGACCTATGTGGGTCGGCAGTTGCCTTACCAGGTAGGTTGGCCAGTGCTGGCGCTCGCGGTTGTGTACTGCGCAGGAGTGATTCTTAGGAAAGAATGGCGGCTGCCGGCGCCCGCTTTGGTGTTCTTTGCTGCCTGGCTGCTTTCGGGATATATCTTCTTTACTTTGATTGCCTTGAAGGAGCCCCGGCACTCCATCTTTCTGGTCTTTTCGCTTGCATTCCTCTCCATCCTTGCTATTCTTAGGGTTCTTCCGGCTGGCTTCGGCCCTTACGCCGTAGCCGCTTTTGCCTTGGGGGTCTTCACTCACACGCTGGCCACGGAGCAGGTTCCGTATGTCTCCGGATACCGTGCCGCCGCTCAGTACGTGTGCTCGCTGGCACCCCCCGACAGTGTGGTGCTCTTTTCCGGTCTGCGGGATGGCTCTTTCATATTCAACGTGAGAAGCATTCCCGAGTGTAAGAACATCACCGTGATTCGATCTGACAAGCTGTTGCTGAGAGTGGCGGTAGACCGGTATAAGTTCGGCGTCAAAGAACTGGGGGTCAGCGAAGCCCAATTCAATGACATGCTGGGTCAGTTTGGAGTGCGCTACATCGTGCTTGAACCAAACTTCTGGAACGACCTGCAGTCACTGCAGATGCTGGTGCGCGTCCTGCACAATGACCAGTTCAAGCTGCTCACTACGATTCCTGTAGCGAGCAATCAGAGTCATAGCGACTCCCGCTTGGAGATATACGAGAACGTGGGTGATTTTACCAAGGGGAAGAATCTTCTCCGGGTCGAATTGCCGGTTTCGGGTCTTACCGTTGAAGGGAAGGTGGGAAGAGACAAGTAAGCCGGGCGAAGTCGCCGGCTTCGGTAAAAAGCTCACAGGGATTGTTCTCAGGTGCTCTGGGAACCGACTATGCACCACTCGTCTGACAGTTCGCCGTCGAAGTCGCGATGGGGCGATATCGCATGTTTGTTGCTCCTGTCGGTCGCGGTGTTTGTCCTCTTCAGGACGTCTCCCATGCAGGGGGACTTCTGGTGGAGTGATGCCCCCCGCCACGCCATGGATGGAGCTTTCTATTACGACATGGCGCGTGCTCTGCCCGTCACCCACCTCAAGCAATGGGCCATTGACTACTATCTCCAATATCCTGCCGTAACGGCGTTGACCTACCCGCCACTGTTTGCCTTGATCGAGGCTGCGTTCTTTGGCCTCTTTGGTGTATCGCATACCACGGCTCAATTCACGGTAAGCGTTTTTCTGCTGCTCACTGCGTTTGGGGCCTATTTTCTGGGCCGCCGGTGGATGAGCCGTGTGGCTTCGCTGGCGTTGGCGCTGTTGTTTATTGGTACGCCGGTCATGGCTCTGTGGGGAAGACAGGTCATGCTGGAAATTCCGACCTTTGCGTTCCTCCTGTGGAGCGCTTACTTCTTCTTCCAGTATCTGGATCGCGGCAAACCTCGTGACCTGTACCTGGTGGTGTTGTTGGTCCTGGCAGCGGCCTGCACCAAACAGCCGGCAATCTTCATTGCCGCGGCTTATCTGTTGACGCTGTACATTGTCTACCGAAATGACTTGTTCCGGCGCGCGGAGTTCTGGTGGTCGGCTGTCCTGATCGTTGCCGGAATCGTTCCGCTGGTGGTCTTCACCTGGCTGTGGGGCCGTACCAATATGCAGCAGGCCGTAGGGGGAGGCTGGGTCAAACACTCGCGTTTGAGCGCTGCCACCTGGTCCTACGTAGCCAGCTATGAGTGGCCGCGGCAAGTAGGATGGGCCGTGCTGGCGCTTGCCATCGTTTATTGTGTGGGATGTGTGCTGCGGAGAGAATGGCGGCTTCCTAAGCCGGCCTTCTCTTTTCTTCTGGCCTGGCTGCTGACCGGCTACGCCTTCTTCACTTTGATTGCGGTGTCCTCGCAACGTTATACGATTTTCCTTGTCTTTCCGCTGGTATTGTTTTCGATCCTTGCGATCGTACGGTGCCTGCCCTCACGCGTCGGCCCCTACGTCGCATTGGCATTTGCCATCTCAAGCTTCGCCTACACTCTGGTTCGAGAACATGTTCCGTACATCTCGGGTTACCGCGCTGCCGCACAGTACGTCTGTTCGATGGCGCCGCCGAACAGTGTCGTCATGTTCTCCGGATTGCGCGACGGTTCCTTCATATTCAACGTGAGAAGCATGCCTGAATGTAAGAACCTTACAGTCATTCGGTCAGATAAACTGCTGCTCCGGGTGGCGGTTGACCGGCATTTATTCGGGGTGCAGGAACTCGGAGTCACGGAGGTGAAGTTTCGCGAAATGTTCGGGCGATACGGCATTCGGTATGTCGTAGTCGAGCCAAGCTTCTGGAGCGACTTGCAATCCATGCAGATGCTGGTGCGGGTCCTGCATGAAGATCAGTTCAAGTTGCTCACCAGGATCCCCGTCAGCAGCAACCGTAACCATGGCGATCAGGAGTTGGAGATCTACCAGAACCTGGGTCCGGTTGACCGGGAGAAGCGTCTCCTGAAGGTGGAACTGCCGGTCTCCGGCATATCGGTCGAAGGTAAGGTTGGCCAAGACAAATAGAGCCCGTCTCAGGAATCGTTTTCGCTTTGTGTCATGACTTTCAGGCGTGCCGAACGAAGCGCCTAAATGGGTGGGCATTAGCCCCTGCAAAAAGCAAGCCCTCGGGGGCTGAAGCCCAAGTCTTCTCCAACCGGTTGTCGGCACGTCTGAAGACATGCCCTGACACAAAGCGATTTATGATTCTAGGCAAACCATCCATCTAAAAGCCGCCGACAGCAAATCAGGATTTATATAAACCTGCAAACAAAAAGCGGGCCTGAAAGGCCCGCTCTGTTTAGACACATCCGGATTAGTGTAGCTCCTCAATAGACCGCTCATTTCCTTCGATAGAGAGCCATAAGCCAGGGTTGGTATCGGCTCCTGGGCAGATTTGAATTCATCAAATCGCAGAGTTGCGCCAGCCTGGGAAATCTCGGCGTTGCTCTGCGGAAAGAATGGCATTTTGGGCAGGGGCTGCGCTCGTCCACGAACCAGTCCCCAGCCACAGCCGTACGGGTCCAAAGAAGTAGCGGATTGTAGTTTGGCAGCTTGTCGCCGAACGCGAAGATCGAGGCCGGAGCAAAGTCCGGAAACAGGGCGCGCAGGTCGGCCGGCGTAAAGCGCCGGTGATGCTCCCAAATGTGAAAATAGTTGCCGCAATCGCCACAACGTCCCATGTGCTCACGCATTCGTTCTTGATTGGGAACGGTAAGCAGGATCGCCCGGCCGGCGACCCGGTTGAATTCTCGCAAAGCGCCGCGATAGGTGCGATCGTCAAGATGCTCCAACATCTCGGTGCAGAGGACCATGTCATAGGAGCGATCGCCGACACCGGTCAAGTCATCCGCCGAACGGCACAGCGTGGGAAGGGAAATCTTCGACAGCGCCACTTCGCTGATGTCAACGGCCGTGACCGCCTTGCCCGCTGTCGCAACTTCGTGCGCCAGCAATCCGTCACCGGCGCCTACGTCGAGTACCGTGTGACAATCGTCAGGGATAACAGTAACGGTGGCCGAGACGCGATTGCGCTCCCTGTCAGTAACCACGGACGTGCGCCATCGCAGATCGTAAAATGCCTGATCGTTCACTAAGCCATTCCTCGCAGTTCACGCCACTTAAACATTACTCTCGACTCTATCGTGCCAATCTACCTGTCTATCGTGCCAATCTACCTGCAAGCTTCCGCTTAAGTTCACTGCCGACCAGCTTTTCCAGCAAATCGCCGATAGTGCCTCTGACTCGCATTTGAATTGAGCTAAGGAATGGCCGCAGATCATCCATGCGCAGGATCATGTATCTCTTTCTTCCACTCCGGGCCTTCATCCACTTCAGGATGCCCAACTCTTGCGGCTGACTCATAAACACTCTTGCAGCTCGCCAGTGCGCTGGACCATCAACCAGCTTGGTGGCGGGACCCCGTTCTTTCGCGCTCGGCAATGGCAGGCGGGCAAGATCAAAGTAGGCAATGGCCGGTATATTAACGCCATTCAATACTGCCAGCTCGCTCTGAAAATCCGTACGCCCGACAGTTGGCTCGATAAGTACAGGCTGGTTACTACCGCGCCGCATCTTGTACTCGATCGATCCGAGCCCCTTATAGCCAACTGCCTTCCATATCTCCTCAGTGAGCGGCGTGATAGCGTGTGCCCACTCTGTCGGAGCAGGCTCGGAGACGGCGGTATTGCCCCAACCTACAGGCCACTGAATCAGCTTCCTCCCGGCAAAAAGCGCGCGAGGAGTAGCCTCCCGGTCGCAGTAACCCAGGCAGAAGCTGATGTTTTCGTCCGTGCCCTCAATCCACTCCTGAACCACGACTTCCTTTTCCCATACCGCGACCAGGTCATAAGCCTTGAGTAACTCTTCGCGGGTGTTCGCCCGGAAGGCCTTCCTGGGTGAGTGCCGGCGAAAATCGTCGTTCTTGAATTGAGGCTTCAGGATACATGGAAAGACAAACTCCGCTAGTTGTGATAGCAGCTCGTCGCGGGCCTCGATCATCCAGGTTTGAGGCACAGGCCAGCCCTTGGACCTCGCAAGTTTCACGAATTCGACTTTGCTCATCAGGAGGTTAACTGTCTCCGGCTCAGGCAAGGCGATTTCAAAGAACTCGCCCAACTCGTCGCGCGCCTCCGATACCCAAAGCACAGCCTGGTCCTTGGTCAAAAGGAGCGGAGCTTTTCGCTGCAAACGGCTGCCGATCGAACGCAGCTCTCGTACCACAGCTTCGGCGGTCCAGTCGCTTCCGCGAATCACGGTGCAGGCATTGGTCTGATGATGCGGCGTCCACCACGGACCCGCCAGGGCAATACAGGGAATGGAATAGCGGGCCAGCGACCTGGCTACTCCCAGCCCATTTGCCTCCAAACCGACGATCACCGCCGTGGGCTGATCCATGCTCCCTCTATCGTCAGAGCTGCTTCCAATGCTTCTCCTGAAGTTAATTACCGTGTCATACTGCTTGCCATGAATCCTCTCGCGCTGGGACGTGAGACGAGCCAGGCGCTTTAGCCAAAACCGCCCCCATGACCATAACGAAGAGCATTCAGGGAATCATAGCGGGGAGGCGGGAAGCGCTCAACCGGCGCAAGTACCGGGAGTATCTTCCCCAGATGAGCGACAGCCTGGATTTGGACCGGCATATCGAGGAAGGTGCCGGCTGGCTGGTTCGGGCCCAGGACTTCGGCAACGACGAGGGCGTGTCCTATGGCACAGAGCTGGGCAAGGGTTTCATGGCAAGCTATCCCGAAACTACCGGCTACATCATTCCTACCTTCCTGGCATTGGCCGACCATTCCGGCAATTCGGACTACTTACGTCGCGCAATCGCGATGGGCGACTGGGAGATCTCGGTGCAGATGCCCAGCGGGGCCGTGATGGCGGGCCGGGCCGACAACAAGGATCCCCAGCCGGCCATCTTTAACACCGGCCAGGTGTTGCTGGGCTGGTCGGCCTTGCTGAAGAAGACAGGAGAGGAACGGTTCCGGAATGCAGGCGTCCGGGCGGCTGACTGGATGCTCGCCAACCAGGAGCCCAACGGCACCTGGATTCGAGGCAACTCTCCGTTCGCGAATCCACGAACCAGCTTGTACAACGTGAAGGCAGCTTGGGGATTGGCTGAGTTTGCCGGTGTGAGCGGCACGGCCAGCTATCTGATGGCCGCTTTGCGCAACGCTGAATACACCCTGCTGTTTCAACGTGCCAACGGATGGTTCGGAAACTGCTGCCTCACGGATCCTGAACAGCCGTTGCTGCATACGATTGCCTACACCATGCAGGGCCTGCTAGGGATCGGCCGGATCAGCGGCCGCGGCGAGCTGATTGCGGCGGTCGAAAAGTGTGCCCGGTCTTTGCTCAAACTGATGGACGAAGAGGGCTTCCTTCCCGGACGTATCGACAGCGAATTCCGCGGAACGGTGAATTGGTGCTGTCTTACCGGCAGCGCCCAGACCTCCATTGTGTGGTCGGAGCTTTACCAGTTTGCCGGCCATCCCATCTACCGGGAAGGCGCACAGCGGATCAATCGCTACCTGATGTTGCGGCATGACATGACGTCCCCCTATCCCGATATCCGCGGCGGTCTGACCGGATCATGGCCGGTATGGGGTGACTACGGACAGTACATGGTGCTGAATTGGGCGACCAAGTTTTTCGTGGACGCCATGCTGGCAGAAAAGCACCTCGGGTAGAGCGGCGCTTCAGCGCCCCGTCCGCTGGCTATAAAGAGAATCGCTTTCGCCCGCTGAGGCTCGCGGCCTCAGCGGGCGAAAGCAACAATGCGGCGACCGCGGAACGCGGACCTGAAGGTCCGCTCTACGGGATTACATAGCAATCCATGGGGATTTTCTACAAGGTTCCAATCTGCGAAGTGACCTGGGGCTCGCCTGAGTTCCGCGATGTGGCCCGGGCCTTGTCTGCCGGACCCGCCCGCGATGCTGTGCCAGATCTGACCGCGTATCTGGAGCGGGAATTCGGCGGCCGGGCGATCCTGGTCAACAGTGGCCGCAGTGCTTTGGAACTGGCGTTACACCGGATCCGGCAGCAAAGCCACGAGCCTTATCCCTCCGTTCTGACGCCCTCGCTCATCTGCCAGGCTGTTCCCGACAAGATTGTCGCCTCAGGTCTAACGCCGGTCTTCTACGATGTGTCTCCCGACCTCGCCCCTTCTGTTGATTCGTTGACGCGTGCCGTCGGTACCGACACGATTGCCGTTGTGTTTCCGTATCTTTACGGCAAGGTTGTCCATGCGGACGATGTCGCAAGAATGTGCAAGCAGGCAGGCATCGCTTTGATTGAGGATTGTGCTGCTTCCTTCCTCCTGGCGTACCCCAGCGGCGGCTTGAGCGGGACCCACGGCGACTACGTCATCTTCAGCTTTCAGCGAGGAAAGACGACGGTGGCCGGCGGCGGCGGCGCGCTGGTTGATCGCACGGGCGCCGGGGATGGCAACCACCAGCTTGGAAATTGGACGCCAAGCGAGCTGCGGAAACTCTATCTCTCCAAGATTACTTTCATGCTGGAGGAAGTGTTCCTGAAGACCGGCTACCTGATTCACCGGACCACCGGTTTGCCGGAGGATTTCGTTCGTTCCACGATCGAGCAGATTCGCGAGATCGCTCCTCTGGATGCCACGTTGGTTCTGACGCAAATGCAAAGGTGGCCCGAGATTCTTGCGTCGCGCACCCGCGTACTGCAGAGATATGCGTCAAATCTGACGGGAACCCCCCAACTGCAACTTCCGCAGTGCCGTGATGGCGGTTTTGCAGCGCGGGTCTTTGTGAAATTCTCGCGCCCGATCGCCTTGCGTCCGCGGCCGCACGAGTGGACTTCCTCGGTGGCTGATTTCATGCGTAAGAAGGGAATCGAGGTCCACATGCCGTATTACCCGGTGCACCGGATGCCTGAGTTTGCGCAGTATGCCGGACCGGAGCTTCCCGTGACCGACGAGCTGTACCAATCTTTGCTGGAGATCCCCTCGCAACCCTCCTTGCGGGACGATCAGATTGACTACGTTTGCGAGTCTCTCATCCAGGCAGTTCCTGCATAGGTAGGTAAGCGGAGGAGCAACGCATTCTAGGAACGTTCGCTGCGAACCAGAGCGATGAAGCCGCGCAAGCGCTCGCGTTCGCCTAGTCCCAGCACAGCCAGATAGGCAAGTCCTCCCGCCAGCACCGAAATTGTGAACCGCACTCCCAGCGGCCACGCCGAGGGAACAAGCATCCGCACCCCGACCACTGCCAGCGTCATGATGAGGCATCCCCGCAACGCGGGAACCCAGGAGCGCAGGTACTCCCAGGTCGGCAGCTCAATGTCGCGGAAGGTGCGCCAGAGCAATGGGGCGGTAATGATGGGGTAGAGAATGATCCAGGTTGTGGCGATGCCGGTTGTGCCCCAGCGGCTGCTGTAGTAGAAGGCCGCCGGAAACGCGATCGCCGCCCAAATCGTGTTCAACATTACGAAACGTGAGTGCCGCCGGGCATTCAGGATGCTGGGAAACAGCGTGGTCAGCGAACGCAGCGCAGCGTAAAACGAAAGCAGACGCAACGGCATGGTTGCCGGAATCCACTTCGGGCCCAGCACGAAGAGCACGAACTGATCGGCCACCAGCGCCATTCCGAAGCTGGCCGGGAAGGTCAGCAGCGCCAGACCTTCGGTGATGCGCAACAGATAGCGGCGCAGCTCCGGTTTGTCGTTCTGCACTGCCGAGAAGAACGCTGGCGTCACCCGCGTGATCATGTTGGTGATTTTCTCCACCGGAGTGGAGGCCACCGTCCACGCGATGGTGTACTCCCCCAACGGAGCCGTGCCCAACACGCGGCCGGCCACCAGGAAGTCTGAGTTGGCATACGCGTACCACGCAACACGGGACCCCAGGACGTCAGTGCTGAACGTCAAAGCGCGTTTGATTTCACCCAGCCGGGGCCATGCAAACCAGTAATATCTCGCACCCACCGTCAGCACGACGTAGATGACCACTCCGGCCAGGCTGCCCAGCGCAAGACTCCAATAGGCGAACCCAGCCCATGCCAGCGCGACCGTGGTGAGCGCCTGGGTGAGCGCGCGCAGCGCGTCGAAAGAAGCCAGCAGTTTGAAGCGCAGATCGCGCTGCAGCAGCGCATCGGGCACAACCTGCGCTCCAGAGATGAGGAAGCTGAGGCTCATCACCACGACCACCGCCGGCAACTTTTCCGTGTGGAAGAACTGCCCGAGCGGCTTGGCCACTGCGCACGAAATCGCGAACAGAAGAGCGCCCGCCGCGACCGAGAGCGTGTTGAGCTGCGCAATATGCTCCGCGGACATTTCGCGGAGCGTGATGACCGCCTGACCCAGTCCGAATTCGCTGATCAGGGCGATTAGTCCAAGGTAGATGGTGGCCATGCCGAACAGTCCGTAGTCGGAAGGCGCCAGGATGCGGGCGACTACGATGGTGGAGGCCCAGGTCAGGAGTTGGGTTGCCCACTTGCCTGCACCGGTCCACGCCATCGCCCGGATCAGGGTTCGATCCAGCGGCTTGGCCTGTCGCACTTCAGCCGAGGCGGCTGTTTCTCCAGCACCGTTGCTCATGGGTCTTGTGTGGAACGCCGGCTTGAGGCAGCCGGCCGGCCCCGCATTCAGATGCAGGTCATGTTACGCCGTTGCATGGCCCTTGGTGGCGGCAACTTCGTCGCCCGCCTTGCCGATGCCCTGATATTCGAACCCCAGAGCCAACATTTCCCGCCCGTTTAGAAGATTGCGTCCGTCCAGGATCAGGGGCCGCAACATTGACTCCCGGATTCGCGTCCAGTCCAGGGTCCGGAAGTCATCCCACTCGGTCACAATCATGAGCGCTTCGGCGTTCTCCGCCACTTCGTGTGGATCGCTGCAATAGCGAACCGCCGGAAACAACGCTTTGGTCCGCTCCATCGCCTGCGGGTCATACACCTGCAACTGAGCTCCCTCCTGCAGCAGCTTGCTGATCAGCTCGGTTGCCGGCGCGAAGCGGATGTCGTCCGTGCCCGGCTTGAAGGCCAGGCCCAGGATACCGATGCGCTTGTCCTTCAGGATCCACATCGCGTGCCTGGCTTTGGCGAGGAAGCTGTCAATGCGTTTCTTGTTGATGCATTCTGCATCCTTCAGCAGGGAGACATCAGCGCCGGCTCTTTCGCCGAGCCGGATAAACGCCTGCACGTCCTTGGGCAAACAGAAGCCGCCGAAGCCCAAACCGGGGCGCAGGAATTGCGGACCGATGCGCGGGTCCAGGCCCATGGCTTGGATCACCTGGTCCACATCCGCGCCCATGTTCTCGCAGATATCGGCAATCAGGTTGGCGTAGGAAATCTTGACGGCAAGGAACGAATTGCAGGCATGCTTGATCAACTCCGCGCTGTTGATGCTGGTGACCAGCAGCCGCGGCGGCGTCTTTGACGGGCAGTTCCCCTGGTGGATGGAACAAACGAAGGTCTGCTCCACCAGCGGCCGGTAGATTTCCCGCAGCTGCGCTTCGGAATTCTCGTCGCCCACGCCGATGACGATGCGATCGGGGTGCAGGAAGTCCTCGACCGCCGTGCCTTCGCGCAGGAATTCGGGATTGGAGGCGACGGAGAAGCTGCAGCCCGACTTGCGCGCGTAAATTCCGAGCGCGCGCTTCAGCTTCTGCCCGGTTTGCATGGGCACTGTGCTCTTCTCCACCACTAGCTTCGAGCTGCGGGCCTCAGCCGCGATGAGCCGCGCCGCGCTGTCAATGGAGCTCAGGTCAGCGTCACCGTCCTGCATGGGCGGCGTACCCACGCAGATGAAAATCGCGTCACCGAACCGCACCGCCTCCGGCAGATCGGCGGTGAACAACAATCGCCCGGCTTGCCCGTTGCGGGCCACAATCTCGTCCAGGCCCGGCTCATAGATCGGCAACCCTCCACGATGCAGCGTCTCAATCTTGCTCGCATCGTTGTCCGTGCACACCACTTCGTGGCCCATCTCGGCCAGACAGGCACCGGTGACCAGACCAACATAACCGCAACCTAGAATCGAGATTCGCAACTGGACCTCCTCTTACAGCCCTTGTGCACGATCATTGCCAATCCAACTTAAGCGAGACTTAGTCAATGGTAAAGCAACTGACTCGTTTGGCAAACCACGCTCAGACGAACCCACCTAGAGTCGATACATGGACGCCGGTACTTCGGAGAAGTCTTCATGCAATAGAAACCTCGCCGCCAATCCCCAGGAGATCAGCAGCGACAGCACATTCTCGTGCTTGCCATGGCGCTGGTAATGTTCCTCGATGATCTGTTCAATCGCGCTCCGGTCAAAGATATTTTCCGGGAAGATTCCTGCCTGCAGCATGGGACGCAGGATGTTGTCCATCAATTCCGGCTCGGCGCGGAAATCATCGTTCAGGTCGCCGATCTCCCGGCCCAGCGGCGCTTTGGCGCGCAACAGGCGTTGCACAGGCTGTGCGACCTTTCGTCCCGCGTAGCGCGCGACCATCAAACCGTATTCACTCGCGAAGTGAGGATTGATGGGCAGTCCGCTGTTGGTGCAGGGGATGTCGCGGACCTTGGGAAAACAGTAGGCAATCATCTTCTTGTACACGCGCTGTTCCAGCCGGGAGTAAGGCGGAATGGTGAGCAGGAACTCCACCAGCTCGGCGTCCATGTGCGGAGCCCGAATCTCCAGCAGATAGCGGTCAAGCATCGGCGCCTGAAAGGTCCGGCGCGCCTGGATGTAGAGGAAGTTCCAGCTGTCGGCCATGTTCATCGGATGATGGTTGTTGACGCGCTCGAAGCTCTGCTCGAACCGCGCCCGTACCGCGTCCAGCGAGCGCTTGAGGAAAGCCGGTTGGAAGACCCGTTGCACCGGCCGGGCCGCATCCCCGAGGAAGTGGCTGAAGATCGCCTGTTGCGCATCGGCGCGCGAGCGCGCCACGAGCAGCGCAGGCCAGGTGTGCGAACCGCTGAACTCCCCCAGAAAGCCGGTGAGCATGATGTCCGTCCTGGCCTTCATGGTCGCGTGATAGCGCAGCGAGGTGGTCCAGGAAAACGGAAGCATGCCCTCGGTCCGCCAGACGATGGCGTGGCAATTGGGATAGAGGTAGGGACTGGAATCGGTGAGCACCCGGTGCTCCAGTCCCAGGCGCTGCGCCAGCATGCTGCCGAAGCGCACGTCGCGCGACTGCGGATCGCCAAACGTGAACGCCGCGATGGGCAGGTGGTAGCTGCGGATCGAAGCGGCCACCGACCGGCTGTCATAGCCGCCGCTGAGGAAGATGCCGAAGCGCTTGGAGCCCTGCATGGAGCGTTCGACTGCGCGATCCAGCAAAGTACCAAACATCGTGAAATAAGTGGCTTGCTCAAGCTTCGGCGCCGCTTCGTCGTACTGATAGGTCCAGTAGGTTCGAGTGTGAATGCCGCCCGCATCAGCCGTCAGGATGGTTCCCGGCCCCAGATGAGAGTAACCCTCAATCCAGGTGCGCTCGCCGAAGTGGCTGCCGTAGCTGAACAGCTCGGTGGTGCCGATCTCATCAATCTTGCGCGGCGCACTGTCGGCCGCCGCCAGGGCCTTCAACTCCGAGCCAAACAAGACCTCCTGCGGCGTAGCTTTGTAGAACAGTGGGCGAAAGGCGTAGCGGTCGGAGATGAGCGTCAGGCGCTGCTGCTTGCGATCATAGAGGACGAGGCAGAACAGACCGTTGAACAGGCGAACCACATCCTCGCCTTCCTGCAGGATGAGACGCAGGCACAGCTCCGGCGTTGAAACATCAGCCGGTAGGCGTTCACGGAAGCGCCGCCGCAACTCACCGGCGTTGTAGAGCTCTCCGTCGAGCAGGAGAGAAGTATCCGTCTCCTCATCCCGCGCCGGCTGGCTGCCATTTTCCAGCAGACCATGGTCCATCAGAGCCATTCCGAAGCCGGGAAGCACAAGCGAATACTCGTTGTACTCGACGCCCGGCACACGCACCCGCTGCAGTTGCCGGGCAATCACCTTCGCGATCTCTTCCTGCGAAAATGCGGGTTTCCAGATTCCAACCAGGTTTGGCATTGATGATGTTCGTAGTGAGTATCGGTCCGGCGGTGGCCGCCGTTACTGCAAGTACACGACCGGCAGAGGCCCGGAGAACCGGAACTTGACGTCGAAGCCCGCCCGTTTCAGCGCCTCGACCGTCTCCGGCGTCGGATCGATGAGCGCGGTTTCACCCGCATGCTGCTCGAGATCATTCAGCTTCCAGAGTCGCATTGGAGAATAGTGTGACAGGTTCACCTGGACCCGGACGGTCGGGAGGTCCTCATCGCCATCGGACCTGAGCATCAGAATAATCTCCTCGGGATACCGCGAGTAGTGGCTGGCTTCCATGTGGAGCATAGGATTGTTGAGCAGAATATAACGCTTGCCATCAGAATGCAGCGCCTCCTCCAGCTTCAGATAATGCTTCAAGGCGGTCTGCTGTCCAAAGGGATCGATGGTGCCGGGATGGCGGACCGTCATCGCCTGCGTCACGGCTCCCCACGCGGCCAGAAGCAGCAGTATTCCCATAGATAGCCGCTGCGCGTTGCGGGAGTAGCGCCACAGCCAGCACGCCACAGCGACGGCGATGCCGGGTAGAGCGCCGATGAAGTAGCGGGGCAGAAAGGCGTTGGTCCTCAGTTCCGCCAGCACAAAGCCCGCCAGCGGGATGCTCAGAAAGAACCACCCCAGAGCTTCGGCAGGCTGCATCTCGGGCGCCGTGGTCCCGCGGCCCGGCATCCGCGTCAGCGCGGCCCAGATCATGGCCATGGCAAAGAGAAACAGGCCGTCGGGAAACAACTCCGGGAAGATTTCCCGCAGCGCATACAGCGAAGGATGGGCCCAGAAACCGTGGGAGAACCCCCGCGAGAAGGACATGGCGAGCGGTGACAGGGCCGCATACACCACTGCGACTCCAATCACTCCTGCAACCAGCTTCGGCGATGGGCGCTTTCCCGGCTTCCAGCGCGTAATCTCCCACAGCAGATATGGGACGATGTTCAGCACCGCGTAGTAGTGCATAGTGACGGCCAGGCCAAGTACCGCGCCAAACCAGAACGCGCTCCACTTGCTGTCGCGCGGCGTGCAGGTCCAGATCCAGAAGGCCAGCGCCGACAGCATGAAGAAGAAGGCATACGGCCTCGCTTCGTAGCCGTAGTAGGGCAGCAGCGAGCAGGTGAGGAGGGCAAACGCAATCAGTCCATGAAGGCTGTCGGTCAGGCGCCGGGCGCAATCGAAGACGATCAGCAGGCCCGCAATCATGGCCAGGGCGGAGGGCAGGCGAACAGCCACCTCGCCATATCCGAAGAGCTTGCACCAGAAGCGCATCACCAGGTGATAACCGGGAGGCATCGTGTCGGCCGCGTGGCCGAGCGCTGTCCACAGGGTGGTGATGCTGGGCAGCCGGGCGATGCGAACCACAAAGATTTCGTCGAACCAGTAGGGCCGGTGCGCAGCAATGTAAATGCTGGTGGCCAGATAGAACACGGTCATCGCGGCCCCGCCTGCCAGCAGCCAGAGATTGGCGCCCGGCGCGGCCTGTGTACTGCTGTCCGCCGGGCCCGTGGCCGGCGTCGTTTCTTGCAGTGAGCTTCTCATACCTCCGCGGCGTGTCTACTGCGGTTTAGGAGTTTGTGTGACCCGATTGACTCGGGGAGAACTGCACACGTTTTTTCTTGCTTATGGCCATGGCCGCCACTAAGATGGCTCCACCACGGGCCACGAATTCTTGCGTAATTGGAAGTTGCAAGATGAAGAAGTGGTACTCTGCCGTCGCCACTGCGTTGCTGAGCGGAGTTCTGTTTTTTCTCCTCCTTAACCTCATTTTCTATTTTGTCATCGCGCACCGGAAACCGCAGACGCCCTACGAAGCTTACGGTGGCGACAAACTCCTGCAGGCCTATCCCGGCTGGAGTAAGCAGGACGTGGAAGAATTGCTGACGGAAACCTGGGGCGGTGACGCGGTGTTTGAGTACGAGCCCTTCACCGGTTTCAGAAACAAGCCTCTGCCTAAGAAGAGCCGTTACGTAAACATCAACCCCGCCGGCTTCCGTATCTCCAGGAATCAGGCGCCGTGGCCGCCCCCGCCGGGGAGCAACGATGTGTTTGTGTTTGGCGGATCGACAACCTTTGGCCTGGGTGTTACCGACGAGGAAACCATTCCGTCTTACCTGCAGGAATGCTCTCCTGGGGGCGAACATCTTGCGGTCTACAACTTCGGACGGACTTGGTACTACAGCAGTCAGGAACTGATCCTGTTCCTGCAGTTGCTCAAGGCAGGATACATTCCTCGCGTGGCGGTATTTATCGACGGCCTGAATGAATTCAACTCCTGGGGCGCGGACGAACCCGCGAATGCATCCGCCCTGCGGCTCTTTATGGCCGGGCAAGCGCCTTCCAACCCGCTGGACAGCATACCCATGATCAAGGCGGCACACTGGCTGGGCCAGCGTTGGAAGCCCCATTCCCCGAGGAACATCCAGTATGACGACCGCACAATTCTGCAGCGGATCGCCGACCGCTGGCTGGCCAATAAGAAAATCATCGAACTGGTAGCCGGGGGCTATGGCGTGCGTCCCATCTTCGTCTGGCAGCCGGTGCCCACCTACAAGTACGATCTTCGTTATCACTTTCTCGGCCATCCTGACTCCTGGTACATCGAGCGCTGGCCGCACGGCCGCTACGGCTACCAACTGATGGAAGAGCTGCGCGAGCAGGGCAAACTGGGTCCCGACCTCCTCTGGCTGGCGGACATGCAGCAGGACCGGCATGAAAACCTTTACGTGGACAAATGGCACTACAACGCGGCTTTTTCCCGGGAGATTGCCGCCCGCATCTGCGAGGTTCTGTCCAACGGAGGTCCGCCGCCGCAAAACCAGAGGGCACAACATCGCCCCGACCATGGCGCCCAGCATGCCCGTCTCAAGCATGGCGCCTGAGCGGTTCAGGGTTGATGCTTGACCGGCGGCTCCTGCGTCAAGTTTTGAATGACGGCGTCCGCCACCAGAGCGTTGCCTCCGGCACTG
>Ga0335082_10001381_pt1 | contig 25875 bp, 23 predicted proteins | sample Lox_Sample_41_FD_206718 | JGI IMG/M metagenome (GOLD analysis project Ga0335082, IMG submission 206718) | Soil microbial communities from Loxahatchee National Wildlife Refuge, Florida, United States - Lox_Sample_4.1 | ecosystem: Environmental > Terrestrial > Soil > Wetlands | place: USA... | reverse complement strand
AGACGCTGGTCGATCTCCTCGCGATCCAGAAGGAGATTCACAGTGGCATCTTTGCCATGATGGACGGCACCACGGCCGGAAACGGACCCGGCCCGCGTACCATGTTTCCCGTCGTAAAGGATTATATTCTTGCCAGCGCCGACCAGGTGGCGATCGACGCCGTTTCCGCAAAGATGATGGGGTTTGATCCTCTCTCTCTCGAGTATATCAATGTTGCACACAACGACAAGCTCGGTGTGGGCGATGTCCGCGAAATTGAAGTCGTCGGAAGCGATATTTCCCGGGAATCGTGGGGCTTTACGGTCGGAAACAACGGTGTCAGTCTCTTTGGAAATCTGGCGTGGTATGGTCCGCTCAAGGGAATGCAAAAACTCTTCTTCCGTACGCCCATGGTGCATGCATTTATTCTCGGATCGGAGGCCTACCATGATTATTACCGGTGGCCGCTCAGGGATCGCAGGACATTTGAGCGCTGGAAGAGTGAAACCCACTGGGGCCGGCTCTTCGAAAAATATGAGACCGGGGAAGTGTGGCCTCACGAAGAAGATGTTCTCCGCGGGTAGTCCGGATGCGCACTCATTGACATTCCTCATTTGAACATTCATCGAAGAGCTGAATTCCTTCTCCTTTCCATTACCGTTGTCTGGGGAAGTACCTTTGTCATCACCAAAAGTTTGCTGGAAGAGAATACCCCGTTTCTTTATACAGGGGTGAGGTTCTTCCTTGCAGCAGGGCTCCTCTTTGCAGTGTTCCCCAAACGGATATTGGCAATGCCCCGATCGTCAATCCGGCACGGCATCGTGCTGGGGCTCTTTCTCTTTATCGGTTTTGTCCTGCAGACGATCGGTATCCAGTACACTACTGCATCGAAGTCGGCATTCTTCACCGGGATGCTTACGGTCTTTACGCCGCTCGTCCAATACTCCCTCCAGCATTTTTTCAAAACAACACAGAAGTATCTGCGGGTCGGAAACGTGGTGGGCGCCGTTTGCGCCGCGGCCGGGCTCTACCTGCTGACTTCACCGTCCGGCGGGCGATTCACCATCGGCGATGCTCTGTCGCTCGGTTGTGCATTGATGTTCGCATTCTATATCGTCTATCTTGACTATGCGTCACCGGAACCGGACAAAATGCCGATGACCTTCGTGATGTTCCTGGTCTGCGGGATAGGCGGAATAGCGGGAGCAGGCATAGCAGAACCGTTTGTCATGACGCTCTCCACACGCTTCGTGGTTTCTCTCCTGTATCTGACGATCTTCGCGACGGTGATAACGATGGCTATCCAGAATCGCTATCAGGGAGATACAACCCCGGCGAGGGCGGCAGTAATTTTTGCGCTGGAGCCGGTTGTAGCGGCAGTGTTCGCGTATTTTGTCCGAGGGGAGGAACTTGGAATGGTTGGAATTGCGGGTGGAATTGCGGTTGTGGGCGGATTGCTCCTCTCGGAATTTTCAGAGGAGATTCCGCAACTGAGGAAAACTCTGCGCTAGCGTTACAGCAAAATCAGGATGGTGCCTGCCGACTCTGCGAAGAACGCATATTCCGGAAACCGATTAACGCTCCCGGACAGCAAGATTACAAATGGTGACCGAGCCGAAAGTGTTTTTGGGTGACCATTTGCTCTTCGATGCCGCTCAGGAGACGTCGCAGAAGGCCGATCCGGGATTCCTCGGCTCCCAAACTGCGATCGTGTTCCATGAAATAAATGAGATGATGAAGATTTGCCCGGAGCTGTTGAAGCTCCTCCACTGGCTTGCGCGACGCCGACGCCTTGTGAGCGCCTGCCTTACTCCGTTGATCCATACGATGACTCCTTCATGAATGGAACAAATCGCGATCCAAGTGTCAGGGTGCTGCGTAATTTCAAAACTCACTCACGGGGTAATGGGGACGTGATCTTCAGTCCATTACGTCATCTCCTCCAATTCTGAGAACAATGCGGGCTCGAATTTAGTTCACGAAGTACCCGATCGCGTCTAATTGTTTGACTTTCTGTCAATTTCATCGTATTTTTCGACACCACGCATGCACCAGATATGGATATTGGCGCGCATATCGTCGTCCGAGGTCTTGTCCAGGGCGTGGGCTTTCGATATTTTGTCTATTACCACGCGGCTCGACTCGGAGTGAAAGGATACGTCATGAACCTCTTCGGAGGGGAAGTGGAGATAGTCGCCGAGGGACCACGATCCATGCTTGAAGAACTAATTTCACAGGTGAAAGTGGGGCCGCGCTCGTCAGAGGTGCGGGATGTTTCCGTGTCCTGGCGTGAGCCCGGGTATCAATTTCGGGCATTTGAGATTCGATAACTTCCGCTTTGGAGATTATGGAAATACGATTCGGCATAGGGTACGATGTCCATCGGCTGGTCACCAACCGTAAACTTATACTGGGCGGTGTCGAGATCCCGTATGTGAAAGGCCTCATCGGACATTCGGATGCAGACGTCCTCTGCCATGCGCTTGCCGATGCACTTCTTGGTGCGGCCGCCCTCGGGGATATCGGCAAACACTTTCCCGATTCGGATCCCCGTTTTATGAATATCTCCAGTCTCGTCCTGCTGAAACATGTCGGCGGTCTGATTCGATCAAACAACTATGAAGTCATCAACGTCGACTCGACGCTCCTTCTCCAGCAGCCGAAGATCGCTCCCTACGTGAAGCGCATGCGTGAAAATATCGCCCAGGCGCTCGGCCTGCACCTCAACCAGGTCTCGGTCAAGGCGACCACCAATGAAGAACTTGGATTCATCGGGATGGGTGAAGGCGCCGCCGCGTATGCGATTGCATCCATCCGTTCCATCTCCTTTACTTCCGACAACTAGCTCCGTCCATTGGACAGCCTCGTTCACTTCTTATCATCCCTCGATCCTTTCTGGATCTATGTGGTGATATTCAGCATTGCATTTATCGAAAATATATTTCCTCCCTCGCCCAGTGATATCATTGTTGTATTTGGCGGCGCTCTTGCGGCAATGGAGAAGGGGAACTTCTTCGCCGCTCTTGCGGCGGGAACGCTCGGCAGTACCCTTGGGTTCATGACGATGTACATCGTCGGAAGATGGTTCGGCAGACGTATCCTTGAAACCGGCAGACTGCGGTTTGTGAATATGGACGCCCTCCATAAACTTGAGCGCTGGTTTACACGATACGGCTACTGGATCATCGTTGCAAACAGATTTCTCTCCGGAACGCGGGCCGTCATTTCGTTCTTTGCCGGGATGTCGGAACTGGAACTGGCACGGACCACGCTTCTCTCGTTTTTCGGTTCTCTTCTGTGGTATGCTATCCTCGTTTTTTCAGGATACAAAGTGGGCGAGCACTGGCAAGAGGTCGGGGAGTATCTGAAATCGTACGGAGAGATTGTCTCCGCTGCTTCCATCGTCATCCTCCTTGCCTTCGTTATCCGATACTATTACAAGAAACGAAAAGCTGCCGCATAAAATGATCGACATTCTCTACTCGATCGACAAGCAGGTCTTCATCTTCATTAATCGAACGATCGCGAATCCCTTTCTTGACTGGCTGATGCCGCCGCTCACGGACTGGAATAAATCATGGATCGGATTGGGAATCTTCGGCGGGCTCTGGCTTCTTCTCATGATCTTCGGGGGAAGGAAAGGCCGTACGATCGGCTTGATGCTTCTGCCGCTCATCTTGCTCACAGATCAGGTAAACAGCAATCTCGTAAAAACCGTCTTCCACCGACCGAGACCGTGTCACCTTATCGATGGGAACGCGGTGGTGGAACAGGTACGCTTGCTCGTCGACTGCGGGAGCGGGTATTCATTTCCCTCGTCCCATGCAGTGAATAATTTCGGCTTTGCAACATTGATGTCGTTCTATTATCGCCGATGGGCCTGGTTATTTCTCCTCTACGCCGCGATGATGGCGCTTTCGCGGGTCGTTGTAGGAGTCCATTACCCTTCGGATGTTCTGGGCGGCGCTCTCATCGGAGCCGGACTCGCTTTCGGCTATATCGCATGTTGGGAGTTTCTGGCGAAAGTCTTTCCCTTCATGAAGCCCATATTGCGTCAAACCGCAGTCTCCGTAAACGGTTCTGAAGATGTCAACCAGAAATAAAGTTCTCCTGGCCGTCCTCTCGGGAGTATTGCTGGGGTTCTCTTATCCGCCAATCCCCTCGGGTATTCTCGCGATGGTTGCGTTTGTTCCTCTCTTCCTGGTTCTCGGTTCGATCGACGAATACCGGCAGGCGTTCCGTTATTCCTACCTGACATTCTTCGTTTTCAATCTCATCACGTTGTACTGGACGGGGGGATTTGCACACGGTCGGGATGAATACATGATGGTCGCGGGAGGGATGTTGATCCTTGCTCACCCGTTTTTCTTTATTCTTCCAGTCTGCGCCTGGATGTTCTTCAAGAAATACTTCGGCTTCAAACATGCCCTTGTCGCATTCCCCATATTCTGGGTGGCATTTGAGTATCTCCATTCGCTCTGGGAGATCAGCTTTCCCTGGCTGACGCTGGGGAATACACAGACCTATGACCTCGCATTCATCCAGATTGCCGCGTACACGGGAGTGTATGGGATTAGCCTGCTCATCCTGAGTATCAACGTTTTGTTCTGCTTTCTCGTCATCAGGGTGCGTGAAGGGATGTCATCCCGGAATTGGCTTCGGGTTACGCTGCATGCGATTGCGATTGTGGCGGCATACGGCGTTCCAAGATTCTACGGCTCCACGGTTCTTAACACTTCTGAAGTATCACCCGGAACGGACATACGCGTCGGAATCGTACAGCCGAATATCGATCCGTTTGAAAAATGGGGCGGTAAAGAGATGAACATTCTCTCATCCCTTCAGACATTGACTGATTCCCTCAGGCCCCATGAAGTGGACCTTATCATCTGGCCGGAAACCGCAATACCATTCTATCTGCTCGAACCGGAGTACCACAATTCTCTCGAAGCGATCCGCCGTGAATGTGATTCACTGGATGCGCCTCTGCTGACCGGCATACCGGATATGCTCCACTATCCAGATACCGAACACGCTCCGCCCGGAAGCAAGCACTTTTCCAACGGTCAGGCCTATGAGACGTTCAATGGTTCGGTTCTCATCCAACCCCGATCGGAAGTTATCCAACGATATGCGAAGATGGCTCTCGTTCCGTTTGCGGAAAGGGTTCCCTACTCAGAATACCTTTCGATTCTCAATGCCGCTCGATGGAACTTCGGAATGGGGGGATGGGGGATAGGACAGGATACGACGGTGTTCGAGTTTCAACCTGCGAATGGAATTCCTCTCCGTTTTTCCAATATGATCTGTTATGAATCCGCATATCCCGATCTTGTGGCAGCATTTGTTCGCAAGGGGGCAGAGTTTCTCACGGTGATCACAAACGATAGCTGGTGGGGAAATACCTCCGGCGCATATCAACACAGACAGGTTGCCGTATTGCGTGCTATTGAGAACAGGCGATGGATTGTGCAATGTGCCAACGGCGGGATATCCTGCATTGTGGATCCGGCCGGACGCATTGTTGCAGAGGAAGGGATGTTTCTCAGGTGTATTCTCCGTGGATCAGCGAGGACAAGCTCGGAGCTCACGTTTTATTCCCTCCACGGCGACTGGATAGCGGACCTTTGCCTGATGCTCTCGCTGTTCTTCCTCATGGCTGCATTCGGTACAAGAATTTATACCAAAATCCGTGGATTTCAGGAGAAAACGAGCACTCATGACAACAGTCACGGAATGTAATGCGGCAATGAGTTTTATTGGATTTTGCTGAAGAACTTCCTCTTCCGGTACGAACTCTATGGCGCACGCTCTCGAAAAACACAGATCTCTCGGACATGAAATTCTCTCATTCTTCCGGTCGTACAAGGAGATCATCCTTGCTCTGACGGCCGGTGCGTGCTTCGGATTTTCAATGCCGCCGTTCAGGACCGGGTTTCTTGCCCTGTTCGCCCTCGTACCGTTCTTCATTCTCCTTGAGAGGTGCTCGGGATACCGGCGCTTGTTTGTGTACACCTACCTGACCGTTGCGACTTTTCATATCATCATTGTCCACTGGGTGTTATTGACCCCCGATCTTCATCTTGTCATCATCGCGGCTTGCTTCCTGCTTTTGAATCCTGTTCTCTATGTTGTGCCCGTCGGGCTATGGAACTGGATCCGGCACCAGATCGGTTTTGGGAAAGCACTTTTTGCATTCCCGTGGATTTGGATTGGATTTGAGTACCTGAGAGCGAGGACAGAAGTTTCTGCTCCCATTTTTGCACTCGGCTATTCAGAGTCCTATTCTCTCGACGTTCTGCAAATGGCCTCCTTCACGGGGGTCTACGGCATCTCCTTCTGGGTCATTCTCATCAATATACTACTGTTTCTCCTTTACCGGAATATCCGTTCCAAGAAATGGGCTCCCTCGTCGGTGTCCTCGATTGTGACGGTTCTGATCACGATGCTGGTCTATATTGTTCCGAGGCTTTATGGAGAAGGAATTCTTCGCTCCGCACAGATGAGCTCCACCCCGGGTTCTCAGAGTATGAGGATTTCGATCATACAACCGAATATTGATCCGTACATAAAATGGCAGAACACTTCCGAGAGTCAGCTCAAAGTACTCCAAACGATGACCGCCGAAGCCGCACGGCAGGGTCCGGATCTGGTCGTTTGGCCCGAGACGGCGATCCCACGGTTCATATATTTTTCACCCCAGGATTCGGCGTTTCTTCATGCAGTGCGTCAACAGGTGGATGCACTCGGCGTCAATCTGCTGACCGGGTGTCTTGATCTCATTTATTATGATCGCTCCAGACCAGTTCCTGCGAGCAGCAAGTGGGATACGCTGGGCCGCCGCTACGACGTATATAACAGCTCGATACTTCTCCAACCGCACACCGAAAACGTTCAGGAGTATAATAAAATTGTTCTCGTGCCTTTTGCGGAAAGATTTCCGTATGCCGAGGAGATATGTTCTGCAACGAATGCGAATTTCATTCGATGGGATTTTGGAATTGTAGGACTCGGGATCGGGAAGAAGATGACGATTTTCGACGCTCCTCTTCGCAATTCCGCGGAGGCGAAATTTGCCACGGTGATCTGTTATGAAACGCTCTTTCCGGAATTTGTTTCTGATTTCATCCACAGGGGAGCACAGTTTGTCGTCATCCTCTCCAATGAAAGCTGGTGGGGAAAAACCGCCGGCTCCACCCAGCACACGCAAATCGACCGCCTCCGTTCGATCGAAAACCGGCGCTGGATCGTTCGTTGTTCGAACGGTGGGGCCTCTTGCTTTATTGATCCGACCGGTCATATATTACAGTTGACGGATATGGATGCGGCAACGGTGCTGACGCAGGACATCCAGCCATCTTCAGAAGCGACTTTTTATTCTGCACACGGGGATGTCTTTGCGCATTTCTGCCTGATCCTGGCCGCATGCTCCATCCTTATCGCCGCGGTAAAAAGACTCCGTACCACCAAAACAATCTCGTAGAAAAATGAATACTATTGATTTGCGAAGTGACACCGTGACACGGCCGTCACCGGCAATGCTCCATGCCATGATGTCGGCGGCAGTGGGCGATGACGTCTTTGGAGAGGATCCAACGGTGAACGCCCTGCAGTCAAGAATCGCCTCGATGTTCGCGAAGGAAGCCGCCCTCTTCGTTCCGAGCGGCACAATGGGAAACGAGCTCTGCATCAAAGCACACACGCAACCGGGAGATGAAATTATTGTAGAGGAGGATTCGCACATTATCGTTTATGAGACGGGCGGTCCTTCATTTCTCGCCGGAGTGCAGATGCACGCCTTGCGTGGAACCCGTGGAGTTCTGGATGCAGGTGAAGTCAAACGTGCCGTACGCCCGGATGTGTACTACTTGCCAAGAACTGCTCTCATCTGTATCGAGAATACACACGGCCGCTCGGCGGGCTCTGTCTACCCCCTCGATAAGATGAAGGCGCTCCGAGAAGTCACTCGGGAAGCCGGGGTCAAGCTTCATCTCGATGGAGCGCGGCTCTGGAACGCCTCCGTTGCCTCGGGAAACCCGGTGAGTGATTATGCCCGGCTTGTCGATTCGCTTTCCGTCTGTTTCTCGAAAGGGCTCGGTGCGCCGATTGGTTCCATCGTGATCGGGGACGGGGAATTCATCGAGAAGGTCCGGAAGTACAGGAAGATTTTCGGGGGCGGGATGAGACAGGTTGGGATCCTCGCCGCAGCCGCACTCTACGCTCTTGACCACAATATCGAGCGCTTGTCTGAAGATCACCGGAAGGCAAAGTATTTCGCCGGCGAACTATCGGGAATTTCGGGCTTCAGGATCGATAAGAATGAGGTTCAGACAAATATGGTGATAGCCGATATCGGCGGAACCGGAAAGACACAGAGCGAAGTGCTTGATCTTATGAGGTCTAAAGGAGTTTTGTTAACATCGGAACGGCTCACCTCAATCCGGGCGGTCATGCATCTCGATGTTTCAATGGAGGATGTTGAGGAGGCGGCACGACAGATTAAACAACTCTTCCGATGACACGCAGCTTATCCAGATTCAGGTTTCGGTCCCAGGTTCGTGTCCGCAACTATGAAGTTGATTGGCAGGGAATTGTCCATAACGCCAACTACCTCCTCTATTTTGAGGTTGGGCGGATTGAGTACCTTAAAAATCTCGGCATCAGAATAAGCGTGGATTCCATCAGGAATCATTCTAAAGTAGTGCTTGTAAGAAATGAATTAAATTATAAGGAACCGGCTCACTTTGATGACCTCCTTAATGTGTTCACCAGAGTTATGTATATTAAGGATACCAGTTTTGCATTCGAAGGGGTGCTGCAGAATTCCAGGACAAAACGAATTATCGGGGATAATACCGCTGTGCATGTCTGGATCGATCCGCGTAACGGAAGACCCGTTTCGGTAAATTCCCGATTCCGGAGCATAGTCCGAAGATATGAGGGAGCACACGTTTCGATCATCCAACCGGTCCGCCTGAAATAACCCGATTATTTACTTGCTATTGAGGTCTGCGGTTAGTATATTATTGCGTCCTCGATCGAAAGTCCCACCGTAAAATGGGACTTTTTTTGTTTAAATCATGGTCTTTTGAAGCGAATTTTTCCGAATGAATCTCGCGGATGAGCTCAGGAGAGTCGTTCTTCCCATCATCGAGTCTCAACGGGCCTACCTGGTTGATATTCAGGTGCGCGGAAGCCAGACTGGTAAGGTGGTCGAGCTTTTTGTTGATGCCGATACCGGCATGACCGCCGACCGGTGTGCTGCGATCAGCACAGAGGTCTCGAAGGAACTCGATCTCTCAAACCTCATCCGGAACCGGTATCAATTGATCGTTTCTTCTCCGGGAACCGACAGACCGCTCACGCTCCTGAGACAGTATACGAAGAATATCGGGAGATCGATTGCCGTCAGCGTGAAAAATTCTGATGCCGTGGAAAGCATCGTGGGCGAGCTCAAAGGCATCGAGGGAAATACCATCCTCCTGCAGACGCCGGAACAGACTATCGTTCCTATTCCGTTTGAGTCGATAGTCAAGGCGGTTGTAGAGACAAAATGGTAGAAATGTTTGCATAGTCCTGTTTATTGAAGAGGATAGAATGAATTACGAAATTGTTGAGTCATTTTCTCAGATGGTTCGTGAAAAGCGAATCGACAAAGATATGCTGACTGGCATTATTGAGGATGTCTTTTCGATGATGGTGCGCAAGAAATACGGAATGGAAGCACGGTTCGACGTCGTGGTCAATATGGACAAAGGCGATATTGAGATCTATCTCGAGAAACAGATCGTCGAGCAGGTGACGGATCCGAGCACGCAAATCGATCTCGAGACTGTTCGCAAGAAGACTGATGAACCCCTCGAAGTCGGTGATGATTTTGTGGAGGTTGTAGACCTTCAGAGTTTCGGACGACGGCTCGTTGTCAGCGCAAAGCAGAACCTCAACCAGCGTATTAAAGAGGTCGAAAAAGAAATTATCTACAATGAATACAGTAATTCGATCGGAGAGATTATCGTTGGGGAAATCTACCAGATCCGGAAAGGGGAAATCCTCATCAACCATAATCGCAATGAGCTGATTCTTCCGAAAAATGAACAGATCGCCCGCGAACGGTACAGAAAAGGCGAGACCCTGCGTGCGCTCCTGAAGGAGGTTCGCAAGAACGCCTCGACGCCAGTGGTGATCATTTCGCGTGCCGATCCGAAGTTTCTTTCAAAATTGTTTGAACTCGAGATTCCCGAAATTTATGACGGCATTATCGAGATTAAAGCGGTTGCGCGCGAAGCCGGAGAGCGCTCCAAGGTGGCGGTGGAATCCCATGATGACCGCATCGATGCTGTGGGGGCATGCGTCGGCATGAAGGGAGTGCGTATCCATGCCATCGTACGGGAATTGAACAACGAAAACATTGATGTCATCAACTATTCGGATAACAGTTCGGTATTTATTCAGCGCTCTCTGTCACCGGCGAAACTAAAATCCGTCCAGGTCGACGAGGCCACAAAAACCGCTACCGTTCTTGTCGATAAGGACCAGGTATCACTCGCCATTGGCAGGAATGGCCAGAATGTTCGCCTCGCCTCAAAGCTGACGGGGTATGAAATCAACCTCATCAAGGAAGGCGGGGATGAAGAATACGACATGGACCTCGACGAGTTCCGTGAAGAGCTCGGCGAACCTCTCTATGAGCGCCTGCTCGACGAGGGCTATGAGACCGCACGGAGTGTCCTCGAAGCGACGATGGATGATCTTCTTGAAATTGAAGGACTCGACCAGGACAAGATACGGTCCATCAAAGAGATGATGAAGCGTGAGATCGAAGAAGCAGAGATCGAAGAAGAGGAAGAATCCGAAAAACTGGTGAGCTCGATCGAATCCGCGAAGGAGCCCCCAAAGGCCCCGGAGGAAAAAGCTGAAGAGAGTGAACCGACTCCGGATGAGACGGAGCAGCAATAATCATCAGGCAGTCCAACTGCAACGACTATGACCGATAAACCGGCTGGAAAAAAGAAAATATACCAGATCGCGAAAGAGATCAATATCTCCCACGAGACTCTGCTTGAATATCTCCGGAAACGGGGACATGAGGTCAAGAGCCATATGTCACTTGTGGACGATTCGATGCTCCACGACATCATGTCGCATTTCAAGAAGGACAAGGAAGTTGCCGAGAAGCATCAGCGGAAGATCCAGACGATCCGTGAGTCGAGAAAGCGTGTAGAGGGAAAACCCGCTGCACCACCCGAGCCGGCGACTGCGAAGCCGTCGAAGAAGGCGAAGCCGGCGGAATCTGGTACTGTTCCATCCCCGCCGGCCGCTGCACCGCCCGCGGAAGCTCCTGTGCCGGAAATGCCGGAGCACGTCGAAGAGCTACACGCGCAGCCGGAACTCCATGAACCGATCGCCGCTGAAGCCGAGGAGATTGTCACTGAACCCGAAACGGTATCACCGGAGAAGCCGGAAGCCGTTCAGCCGGAGGTACCAGCCGTCGAGGCCCGGAAGCCGAAAGCCAAACCTGCCCCGGAGATCTTTGCACGGCGTGTTCCCAAAATGGGCCTCACGATCAAGGGAAAGATCGATCTGGACGAGGTGAACCGTGCAACGAAGGCGATAGAAGGCGGCGCAGCAACATCCGAGACCAGCGAAGACGAGCAGAAGAAGAAAAAGAAGAAGAAGAAACGAATACGTACTGAAGTACCGTCACCGGCACCGACGGAAGATGCCGACAAGCTGACACGGAAATCGAAGAAGAAGAAGAAGCTGAAATATCGTGAGGTCGACAAGGAAGAAGTCGAAGAAGCAATCAAGCGCACATTGGCGGAAATGGACGAGGGGGGAGCGGCCGTTCAGCGTGCAACGTTCAAAAAGAAACGAAAAGAAAAGCGCATGATGGAAGAGCAACGTCACCTCGAGGAGCTCGAAAAGGAGAAATCCATCCTGCGCGTGACGGAATTTGTTTCGGTGCACGAGCTGGCAAATCTGATGGGTGTAAATGTTGCGGATGTCATCAAAAAATGCATCGAACTGGGATTAATGGTCTCGATTAACCAGCGTCTCGATAAAGACACGATCCAGCTCGTAGCCGATGAGTTCGGGTTTGAAGTGCGATTCTTCTCGGAACTCGAGGAAGAAGTCGATGCCGAGCCCGCCGAGGAAGAAAAACAATCTCCGCGTCCTCCTGTCGTCACCATTATGGGGCACGTCGACCATGGCAAGACATCGCTGCTCGATTATATCCGGCGGAGCAATGTTGTTGCAGGTGAGGCCGGCGGGATAACACAACATATCGGCGCTTATCGGGTAACACTTGAAAATGGAAAGCACATTACCTTTCTCGATACGCCGGGTCACGAGGCCTTTACCGCAATGCGTGCCCGCGGTGCGCAGCTCACCGACATTGTTGTGCTGGTTGTTGCGGCGGACGACAATGTCATGCCGCAGACCGTGGAAGCGATCAGCCATGCCCAGGCGGCGAATGTGCCTATCATTATTGCCTTGAACAAGACAGACAAGGCCGAATCGAATCCGGACAGGATCCGCCAGCAGCTCTCGGAGCGGAATGTCCTCGTCGAGGAGTGGGGTGGAAAATACCAGAGTGTGGAAATTTCCGCACGTACCGGAAAAAATGTCGATCTGCTTCTGGAGAAAATTCTCCTCGAAGCCGATGTGTTGGATCTGCGAGCCAACGCCGAAGGTCCTGCGCGCGGCGTGGTCATCGAGGCCCGCGTCGATAAGGGGAAGGGAATTGTAGCAACGATTCTCGATCAGCGGGGAAGCCTGCGCGTCGGGGACTCGTTTGTTGCCGGAATACAGAGCGGTAAGGTTCGTGCAATGGGCGATGAGCGCGACAACAGAATCGAAGTTGCCACCCCCTCGACGCCCGTGCAGATTCTCGGATTCGATGGTGTACCACAGGCCGGCGACACCTTTACGGCGGTCGAAACTGAGCGTGAAGCGCGTGAAATCAGTCTGCGACGCACCCAGTTGAAACGGGAGCAGGATTTCCGTCTGATTCACAGCGTAACCCTTGATGACATTTCAAAGAAGATCCAGGACGGTCAGATCAAAGAGCTGAAGGTCGTGGTAAAGGGAGATGTGGACGGCTCGGTCGGTGCGCTTGCCGATTCGCTCATGAAAATTACGCATGCTGAAGTCCGCGTGAACGTCATCCATCGCGCCGTGGGAGCAATTTCCGAATCGGACGTTTTGCTTGCGGCGGCGTCGAATGCGGTCATTATCGGATTCCATGTCCGGCCAAATCTCAATGCCCGCCGCCTTGCCGAGCAGGAGAACATCGACATTCGGCTGTATAATATTATTTACGATGCCATCGAAGACGTAAGGAAAGCCCTTGAAGGACTTCTCTCTCCCGAGAAGAATGAGGAGGTCACTGCGACGGTCGAAGTCCGGGATATCTTCAAGGTTCCTAAGGTGGGGACGGTTGCAGGGTGCTTCGTGCAGGATGGGAAGATCGCCCGCGGTAATCGTGTCCGGCTTATTCGCGACGGCATTGTGATCTTTGAGGGAGGTCTCGCTTCTCTGCGCCGATTTAAGGATGACGTGCGGGAAGTCGAGGCCGGATTTGAGTGTGGTATCTCACTCGAAGGTTTTAACGATATCAAGGTTGAAGATACGATCGAGGCATACAAGATCGTCGAAACAATGAGAAAGCTGGTATAGTCGGAATATGTCGTTGCGGACGGAGCGTGTGGGCTCGCTCATCAAGGAAGAAGTGGGAATGCTCTTTGCCCGTGAGTATCGCGATTCGGCATTCGGGTTCATCACCGTGACCGAAGTTCGTGTCTCACCGGATCTCCGGCTGGCAAAAATTTATGTCAGCATCATGGGCTCTTCCGCAAAACGCGAAGAGACGCTAAAGATGCTGGAAACGCGGAAGGGCGAAATTCGTTCGTTTATTGGCGCGCGGGTACGTTTGAAATTCACTCCTACGGTTCAGTTTTACATCGATGAAACGCTCGACCGCGTCGAGAAAATCGATCAACTGATCAAGCAGATCCACAAGGGCGATCCGCAAGACCGCGGATCGGGTTCTGTATGACGTGCGTCTGATCTGCCATTCTTCAACCCCGCGATGATCGTTGCCCGCTCGCTACAGGAACTCGCGTATGAGAAGAATTCGGTCGTGACCGTCGGAACATTCGACGGCGTGCACCTTGGACATCGTGCAATTGTCGACCAGCTCGTGGCCGGTGCACGGTCGATCGGCGGTCGAAGTATCGTCATCACCTTTGATCCTCACCCGCGGGAAGTGGTCGGCAGGCAATCGGTTGAATGGCTGACCACACTCGAGGAACGGTGCCGGATTCTCGGTCAGTGCGGCATCGACATACTCTTTGTCGTCTCCTTTACATATGAATTCTCACGCCTCTCTTCGCGTGAGTTCTACGAGAAATATGTTGTGAAGGGTACCGGTGCACGTGAAGTAATTGTGGGATATGATCATATGTTCGGACGTGATCGCGAAGCGGGAATTCACGAGCTGCGCCAGATGGGGGAAGAATTCGGATTTCGCGTGTCGGTCGTGGATCCTGTGTCGCTCGGTGGGGCGATCGTGAGCAGCTCGAAAATCCGCGAACGGCTTCGCTTGGGAAATGTGGCACAAGCCGGTGAATTTCTCGGCCGGCCATATGGACTGGAGGGAGTGGTTGTGCACGGTGATCGCCGCGGAACACAACTCGGTTTTCCGACGGCAAACATTCTTCCGGACTATGAACACCAGCTTGTCCCTGCCGAAGGGGTCTATGCAGTCGTTGTGTTCCACGGTGGCAAACGGTACGGGGGAATGTTGAATATCGGGCACCGGCCGACGGTCACGGAAGATGGTGCACGGCATATCGAGGTGCACATCTTCAATTTCAGAGAGAAGATTTACGGGCAACGGCTGCGCATCGAATTCATTGAACGTATTCGGGCCGAGCAGAAGTTTTCTTCTCTGGACGAACTGAAACGACAACTGGAACGCGACCGGAACGATTCCACAAAAATTCTATCGGGACGCGGATATTAAACGTAATCTATTGAAGGAGATTTACATGCCGTTAACAAAAGAACAGAAACAGGAAGTCATTACCAAGTACGGGAAAGACCCGAAGGATTCCGGTTCTGCGGAGGTGCAAATCGCACTCCTCACCACCCGCATCAACGAGCTTTCATCCCATTTCGAGAAGAACGTGAAGGATAACCATTCCCGTGTCGGATTACTGAAGATGGTGGGAAAACGCCGGAAGCTCCTCGAATATCTCCAGGAAAAAAACGTCGATCGATATCGAAAAATCATACAGGAACTCTCGCTTAGAAAATAAACCTCGAGAGAACATTCAATAATTCATATAAAGAAAGCAGTACATGGCAATTACAAAATCCATTGAAATTGGTGGCAGAACATTATCCATTGAAACCGGACGATTCGCAAAACAGGCGGATGGCGCCGTCATGGTTCGATATGCCGATACTATGGTCCTGGCGACCGTTGTCTCGGACAGGGAAGCGGTTGAGGGACAGGACTTTTTTCCGCTTCAGGTGGAATACCGTGAAAAAACCGCAGCCGCCGGAAAGATCCCGGGCGGATTCCTGAAGCGTGAAGGACGCCCATCGGAAAAGGAGGTTCTCTCATCCCGTCTCATCGACCGGCCCATTCGACCGATGTTCCCGGAAGGATACCGGAACGAAACACAGGTGATGCTGACGGTTTTTTCCGCCGATCAGGAAAATGACTCCGATACACTCGGAGCCATCGGTGCCTCTGCAGCCCTAACAATCTCCGATGTTCCGTTCGACGGCCCCATCGCGGAAGTGCGTGTGGGCCGGGTCGAGGGGGTCCTGATCATCAATCCGACGTTCAAGCAGCTCGAAACGAGTGATATGGACATTACGGTCGCCGGAACGAAAACGTCGATTGTGATGGTCGAAGGTGAAGCGCAGGAAATTTCGGAAGCGGAGATGCTGGATGCACTCCGATTTGCGCATGAACAGATTGTCCGGATCTGCGATTTTCAGCTCGAGCTTGCGAAGGAAGTCAGGAAAGAGAAGCGTTCCTTCGCGGTGAATCCCATCAAGAAAGGACTTGCCGGCGCCGTTGCAGAAATTGCGCGTGGACGGATCCGCGATATTACGCACAAGACGCTGATGAAAGAGGAACGGAGCAAAGCAAATGAAGAGATGCGGGCCGAGGTCTTTGAAAAACTGAAACTGAAAGCACCTTCGATGAACCTCGCGTCGCTTATTGTCTCGAGCGAGCCGGCCCAAATTGATGATCCTGCGGCATTCATTGACACACATAAATTGGCCATCGAAGAGATCCTCCATGATATCGAGTACGAGGAAATGCGTTCAATGATCCTTACGGAAGGCCGGCGGCTTGATGGCAGGGGAGTAAAGGATATTCGGCCGATCTCCTGTGAAGTTGGTCTTCTGCCGCGGACACACGGTTCTGCACTCTTTCAGCGTGGCGAAACTCAGAGTCTCACGACAGTGACACTCGGAACGAAATTGGATGAGCAGATGGTAGACGGCCTCCTTCCCGAAAGCTCCAAGCGGTTTATGCTCCATTACAATTTTCCCCCGTTCTCCGTCGGTGAAGTCGGGCGGCTCGGATTCGTGGGTCGCCGTGAAATCGGACACGGGAATCTTGCTGAGCGTTCTCTGAAAAAGCTTCTTCCGGAGGAAAAAGATTTTCCGTATACGGTCCGCATCGTCTCGGACATTCTGGAATCGAACGGATCCTCATCGATGGCAACGGTCTGTGCCGGAACGCTCGCGCTGATGGATGCCGGCGTCCCGCTGAAAAAGCCGATTGCGGGCATAGCCATGGGATTGATCAAGGAAGACGATCGTGTCGCCATTCTCAGCGACATTCTGGGCAATGAAGATCATCTCGGGGATATGGACTTCAAGGTCGCCGGCTCACGCGACGGGATCACGGGATTTCAGATGGATATCAAGATTCAGGGGATTTCCTTCGAGATCTTCGAAAATGCACTTGCCCAGGCGCGTGATGGCCGTTTGCATATCCTTGGGATTATGGAGCAGACGCTCTCCTCGCCGAGACCGCAGCTTTCACAATATGCACCGCGCTTGCAGACACTCAAGATCCCGACGGACATGATCGGTTCCGTGATCGGTCCGGGCGGCAAGGTCATCCGTCAAATCGTGAAGGATACCGGTGCCGAGATCAATATCGAGGATGATGGAACTGTCGTGATCGCATCGGTTTCCGCCGAAGGCGGCGAGAAGGCCTTTGCCATCATCAGCAAAATGGTTGAGATTCCGGAAGTCGGAAAAACGTATCGGGGCAAGGTAACCCGCCTGCTCGACTTTGGCGCATTTGTGGAGTTCCTGCCGGGGCGTGAAGGATTGGTACACATTTCCCATCTCGATATGAGCCGGGTGAACAAGGTGAGCGACGTGATGAACGTGGGCGACGAGGTCGAAGTGAAGCTCATCAAGGTCGATGAAGAGGGAAGATACAATCTGAGCCGCAAGGCGCTCATGCCCGGCTACGATCCCGAAAAGGAAGCGCAGCGTGAAGCCGAGCGGAAAGAAAAGCGCGGCGATCGAAGGGACGGGCCACGCGATGGTGGACACCACCGGAGCGAAGGCCACCATCCGCGGCCGCATCGGCATTAATACGAGAGTGCGACAAATAAAAAACCCCGGCAGGAGTCATCCTACCGGGGTTTGCTTTTTCCCCGCTTTCTATACCCTGATGATTTGGTGCTGAAAATTTCCGATCTGGAGCTCTCCATACAGAAAGCGGACGAACTCGAGACCGTGCTTGTTCATAAAGTGAATGATACTCAGTTCGCGCTCCTGAAAGTTATCACGTGGAAAGAGCGTATGTTTCACTTTTTCAATCTGGCGGAGCGCCGTTTCGTGCTTCCGCTGCTGTGCGGCGATCACTTTTTCCTGAAACGCCGCAATCTGCGAATCGATTCTCTGGTGTGTGTGTTCCAGTGTGCCGGTGAGCGTAGGGTCGATATAATTTATGCCGAACTTCATCTCGTTCATCTGGTCGCGGATCGCTCCTCTTACTCTGGTGAACATCTCTTCAATATTGACCTCCGCTAGCATACCCAGCACTTTCTTCTGTATCTCTTCCGGCCTGGAGAAAACATCCTCAACAGTAAGCTCGTAGCGCTCCAGAATCTTTTCCATTCGTTCTTCGGCGATCGTTGCCGTAGCACGAGGATAAATCATCGGCATGGTGAGGTCAAAATAGCGGTAAACTTCCTGAAGCTGGGCAAAGTACGCCACTTCCGACGGTCCCGCCACGTAGGCGACGGTCGGAAGGAGCATGTCCTGGCAAATCGGCCGGAGAGCCACGTTCGGACTCAGGAGTTCAGGTTGCTCCACCGCCACCCTGAGGAGCTCTTCCTTGGGGATGAAATGCCGTGTGCCACGCAAGCTGAAATCCGTTTCTCTCGGCTCGATGAAATACCGTCCACCCTTGTGGAAGTAGAAAAGATTCAGCGCTTTTGTCTTAATCTGTGCATGATATCTCTCCTCCAGCTTTGCGCTCTGCCTGATGATGAGCTGGGAAACACGCGGGTATTCGCGGATTTCCTTCTGGAAGAGAGGAGACAACAATTGCTTGAAACGTTTGTCGTTGGGGGAAATGAATATCAATCCCTTGTCTTCAAATAGAGTGTTGAGGAAGCCCGCAAACGAGGTCGAGAACGTTGCAGATGGGTGGTAAAATTTTCGGAGCAAATTGAAGAGAGGCTGCTTAAATTCGGAATTGCTCATCGCCGTCTGCAGTTCGGCGTAGACCGATTCGATTCCTTCTCCGAGCGGTATCTCTCCCACAGCGCCGAGGTTTTTCCCCGCGTCCTTCGCCGCGAGCGGATAGGGGATGACCACAGGCGATCCCTCGGTGTTCAGGACGCCAACTTTTCCGATTTCTTCAAAATCGTGATCTTCCGCCTCCAGCCAAAAAACCGGGACGAAGTGAAATCCGGGATTTTCATTCGTCAGAGTTTCTGCAAGTTTCAGAGCAGTAATCGCCTTATAGATCGTATAGAGCGGGCCGCCGAACAGACCAACCTGCTGGCCGGTTACGACTGCGAAGGTTTTTTCATCTGAGAGAAGACCGATATTGTCAAAAGTCCTTGCTCCCGCACCGAAGAGGGTATTTTGTTCTCGTAAAACTTCCACTAGGACGGACCGGTCACGCACCTGGCTTTTGCGACGCTCGGCGATTGAGGGAATGTGCTGGAGAGAATGAAAATCGGTTTGATAATATTGTTGGACGTTCTTGAATTCGGAAATATAGTCCCGGTAGAGGTCGGTAAAACTTCCATTGATGTGAGGCAGTGATCCTACCGGTATAAATTCTGGAACGGCCATAAGAATAGTCGATGGGTAAACGAGTGTGAAAAATATAACCTTTCAGAGAACGAGATGCAAGCGATGAGGGAAGGATCGGGAAACCCCAGGGCGGAAAGATTGTTTGACAGATACCCTTTTTTTTATTATATTTTTTTATTATCACTTTTTCGATCTTTAAGGGATTTTTTGTAACCATCTATGGAGACTCCCAGCGAAGGCAAGCCGTCAACGAAGCCGGCGAACGTTGTTGCTCCCGGGACGTCCGGACCACAACACGTACAAACTGAGCCGGCAAAGTCAGTAAGCTCACCAGTACCACAAACCCCACAGCCGAAACCCGTTCCCGCAGTAAAGAAACCAAAGCAGGACCGACCCCCAGAGAACGACCAGGGAATCTGGCGGATCAGCAGGCGCAACTTCTTTTCCGTCGCCGGATGGGCCGCGTTCTTCGTCTTCCTCGGCACATCGACGATCGGAACTCTCCGCATGATGTTTCCGAGAATCCTCTATGAACCCCCTTCCGCATTCAAGGCGGGCTTCCCCCAGGATTATCTCGTCGGCGAGGTGAGCGAAAAGTACAAGGATCAGTATCGTGTCTGGATCATTCGTGAACCGGATGGGTTTTATGCTCTTTCGGCAATCTGCACCCATCTCGGATGTACTCCGCGCTGGCTTGAGGCCGAAAACAAGTTCAAATGCCCTTGTCACGGAAGCGGATTTCACAAGAACGGCATCAACTTTGAGGGACCTGCGCCGCGTCCTCTCGAGCGCCTGAAGATTTCCTTTGCCGACGACGGCGAAATTCTTGTCGACCGGAATATCAAGTTCCTCTTCGAAAAAGGGGAATGGAACAATCCTGACGCATACCTGAAGTATAGTTAGTGAGCATGATTCCACAGGAGGTTGAATGAGTAAGCTGCGAGAGAAGCTGCAGCAATCGGAAGTCTGGAAATCGGTCTTCCGGCATAATTATCAGGACACAAATCGCAACCGGGCCCTGCAGATCGTCGATAACGTCTTTCTGCATCTCCATCCCGTCCGTATTGCCCGGCATGCAACAAACATCGGGTATACCTGGGGAATGGGGGGAATCACCTTCCTCCTCTTTATCGTTCTCACTGTTACCGGTGTCATCCTGATGTTTTACTATCGCCCTGCCGCGGAATATGCGTACGAAGACATGAAGTATTTGATGAACGACGTCGCATTCGGTCCGCTCATCAGGAACATGCACCGGTGGGCGGCGCATGCCATGGTCATTACGGTGATGCTGCATATGTTTCGGGTTTTTCTCACGGGTTCGTACAAGGCGCCGCGTCAGTTTAACTGGGTCGTCGGCGTCATCCTCCTGGTGCTGACTCTCCTCCTCAGTTTCACCGGTTACCTTCTTCCCTGGGATCAGCTTGCGATCTGGGCGGTGACGGTTGGAACCAATATGGCGCGTGCAACTCCTTTCCTCGGCCACCAGGGCCCGTTCGGGCCCGAACTTGGCATGCGTATTGATAACGACGTCCGGTTTGTACTTCTCGGCGGCACACAGGTTGGTCCTCCAACATTGCTTCGGTTCTATGTCGGGCATTGCATTTTTCTCCCGATCATCGCATCGGTATTTATGATCGTGCACTTCTGGAGAATCCGCAAGGACGGCGGCATTTCCGGTCCCGTCAACAATTCCAGAGAGTGACGTTGTTCCATGTCTACGGTTCGTCTGAATTTCTGAATCGCAAGGGGTAGCATTATGCAAAATATCTGGGACCTGATTCGTAAACCCGATAATATCCCGATCGTCGCGCTCCTCTTCCTTGTCATCATTTATACGTGGTGGTCATTTGCCCGCGCGCTGAAGAACGACCGACAGGGGTTCCTCGATGAGGAGAAGCTCTCCGAAAAAGTGCAGGTATGGCCTAATCTCGTCCGTGTCGAATTCCTGGCTGCACTCTTCGTCATGGTGATACTTGTGTTCTGGTCCTTTCTCATTAATGCGCCGCTCGAGGAACCGGCAAATCCCACACTTACACCGAACCCTTCCAAGGCGCCCTGGTACTTTCTCGGCCTCCAGGAAATGCTCGTCTATTTCGATCCGTGGATTGCAGGCGTCATAATGCCGACACTCATCATCGTCGGCCTCATGGCGATCCCGTATATCGATGTGAACGAAAAGGGGAACGGCTACTATACCTTCAAGGAGCGGAAGTTTTCCATCATCACGTTCTGTTTCGGTTTTCTGATTCTCTGGGTTTCGCTCATCATGATCGGTACGTTCTGGAGGGGTCCGGGATGGTATTTCTTCTTTCCGTGGCAGCAATGGGATACCCACCGTGTCGTTGCCCTCACGAACGTCGATCTTTCGGAATTTTTCGGTATCAACACACGAAGAGCGGATTACAGTCTCAACCCGTTTGCGATTCTCTTCGGCGCATGCGTGATACTCGGCTATTATTCGATCATCGGAATCTACTGGATGAAAAAGAAGAACTCGGAGATCATCAAGAAGCTCGGTCCGGTGAGGTATACCATTGTCGCATTTCTCTTCATGACGATGGCGGCTCTTCCGATCAAAATGATTTTGCGCATCGCCCTGAACATCAAATATATTCTCGTCACCCCCTGGTTCAATATTTAAAATTTTGAATGTGAAGATCAGAGTATGAAACGATTTTTTTCGTTTTTCATCAAACGTGCCGGTCAACCCGTTGAGCAACGGGATTACGGCAAGATCTATCTTCTCCTTGCAGCATTTCTGTTTCTTGGAACAATGTGGGCGGTTTTTGACGAGATGTTTACCCGACGACCGTGGAAGGATGTTCAGGAACAGTACTATGCAATGAGCGTCCAGCGATGGGGACAGCGCCTGAAGGATGCACAGGCGGGATACGATTCATCCGCGTACACGGATCTCATTAGTCAACTGAAGGAGGCCACTGCGAACCTCTCCCGTCCGGATGTTGTCGCTGCACAGAAGGAAATCCAGGACCTCGAAGAAAAGCTCCTCAACGTTAACCGTACGTATACGTTTGCAAAAAGCCGGGATGATGAGGCCTATTATTTCTGGAAGAAATCCATTCATGAGGGAAAGGAAAACACCGGGTATAAATCCGAGCTGAGCGAAGATGAGAGGGAGATGGCTGCGGCAAACAGTAAAATCGATTCGCTGACAGTTGTCCACGATTCCCTGCAGAAGTTTGTCAATGAATACGCCACACAGGTGAAAACTGTACAATCCAAACTCAAGGATCTTTCGAACGCGATCAACTTCTCCCAGTCGAAGATCGACAAAGCCAACAGTGCGCGCATCCATATCCAGCAGGTGATGCTGAATGATTTCGACCGGTCGAATTTCGACATTCCCAAGGCGCGCATCGATCGATGTCAGACCTGTCACATGGGGTGGAAAGATTCCGTGATGACGGATGCGCCGCAGCCGTTTACGACTCATCCGCTTCCTGACTTGTTGAAGATTCATAACCCCGAGGTGTATGGCTGCACGACCTGTCACCGGGGACAGGGACCCGGGCTCACCGAGGGCATGGCGCATGGTGACGCGGATAAATATTGGGAGTGGCCGTTGCTGCGCGGGAAGGAAGTCTATTCATCCTGCAATGGTTGCCATACGAATCAGCTCTATCTCGCAAACGGCGACCGGTTCAACAAGGCAAAGCAAATGCTGGCGGAATCGGGATGTTTCGGATGTCATGAGATCAAGGGCTTTCTGGATATTCCCAAGATCGGACCTGAGATCAACGACCTGAGTGCAAAAACCTCCGCTGACTGGATATTCCGATGGGTCCGGAATCCGAAGGATTACACTCCGCACACGCGCATGCCGAATTTCCGCTTCTCAAACGATCAGGCGGAAGCTATCGATGCGTTTCTCTGGAGTCTGGGAAAGGGGTCCGACTATCATCCCCAAAAGGGAATCAGTGCCGGCGGAAATGCGGATCGCGGAAAGCAGCTGGTCGAGACCGTCGGATGTAAGGGATGCCATGTTGTCGGCGACGATACCCGGATGAGAGCACGAAGAGGATTCAGCTACGACATCGCTCCGGAATTAACGCGTGCGGGAAGCAAGCTGGATCCCGACTGGGCCTTCGAATGGTTGAAGAATCCCCGGCGTTTCAGGCCGACGACCCGTATGCCGAGTCTTCGTCTCTCCGACCAGGAGGCGCGCGACATCGTAGCGTACCTCATGTCGCTGAAGGACGACCGGAAATTCGAACAGGTTTCTCTTTCGCTTGACGATTCAGCAAAAATCAAGCAGGGCGATAAGCTGATACGCGAGTATGGTTGTGCAGGATGTCACACCATTCGAGGGATGGAAAAAGAATCACGCGTGAGCGTAGATCTTTCCAATATTGGAAGAAAGCGTATTGATGAGATCGATTTCGGAGATTCAAAAGTGCCCCACAACTGGGATGACTGGATCTTCGGAAAGATCAGGGACGCCCGCCAGTATGCCACGGAACGAATTGCCTCCAAGATGCCCGTCTTCTCTCTGGCTGATTCCGAAATCGTGATACTCCGGACTCTTCTTCGCGGGTTCACCAAAGAATCGCCGGAACCGAGCTACCGCGAAGATTATTCAAGAAACCTGCAGCTCATCGAGGCCGGTCGACGGCTGACATCGTATTACAATTGCATACAGTGTCACCAGATTGAAGAGATCGGCGGATATATCAAAGCGACACTCGATGATGAGTCGTTTGCGCCGCCATATCTCTATCCCGAAGGGAATAAAGTCCAGGAAAGCTGGTTGCATACGTTTCTCAAGGGTCCGACACCGATCCGGCCGTGGTTAAAGATTCGCATGCCGACGTTCAGTTTGACTGACGATGAGATTACGACGATATCCAAGTATTTTCTGGCGCTTCACAAGAAAGAACTCGAACTGAAGGATTATTCCGCTTATAACCCGGATCCGAAGTATGCTTCAGTTGGGAAACAGCTCTTCCAGGAATTACAATGCCTGAGTTGTCACTATACCGGCAAGATTCCGGAAGGAAAATCGCCGGGGGATCTTGCGCCTAATCTCGCGATGGCGAAGGACCGCCTCAAGCCGGACTGGATCACGGACTGGATCGCAGATCCGGGATCTATCCAGCCGGAAACCAGAATGCCTCAGTTCTTTCCGGATCTGAATGAGGCGTCACCATACTCGAAAGAGTTCAACAGCAGCGTCAAGGAGCAGATCAAGGCGCTGAGAGATTATGTCCTGACGATTCCTGCCTCGAAGTAGGGTATTTTGGATCTTGAAAATTGAAAAAGCCCTCATCACCGAGGGCTTTTTTATTTGGGGATAAGGGTTGCGTTTATTACGACCTGCCGATTACCTTGATGACCCCTTCCAGCAGAGACGCGAACAAATGTTTGACAAGGTTGGCCACTTCAGTGACTTCTCCGTGCGAGAGTTTTTGGTCAGAAATGCCGGTGCTGAGATTCGTGATGCAGGAGATGCCAGCCACACGCATGCCGAGCGATACCGCAAGGGATACCTCGTTGACGGTTGACATTCCCACCGCATCTGCCCCGATATGGCGTGCCATGCGGATTTCAGCCGCCGTTTCGTACGAAGGCCCCTTCAGACCACAATACACCCCTTCACGGATCGGGATATCCTTCTCTCGCGCGACCTCCTCGATGAAATTTCGAAGTTCCTTATCATAAAGACCCTTATTGCGCACTCGGTCGGCACGTGTGGTGTACGCACGTTCGAATGAGAGATTAATCTGGTCGGTGATGATCATCAGATCTCCGGGATGAAGTTCACTGCTGATTCCGCCTGCGGCATTGGTGACAATGAGTTTGGTGATCCCAAGAGCATGTGCCACACGAATCGGGTAGAGGGCGGTCTCCAGGTCACCCGTTTCATAAAAATGTACGCGCCCCTGAAACACAAGTATCTTGATGGAATCCAATCTGCCAAATATGAGCTTTCCCTCATGCCCGGATACCGTCGATCTTGGATAGTGTGGTATGGAAGATGTCCTGATCCGGGTTGAATCTTTCAGCGTGTCGGCAAATTCCCCTAAGCCGGATCCCAGGATTACCGCAAGACGCGGTCTGGAAGATGTGTGCTCGCGGATTGCCTTGATAGACTCTTTAACGTCCTTCCCTATTTGACTTTTGCTCGTCCGGATCATGATTTACGAGAGTTCCTTTTCATATGGGATGCCATCTGCGGCGGGGGGGACGGCGCGCCCGATAAACCCCGCCAGGACAATCATCGTGACGACATACGGAATAAGCTGAATGAACTGAATATACTGCGATGCGCTCTGGAGCTGTATCGACAGGCTCTCGGCAACGCCGAAGAGAAGGCATGCTGCAAGCGCACCGAGAGGGTTCCACTTTCCTATGATCATCGCCGCCAGCGCGATGAAGCCCCTTCCGGCCGACATGCCGTCCGTAAAGCTGTGTTGATTGAACGCCAGCCAGGTGCCTCCGATGCCTGCCAGGATGCCGCTGATAATCACCCCCGCATGCCTCATACGCTGCACATTAACACCGAGACTCTCTGCAGCAGCGGGAAATTCGCCCACGGACCGCAGTCGG
>Ga0335082_10001380_pt1 | contig 25876 bp, 24 predicted proteins | sample Lox_Sample_41_FD_206718 | JGI IMG/M metagenome (GOLD analysis project Ga0335082, IMG submission 206718) | Soil microbial communities from Loxahatchee National Wildlife Refuge, Florida, United States - Lox_Sample_4.1 | ecosystem: Environmental > Terrestrial > Soil > Wetlands | place: USA... | reverse complement strand
GTTTACCTGCGGGATGGCACTGCGGGGGTTCCGGTGGCCGAGATTCCGCACGGCGACACCGGCACCGATGCGGCCCGCTCGCGCCAGTGGCGTGAAATCGGGCTGGGCGCGCAGATTCTCAAGGACCTCGGAATCTCCTCGATTCGCCTGCTAACCTCGAGCAAGCGCACGTACGTGGGCCTTGGGGGCTTTGGTATCGAGATCGTGGCCACCGAGCCGATCGAGGGTTGAAGGCGGTCTTTTTTTCGCCCGTGCCGCGTGCCAGCATTCGTGCATGGGGCGACCCTTTCGCACTCTGACTATCACCGCAGCCGTCGCAGCTTTAGGTTTTGCGCTCGCAGCGTCTGCTGCCCCAACCATGCGGCAGCTTGCCGACACGCGCGCCGGCGCAATTCCCGTCGATGTAGAGCTCGTGATCGCGGTCGATGTCTCCTATTCGATGGACCCTGAAGAGCAGGCGCTGCAACGGGAAGGTTACATTCTCGCCCTCACTTCAAAAGAGTTCCTGCAGGCGTTGCATCAGGGCGCAAACGGCAAGATCGCCATCACCTATTTTGAATGGGCGGGTCAATTCGACCAGAAGGTCATTGTGCCGTGGCGATTGATAGACGGGCCGGAGGCGGCCGACGCCGTCGCCGCCGAAATCGCGCGCGCGCCATATCGGCGCGCCTCGCGCACGTCAATCTCTGGCGCGCTCCGCTTCGGCAAGCCACTGTTCGATGAGAGTGGCTATAAAGGCTTCCGCCGGGTGATCGATGTCTCCGGCGACGGCGCCAACAATGCCGGCCCCCTCGTTGTGCCGATGCGCGACGAGGTGTTGGCGGCGGGCATAACGATTAATGGCCTGCCAATCATGCTCAAGCGGCCTTACGTCGGTACGATGGATATTGAGGACCTCGACGTTTACTACGAAGACTGCGTGATTGGTGGTCCAGGTGCTTTTGTCGTCCCAATTCGCGAACGTGAGAAGTTCGTCGAGGCGACGCGGACCAAACTGGTGCTGGAGATAGCGGGGCGGCAGCCGGATGCAAAGGTGATACCGACCTCGTCACAGGCGCCGCGCATGTCATGCACCATTGGCGAGAAACTGTGGCAGGAGCGCTGGGGCGGGGGTATCGACTTTCAGTAGTGAAGTCATCGCACGAATTTTCCCACGATCTCCACATGGTGGGAATAGCGGAACTGATCGACCGGAACGACGGTTGCAAGCCTGTAGCCGCCGCCGAGCAATATCTTGGAATCGCGTGCGAACGTTGCGGCGTCACAGGATACAGCGACTACAATCGGCACTGTACTTTTCGCGAGCTCACGCGCTTGCGCCTCGGCTCCCTGGCGCGGCGGATCGAATACGACAGCATCAAAGGCTTTGAGCTCGCTCGCCATGAATGGACGCCGGAACAGGTCACGCCTTTGGGCCTCAAGCGGCTTTAATCCCGATGTCGTCGAGGCGGCGCGTTCCAAAGCCTTGATCATGGCGGCATCGCTATCGGCGGCGCTGACGCGTGCACGTTCGGCCAGCCGCAACGCAAATGTGCCGATGCCCGCAAACAGGTCACCGACCTGTTTGGCTTTGCCGATATTCTCGACGACAAGCCGCGCCAGCGTGTTTTCGCCCTCAACCGTGGCCTGCAGAAATGCCCCCGGCGGCAGCGGTACCTGGGCACGGCCCACTTGCAACAGTGGCTGCGCGCGCTGCGCAACCAGTTCGCCATGTCGGGCAAGACGAGCGAGATTGTGAGCTGCGGCGACGCGCGCCAGCGAGCTCAAGCGCTCGGCTGTGAGCGCGCCTGAGCCGCGCACGTCGACATCAAGTCCTGAATCCGTCGCGGTCGTTTGAATATCAAGTGGCTTGTCGGCGGGTTTGAGCGTATCGGCAATAGCCCAGGCAACCGGCAGTGAGCCGTCAAGACTGGGCGCCAAGATGGGACATTTGTCGATGGCGACGATGTGGTGGGCACGCGGTGCTGTGAAGCCGACCTCCAGGACGTCATGCGTGCCGCGCCGCGCGTGAAATACAGCGCGCCGGCGCCCCGCGCCATGCGCGTCGATCAGGTCACTAACCGGCGCGATCACATTTGCCTGCTCCATTGCCTGCACCACCAGCGATCGCTTCCAAAGGTGGTATTCGGCCAGCGACCAGTGCTGCAGCGCGCAGCCGCCGCAGGTTCCGAAATGCTTGCAGAAGGCTTCGGTACGTTCGTGGCTCGCCTTGTCGACATGCACCAGATGCCTGCGGTCAGGATGGCCGGAAACTGGTTTGACGGTGACCGTCTCGCCCGGCAACGTATACGGCACGTAGATCGGCCCTTCGGGCGTGTCGGCAATGCCATCCCCGCGATGACCGAGGCGGACAATATGAAACTGTTCAGTCACGCACCGCTCCGAGCAGGAATTCGGCATTACCGTCTCCGCCGACGATCGGTGAGGGGATTGTCTCGATCACGCGCCATCCGAGCGAGACGACAAATCTGGCGACATCACCGCAGACAGCCGCATGAACGGCTGGCTCGCGTACGATACCTTTCTTAGTACCGCCGCCGCCAACTTCGTATTGTGGTTTAATGAGCGCAATGAGTTGGGCGGGAGTTTTGGCGAGCGTCATCGCGGATGCCAGGACCAGTTTGAGAGAAATAAAGCTGACATCGATAGTGATGAGATCCGGCAGCTCATCGAATCGGACAGGGGATACGCTGCGAATGTCCATGGTTTCCAGCGAAACGACTTCGGGCCGACCGCGCAATGTCTCATGCAACTGCCCGCGACCGACATCGACGGCATAGACGCGGCGCGCTCCGCGATTCAGCAAGACTTGCGTGAACCCGCCGGTAGATGAACCGACGTCAAGACAAATGCGATTCTTCGGATCAAAGTGGAAATAATCGAGCGCCGCCGCGAGCTTGACGCCGCCGCGCGATACGTAAGGATGTGCCGCGGTTGCCTGAAGTCGTGAGTCGGTTGGAATTTCCTCGGAGGCTTTGCTCACGACCCTTTCGTTGGCAGTGACGAGGCCCGCTTCGATTGCGGCCTGCGCCTTTGCGCGGCTTTCGAATATGCCGCGTTCGACCAGAAGGCGATCGGCGCGTTGTCGTGGGGCGTTCATGGCCGGAGCCATTGCGGCACGCTGAAAGTTTGACCGCGGAACAAAATTTCACACACAATGGTTAGCAGCATTGGTCGCTCTGCAAAGTCCGACACGATTAATCTGTCTGAGGAGAAACAGTATGGCACGTAAATATTCGAAGGGTGCGTCGAAAGACGTTGAACGCGCAATGCGAAAGCGCAAAAGGGGAACACTCAGAAGCGGGCGCAGCGGCAAGAGGGTCACGAGCCGCAAGCAAGCAATAGCCATCGGCCTCTCGGAAGCCCGCAAAGAGGGTAAAAAGGTGCCGCGTAAGAAGAGGCTGTGACCGCCCTTAGGCGAGCTTGACGGTCTCGGCGTTGACGTCCTTGCCCAAGGCCTCGAACACTTTGGCGACGATGGCGCGGGCGTCGAGGCCGGCCTGCGCATACATGGCGGCAGGCGTATCCTGATCGATGAACTGGTCGGGAAGGATCATGGACCGTACACGCAGGCCGTGATCGAGAAGACCCTGCTCGGCCAATGCTTGCATGACGTAGGTCCCAAAACCGCCAATAGCTCCTTCCTCAATTGTGACCAGGACCTCATGCTCGCGCGCCAGGCGCGTGACCAGATCAACATCGAGAGGCTTGGCAAAACGCGCGTCGGCGATTGTAGTCGACAGCCCAAGTGCCGTTAGCTCCTTTGCAGCCTTGAGGCATTCGCCAAGTCGCGCGCCATATGACAGCAGCGCCACCTTGTGGCCTTCTTGTATAATTCGGCCCTTGCCGACTTCGAGAGGTTTGCCTTCTGCGGGCATCGGTACGCCGAGACCCTCGCCGCGTGGATAACGCAGCGCGCTCGGTCGATCGTCGATCGCGACCGCCGTTGCGACCATATGGACCAGTTCGGCCTCGTCTGCCGCCGCCATGAGAACAAAGCCGGGAAGGCAGCCAAGATAGGTGACGTCGAATGCGCCGGCATGGGTCGGTCCATCGGCGCCGACAAGACCGGCGCGATCGATGGCAAAACGGACGGGCAAGCGCTGGATGGCGATGTCGTGCACCACCTGGTCATAGGCGCGTTGCAGGAAGGTCGAATAGATTGCGGCAAACGGCTTGAAGCCTTCGGTTGCAAGGCCGCCGGCAAAAGTTATTGCGTGTTGTTCGGCAATGCCTACATCGAAACTGCGATCAGGAAACTCTTTCGCAAAAAGGTCGACGCCGGTGCCAGACGGCATTGCTGCGGTGATAGCTACGATCTTTTCATCTTTGCGCGCTTCATTAACCAAGCTTTCGCCGAACACTTTGGTGTATTGCGGCGCAAGAGATTTTGATTTCGCCTGCGCGCCGGTGGCGACATCGAATTTGACCACACCGTGATATTTGTCGGCGGAAGTTTCCGCCGGTGCGTAACCTTTACCTTTTTGCGTCACCACATGTACGAGGACTGGTCCCGCTTCGGCATCGCGCACGTTACGAAGCACCGGGAGCAAATGGTCAAGGTTGTGACCGTCGATCGGGCCCACATAATAGAATCCGAGTTCCTCGAACAACGTGCCGCCGGTCCAGAAGCCTCGTGCAAACTCTTCAGCGCGTCCGGCCTTTTCCTCGAAGAATTTCGGAAGATGCCGTGCAAGCTGTTTTCCGATATCGCGTAGCGTGCGGTAGGTCTTGCCGGAGATGAGCCGAGCCAGATAGGCCGACATGGCACCGACGGGCGGTGCAATAGACATGTCATTGTCGTTGAGAATAACGATCAACCGTTCGCTACGCGCCCCGGCATTGTTCATGGCCTCGTAAGCCATACCCGCCGACATTGCCCCGTCGCCGATGACGGCAACAACGTTGTTTTTCTTTCCTTCGAGATCGCGTGCCACCGCCATGCCAAGGGCGGCGGAGATCGAAGTAGAGGAATGGGCAGCGCCGAACGGGTCGTATTCGCTCTCGGCGCGTTTTGTGAAGCCGGAAAGCCCGCCACCCTGACGCAATGTGCGGATACGGTCACGCCGGCCGGTGAGAATTTTGTGCGGATAGCTCTGGTGGCCGACATCCCAGATCAAGCGATCGACCGGGGTGTCGAACACGTAATGCAGCGCTACCGTCAACTCGACGACACCGAGGCCTGCCCCGAGATGGCCGCCAGTCTTGGCGACCGCATCAATAGTCTCTGACCGCAGCTCATTAGCGACCTGCTTAAGCTGCTCGGCCGACAGATTCTTGAGATCACGAGGGAAATGGATGCGGTCAAGCAGTTGCGTTCTGGAAACCTCGGACAAGAGCAACTCCAACAAACTTGGGCCAAAAGTGCCCCAAAACCGGTAGGGGCCAAGGGACTTACACTAAAATTGCCATTGCGGGCAATTCTACAAAAGATGCTTTTTTGCCGCCCGTTACGCCTCAAACGCAGCGTAATCTCGCAAAATGGATCAATCTACGTCGAGCGGCTCGCTGCCGGTTGGTTTGCCGCTGGCATCAAGTGTAATTTTTTCCACGCGCGCCTCCGCTTGACGCAGCAGTTCCTCGCATCGCTTCTTCAGTGCCTCGCCGCGTTCGTAGATTGCGACCGATTCCTCTAGTGGAACCTTGCCCTCTTCCAGTCGTTTGACGATCGATTCCAGCTCTTCAATTGCCCGTTCGAAGGGCATCTTCTTGATGTCAGCGTTGTTGTTCTCGGCCATGTCTTTGCCCGGCGATTCGTGAAGAGCAGCGTAAGATCAAGGATAGCGCGGATTTCTTAGCCGTGCATCAGCGCGGTGACGTGGGCGGCAACTGAACGCGACAAACCTTGTAGATCATAGCCGCCTTCCAACAATGAGACGACGCGCCCCTTGGCACTCGTATCGGCGATTTCCATCAGCTTTTTGGTCACCCAGGAATAGTCCGCCTCCACCAAATTCAAATTGGCGAGGGGATCGCGGGTGTGCGCGTCGAATCCGGCCGAGATGATCAGAATATCGGGTCTGAATTCGCGCAGGCGCGGGAGGATCACGGTCTCGAATGCCTCGCGGAATGCCTCGCCGCCGTCGCCCGCCGATAGCGGCGCGTTGACGATGGTGTTGAATTCGCCACGTTCCCCGATTGCCCCGGTGCCGGGATAAAGAGGCATCTCGTGGGTGGAGCAGTACATGACGCTCTTATCCGACCAGAAAATATCTTGTGAGCCATTGCCATGGTGCACATCGAAATCGACAATTGCCGCCCGCTCGGCCCCATGCGATTTCTGCGTATACCGTGCCGCGATCGCCGCATTGTTAAAGAGACAAAAGCCCATCGGCCGCGCTATTTCAGTGTGGTGTCCCGGTGGCCGGGTAGCAACGAAGGCATTCGCTGCCTTGCCCGACATCACTTCGTCCACCGCCAGCTTGGCACCGCCGACAGCACGCAATGCCGCTTGGAAGCTGCCCGGCGACATCGCCGTGTCGGCGTCAAGACGCACTAGGCCCTCCGAAGGGGAGGCGTCCCGGATCGCTTCGATGTAATCCATTGGATGGCAGAGCGCGATAATGTCGTCTGTACCAAGGGGAGCTTCAACACGCGCCAGTGATTGGAATTTTTCATCCTCCAATGCCTGCTCGATCGCGCGCAGCCGGTCCGGCCGCTCTGGATGGCCTGCGGGTGTGAGGTGGTTCAGGCAGGCGGGATGACTGAGGAGAAGAGTGGACATCGGCTAGACTTAAACGCTCACAGGCCCTCGTGGAAGTCCTTACCGCGATTTTACGTCGAGACTGACGCCGTTCGGCGGCAGACTTGAGGCGGGTACGAAGAAATCCACTTGTAAAGGCTGACCAGGATCGACTCGGTATTGGTCAAAATCTTTGATGCCTTCGCCGGCCAGAAAGGTATCGTCGATCAGGAAGTTCCCCGTAAAAGTTTTGGGTTTTTCGAAAATACGGCAGGCAGCCTCGGCCAGGATCTCGGGCTTGCGGGAGCGCCGCATCATAATGTCGCCGCCGAGGAGATTCTTGATTGCGGCGGTCGCGATTGTGGTGCGCGGCCACAGCGCATTGACTGCGACCTTCCCGCGCAACTCGCCTGCAAGTCCCAACACCACAAGGCTCATGCCGAATTTAGCCATCGAGTAACCGGTATGGGGCGCAAACCATTTCTCGGCCATATCGAGCGGCGGCGACAGCATCAAGATGTGCGGATTTTCCGCGCGCACGAGATATGGTATGGCAAATTTCGAGACCATGAAGGTGCCGCGGGCATTGATCTGCTGCATCAGGTCGTAGCGGCGCATGTCGGTCGCTGCGACTGACGTAAGCTGAATCGCGCTGGCATTGTTCACAACGATGTCAATGCCGCCGAATTTATCCGCGGTCTCATCAAGCGCTGCCTGCACGGCCGCGTCGTCGCGCACATCCACTGCGAGGGGCAGCGCGCGCCCACCGGCCTTTGCAATTTCTGCCGCCGCAGTGTGAATGGTACCCTCAAGTTTTGGATGCGGTTCGACGGTCTTTGCGGCGATGGCGATATTGGCGCCCTCGGCAGCGGCCTTGAGTCCGATCGCGAGACCGATTCCGCGAGAGCCTCCGGTGATAAACAGGGTCTTGCCTTTAAGCGACATTGGCGCGAATGCTCCCCTCACTCGGCGAGTGCTGCTTGCCCGCTGGTAATGCTGTCTGCGCCCTCGGTAACACTGCGTTCGAGACCAGCCGCCTGAAGCGCCAGGTTCTCGGCGAAAAAACGGGCAAGCGCAGTACGGCCTGTTCCGTCACCGATGCGCAACGACGCAAGCGCTTCTTCGGCCAGCATGCAGCCTCCGGCCGCGTTACCGAACAGTCGCAAATAAGGCGCGGCGCCGGCGAATGCGGTGTCGGAAGATTTCTGCGCCAGTAACCACCGCGTTGCGCGTTCCAGGCTGTCGACTGCTTCGCCAAGACGGGCTGCAGTCTCGCCGAAGGCGGGTGCGTTGCTCGATTGAACTGACTTTACCGTACGTCGTAGCTCGTCGATGTAAAGCGCGACGGTCTTGCCGCCCTCCAGGGGAACTTTGCGCGCCACCAGGTCGAGGGCCTGAATGCCATTCGTGCCTTCGTATATCGCAGCGATGCGAGCGTCCCGATAGTGCTGCGCCGCGCCAGTTTCCTCAACGTAACCCATGCCACCGTGCACTTGTACTCCGAGCGACGCCACCTCCGTCCCGATATCGGTCGAGAAGGCTTTGGCTACCGGCGTTAGCAAAGAGGCGCGCTCGTGCGCGCTTTTGCGTGCAGCTTCGCTCTTTCCCCGCAGCGAACGATCAATTGCAATTCCAGTCGCATAACAGATCGCGCGTGCCGCCCCGGTGAGCGCGCGCATGGTGAGTAACATGCGCTTGACGTCAGGGTAGGCGATGATCGCACCCGCCGGGCCTTGCTTGCGCTCGCGCGCATAGGCCAGCGCCTGTTGGGTCGCGCGCTCGGCGATGCCCACGCCTTGCAATCCGACGGCAAGCCGCGCACGGTTCATCATAGTGAACATGCAGGCCATGCCTTTGTGCTCCTCGCCAATGAGGAAACCCACGGCCCCGCCTCGGTCCCCGTAGACCATAGTGCAGGTGGGAGAGGCATGAATGCCGAGTTTGTGTTCGACGGAATGCGCGCGTACATCGTTGCGCGCGCCATCTCGCAACACCTTCGGTACCAGGAACAGTGAAATGCCTTTGCTGCCTGGTGGTGCATCGGGCAATCGTGCGAGAACGAAATGGATAATATTGTTAGTTAGATCATGCTCGCCGTAAGTAATGAAGATTTTCGATCCAGTGATGCGATAGTTGCCGTCAGCCGCACGCTCGGCCTTACTGCGCAGAGCCCCAACGTCGGATCCTGCTTGCGGCTCGGTGAGCTGCATGGTTCCCATCCATTCGCCGCTGATGAGCTTGCCGAGATACTCCTGCTTGAGCGCGGCGCTTCCGTACGCATGCAGGGCGTCGATCGCGGCCATGGTGAGCACGGGACCGATGCCGAACGCCATCGAGGCTGAGTTCCACATTTCGATGCAGGCAGCATTGACGGCATGCGGGAGATCTTGGCCGCCCCAATCGGCCGGTGCGGCGAGGCCATTCCAGCCGGCCGCGGCCCAACTCGTGTAAGCGTCCCGCCAGCCCGGCGGCGTAGTGACGTTGCCGTCCTTGAATGGCGTACCGAACTTATCGCCCACGCTATTAAGTGGTGCGATCACATCGCTGGCGAAGCGCCCGGCCTCCGACAGCACCGAATCGACGGTTTCCTCGTCGAGATCCCCATAGAGACCTTCAGCCAGCGCGGTTTTTAGCCCGGCGGCGTGTTTCAGGCTGAAGGCGATATCGGTAACCGGAGCACGGTAACTCATGCCCGGCTAATCTAACCCCAGCCCAAGGCCGGTCAACGCACGCTTTTTCCTCCATATGTATATGAGACGGCGGACGTTGATCGGGGCAGTCCGCGCCGCTATGGTCCCGTCGCCGCGGGCAAAACGACCTTCACGCGGCTCTCCGGTACCTGTTGGGGCGTAGCCAAGTGGTAAGGCAGCGGATTTTGATTCCGCCATTCCCAGGTTCGAATCCTGGCGCCCCAGCCATCCAGTCCGGCCTCCCGGCTTTTACTCGAGCAACCGCCGATAAAGCCCGCATGTACGGCACCTTTTGCGCGGTGGCCAGTCTCCGCTGCGCCTAAGGTCGAGTCAGAATTCGCAATTTTTGCGAAGCGTCTCTGGCTAGTATTTGAAAAATTCCCGTTTTCCAGAGACGAGGAGCAGAGATCGTTTCGATCGTCGATTGCGCGACCGACTTGGCAGTTGTCCAACATCTGGTTCGCCCAATGTCCGCTTTGCTCCCGAATCTGTTGCAAAACTCGATCGCACATTGGGTGGAGGTGGGCTGTAGGTTTTTGCGGTGCCCTAGTCGGTCATGATTGAGGAGTGCTCTACCTCGGTATTCGGGAGTGTCACCTGACACCTACGCGATACAGGACCGCAAGGGTGGTGGACGACAGGAGAGCTTGGCGAGGCGGCGCAGATTCTGCGCGATAGATACTATCTCTCCCTTACAACGTGCTACTTTGAGTTGATACAGTGCATCGCTACTGAGGGGATACGCGATGGCTCAACGCGAACTTGCACTTTTTGTCGCCACCTTCACGACGTTGCTTGCCATCATAAATCCGCTTGAGGTTCTGCCGGTCTATCTCAATCTGATGGCTAAAGCCGACGTACCAACGCGCCGCGCCATAGCATTGAAATCTTGCGTCTATGCGATGGGCTTATGTTTCTTTTTTCTGATTTTCGGAACACTGCTGATGCGAATTTTCGGCGTTCCTCTTAGCATGGTTCGGATCGTCGGTGGCATCATACTGATGAAGATTGGCTTTGAACTTTTCTCGTCTTCGCCGTCTGGAAACAAAAGCATGCTCGGGGCCGGCGCGCCATTAGGCAACGTCGCATTTGTTCCGCTTGCGATGCCACTCATGTTCGGTCCCGGCGCGATTGCCACGGTCTTGGGAATGACATCAAAAATCCGGCAATCCTCAACTGAGCTTTTGTCGTTCGTCGCCATTGCGGCTGCAATTGTCGCGACGATGTTTGTAACTTTTCTCTGTCTGGCTTACGCCGACAAGTTGACCAAGAAACTGGGGCCAATGGGGATCGATGCAGCTACCCGAATTGTCGGCTTCTTCGTCTCGGCAATGGGAGTCGGCCTGATCTTTGACGGTGTCATCGAAGTACTGGAGATGCACGGCATGACATCGTTACATTGAACACCGCCGAGCCGGCGCTGCAGTTCGTAATCGCCTTCCGAATCATCTAGAAACAAATTGCTCCCGTTTGTTGTAAGGAACTTCGATCACGCCCTTCCTTTTGTCTGCAATTCGCTTGAGATAATTTTTTATCGCGTGGTCTTTCAAGTCTGCGAAAGAAATCGACCGCCAGAACTCACCGACAGATAGGCGATTTGCATCGTGGACGGGTAGATAAACAATGTCGCGCCCTTTAAGGAGGATGACTTCAGAGCCGACCTGCTCATAGGGTCCGAATACCGGATCCAGTGCAGTCGCCGGGGGCACCATGGGTATAATATCGTTCTCATCGACGACGCGAGCCAGCGGCAGGAAACCCAATTGCCTGACGCCGTCAGCCGTTGTGAAGCGCGGCTGCCCAAATGTCACCACGCGGACAACATCGACGCCATCTTCAATTAGATAGACTGAAAGAAGAGCTGCGACGGCACCGCCAAGGGAGTGTCCGGTGAGGTAGGTCTTGTACCCGGGTTTCAAATACGGATTTACATCCGCGTATATCGCGCGAGCTGCGCGATCAAAGCCAGCATGCACTGGGATCGCGATCTTGCGATCCTCGCGCACCGCGATGTCGAGATCCTCGGAAAAGTTTACGCTGTTGGTTGTCCCGCGCACTGAAATAAACTGCGTACGGGTCTTGTCATTACGTTCCAGAAAATACCTGACGTCGGTCTGGCTTGGTGCATTAATCCGGACCGTGCGGGGATATTTTGACTGGATAACAGATTTAGCTGCGTAGGCAGCACTCGCTCGCTCGACGTAAGTGTAGACTTCGCCAAAATTTATATTTTCAGGAGTAATTTTTGCGCCGAGGCGCTGTAGGTCAGCCGTTGATGTACCGACACACGCTGTCAGCAGCGAGGCCCATGCCGCCAAAGCTGCCAGATGCATTAATCGGCACCGCCCAGCCCAAAACCGCGTGTTAGCAAGACGGGCGCGCGTCTGCTCCTGAGCCAAAACGGACATCAATTGCGCTCAGAACCGAGCCGTGAGGCCGAGTATCGGCCCGTGGATCGTCATATCGAAATTGTAGAGCGTAAGGCCGCTGCCTTGCGAGTAATTGACGTTGAGCGCCTTATAGCCGAGCATGGCGCTCCAAGTGGCGGTTTTTGACCGGCAAATTTCATGCTCCAGAAGTGCAATCGCCTGCCACGAGAACTTGCTGCCGACGCCGAAGCCGCCAACGTCGCCACTCAAAACAAAATTCCAAGTGGGAGCGAACTGTTGACGTATGCGCGCCCCGACCAATGGATCGAACCAGCTAACGCTTTTTGTAGCCGATAAGAAGCCTTCTCGCGTCAAACTGAGGTCGAAAACATTGAGCGTTCCGGATGCGGCTACATTCACTTCACCGCGTTGCCACCACACCCGGCCGCCAGCGTAGAGATCAAGCGCGGTGCTTGAGCCCGGTAAAAAAAGCCCACCCCAGCGGGCAATTTCGTAGGCGGCCGCGAACTCGGCTTCGACCAACCAGACCTTCAAACCAGCCGATGCGCCGACCGAACCGTTGATCGCGTCGGTGCCGCGAGAGCGCGTGATGCTCGCACCCAGGCCAGCCTTTAGGTACACGATGTCGGTGAGCAATGCGAAGCGGCCATAGCGCGCCTCGCCCAAAGCCGCCAATTCAAACAGATCCTTTGGAAACTGTGTGTGATCGAGAATGTCGAAAAAGCCGGCATCCACATCGGTCGTGCGCCCTTTCACCGTCGTCGAGCCATTAAGTGACACGGCCCAGAAGTAGGGCGTGAAACTGAACGTCCAACCTTCAATTGGTGAAGGCGTAATCGGCGCTTTGGTTGGCATCGCAACGTCCGCGGCCATTGCGGCTTTGGAAATGCTCAGTGCCACTACTAGGCTAGCAAAGCCTATCGATATCCATGAACGATGAAACATATGCCCCCCAATGGCTACTTACGTTTGCGTCGCCTATTCTTGCAGCCGCCCTATGCTTGGCGGGGTATCATCGCCGCTGATTGTGTTGTCCAGACATTGCTCACCTCTCCGGAAATAGCAGCGTGAGTGTGGTGACCAGAGACCAAGTTGACGCCCCCGTAGGACGCTCAACGTTATAATAGGCCTTAATCGAGGCATTGACGGGCTGATCGCCGAGTCTGAACACGCGACCAAAGCCGCCGCCAACAGGGATTGTCCACTGCTGGCCCGGCGTCGCCAGCCAGTTAGCGGTGATAACAGGTGACGTGCTCAGGTACCACCCGTGAGCCATGTTGTAGTTGATGAACGGCTGCACGAGCATCTCATTCACGCTTCGCCGCAATGGATCGCCGCCAACTGACCACTGATTGTTGGCCAATACACCGATCACCCAATGTCCGGGCGTCGTCAGCAAGACGATGGTTGGACCGAGCAGCACCTTTCCCTGCCCGAGTATGGGATCGGTCGCGGACGGAATGGTGAAGACCGGACCGACGCCCCAGATCAGAGGGCCTGAGTTTAGCGGCGACAGAAACAATTCTTCGGTAATGTCCCCAATTCCATTCGTGTTGCTGTTGAATATCGGGCTGGGTTGACTGATGACCGGCACGATAGTGCGGGCAATCAGGTTCCAGCTTTCGTTGATGTGCAGCGGCACGACTGGCTGAATGTCGAAGACTTCTTGGAAGCGGTTGAACGGTCCGGTGTGGAAATTGTTATTGCCTTCGAATGGAACGCTGACGAGGTCCGCGATCGGGTTCTGTGACTTTTTGGCCAGATCTTCGTCTTCTTCCGGAGGCTTTGAGGGCCCGCGAGCGCGTTTCGGTGCGGCTATATCGGGTAAGCCGGGCTCGAACTTGTAGTTGATACCGGCTTTGACCATCTGGACATCGCGGTTCAACTGTACGGAAGGGATTGTGGGCGATGTCCAGTTAGCCAGTGAAATAAAATCGTATTCGAGCCTGACCGTCCAATGCGATTTGAATCCGTATTCGAGGCCGGCTCCAACAAGCCAGCCCGAGCTTGTGTTTGACGCGCTCCAGCTGACACCCGGAAAATTCAGGATTGCGTTGCTGTGTACCCAGCCGCCGCCCACCTTTGCGTACATCAGCCAACGATCCTCGACGAGGCCGATGCGGCCTGCCGCTGTGCTGATCCAGTGCTGGCTCACCGAGCCGAGTGTCGGGCTCGGCAGAGTGGGATGGCTGAAAGTTGCGCCGTCGAATTCACCTTCGACGCCAAGCAACAGATGACCGGCTTGAAAATTATATCCAGCCTGAACACCGCCGATGAACTGAGTGAGGCCGCCGTAAAAATTGTTGTTTGGAATATTCAGGCTGCCGTTGGTCCACGCTCCGCCAAAATTCGCGCCGACATAAAATCCGGACCAGTTATATGGCGGTGGGGAAACTGGTGCAGGCAGCGCCTTAGTCGGCATGTCGGCGGCATGAGCACTAACGACTATAGCAAGTGCCGCAAGCGCGGTGCTCGCTAGGAGCAGCTTTGTCATGGCGCGGTCCCCAAACAGCGGCACGATTTCGGCCGGATTAAAGTACAAACGGTCGTCGCTGGCTGTCACCTTCTAGACACACCGAACCAGGAATGTGTGCGCTATGACGGCATTACATACCGTTTGTATATGCGGCGCTAGATTCCCCATTGGGCAGTTTACAGGTGAGTCTGACTGCAAGACCCTACGGCCGGCCCGTCGAACTGTGAGTTGGGGACGACCCATCAGTTTTCCGGTTGGACGTCCTATTCATTGTGACCGCAACACGGAGGGACGACTCCATGAAAGCGCATGTTCGTTGTAATCCTCGCTTATCATTTGCTCGCCGTTGCATTGGGGCATTGATCGCTTTTGGGGCGCTACTTGCGCCCGCATTTGCAGCCGACAACATCAACGGGCAGGTCCTCGGAGGATGGGCTCCCATCGGCGGATCCACAGTTACGTTGTGGGCCGAAGGCGCCAATGCACCGAGACAACTCGCACAAACTCGGACTGGCGCTGATGGACGCTTTACGCTTACCGCGGACGGTCAAGGTGCCAATCTTTATCTGGTCGCGAAAGGTGGCCGACCTTCGGCTAATGCTGCTGGCGGAGAAAACCCCAGCATCGCTTTGTTGGCTGTGCTTGGTAATAAGATTCCATCTAACGTTGTTGTCAACGAGATGACGACGATTGCTTCTGTATGGACACACGCGCAGTTTCTTGATGGCGATGCAATCAAAGGCAACTCGCTCGGCCTGAAAATTGCGGCCGGCAACGTGCCGAACTTCGTCAATCTTGAGACCGGTGGCTGGGGCAACGCCATTCAGGACTCGCTCAACAGCAGTCAAACTCCCACGATGGCAAACTTTGCAACGCTGGCGGACGTGCTCTCCGGCTGCGTGACCCGCGTGACTGCGGAGGCGTGCAACAAGCTGTTCGCGGCGGCGACGCCGCCCAACGGCGCCGCTCCCACCGACACGCTCAGTGCGGCTCAGTCGATTGCTCGCTATCCGTGGTATCAGCCCGAGAAACTTTTTGCACTGATTGATGATTTCTATTCGGTTCCCGCCGGCAAGACGATGCGCGCAGTGCCGTTCATGCCGTATCTCAGCTACCCGCCGAGCGCATGGGTGCTGCCGCTGAAGTTTGACGGCGGAGGCTATCGCGCTGGCGGCAAAGCCATGTTCGACAGCGAAGGCAATCTTTGGGTCGGCGACAATTTCACAGTGGGTTGGCAAGGCCAAGACAACCTTTGGCAAGGCAATGCCAGCAAGTTCGACCCCAATGGCCGTCCGCTCTCACCTAAGACCACAGGCTTTGCCGGCGGCGGAATGCAAGGAGGTACCTTCGGTGCCGCCGTCGATGCCAAGGACAACGCTTGGCTCACAAGCTATGGAGGCAAGTCGATCGCCGTGTTCGACAAGAACGGCAAGCCGCTGACACCACCGGAAGGCATTACATTCGACGGCAAGCTTGGCCTGATGCAGGGCGTCATCGTTACACCCAGCACTGATGTCTGGGTCCTGGGTCTAACCAAAAATCAGCTGGTTCACTTTCCCAAAGGCGACCTGACCAAGGGCAAGATTATCTGCGAGGGGCGTGACGTAGAACCGTGCAAGTCATTTGTAGGACCGTTCCATCTGGGCATTGATCAACAGGACCGAATCTGGGTGACGAATGGGCTTGGCGGTCACGTAACGAGGTTTCCCGCATCTGATCCGAGCAAAGTAGAAAAGTTCGGCACCGGCTGGAGTGGCAGTGGTCTTGGCATCGATAGTCAAGGCAATGTTTGGGTGACAAACCGCCTGGGCAACTCGATGCGAAGCGGGTTGCTGATCGCAGACCTGCTCGTAAGAGTACTGCGCGGTGAAAATCCGGATCCAGTCTTAGCGCGAGCAATGGCGAAACAACGCGGTGGTGACGGCAGCGTCACTTTGTTAAGGCCCGACGGCAGTGAATATCCCGGCTCGCCTTTCAAGGGCGGCGGTCTGCCCGGTCCTTGGGCTGCGACCATTGACGGCAACGACAACGTCTGGATTTCAAACTTTGCCGCTCCGAATAGCCCGATTACGCAGCTTTGCGGCGTACGTACAGAAAACTGCCCGCCAGGAATGAAGACAGGAGACCAGATTTCGCCGCCTGGCGGCTACGTTGGTGGAGGTTTGCAGATGCAGACCGATCTTGCCGTCAGCCCATCGGGCGACGTTTGGGTCATGAACAATTGGCAGGACATTGATAGCTGCTTTGGCGTCCCCGAAGAGGCTCTTTCAACCCGCTGTGGTGGTCAGGGCGTGACAATCTTTTATGGGATGGCAAAGCCAGTGCGCTCCCCGCAAATCGGGCCGGCCAGAGCCCCGTAGGTCCTATGCGGCTTATCTACTTTAGATCCACACATGGCCTTTAGCGGAAATGGGCCTCTCGCCTCGAACTGCAGCGTGCAGGGGATACTCGAGGGTGGCGGGATTTGATTGATGACTTGACCGTCAATACACCCTTCATCATGGATGAGACTTCGCGATAAAGGGCGGGGTGCGATGAGAACACCACGTTAGGACTTGAACTGAGTGAAAAAGAAACGGCTTTGTTCGACGTGATGAAGCATTGAAGATCGCTGCGGACGCCGCGAGGCAAATGAGGAACTTCAGTATCGGGTATTGCAGCGCGCCCTCGGTTCGACGGCTGACAAGGCGGTTATGGGCTGCGTCACTCGCTGTGTGCGTGCTTTGGCAATATTATCTGAAAGATCGAACCATTATTGATACGAGACCAGGCTTTCAGCTCGCCACCGTAAGACTCCACAATAGCGCGACAAATCCATAGGCCCATGCCCATGCCGGCGGCCTTGGTTGTAAACATCGGCTCAAAAATCTTCTCCATGTTTTCAGCAGCAATTCCAACACCCGTATCCCGCACGCTCAAAATCGCGCTGGAATCCTTCAACTCCGACGCGACCCGCAGGATTCGACGACGATCGTTCACAGGATTCATTGCGTCGGCAGCATTCCCAATGAGGTTTAGCAAAACGTGTTGGAATTGATGCGCGTCGATCCGCAAAGGGGGCATACTTTCGTCAAGCTCTTCTTGAACTTCTATCCCACGACCATCAAGCTCGATTTGCTCCAACGCCAGCGCCTCTTTAATCGAGTGATTGATGTTGCATATGGTCGACGAAGAAAGTTCGCGTTTAAACAACGCGCGCATGTTGCTGACGGTCGAAGTGACGCGAGCGCAATCGGAACCAATCCTGCTGATGATTTCGCGGACCTTGTCCGGATCGGCTGGCCTTTTATCGAGCAATAAAATTGCAGTCTCGGAATTCAATGAAATGGCCCCGATGGGTTGGGAAATCTCGTGAACAAGTGAAGCCGACATTATTTCCAGATCCGTCAACTTGTTATTTCGCTCGCGTTCAAGCAGCAAGTTTGAGCGAGCGATGCGTGCATAAAGGCTCGCCGTTTCTTTTAGCAAAAGTCCCAGCACAACCAGAGAAGTCACAAGCGTAAATCCGCGCGAAGCATAAAAGCCAAGAGTGTAACGACCGGTGGCAAGAAAACCCCCGTAGATATGTTGCAGTATGAGCGCGAAAATTGCGAGCATCAGCCAGTAGTCGAGAACCGAGCGTCCTCCCATCCAAAGCAGCGCAATAGCGATCGTCATAACGGAAATAGCCAGGGGGCTTGCAAGATAGGCCACTGCACTAACGTAGTGGCCATCGCTACCCACGATGGTTGGAAGAATTTGGGTTTCCGCCGTGACGATCCAAACAATCCCTAACGTCAAGCAGACAACAAATGCGACGCTCCAAGCGATTACAGCTCGGGTTGATATTTGATGTGTGCAAAACGCCCGGTCCCAGTCGCGCAGGCACGCATAGAAGATCGCGCCTGCCGTCGGCCCAGCGCCCCAAAAGTAATATAGCCATGCGCTCGTTTGTGAACCAGCACCCAGTAATCCAGTCGGCGTGAATGCCCCGGGAAATGTAAGGATATGCGGAATGACAATCAGCGCCGTGTAAAGGTAGCCGCCCGCGAGTGCCAAAACGGCGCGTGAAGGGCTTATCGAATAGTGGGTGAATAACAGGATCGCCGTGATGAGGTCATTGACGAACACCATCGATTCGATGGCGGGCAGGTAACCGCCATACCGCGGTAGCTGCACATTCGCGAACGGGGCCGAAATTGCAAATGCCGCGAGCAGGGCCGCTGCGACTGCGAAAACAATGCGACGCTGTTGCGCTGTCGCTGAAAGATCTAGCAGCGAGATCGGAGTTTCTTTCGGTATTACGTGTGCGGCCATCCCCCACCTCTGCGCTGCTTAATATCACGAAAGTGAGGCGCAGAAGAAAGCCGGACTTCAATCGATTGCCGCTCCGGTAACTTCAGTGCTCGAGAGCCTTCCCCTTTAGGCAATTGAAGATGCCTAACAAGTGCATGATGCTGTTTGTGAAATTGATCCGATCACAAACGACGAGCTTTAAACGTCTTCGCCCCAAGTTGATCCGATGTGGCCTTGTTGCCGGGCGCGCCGACGTAGCGAGACTATCCATGAACATATTCCGCACGCTTGTTCTAATTGTCTCGCTCGCGCTGGCTCTGTGGGTTCTCTCATCGGAATCACAAGCGCGAGTGCGCAAATGTTCGGCACCTGCGGAAATTCTCAATTATTGCTCACGCATTATTTGTATTGGCTATGGCGCTCGCTCTTCCTGCACGAACAGGTGCGTTTGGAACGTCACCGCGGGTGATTGCTGGTCAAGGCCCCAATCGCCTTAACAGTTCGCAGTAAATCATTGGATGCAGGTCGTGAGCACACAAATAACAAAACGCTCCGTGATATTGGATGGGCACAAGACCAGTGTATCCCTTGAAGATGATTTCTGGGACGCCTTGCGATTAATAGCAGCACAGAAAAATGTGAAGACGTCAAAGCTGGTAGCAAAGATAGCCGAAGGCCGCAGTGGCAAAAATCTCTCGTCTGCAATTCGGCTATTTGTCTTAAATCATTTCCGAACGTTTGACATCCAAACGGATGCCAGTCCCAATGCGTCGATTTCTGCGGCCAAGGGGAATAAGTTGGCTTCTCGCAACGACGACTGGTGACCGGCGAAGAAAGCTATCTCGCGATCACCAGACGTAAAGTATTGGGTAGTCGTTGCTGTAGTAGATAACGCGCGAGCCACAAGCCCCTGCGCCGTAGTAGTACGGGTTACAGCGGTAGTAAGGGCCGGCATAGTAGGGCGCGGCGTAGTAAGGAGCCGCGACCGCCAGGCCTGTTGCGACTCCCCAAGCCGGGGCTCCCCAACCCCAGTTACCGGCCCACCATGGGCCAGCACGCCAGTAACTACCGGCCCAGCGCGTTACCCGCCAATTTGGGCGACCGTACCAATGGCCACCGCTAACCCAACGGCCGTTACCGGCATAATAGCCGCCACTGCGCCAGCTTCTCGCGTCTGCTGCCTGAGACAGCGCCGCGGTGGCCGTTATAATTGCTATCGCGACCGTCCGCGCTACAAATTTGCATCGTAGCGAGCCCATAGTTCCTCCATTCTTAACGCCAGTACCATCAGTATTCCGCTTGCGACCAAGGCCGGAGCCGGGGGTCTCCGGCCGTTGATCGCCGATCCGACATCCCTGAGGACGGGAGGAGGCATGTCCAGACCGAAGGAGCAGTGACGCATCTAGTGATGTCGAGAAATCCGCGCGTGCGATATTGTCCTTAGGGGAAGGAGGTTTTTATCAAACGAAACGACGAGGTGTCCGGGCGCGATTTAGTCGACGATGCGTGCTCCTTCCGTACCGGAATGCTCAAGGCAACGGACCAGCGAGACGGGAAAATTCCGCATGTCAGTTGGTAACGCCACTGTGAAGACCGTCCACCAGAATGACATTGTGAAAGTCGTTCTTCGCAACGACCCCTTTGATTATGCTGATCGAGACTGCGGCGACGGCCAGGAGAACATTAAGCACTCTTCGCATGAGTGCCTCCAAAGCTGGATGTGTCGGAGACGATGGTTGCGCCAGCAGCCCAAAAAGCTCGTGAGTCACATACATCTCAATTTATTTGCCTTTGACGGCATCGCCATACCGTCAACGCCGACGGTTCTGTCAGGAAAACCATCACTGTCTGTTGTCTTCCCCTTTGTGCAATTGATGCCGCCGAATGTCTGTATGAGGTTATTCGAAACGGCGATTGATCTCAGGGAGATCAGAATGCAAGAAGACAAACGTCAACCAGGGGCGACGTCTGTCGGCTCCGATATGCGGATGGGGAGTGAGTTTGAACCGGATCCGATGCTGAGATTAAGCGAGGGCAGGGCCAGTCGCTTTCAGATGGTACTCGTCGGCCTCGTCGGGATTGCGATCATCTGCACAGTTGCGTGGGCTATGCTGAGTGGAGGCTATCAATAAAGGTTAAGTGCGCACTTTTTTCTTCCCCTAAGTGCAGTTTGAATCCGCATAGCCCGGTGCAAGCTTGGATAAGCCAATGCATGGGCTGCCAGCAGCCGTCGATGGCATCAGCGGCATACGGCAGCGCGCGATGAGGCAGGGCGGTGGAGGACATTGGGCAACTTGTTGCAGGCCTGGAAGGCTTCGTCCGCCACGACGGGGCTTTTGCTGTCCTGCTGATCCTGGCCATCGAGGCAATCGGTGCGCCCGTCCCCGGCGAGTCGCTACTGATATTTGCATCCATATTGGCCGGTCGCGGCGAAATGTCATTGCCGGCACTCTTGATATTTGCGTGGGTCGGCGCCGTCATTGGCGACAACCTCGGCTATCTGATCGGCAAAAAGCTGGGGCGGGGCATAATTCTGAGTTATGGGTCGAAGATCGGTCTCACCGCCGAGCGCTTCGTACGGATCGAAGACATATACCGCCGCAAAGGCACAGCGACGGTCTTGTTCGCTCGATTCTTTAGCATCCTGCGCCAACTCAACGGCGTCGTTGCGGCCATTCTGGGAATGCCCTGGTGGCGCTTCGCATTGGTCGATGCCTGCGGCGCGGCACTCTGGGTGATGGTTTGGGTGTTTGCCCCTGCCTATTTCGCGGAACGTTTCAATCTGATTGTTGCACTTGCACACCATACCAAGGTCGTCGCAAGCGTGCTCGTCGCTGCTTGCTTCGCCTTTGCATTGAGCTTTTTGGTCCGGCGTCTGCGCACTGCGGGCTGGAGGGCATCGCGATAGTTCGGACCGGAGCAGACTTGCGACATGAGGGACAGTCATGAGTGATGCGAGCTCAGCGCCAAACGATAAACCGGTCGTGACAACACCGGCGCAAAAACGATGGTTGGCCAGTATCTGGTTTAGGGAACTGCCTTATGGCGTTGTGCTGGTTCTCACAATGGTCGGCGTGGCGTACACGAGCATCACGAAACGGCCGACGATCGCATATTGGGAGTTTCTTGCGCCGGTGACCGCGGCCCTTTGCATCTGGAGCGGCTGGCGCCATGCCCGCGCGAAGAATGCTCAGCTGCGCCTGATCTGGACGCAGACCGCTCATTGGCTGGCCTTCTTCGTTGCCATGAATCTGCTGTTGCTGCCCAGCGTGCAGGACATGCTGAACGCCGATGCAACCGGCCTGGCTATCCTTCTCCTGCTGGCGCTCGGAACGTTCGTGGCGGGTGTGCACATTCCCTCTCGGGAAATCTGCATCCTCGGTTTGGTCATGGCGCTTTTTGTGCCGGCGATTGCCTGGATCGATGAAGCCGCCCTAATTGTGCTGCTTGGGGCAGGGGTCGTTGCCGGCGTGGTGGCGGCGTTCTGGTGGATCGGAAGCAGGGGAGAAGCCGTAACGCAAGACCGGCTGGCGTAGCAGTCACAAGAATTTTGGAGGAAAACGATGCAGGCATTGCTGGGATTTCACATCGGCTTTTGGGACTACGTGACGTTCCTTGCGATCTTTATCATTGTCATCTGTTTTCTGATCGCTGCCGTGTTCGTTCTGGGCTTGCCGGGCCGCGTCGCCATTGCTCGCAAACATCCGGAAGCCGATGCCGTCAACCTGATGGGCTGGATCGGATTCCTCGCCGTGGTGCCTTGGATACAAGCGCTGATGTGGGCCTTCAAACCCACGACGGTGGTCGATATTCGCTACCTTCCCGAGGAAGAGCGGCGCGAGACCGACGCAATGATTGCCCGACTGAAGGGCGCGCCATCAATGTCGGCAGAGCCTTCCAACCAAAGCCCGGCGTCATGATCGTTGCCATCCTTGTCATCATTTTCGCTTGCGCGCTGTTTTGGCTGATCTTCTTCAAGCTGAAATTGCTAAGACTTACACCGGGCTGGGGAATCGTCTTTGGCTTTTTTGTAATCCATCTGTTCCTGGTGTTCATCATCGGCTTGAGGTTCGTTACGCCAAATTCCGCCAACGCCACGATCGTTCAGCACACCATTCAGCTTATCCCACGCCTTCCAGAACCGACCTTGGTGACCGCTGTGCTGGTCGAGGAAAATACGTTGGTCAAAAAGGGGCAGCCGCTTTTCCAATTCGACCGGCGTCCCTACGAATACAAGGTCGAGCAGATCAAGGCACAACTCGTGGAGGCCAAACAAAACGTCGACGTTCTGAAAGCGGACGTGGACATATCGAGCCAAAAGGCCGACAGAACAAAGGCCGAGCTTGACTACGTTCGCTACCAAAAGGGCTTGTTCGACAAGCTGGCGCAGGAGAGTGCGGTACGCGAGGAGGATGTCGTGCAGTGGGCAACTCGGCTTAGCACTGCGGAAGCCACAAGAGATCAGGCGTTAGGCGAGCTTGCGCGCGCGCGTCTGAAGTACAATTCCGAGATTGGAGGCATCAATACATCGGTCGCAGCCATCGAGGCCCAACTGCGGCAAGCGCAGTACTATCTTGACAATACAACTCTTGTTGCGCCCGAAGACGGCCGCATCATCAACCTGCAGGTGCGGCCGGGCATGGTATCTGGGATCTACCGCATCGGCGGGATCGCAGCACTGATCGCCGATGCGGATCGCTACTTACTTGCGACATTTTATCAGGAGAATCTCAAATATGTCCGTCCCGGGCAGCCGGTCGAGGCCGCGTTTGACCTCTATCCCGGGCAAATTTTTGCCGGCAAGGTCGACAGTATCTGGCGCGCGAACGGATCAGGCCAATATCTTCCGAGCGACGAGATTCCAAAATTCCAGCAGCCACCGCCGAACATCCCGCAAGGTCAGTATGCTGTGAAAATCTTGATGGAAGACCCGGAGCAGTCAAAATTTCCCATTGGCGCACAAGGCTCGGCTGCAATTTATACCAGCGGGGAACATGGTTCCTGGGCTGCATTGCGCAAAATATCGATCCGGGCGCATTCCTGGTTCAATTGGCTTTACCCGGTCAATTTCTGACCTGCACAAGCGGAGCCTTCTTGCGCGAATCTCACAGCTGACACGTGAAAAACTGGGGGCTGCCCCAAAGGACAGTTTCGCCTTCATTGCTCGTGGAAGAAAATCTTCGAGTAGATCGGAGTGGGGATAATGCAAGAAAATACTGGACTTAAACGGAATGCCTTCAGGCGGCGACCACGCGGTTTTCTCGCCGCAGTATGCGGTGCCTGTGTTATCGCCGTTGTCCTTGTCACCTTGGCGTCACAGGTGTCAGCTCAAAGCAAACCGCCCGCGCCTGGAAGCGTTGCTGCAATATCTCCATCAGCGCCAGCGGTAGCCGAAGCCGCAGACCGTCTGCTCAAGCAAATGGGTGCCTATATCGGTTCGGCCGAACGCTTCACTTTCCACGCTGACGTAATGTTCGATCATGTGCTGCCTACCGGTCAGAAATTGCAGTTCTCGGCGACCGAGGACGTCGCGTTGCAACGACCGAACGGGCTTTATGTCGAATGGAGCAGCGATCTCGGCAATCGGCAGTTCTGGTACGATGGCAAAAGCGCCACAATCTATGACTCCGAAACATCATTCTATGCGACCGATATTGCTCCGCCGGCCATCGATGGCATGCTGGACAAGCTATTCAGCCAGCTCAATTTCACGCCGCCTCTGGTCGATTTTTTCTATAACGATCCATACAAGAGCCTACGTGGAATGGCGCAATTTGGTTTCCCGACTGGTGAAACCCAAATAGATGGTCGAAGCTGCCGTGGGCTTGCGTTCGTCGAAAAGCATATCGACTGGCAGATCTGGATTGATACCGGGCCGCAGCTCGTACCGTGCAAACTGGTGATCACCTACAAGAACAATCCGTCATTGCCCCAATTTAGTGCGGTCTTCCGCGATTGGGATTTCGCTCCACGGATTGCTGTTTCGATTTTCACGCCTGACATACCAGTAACCGCGCGAAAAATTCCGTTCGCGACGGCCACCGCCAGCACCGGGTCCAAACAATGAGAGGGAGCACTGTCATGCGGAGGCTGGCAACCACAACGAACCTGACAACCGGTGCCCTTGTCTGTGCCGCGATTGCTCTGGTTCTCGTGGCAGCGAGTGAACGGGCGGTCGCGCGCTTCGGCGGCTTCCGTGGCGGGGGTGGTGGATTTGGTGGATTCCACGGCGGATTTGGCGGCGGCGGTTTCGGTGGATTCCGGGGCGGTGGTTTTGGCGGCGGCGGTCTTGGCGGCTCGCGCTTTGGCGACGGTGGCTTCTTGGATCGCGGTGCCGACTCAGGCTTCGGCCGAGGTGGCTTCGGCAGCATCCGAAACGGCGGCAATTTTGCCGATCGCAGCAACGCGTTTCAGTCGAGCCACCCGGAATTCGACAACCGCATGCAGCAGCAGAAGCGCTCCAATGAGGCCAACACCCTGCAACAGAATCGTGCCGGTGAAGAAAATACACTGCAACAGAACCGCATGAGCGAGGCGAACAATCTTCAATACAATCATGAAAACAATTGGAATTACTGGGGTGGACACTGGGGCGGATACTATGCCGGGCTCGGACTCGGCGCCGGTATGGCGATTGGCGCCACCTTTGCAACGCTGCCGGCCGCCGCCGCGGCGATATCGGTTGCCAATGCGCAATATTGGTACGCCAGTGGCGTCTACTACGCGCTGCAGAACGGACAGTACGTTATCGTACCGCCACCGCAGGGAGCTGTTGTTAGCACGCCTCCGCCCTCCTGCACGACCGTCTACGTTGGCACCATTCCGCGACTCGATTGCGGTGGGGCGTTCTATGAGCCGGTCTCAGCCGGCTATAAAGTGATTCCGCCGCCCATTGGCGCAACGGTGACCAGCCTCCCCGACGGTGCGGAAAACGAAAATATCAACGGCATCGCGTATTTCCGTTACGGCGGCGCATATTACCGGCCATTCTACAGCGGCAGCAGCGTCATATACGAAGTGGTTGCCAAGCCAACCTAGCGCGTTCCATTTAGGTGCTGAAAAGACGATCCAGGCGCGCGCCGCCAGCGAGCGCAATGTGCTCATGCGGGTGAAATCGGGTCATGCCACACGTTTTTTGGTGCTGCCAACCGGCGCACAGCGCCCCCGATACCGTTCAACGCCTGATCACATTGCTCTTCGCTGTAGTAGTTGCATTGGGTGATGCCTTCTTTGGCTTTGGGTGATGCCTTCTTTGGCTGCTATGGCACACCACGGCGGCGTCTGCGCCTAGAGCGGATAAACCGATGACAGATTTATGACAGTACATGCGCCCGCCAAGAGTACCAAGCGCATTTCGGTCCGC
>Ga0335082_10001378_pt1 | contig 25890 bp, 26 predicted proteins | sample Lox_Sample_41_FD_206718 | JGI IMG/M metagenome (GOLD analysis project Ga0335082, IMG submission 206718) | Soil microbial communities from Loxahatchee National Wildlife Refuge, Florida, United States - Lox_Sample_4.1 | ecosystem: Environmental > Terrestrial > Soil > Wetlands | place: USA... | reverse complement strand
GTGGTTAGGTCAACCCAGAACTTTGTCAGACGAGGGAGGGTGGCCCGCGAGGGAGCCGTGTGGGCACGATCGTGTCGCGCGGGACGAAGGGCAGGAAGGGGAGATCGATTTGCCGCGCAACGGCGGGAACGACGGCGATAGAGACGGCAACGTGGCTGCTCGCCATGGTCGTCGCCGCGGCCGCGAAGGGACAGATACTTGAGTGTTCATGCTCGGGTGAACCCCCGCCCTGCGGGTGCTCGGAGTGGTGTGCATCCATGCCGGGCCCGTCCATGCTGGCCATGCCCGTGTTTGCCATCTCCATGGCAGACATATCATGTTGCAGCGTGTGGGCCGCTTTGGCTCCGGGCGCATGGATGAAGCCATCGCAGATCACCAAGCCGCCCGAGCCTGGCATAAATCCCACCGGAATCAATGCACGGGATAAGAACCCCACCAGCAGCAGGGCCGCGAGCGCTGGATTCTGGGCACACCTGATTGCCGTCCGGTTCTTCACGGCGTCAGCTTAATGGAGTGAAATGCGCTTTTCCATGTAGGTCGATAACCCCTACTAGCTCACGTCCCGTCTCTACTGATTCCCTACCGGTGTGGCCCTTCTCGGGTCTCTGCCTGTACCGCCGCCTCAAAAGCCTTAGCGGGCTGCCCCAGGTTCCCGCAGATACTTCTCAGCAGGGTGATAGCGGGCGAGGACAGCGGTACCGCGCGTGACTCACCGTTTTTGGTCATTGGCAGAAAGGCGGTGCGCTTGTCGAAGTCTATGTGCGTCCACTGAAGCCTGAGGAGCTCGCCGCGGCGCATCCCGGTCTCGATTGCAAGCAGCACGAAGTGGGCCAGCCAGGGATTGCGGGCACGCCGACACTGCGCGAGCAGCCGCTGCTCCTCGTCACCGTCGAGGCGGCGACTACGGGGGCGCCCCGGGCGGCGCCGCACGAGCGTGCAGGGGCCTTTGGCGGAATCTGGATCCGGTTCGCCGACGGCCGGATCTGGGCCGGCTCCTGATGCTCGTGACGAGCGTTGCTCCCGACAGCCCTGCCGTCCGCGGGCAGCGGTCGCTGGGCGTGCGGCGTTGTCCGGCTGGCTACTTTCAATCCAAGCGGGTGCTAGGCGGGAAATCCATTTTCCTGACCTGTAACCTCAATCCGCCTACACCATCAACCTCCGGCCAACCTCGCCGTATTTTCGCAGCAGCTCGTTGTCGTTCTTCTTCCCGAACCACATGTCGCGCTCAAACCTGACGTCCAGAAAGGGCACGAGACCCGGGTACATCCGCGTACGCTCATCACCCCTGTATTCGACCCGATGCGTGCTGTAGGTGAGGCTCGGCATGTAGGGACCGGATGTCACCAAGCACAGCCCTTCCTGCAGACGATAACTCGGGAGGAGTGATCGCCTCACCAAGTCGCATATCAGGTTGGCGGAGCGGGTCAACTCGAGCATGAGGCACTCGACATGCGCGCAGTGTGCCTCGTACACCGCCAAGAGGTGGTTGTATCGCTCCTCGCTGTAGTCGCGGTCCCTGTAGAACTTCGCAACCACCAACCAGTCCCCCCAGTCCGCCATGTCCTCGTGGAAGGTGCTGTGAAAGTCCCGGCAGACGAGCCGGAAATTTGCAAATGCGGCTTCAAGCTCCGGGTAGCGTTTCGGCCAGACCCGACCCAGCAAGTACTCCGGCAGCGCCCCCAGTTGTTCGTCCATCCGCTTGCTGATTCGGGGTTGACCCGCCGAGAGAGTCCAGGAAGCCCACGTGTTCCAAGCATTCAACGAAACACGCTTCTCCCATTCGTCAAGATATCCGGCATACAGCTCATCGTCTCGCTGTTGCGCCAGGTCGGGTTGAAGCTGCTGCTTGACCCACGTCTCGTGGGCAGCCTTTATCTCCTGGAGTCTATCGACCGGATACTCGCCAACCTGATCGTCGATTTGCTTGTGGTGAACGTTACACAGGAGGATCAGATTCGCGTACTTGTCTCGCTGCTCGGGCGTGAGCGGTGACTTACCTCTCGGGCCGTCTTCCTGGGAAGCGACGATGTGACAGGCCTCGCCAACCAACGATTCATCGTCGGTCAGAGTGGCGTCCATCACGAGTTCCGTGCGGCACATCCCGCAGCGGCTGGCCGCACGCCCCCAGAGCGTCTTTTGCGTTTTCACCGAGATTGACATGCTCTTCCGCCTCCTCGACCTGGGCGCGATTGGCGCGCAAGGCTGTGCATCCGCGAGCAGCGGTCGTAGGCGATCCCACCCGGCGCCAGTTGGATCAGGACGGCCCGCCTTGGGCCGAGGTAGGCGGTTGCGTCTGAGCGCTCGCCATTGCACGGGCCCGCCGTTTCTCGAACTGCTCATGCCAGTCCGCGCGCCAGGACGGCAAGTCGAGATAGAGCTGCTGTGTCGCGTCGCAGAAATCCATGAGCCCGTGCATATGCTCAAAGCGCTTCTTGGTCGCCGTGTCCCAACAATACGGCGGCGCGAGGTCAGCGAACATCTCCGTTCCGGTCAGAATGAGGACGGCATTGATAGGGCGCTCCGATTTCCAATATTTCCGGCCCGCCTTCGCGATCTTGCCAATCTCTTTTTTCTCCGCAGGCGAGAGTGTCCTCCGTAGCGTGCCGAACACGAGCACAGCTCCGGGAAACATCTTCGCGAGGGAGCGCATTCGGTCGTAGTCTTTCTTATCAAACGGTCCATACGACTTGCACTCGCCGAACAGCAATCCGCTCGTCTCCTCGCCGAACATGGTTTGCTGCCAAAACAGCGCGAAGTCGGCTTCCAGCTCCTTCTTGCCCGGCGCGTCCGCTGAGAAACTCATTACCGGAGTGACGCGCATGCGCAGCTTGTGATCGCCGAACAGTTGCAGCGCAAGGAGCACCGCGTAAGCGCCTTCCGCGTATCGCGGAACACTGAACGGGCCAGCCGTCTTGTAGCACCACTTGCTGTCCCCAACATTCGCGATGGCGGGAAACGTTGTCAGGCATTTCGGACACGTGAATGTGTCCCGGACGCTTTCTAGGGGGAACCACGATTGGCGCTGACACTCGGTGCAACGGACGCGCAACCCCATCTTGAACGCGCCCATCGAGACGAGCGAATCGTGTAGACGCCCTTTGAGCATTTCGCGATGCAACCGACCTTTGACCTCACCTATTTCAACGTCGCGCTCTTGGTTGACGATATTCTCGTCGGTAGGGCTCCCGTCTCGCCGAACGGTTCCACCGTTCATGTGCTCAAGAAGCCCAAGCATCTTCTCGTCGGCCAGCATGCCCGGGTAACCGCCTGTCTTGCGATACAATTGCTTCGCCAGCATCCCCGGGGGCGAGAGCCTCGGATTCCATCCGAGATCGGAGAGCCATGCGAAGAACACCTCCTCGGCGGTGGGAACGCTGCGCGTACTGGTGAACTCGTACTTCACCAACTTGACGAGGCCATTTCTACCGACGCGCCATTCGCCAACGGAGCCAAGCTCCGAGATCGCTCGCAAGAAGTTCCTGCCTGCCGCTTTCGGGAAGACTTCCGCAAGATATTCCCGCTTGCCGTAGAAGCGGAAGCTGATCTCGTTAGCGCAGCGGGGCTGCCCGTGAAAGCCGTGCGACTGAGCGAACGACGGCAGGATGGATGGGATGCGGAATTGCAATTCGCTGGTTTCGCCTATATCGAGCGACTCGCTCTCTTTCGCGTACAGGTCGTCCGGAACGGCACCATCCTTCTCTCTCCCCCACTCGTCCCATACTCTCGGATACCAATGCTGGAGCGACAAGAATCCGTCGGGCGACGGATCGTCGGGGTCTCTCTCAATCTTCAGCGACGTAGCGTACGTCTGCATGTCCTCCATCGAGCAGTTACGCGACCGCACGAAAGAGGCTCGATCGCAAACCTTCGGATTGTGCGGCCAATGCATACGCCGGTCCTTCAGGAAGCCGATGATGTATTCGTTCAATTGTCGATCGTTCGTTAACTGCTTCGGCACGGGGACTACGGGTTTTCCTAACGCGCGGAGATTCCAGAAATCGACGATGTCTTCGGTCTTGGTCGCGTCGAGGAAAAAGACGTAACCAGTGTTAAGACGAAACGATCTGCTGCGTGTCGCGATTCCGTATTGAGTCAGTCGTCTCGGGAATCGCGTCTTCGGAGCGAGAAGTTCGGCGAGGTTGTCTGACTTGATATCAACGGTCTGGAGTTCGAGGGGTTCAGCGTAGTCGCGGTCGACGATCTGTCTCAGTTGTTCGGGCAATTCGCCGAATAGGCTGGCCCAAAAGAGTGAGAGGCGAGACGGGATTCGCGGAAATATCACACTGACGGGATATTTAGCCTTGAACTTAAAACTTTCATCGAAAACCTCGCGCAGTATCTCGAAAATCCCTAGGCCGAACGCTGGCGAGCGCGGTTGATCGTCGTGAAGGTTTCCCCACACTTCGTCCGCCCTGATCAAACGCAGGCCTGTATTGGCTATGTACTCAGGAAGAGTCGCGGAGAGTTGAACGAGGACGTCAGGGTCGAACGCATCGATGTATCCCAGAATGACTTTCTTTGCGGGCGGCGCTTTGAGGGGCTTGTTTCGCCAGGTCGCAGGCATGCGCTTATGTAACGGAATGATCGGGAAGTACGCGCCACCCCATAGCGTCGACGCCACGCGGATCGCATCGCGAACCTGCTCACTGCTGTTAGGATCAACGAGAAACGCGAGTCTGAGCGGTCTTGTCTTGATATCTATTGAGCCGATCATGATTACGAGTAGGGTTCAGTGCGATTCCAAACTCTTTTAGCCAGCCACTACTTGCTCCAATCGATCCGCGGCATCCCGACCGAAACGACGCGTCAGTGTGCGCAGGAGGTCCAAGTCAATCGGCCCGGGAGCAGCTTGATACGCTGATCGGGCATCTAGGAGATCCTGCGCGCTGCCCGCGAAGCACTTCAGGGCGATGAAATCCTCACGCCCGACGATGTTGAGCGTGACGTCGCGGAGCTTGACCTCGAAAGTTCGCGAGAAGATCTTGGGATCGACGCCTTTTAAGCTTCCCAAGAGCTCTACGTGATTACCGAAGGTGTCACTCAACACCAAGAGGTTCTGAATCGGATCATCGTCACCCCCGGGGCGAAGCTCGGTGGTGAAGCCTTCGGCTTGGAAGAGTTGCTGAAGCTCTCTCAGGCGCGCGCGGGTGGTGTGAAGAAGCGCATCGGCATCCGTAGTCGCGCGCACCTCTCCAAGAACCGAGAGTGCGAAAGCGCCGATGACCGCGTAGTCGACGCGCTCGCGATCTAAGATCTCGACGACATCGAGAAGGAGGAGGGCGGACTGACCCTCTTGGCGGGTTCTCACCGATTAAGCGGCGCGCGAGGGACGTGCCCCGTCGTCGCCGCACGACCGGCCGAATGGAGCTCACCCAGGAGCTGGTTGTGCTCGACGAATGCCTCGAGTCGCTCTGAGGGACTCAATTTCCGGAGTGAGTCTCTTAAGCGGGCGTGAGCATGCTCGGCAATGGACGATGGAATCGCCCGGACCGAAGGAGGCCGAACGCCCGCGACGAATGCCCCAGCTTCCTCCGGTATGAGCCCGGTCTGAAGTGTGATGCGCATTCCTGCGCGTACGGCAATCCGGAGCAGCAGCTCGAGCGACAGATCGGAGGTGCGGCCATTCACGATCTTGCTGAGGGTCGGCTGGGGCACACCCAGTTCCTTGGCCGCCGAGAGCTGACTCACACCAAGCCGCTCCGTATAGCGCGCAATCTGGTGCGCGACATCGCTGCGCAAGGCGTGCACGGTTTCAACGTCAGGTGGCATCGAGGGCTCCAGTCCTTATAGCGAATCTATTATAATGGGCGAACTGCCGATATACAACTATATGTATCAATGAGTTACGAAGAAGACACCGCTACGAGCCCCGCCGATCCGGTTACGCTGAGGATTCGGTGGACGGACCACGCCTCGCAGAACGTTAACGCGAGAATCGCGGAGCTCCGGCGCCGCGATCAGCGCGTGGCCATGGATCGTGTGGTTGAAGGCATTCAGTTCCTGCGAAGTGTCGCAACCCTCGCCTCTTATCTATTGCCGACGTTCTATACATTCGTAGGCTCAAGCACTGAGGTGCCGAGCGGGGAGCCGCTCTGGAGGGCAACTCAAGCCGCCTGCCTCAATTTCTCGTCGTTGCAGACGATCTCACTCATCTGCCGCTCGGCTTTCGATGAAGGGTCCACGCGGGGCCTGAGCGCCAAACGCTTCGCAACCTCGAGCGAGGCGACGCTGCAGGCGATTGCCGAATTCTGGGCCAAGGAGTCCGGCCGCGGCGTCGAAGAGGCATCGAGGGCACTCAGGCTGATGCGCGATCTCTTCCGCCGGTGTGCGCACCCGAAGAAGAGTCTCCTCGACGCGGAGTCGCTCCTTGAGCGGCGCATTGGGCTGCTCAAGTACTACGCGGACCGCCGAGGCGCGCACCTCACTCTCGATGCGTACGTTTTCCACCTCATCGATGTTATCCACGTAGTGGCGTCGATGACCGTGACCGGCGCCATCATCGTGGGCTTTGATCAGGCCCGCATGGGCCCGAACTACTTCAATTCGATCGATGAGGCGGGGTGGAACGCGGCGAAGGGGACCTTTCCCTACCTCACGATGGAGCGCTTGTTCAAGCGGTTCGATATTCATGCGCAGGCCAATCTCTACTCGAAGGGGCCGCAATACGACGGTCTCGGCATGCTGCTGACCCGGCTGCCCGCGGCCATCGGGTACTGGGACAGTCGCGATGAATCTGCGAACCGCGGGTGCTGACCGCGCCTGTCCCCGCGGAACTACTCTCATGACCGATCGGACGAACGATCCCCCAAAGACGATGTGCCGGAGTCCGGGAAGACCGCGAAGATCTCGCGCGCAGCGCTCGCGGTGGCCAGCGGAGTCATTCCGCTCGCCGGTGGAGTGCTGTCCGCGATCGCAGGAGCTTGGTCTGAGGCGGACCAGGAACGGGTCAACCGCGTCTTCGAAGCCTGGATTTGAATGCTCCAGGATGAGCTCAAGGAAAAGGCACAAACGATTTTCGAAGTGATGGCGCGGCTGGATCTTCAGGATGAGGCCATCGCGGCTCGGGTCGAGAGCAAAGAGTTCCAGTCGCTCCTTAAAAAGACCTTCCGCGACTGGGCGGGCGTCGAGAGCGAGCAGAAGCGGGCGTATATTCGAAACGTGCTTTCCAACGCCGCCGCCTCGACGTTGACCACGGACGACGTGGTGCGCATGTTCATCGAGTGGATCAGCCGATACTCGGAGATCCACTTCCAGGTGATCGGCGCGATCTACAACAGCGACGGCATCACGCGGGGCGAGGTCTGGCGCAAGATCGGCCGCGGCGCCGTTCGCGAGGACTCCGCGGATGCGGACCTCTATAAGCTGCTCTTTAGGGACTTGAGCACGGGAGGAATCATTCGTCAGCACCGCGAAGTGGACTATCACGGAAACTTTATCCCAAAGGCGCCCGAGCGGCGTCCCAGGGGTTCAGGGCCGAAGCCGATGGCGTCTGCATTTGACGAGGAGGACGGGTACGACCTCACGGAGCTCGGACGCCAGTTCGTGCACTATGCGATGACGGAGCTTCCGCCGAAAATCGAATTTAAGACGGGAAGCAGCGGCAGTTAGTGCGCACCAGCGGCGCCGGGCGTCTTAGTTCAGATTCTCGCCCGCGCCGCGCCGAAAGCGCCGTCCCACGTCTTGTTACTATGGTCAGCGTTCAGGGCGCGGATCGTCCGCTCTGGAATCCCCCAGGCGGCGAATGCCTTGTAGTACGCCAACCTCGCTTCGCGCAGTCGCGCGCATACCTGCGCCGCCTGGCCGGCCTCGAGCGCGTCTGCAAGCTCAAGGGCCGTCGGAAGGTATTTCGGCTTAGCGGGTGCCCAGAAAGTATTGACGGCCAAGGCGTACATGATGCCCGCTCTCCCCATACGCCAGACCTGCATTTCGGTCTCGGTTGAGAGTTCAAGCTGGGTTCGTACGACCATGGCTGCACTGGCAAAGTCACAGGCCCACATGCGCAATAGAGGCGGGTTTACGAGCTCGCTGAAACTCGTGAGCGCACCTAGAAACCGGAAGATACTCATCGGTTCGAGGCAGCTGTGCTCGAGTATGGCGGACCGCGGTAGTGCGTATCGGCGCAGGTTTCCGCCTTCCTTGATCAATTGGAGGCGCGCCTCGTCGACCAGAACCGGATTCAAGAGCGCCGCACCCTCCTGACCGATTTGCTTTTCCAGCGCGAATCGCGTGCCGTTAACTGGATCCCGAACCCTCAGGAATGGGGCCCAGGCCTCGTTCAACGCCGTCAGCAGGAGCTGGGACTGGGTCCGCTGATACGCGCTGGGAGGTCCGGACTGGCGAAATCTGGCGTTAAGAATGTCCATCGCCACAAGATGCCGGAGCTCGGGCGTTCCCATCTCAGACAAGTCGAGCAGCCTGCTGGAGTCATGCGCGACGCGCTCCGCAGCGCGCACATGGCCAGGTCTCGGGACTGCATCTCCGGCCCACCAGGTCAGCCAGGTGCTGACATTGTCGATCGGGCACTTCTCGGACTGGACAACCTTGTACGCCTGGGGCCGGGAAGGATCGTGACTGGCTAGTAGCAGGACAGACTTTATTGAGTTGCACCAAGCGCGCATTCGCACGCGCCAGGTTGCGTATTCCCACAGCCGGTACGTCGGGCGGTTCTTCGGCCCGCGTTGGGTAGGGGGCTTTCCTGCGCGCGCTCGAGCAGCTGGGCGCGATCCCTTGGCCTTCTTCTCTATTCGATCAAGCACACTCGGTCGCATATAGGAAGTCGCATTACTGGCGTGTTCTTCCTGAATTCGCATCCCAAGCCTAGCGCGGCAGGCTTTGAGGTCCTAGCCCCCGAACCAGAGATCCTGTCATGAGGCCGCTGTACACAATCCAGGAGCTCGCCAACACCCTGCGTCTCCAGCCCGGAACCGTCCGCAACAAGCTCTCCCGGGGAGAGGACATGCCCCGGAGCGTTCTCGTTGGACGCCGGCGGCTGTTTCCGGAGGACGCCGTGGAGGCCTGGCTGCAAGCTCAGGAAGCCCGCCAGACCATTCCCACTGCCGAGATGCGAGCCACGGCCGAGCCTCCTAAGGCTGTTGGAAGACCTCGTCGCCCCTCGAGTGCTTCGGCGCCCAAGCGTGGATCACGACGCCGAAAGCTACGGAATTCGCAGAGCCGAGGCCATTCACCCGCGCAGATCGGGTTGTTTGGAAAGGAGCTGGGGTGAGGAAGGCAGGATTGGCCGCTGGACGCTGCCTTTAAAAGAATCACGGATGCCTGAGTTCGCCCTCATCGCCTGTCGCGTGACGTCGGAGACGAAAGCCCGCGTTCGGCAACTCGCTGAACGCGACGGGATCACGGAATCGACTTTGCTTCGGCAGCTGCTCGATGTCGTGCTTCGGACCGCGGGCCCTGATGACCCACCCACGATGGCGGCGCCTGACCGGGTTAACCGCGATGCGCGCGTGAACGTGCGCCTGGAGCCGGAAGACTGGCGGCTGCTCAAGGAGCGTGCGAGGGGCCGGGGGATGGCCTCGGCGACCTACCTCTCCTATGTCGCCCGGCGCCACCTGCGCGGCGCTGCGCCGCTCCCAAAGGCGGAATACACGCTTCTCAAGCAGTCCGTGGAGCAGCTCGCTGCCCTGGGCCGGAATCTCAATCAGATCGCGCGCGCGATGAACCAGAGTGACCGGCCAGGTGGCCCTGGGCGCGCGGAGGTCGCCGCGTTGCTCAAGTTGTCGGAGTCCCTGAGGGATCACTTCAGGGGGCTGCTGGACGCCAATGATCGATCCTGGAGGACGGGCCATGACGCGACGTCTCGTTGACACTGGACCCCGCGGGTGGCTCGACATTGGAAGCTACGCGCGCCATGGACCGGGCCGGCGCGACCGGCTGTCGAGCGCGCAAGTGGCGTTTATCACCCGTACCGTCCGCCGGGCCCCGGAGGTCATGATCAAGATGCTGAATCAAGGTGGAAGGGACTTAGGGTCCGTGGCCCGGCACCTCAAGTACCTGGACCGGGAGGGGGAGCTTCCGATCGAGACCGACGAGGGCGACCCACTCAAGGGCAAGGGCGTTTCCAAAGCCCTTCTCGATGACTGGGACTTGAAGCTCGATGCCAAGCGGCCGCCTACGGCGGACCACAAGCCCCGGCAGATGGGCAAGCAGCCCAAGCTGGTGCACAAGATGATCTTCTCGATGCCGGCCGGGACACCGCCGGACAAGGTCCTGGCGGCCGTCAAGGACTTTGCTCGGGAGGAGTTCGGCGCGAAGCATCGCTACGCCATGGTGCTTCACACGGACGAGCCTCACCCGCACGTGCACATGGTCGTCAAGGCAATGGGATACGACGGCACCCGGTTGAACATCCGAAAAGCCACTCTGCGCGAATGGCGACGCCAATTTGCCCGGCACCTGCGGGAGCACGGCGTGGCTGCGAATGCCACCGAGCGCGCGGCGCGAGGCGTAACCAGGCCCCAAAAGCAGGACGGGATCTACCGTGCAGAGCGTCGCCGGGACTCCACTCACTGGAGGCAGCGGACTGCCGCTGTGGCGCGCGAAATGACGCCCGACGGGGAGATAAAGCCTGAGCCCAGGAAGGCCAAGTTGCTCGAGACCCGGCTCCGCATCGTGCGCGGTTGGAACGCGATCGCGGATGATCTCGCTCGACAGGGTGAGGCCGACCTTGCACAAGATGTCCGGCGGTTTGTCACGCAATTGCCACCGGTTCGAACCGAGCGGGAGTGGATCCGTGATCGGATGCTCGAGCAGACGAGGGGAGGGGAGCGGGCGCAGTTCGCCGATCGATGGAAGCAGGATGCGTTGGCTTCATGGCAGGTCTTCCGTGGGCAGCAGCGGCAAGCGGAGCAGGCAAGGCTGCGCGAGCTGGAGCACGTGGCAAAGCAGTCACGAAGAAACTCCCGTACCCATCGCGATGACCGGACGCGATAACTCAGCGCTTTCAAACGCGCTGGATGTACCCCATGGATCAAGACAGCGTGAAACTCGGTCTCCTGATGGAGACCGCCCAGACGCATCAGAAGCTTGCTGAAGCGGCCATCGAGAAGCTGAGTGAGCACACCCAGGCTCTGGAGGCTGTGGCGAGAGATCAAATCCAACGCGCCCTCGTCGACGCGCTGAAAGGCGTGCACGTTGAGGCTCATCGCGCGGTCGAGTCGCTCCAGAAAATGAAACGAGCAGCCAATGCGCGCGTTACGTTGTGGACGCTTGGTCTCACTGCAACATCGGTTGCTGTTGCTCTCTTCGTCGCCTGGTGGCTGCTGCCCACGCCGGCTGAAGTCGCGCGGTTGCGCACCGAACGGGATGAGCTCGCGAGCAACATTGCGGTCCTCAATCAACGCGGCGCACGTGCGGACTTGCGTCGCTGCGGGGCGGGGCGCGTGTGCGTGCGGGTGGACTTGAGCGCGCCGCGATACGGCGAGAGTTCCGACTACATGGTCATCAAGGGCTATTAGGCGAGAAAGCGCAGAAGTCTGTGGTAGACGATCACCGCAAGGTCAAACCCAAGAGAAATGCCGAGCATCAAGAAGAAGCGGAAGGTCGGCGGGCCGAAAAACTTCCAGAATAGCGCCGTTAAAACGCCAAGGAGGGCGAGCGCACTCAGCACGAAGGTGACGACCGGCTGAAGAACAAGAAGGAAGAGGAACAATGGCAAGCGGATGGACTGCCAGACAACCCATAGGGTGTATCTGCCAAGATCGCTTGAGATGGCTGGTCTGGTGTCCGTAACAGGAATCGAGCCGGGAATGCTCATCGTCGGACCCTTCGTGACTGATAGAAGAGGAACAGAGATCCCGCACCTACGCACTCGTGCGGGCCGTTGCCCGACCGCTCGGTCGTCCGCCCTTTCGTCCATTCCTCCGGGCTGCAGCCGCCTTGGCCGCCGACGATCGCTGGCCGCCGACGCGCCCCAATTCGGCCATCCATTCCGGTCCCGCGAACACTGACGACACCAGTCCAGGGACGCTGAGGTCGACGTCCAACGCTTCCCAGTGCAGACCGCCGCCCCGGCCCAGGACTTCAACAGCCCGTACTTCGCTCTGCGACGCTCTCTTGAGGGCCGGAATCAGCTTCACGGGGATAGCGATCTCGGCTCCATTGGTGAGCTCGATGCGCAGTGTCTTGTCCCTGGCCTGATAGGTGGCACGAGCGGCACGCGGCTCCCTCTTCGCAGCTTGCCGTCCCGCGCGCGAGGCCCGCGCAAAGTTCGTGCGCAACTCCCGTTTTATCCACTCAGGCATCGCCATGAATCTCTCTCCATCGCTGTATCAGGAGATCGCGATTCCGTTCGATCTCCGCTAAAGCTTCGACCAGATGTCGGCGGGACAGCCCGTCGTTCGTCATCACCCAGGGACGCTCACCCTCATCACCCAGCGCGATCCTCGCCTCGGCCGACGGACCAATTACGTGGACATGCGGCGGGCGATGATCGTATGAGTAGATCATGACCCGCAGCCCCCGAAACCGAAGAATGGTCGGCATCGATTGTAACCAAACGCTTGGGTTTATTCCACGGCTGCTAGCCGAGCCTCGTAGCCAGATCCGTGACGCTGAGGTGGGTGTAGCGCTTGAGCATCTGCAGCGTCTTGTGGCCGGTGACGGAGGCGACCTCCATCACATTCAGTCCCTTTTCGAAGAATCGGCTCGTGGCTTCGTGTCGCAGATCGTGGAGCCGCAGACCCGTGATGCCGGCGCGACGCGTGGCGCGGTTAAAGGACTGCCTGAGGGCTAAGGGGGTGAGCTCGCCAAAAACGCGTCCGCTGGAGGAAGCGGGCAGGCCACGAAGTACTGTGACCGCGCGGCTTGAGAGCGGCACGCCGCGCGACTCGCCATTCTTGGTGATGGGCAAGAAGGCGGTGCGCCGCTCGAGGTCCACGTTGTCCCACGATAGTCCCAGGAGCTCGCCCCGCCGCATGCCTGTTTCGATGGCAAGCGCCACGAAGTGCGCAAGCCATTTGTTGCGGGCGCCGCGGCACGCGGCGAGCAGCCGCTGTTCCTCGTCGCCGTGGAGACGCCTGTCCCGCGGGCGTCCCTGCGGTGGCCGGCGTACGAGGGTGCAGGGATTGGCCGGGAGGTATACGTCCCATTCACGCCGGGCCGTGTCGATCGCATGCGAAAGCACGCTGAATTCGCGATTTACCGTGGCGCCGGAGACGACCTTGAGGCGCTCATCCCGATAGGCCGCCAGGAGGGAACTCGTGAGCGCCGACATCCGGGTGCGCGCAAATGGACGCTGTGCCATCGCTTTGAGCCGTAAGTCTTCATCGAGCGAGCCCCGTTTCGTGGGTGTGACTTCGCGTCGATAACGCTCGAGCACCTCCGCCAGCGAGAGCCGCTGCGCGGTTCGCCGATCGACGACGATGCCCTTATCGAGGTCCGATTCGACGCTGCGTGCCCACTGCTGGGCGTGCGTCCTGTTGTCGAAAGTCTTGGTCTGCGCCGGCAGGCCGGCACGTCGTACCTTTACTCGCCAGAATTGGCCGCGTTTCTCGATCGTCGCCATAGGACAGTTCTCCTGGATGGCGTTTCACCCGGTCGCGCCACTGGCACTGTCCCAAAACTGTCCCAAAATGCCTCAAAGGCGGCCATTCAGAAAGCAACAGCGATCCAGGAAACTTCCTAGATCCTTGTTCCGCCGACGTTTCTGAATGGTGGGCGGTACTGGGATCGAACCAGTGGCCCCTGCCGTGTGAAAGCAGTGCTCTACCGCTGAGCTAACCGCCCATTTTTGGGGAGCGGAAGTCTATAGACGCCTGCTTCGCAAGGCAAATTCTCTCATCGAGGAGCGGCTGGATCGCCAGCAGCGGCGTAAGGCGCGGGCGCTTGGTAACATGCGCGCCCCCTGCCGATGGCTGCTGAGCTACCGCACCCATGACGGTCGTCACGCGCTTTGCCCCAAGTCCCACAGGCCTGCTGCATGTGGGAGGCGTGCGTACGGCACTGTTCAGCTGGCTGTATGCCCGACGCACGGGCGGCAAGTTCATCCTGCGCATCGAAGACACCGACCGCGAGCGCTCAACCGAAGACGCGGTGCGCGTGATCATCGAGGGAATGCAGTGGCTCGGACTGGGTGCGGACGAGGGCCCGTACTACCAGACGCAACGCTTCGATCGCTATCGCCAGGTGATCGCCGCCATGCTGCAGGCGGGCACCGCTTACCGCTGCTACTGCACCAAGGCAGAGCTTGACGCGCTGCGCGAGGCACAGACCGCCCGCAAGGAGAAGCCACGCTACACCGGCATCTGTCGCGAGCGTACCGAGCCGCGTCCCGGCGTGGCTCCGGTCGTACGCTTCCGCAATCCGCTCGAGGGCGCAGTAGTTGTCGAGGACCTGGTCCACGGCGCGGTCACCTTTCAGAACACCGAACTCGATGATCTGATCATCGAGCGCTCGGACGGCACGCCCACTTATAACTTTTGCGTGGTCGTGGATGATATGGACATGGGCGTGACGCACGTGATCCGCGGCGACGACCATCTCAACAACACCCCGCGGCAGATGAACATGCTGCGTGCGCTCGGTGCCAACCCGCCGGTGTACGCTCACGTGCCCATGATCCTTGGTCCGGATGGCACCAAGCTCTCCAAGCGCCACGGGGCGGTCAGCGTGCTGCAGTACGAAGAGGAGGGCTATCTTCCGGACGCGCTGCTCAACTACCTGGTGCGGCTCGGCTGGTCACACGGTGACCAGGAAGTGTTCACGCGCGAGGAGATGGTGGCGGCCTTTGACATCCATGACGTAAACAAGGCCGCCTCGGCCTTCAACCCCGAAAAGCTGCTGTGGCTCAACCAGCAGCACATGATGCGTGCCGAACCGGCGACGCTGGTGCCGCACCTGCGCGCACAGCTGCGACGGCTCGGTCTGGAGAGCGACGACCAGGCGCTGCTCGAGGGCGTGATTGTTGCGCAGCGCGAGCGCGCCAAGACCATGAAGGAGATGGCGCAGAACAGCCGCTTCTTTTTCGTCGAGGACATCCAGCTTGATTCCAAGGCCGCTGCCAAGCATCTGTCCGCCGAGGGACTTGCTGCGCTCGGTAAAGTCCGGGACGCGCTTGCGGCGCTGCAGGGGTGGGAGGCAGGGGCGATCCACGCAACCCTCAATGACATGGCGACGCAGCTCGGAACTGCGCTTGGGAAGATCGCCCAGCCGTTGCGCGTGGCCGTTACTGGCACCGCCGTATCACCGCCTATTGATGCCACGCTCGCGCTTCTGGGACGCGAGCGGTCGCTGGCGCGGATCGACACGGCGTTGCGGCAGAGTAAGCCCTAGCGATGCTTGACAACGGCGGGTCCCATGCGTAGCGTGCGGCGGCTTCGCGTGGGGCCATAGCTCAGCTGGGAGAGCGCTTGCATGGCATGCAAGAGGTCGGCGGTTCGATCCCGCCTGGCTCCACCAGTCTTCGTCCGTTGCCGGCCGCGCGTCCCCATCGTCTAGAGGCCCAGGACATCGCCCTTTCACGGCGGTAACAGGGGTTCGAATCCCCTTGGGGACGCCAATAAATCAGTCGCCTATGTGATTGCGAGGTCAGCGACGAACTTACTTTCGGAAACTTCCCGCACTGGAGTGGCATGGATGCGCATTGACTGGCGTATACAACCATCTGTTCTTCGTGGAGCTCATTTCGACACGCCCGGATTTCGATGGACGCGGTTTTGATGTTGTCAGGGCGGTAACAGAGTCCGGTGTAGAGAGGGGCCGCCGCCGCACTCGCCGCGCGCTCGCTGTCATTTCCTCTTGCGGCCCGTGACGAGCGAGTAACTCGTGCTCCGCCCGCCGCCGGGATCCTTGCGCAGTGCGCCGTGCTTGAGGAGTTTCAGGATGTCGCGGTAGGCCGTGTCCTGCGAGCAGTTGGTGAGCTTGGCGTATTTTGACGTCGTGAGCTTTCCCTCGAAGCCGTCGAGTAGTCCGTTCAGCACCTTAACCTGACGCGCGTTCACCGACTGCTGCGCAAAGCGTTCCCAGAAGCGTGCCTTTTCTAGTACCGCACTCAGCGTGTCTTGCGAGCTCTCGATCGCGCGGCGCAGGCACGAAAGGAACCATTCCTGCCACGGCGTAACATCGAGCGTACCTTTCTGTGTCCGTTCAAGCTTCGTGTAATAGTCTTTCCGCTGACGGCGGATCTGCGCAGACATACTGTAGAAGCGTTGGGTGCTTCGTTCGGAGCGCGCGAGCGCCATGTCAGCGATTGCGCGTGCGATGCGTCCGTTGCCATCATCGAAAGGGTGGATGGTGACGAACCACAAATGCGAGAGTCCCGCGATGAGAAGCGGGTCGATGTTGCCGGGCGCCTCGAACCAGCTCAGGAAGCGGTCCATGTCTTCAGGGACGCGCGCGGCAGGCGGCGCTTCATAATGGACTTTCCGCCGGCCGATCGGCCCTGAGACAACCTGCATCGGCCCACCGCGGTCATCGCGCCAGTTGCCAACGGTGATTTTCCGAAGTCTGCTTCGGCCGGTGGGGAAGAGTGCCGCGTGCCAGTCGAACAACCGCTCGGACGTCAGGGGCTGCGAGTAGTTGGTGGTTGCGTCGAGCATCATCTCGACGACACCGTCGACATCGCGGTCGGCGGGCGCCAGCCCGCCGACATCCATACCGAGCCGCTGTGCGATCGAGGATCTGACCTGATTGCTGTCGAGTTTTTCACCCTCGATCTCACTCGAGCGGACCACGTCTTCGGTCAGCGTGTTTAGCTGGGCCTCACGACGCAGATCGAAGCCGAGGTCCTGCATCCTGCCGAGCAGTCGACCCTGCTCGCGCGAGGCCTCCCCGAGTAAAGTGGCAAGGTGCCCGGTATCCCAGGTCAGTGCGGGCCAGTTTTCGTGCTGCCAGATGTACACTTAATCTCCGTATGACATGCGGAGATTATGCCGGGTATCTCCGTATCGGATAGTGTTATCTCCGTATGTCGTGCGGAGATTGAGCAGCCTATTCTCCGCATGAAACCGAATTACCAATTTATTCAGTTACTTGCGGGATGTCGGTGCGATTGTGGTCCCGCGCAGCAGCCATCGCGATGCGACACGCGTCGGTCAGGGAGCATCGATCCGCAAGAACTCGACGAGCGCCTTCTGTGATCCGGTCAGCCGGCTTGTGCCGATCGGTACGGGCGGCGTCCGATTCTTGGCGGAGATCTCACCGGCTCGAGCTCGGAGCTGCCATGCGAGGTAGAGCGCGCGATGGTCACCGGTCATCAATTCATTGCGTATCGGTACAAGCGCGCTGAGCACACCTGGCTCGCCGTTACCCCAGTCATCACCGGATTCACTCCCCGACCATAGATCGATCACGAGATGCTTTCCCGTTACTGTGACAGTCGCGACGCTTCGATTGGAACGGCTCCGAACCGTGCGGGTTGCGCAACATCCCCACGATCTTGCACTCGCGCGAAAGACGGGGGTCTCCCTGAGAACTTCGCGCGAAACTTAATACCGAGACGCGGATAGGCCACGTACGCCTGAAGGTTTCGCGTGGACGATGAAGTATGACGGAGTTTCTGGCTACCTCCGTCCGGTTGCACGCCTGGCCGTCCTACGCTGCGAGTTTCAGCTTGGGTCTAAGTCCCGCCCGCGCGGCCAGTCGCACAAGGAGGTCCATACTGAAGCGGTCGATCTTTCCGCGCTTCAGATCTGACACACGCGCTTGGGTGACGCCGAGCACCTTGGCGGCCTCGGCCTGCGTCATGTGGCTCTTCTCGAGCCAGAGCGTGAGACCCACCAATAGTTGGGCGCGCATTTCCAGCTCGGCCGCTTTCTCTGCAGGGAAAAGATCGTAAAAGACACTGCGTCCCGGCGGCGTCACGTGACGGACCCCATGTTCGCTCTTGGCAACTTTCTTGACCTTCATAAACTTCACCTGGCAATTGCCTTAAATCGCTTCCTCGCCAATTCGACATCTGAACGGCTGGTCCGCTGGGTCTTCTTCTGGAAGCAGTGCAGTACGTACGCGCCTTCGGGCCGCGTTTCGAGATAGATCATCCGGAAAATACCGGCTGGATCTCGCACTCGGATCCCCTTTACGGAGGCGCTACAGTTGGCATCGGTTTCCAGGCATCCGGCTCGAACCCACACTGAACCCGGTACAACTCAAAACCCAAGGCGCTCTGCACTGCTTCCGGAAATTCCTTTAAGTCCTCCCTGCTGTTGCCCATCCACACTACCGGTTTCACAGACAAAGTATGCCAGATCTCGCATTAGTATGCAAAATTTGGCATAATGGTCCGGACACGAACAAGTGATGGCTTTAGTGGGATCGAGGATCTGCACTCGAAAACCAGCGCTCGTGCTTGTTTACACGTACCACGCCGTATTGGTTGAGGCGCTGCATTCGCAGGGCGGCGACTGGGTCGGCGTCCGTTCGCGTCACGGGATTCAAAACTGCGCCTGGGATAGATGGCGTCCGCGCGGCCGGTCAGACGATGTAGCAGCGGCGAACTCAGCCGGGTCCTGGAGCTCCAGCAAAAGCAATTCGGCGTCGCTGGGGATGCCGAATTGTCGGGCTCAAGGCGGTACGTGCGAGAAGGACTCTTATGCGCCGTGACCCGCAGCTTCGAGTATCAGCTTAGAGATTGCTTCGGGCTGTGAGATCAGCGATACGTGACTTGCCTTGACTTCAATGGTCTTGGCGCCCATCCGCTTTGCCATGAAGCGCTCAAGGTCGGGGTTAATGGTGCGATCCTCCGTCGATACAGCGTAAAAGCTCGGTTTCGATCGCCACGCGGCTTGGGTTGTTTTTCCGCTCAGAAGAGCCTTCTGGAAAGGCTCCTGCACCGCGTACAAAACGCGAGCCCGATGTTCCGGCAGATCTCCAGCAAAATCACGGAGGAAGGCCTCCTCACTGAGTCGCCCTTCGTCGCCGTCAAAGAGTACTCCCGCACTGGCGGGGGGCGTCGGAAACTTCTTCGCGAGCGCCGTGTAGTCTTCCCCGGCGTCTGGCGCTCTTGCGGCGACATAGACAACTGCGGAGACGTTCGGGTGGACGCCAGCCTCCGTGACAATCATTCCAGAGAACGAATGCCCGGCAAGAACCGTGGGACCGTCCTGTCGATCGAGAACGCGTTGTGCGGATGCGACCGCCTCGGGCAGGCTGGTCAGAGGGTTTTGAACGGATGTAACCTTGAGCCCCGCCGCCTGAAGTCGTGCGATGACTTCGGTCCAAGAAGACCCATCGGCGAATAGTCCATGCACGAGCACGACGTTTTGAGCCTTGATCACATTCGCCGATGCGCCGATGCCACGAGCGGAGACCATCGCGGCAGCGGCTCCTGCGGCGAGAACAAATGAAAAGTCACGTCGGTTCACCGTTGCTCTCCAATGGGTGAAGAATCCCTACTTCCCGTGCGACACCCAAGCCCAAACAGCATGTCGCGGCCCCCAAGAGCGGATAGTCAAATTCGGCTAAGCTGACGTTCGCGCGAGGTCGGCGGCAGCCCCTGGATTGTCGCCCGAGCCCGCGACCGGGGGAACGATCCCAGATGACCGAGCCGACTAAGGCCGTATTTCTGAGCTATGCCTCGCAGGATATCGAGGCAGCGCAGTGTATCTGCAATGCGCTGAGGGAAGCTGGGATTGAGGTCTGGTTCGATCAGAGCGAGCTGCGTGGCGGGGATGTGTGGGACCACAAGATCCGCAAACAGATTCACGACTGCGCGCTCTTTATCCCCATCATTTCGGCCCATACGCAGATGCGCACGGAGGGGTACTTTCGGCTCGAGTGGCATCTTGCCGACCAACGTAAGCTTCTGATGACGAAGAGCCGGCCGTTCCTGGTACCGGTGTGCATCGACGGCACGCCTCAGACTGATGCCGAGGTCCCGGAGTCCTTCGCTGCCGCGCAATGGACGCGCCTGCCTGCCGGTGAGACAACCCCCGCCTTCGTTGCGCGCATCTCGCGACTACTGTCACCCGAACCGGTTCACCCACCGGCAGCGGGCGAGTCGCCAACCGCCGCATCCCAGAGGGCGGCTGCGCCCCGGCGATCTGAGCTGAGTCGTGCCACCTCACGACAAACGCAACGTGTAGTGCTGCTGATCGCGGCGGTTGCCCTGACGGGTGTCGGCTACCTGGCAGTGGACAGGTTTGTCCTCTCGAAGCGCTCTGCGGCGGGCCCTCAGATCAATGCCCCGAGCGGTGAATCTGCGGCGGTCGGACAGGGCGCGATTCCGGAGAAGTCCATCGCCGTGCTGCCGTTCGTCGACATGAGTGAAAAGAGGGACCAAGAGTATTTTGCCGATGGCATGACGGAAGAGCTCATCGACATGTTGACCACGGTCCCTGAGATACGCGTGCCCGCGCGCACCTCGTCGTTCTACTTCAAAGGCAAACAGGCAACGATTGGCGACATCGCTAAGGCGCTGGGTGTTGCAAATGTGTTGGAAGGCAGCGTGCGTAAGTCCGGCAACACTCTCAGAATCACAACGCAGCTGGTTCGGGTAGATAACGGTTACCACATCTGGTCGCAAACCTTCGACCGACCCGTCGATGACACGTTTAAGGTTCAGGACGAGATCGCTACTGCCGTCGTCCAGGCGCTCAAAGTATCTCTAATGGAAACGGCGATTCCTCGAAGTGCGCCCACGGCGAACAGCGAAGCGTACACGCTCTATTTAGAGTCTCTGTCACTCGCCAAGCGCGGCGACTCTGCGGATTCCCTGCGAGCTCACGAATATTTACAACGCGCCTTGCACTTGGATCCGGCGTTCGCGCTCGCCTCGGCCGCATTGGCTGAGCTATACACCGACGAGACGGTAAATTGGGGCAGCGTTTTTGACCCCGCGCACCCAGCGCAGCTCACCAATGGCCCAGAGTACCTCGTCGTTCACGCAAAAGTGGCGGCCGCCGCGCGCGAAGCGGGCGAGCACGCGCTCGCTCTCGGCCCGAATCTTGCGGAAGTTCACCGGGTGATGGCTCGCGTACACCTGATGATCGACTGGAACTGGACGGCTGCAAACGCCGAGCTCGAGCAAGCGCGCCACCTCGATCCGGGCAGCGCACGCATAACAGAGGCGGCGGCGGAGCTGGCTATCACGATGGGCCGTCTGTCTGAAGGGCTGAAGCTTGCTAAGCGTGCCGTGGCTCAAGATCCGCTTGGGTTAGCGTATTGGTACATCGGCGCGGCCAGCCATCGCCTGGGAAAGCTCGATGAGGCAGCTGCAGCCTACAAACGCCTGATCGACCTCTACCCGACCGCTACCGCGGCTCATTATCGCTATGCGCTGACGCTCCTCTCCCAGCAAGAGCCCCAGGCGGCGCTTGGCCAGATGGAGCGTGATGATCCTCAGTACGTCCAGGCGGGGCTTCCGCTCGTACTCGATGCCTTGGGACGGCATAGCGACGCCGATCGCGAACTCGCCATCGCCGAGCGGGTGTGGGGCAGCGGAATGGCGTACCAAATCAGCTATGTTTACGCTGCCCGAAACGATCCTGACCGCGCACTTGACTGGCTCGAGCGCGCGTACAAGCAACGCGATGGGGGGTTGTTGGCAATCAAGCATGATCCGATGCTGAAGACTCTCGAATCGGATCCGCGCTATCACGCGCTCCTTCAGAAGCTGAAGCTGTCGGAGTGAACGGACGATCCCTCCCTGGCGGCGCCAATACCAGGCGAGTTAGACGTACTTACTCGAGCTCCAATTAAGAATCCGCCGCAGACAGGTTACGGCCTCAAGGTCCGTGGCGGTCGGGCAGGGTCCTTAGGAGCCCACGCCTCGCACGCGGGTGCGGGCCAAGGTCCGCTTGAACGCGGAATTTTCTTGCAGCAGCGCTGCGCGCGCCTCGCGCGTGAAGTCGCGAGCCAGGGCCGCCGTTGCCTGTCTGTCCAGGGTTCGCAGATTGACGTGCCGGACGTATTCCTGCAGCTCGCCGTCTTCCTCGCGGCGCGCCCGCAGTTCGAGGCGCGTGCCGTCGGGACCGCTCAAAAGGCGCGCGCTCACTGTGTAGGCGCAGGGCGCTGACAGCAGCACGAGACGTCGCAGGAGTTCGTACAGGGGTGTGATTGCGTGGGTAGGAGTGTTTGCAGGCACGGTAGCGGGGGGCGGAGTGGTTCGGTGGGTCGACGAAGTTCAGGTTTTGGACGAGGTCTACTCTAGTAACGTTCTGTCACAAAGGCGCTTGCACTCTCACTTCGCAGCCAATTTTCCCACCTTCGGACACATCCCGATCCACTCCGACGCTCGCCTGCCAATTCAACAGTTGCGAGCGCGTCCGGCCGGCCATGGCCGGCTGCGCTATTGACAAGCGGATGACCCCAAGTCACTGTCCCAAGATGTCCGTGTCAGGTGGGGCTGACACGGAGGCGGGGGCTAGAAAGAAGCAAATCGATGAAATTCCATCGCGGACAAACAATTAGCAAGCAAACACTCAGACGTACTTACAATAACAGAAGCGTCGCCGAACCGGAACACGGCGCGTGTTGCCGTGCCTGACGAGGTCATGGGCTCGCCCAGCCCGACGGACCCAGGGCTGGCGACGCTAGCATTCACTCATAACCCCCACGGAATAGCGGTCGCGGACCCGCAGAGCTCCGCGCTGGTCTCGGTCAATCCCGCGTACGCGCAATTGGTTGGCAGGACGCCGGAGGAACTGCAGGGGCAGTCGTTCCTGAGTCTGTATCCGGCCACCGAGCACGCGCATCTGCTCGCCGCCGCCAGCTCGGCAGACGTGACCGGCTCGGCGACGGTGCAGACGTGCCAGATCCACCGCGATGGCACACTCATACCCGTCGAGGTGCGGGTGGTCTCGCTGCGTGACGCGAACGGGCGTGTCACACGGCGCATCGCCACGGTCAGCGACCAGCGCGCGCAGCTGCGCGCCGAAGGGCAGCTGCTCTACAGCGAAGTGCGCCGCACGGCGGCCGAGCACTTTCGCCAGCTCGCCGACTCGGCCCCGATCGGAATACTGCTCATGGGCGCCGATGGAGCCTGCGACTACGCCAACCCGCACTGGCTGCAGATCACCGAGCAATCACTGCGTCAGGCTCGCGAGGACGGGTGGTGGAACGCGGTGCATCCGGATGATCGGGAACGCGTCACTGATGCCTGGGAGCAGTTGGCCCGGGGAGTGCATTTCAGCCTGGAATTTCGTTATCAACGCCCCGGCGGCGAAATCCGCTGGGTGCAGTCTCGCGCCGCGGTGCTGCGCGATGATAGCGGTGGCACCGCAGGCTACATTGCCGTCGATGTCGATGTGACCCAGCAGGTGCAGCAGCGCGCCGCAATTGACGGCTTTCACGGCCGGGTGCGGGCGCTGGCCCACCGCCTGGAGCGCCTGCGCGAGGACGAGCGTACGGAGCTCGCACGTCGTCTGCACGGTACGCTGCGACAAGAGATCACGACTCTCAAGGCGGAAATCGAGGCTCTGCGGGCGCGCGGGCCGGAAGCTGCTTTGGGGGCTGAAGTGCTCGATCGCGCGTCCGAACTCGCTGAGCAGTGCCTGCAGCAGTTGCGGCACATCACCTTTGAACTCCAGCCTCCCGGCGTGGAGGACCTTGGCCTCGCTGCCGCGATGAAGCGCTTCGCCGAGGAGTGTGCCGCGCAATCCGGCCTGAAGATCGAGCTGAAGAACGTCGGGGTTCCGGTCGACCTCGGGCGGCGTCGCTCGCTCGTGCTGTACCGAACGTTCCAGGAGGCGCTCACCAACGTGATTCGTCACGCACGGGCGCGCCGTCTCGAGGTCCAGCTGTGGGTTCAGGACGGCGCGGTACGGCTGCGGGTGACCGACGACGGCATCGGCATGGGTGACGGGGATCGCAGCAAGGCCGGCTGCTTCGGGCTGCTTGCTACCTCCGAACGACTCGCAGAGCTTGGCGGCACGCTGCGCGTGCTTGGCGTGGCCGGGCAGGGCACGACGCTGGATGCCAGCTTGCCTTACCAGGCTGGCGCGCAGCGCGACGCTGCGAAACGCTGAACGGCCTAGGGTCCCGTCGCCCCGCGCACCTGCGGGCCGATGGCAATCCAGGCGCTGCGAATCTCACCGAGCAGGCTCAGAGCCTCGGTAAGCGGCGCCGCGTCGTCGCGGGCATTGCCGAGCAACAGGCGCCGGGCGATGTACTCGTAAAGGTTGCTGAGGTTCTCGGCGAGCTCGCCGCCACGGATCAGATCGAGGCTGCCGCGCAGCTCGGCGACCAGGGTGACGCAGCTATGCAGCAGCTTCGCCTTGCGCACGCGATCGCCCTGTTCGATGCAGCTGCGTGCGGAGCTGATGCGCTCCATGGTGGCGTCGAGCAGCATCTGGACCAGGGCATGCGGGTCGGCATTGGCTACGCCACCCTGGACCGCGACGCTCTGGTACATCGCGACATTTGCTTTGCGCGCGAAGGCGTTCACGACTGCGCTGCTCCCGATTGCCTTAACCCTGTAACGGCGGGTCGGCAGCAAACTTGAGCGCGGGGCAGGAGCGCTCGCTGTGACGAAGCGCGCCGTGACGCGTCGGCGCCCTTTAGCTGCTCTGCTGAGACTGAACCTTCGGCAGGCTCGCAAACGCCTGGGTCAGATAGGCCGAGGTACTCTGCAGCGAGGACAGCAGCGTGTTGAGAGCGGCGTACTGCTTGGTCAGGCTGGCGGTTAGCGCGTCCATCTGGGCAGACAGCTGATTGCTCTTGTCGGTGAGGGCATTTTCCCGGTCGGTAAGCGTCTTGCCTGCGCTCGTGAGCGAGCCATTGGCGCCGAGCGCAGTCGTGATCTGCGCGTTCAGCGAGGTAGCGACGCCGCTAGTACTGCTGAAGAGCTTGCTCACGGCGCTGAAGTTCGTGCCGAGAGCGGCGCTCAGGGTCGCCGAGTTGAGGCTCAGGGAGCCGTCCCGCTGAGTCGTAATGCCGATGCTCGCCAGCGTGTTGTAGGTTGGTGATCCGGTGTCAACGATACTGTAGAGCGCCCTTTGCACCTGGTTCTGGATGCCCGTCAGCACCGCGCTGCCCATCATAGGGCCTGCCGTACCGCTCGTCGCGTCGAAGCTCCCAAGGGACGCAAACGAGCTCTGCAGCGCGTTGTAGGCCGTGACGAAATCCGAGATATTGCTCTCGAGAGTCGAGGTGTCAGTGCTCACCGTGAAGCTGGCCGGAGTCGTCGCATCGGTCGTGCTCATCAGGTTCAGCGTGACCCCGCTCATCGCGCTGGTGACCGTGTTCGTGGAGCTGGTGAAGTTGACGCCGGAGATGCTAAAGGCGGCATCCTGCGCAGCCGCCTCCTGGGTGTAGTTGGCGGTGTTGCCGGTATCGTAAGTAAGACCGGCCAGCGCAGTGCCGCCGTCGGTCTCACTCACGGAGATGGTATCGGTAGCGCCGGTCAGAGCAGAGGACAACAGCAGGTGCGCGCCATCTGCCCCCTGCAGCACGGTAGCGCTGATACCGGGGTTGCCCGCGGCGGAATTGATGGCCGCGGCTATGTTGGTGAGGGTGTCGGTAGCGGCGACCGTCACTTTGAAGCTGGTGCTGCCTAGGGTCAGCGACAGCGTCCCGGCGCCGGGCGGCGTGCTGCTGTCGAGTGGGCCTGAGAGCAGCTGCTGCGCCTGGGCGAGCTGGGAGATCGAGACGCTGTACGTGCCCGAGGGCGCGCCTGGGCCGGCGGCTGCGCTGAAGGCCGTCGGATCGCTGCTCGTGGCGGCTTGCAACTGGAACGCGCTGGGGGTATCGAGGGCGGTCAGCGACGACTGGAAGGTCGAGAGGGCGCTCTTGAGAGTACCGAGTGCCGAGATCTGGGTCGTGACTTCCTGGGTCTGGTTGGCGATCAGTGCTTGCTGCGGCGCCTGCGTGGCCGCCACGAGCTGCGAGACCAGCGAACTCACGTTGATCACCGAGCCGCCCGCTGCTCCGGCGCTGCTGTCGCTGGCGACGGAGACCACTGGCCCGCTGTTGTTGCTGACGCTGCTGGTGCTCATGGGAGGT
>Ga0335082_10001377_pt1 | contig 25908 bp, 23 predicted proteins | sample Lox_Sample_41_FD_206718 | JGI IMG/M metagenome (GOLD analysis project Ga0335082, IMG submission 206718) | Soil microbial communities from Loxahatchee National Wildlife Refuge, Florida, United States - Lox_Sample_4.1 | ecosystem: Environmental > Terrestrial > Soil > Wetlands | place: USA... | reverse complement strand
GTGTCGTTTCGTCAAGCCCGCTACCCGGAGTACAAGGCCACTCGCGAAAAACTCGATGAGCAGTTGCAGCAGGATTTCGACCGCTCGCTCGAGCGGATCCGGCAGCTGCTCGACGCATTCGGGATATCGGTCATGGCGGTCGAAGGCTACGAAGCCGACGACGTGATCGGGACCATGGCCACCGCCGGGCGCGCGCGCGGCCTCGATGTCGTCATCGTGTCGGGCGACAAGGACTTCTATCAGCTCGTGGAGCCGGGCATCCGACTGCTCAATCCGGGCCGGGGCGGTGCAGCCGGTATCGAGGAGCACTGGGTCGACGAGCGCAATGCGAGCGATCGGTTCGGAGTCCCGCCCGAGCGTGTGGTGGATTTCCTGGCGCTCGTGGGTGACAACTCGGATAATGTGCCCGGCGTCAAAGGAGTCGGCGAGAAGACCGCGCTCGAGCTGCTCAAACAGTACGGGGATCTCGATTCCGTGCTGGCGCACAGCGCGGAGATCTCCGGGAAGCGGCCCCGCGAAGCGTTGCTGCAATACGCCGATCTGGCCCGGCTGTCGCGAGAGCTGGTGACGATTCAGCGCGACGTGCCTATCACCCTCGACCTCGACGCGGTCCGGGTGCGGCCGCCCGATGCCCAGCGGCTTGCCCAGCTGTTCGCGGAGCTCGAGTTCCGCACGCTGATCCCGAAACTCGACGAGCTTGGGGCGGGGCGCACCGGCGGTAACGGGGCATCCGGCGGGCGCGGACCACACACGCTCTCTCGTTCCGTTCCCCAGCCGGCTCAGAACCCGCTCATACTCGGCGCCCCCGCCGAAGTCGCAGCGATGGTCGCCGAGCTGCGGGCCGCGGGGCTCGTTGCGCTCGACATTGAAACGTCAGCTCCCGATCCCCTTCGAGGGCACCTCGTCGGAATGTCGCTCGCGGCGGGCGCACAGCGGTCCTGGTACCTGCCGTTTAGCCACGTGGCGCCCGAAGGAGTGCTGGCCGCCAGCGAGCCGCCGGCCAATCTTCCGCCGCTCGACAACGACCTCCTCGCGCCGCTGCGCGCGCTGCTCGAGGATCCCGCCGTTCCGAAGGCGGGGCACGATGTCAAGCAGGACTGGCTGATTCTCCGGCGAGCGGGCATCGAGCTCGCCGGGGTGGCGCAGGACTCGATGCTCGCGAGCTTCGTGCTCGATCCCGGCCGGCGCGCCCATACCCTCGAGGAGCTGGCCCACGATCGGCTTGGAGTGGTGCTGCAGAATCAAGCGCTGCTGCTCGGGAAGGGGAAAACCCAGCGCCAATTCGACGCGGTGCCGGTGCCGGAGGCGGCGCGGTACGTCTGCGGCAATGCGGAGACGGTTCTCCTCCTCATGGAGTCCTTCCGCCCGGAGCTCGAGGACCACAAGCTCCTGCCCCTGCTCGAAACGATCGAGCTGCCGCTCCTTCGGGTGCTGGTGGGGATGCAGTGGCACGGTGTGCTCGTGGACCGGAGCCGGCTTGCCGAGATCTCGCGGACGCTGGCGATCGAGCTCGCGCAACTGGAACGCGACATCTACGCCGCCGCGGGTACCGATTTCAACCTCAACTCCACCCCGCAGCTCCGCACCATTCTGTTCGACAAGCTCCAGCTGCCGCTGCTCAAGAAGACGAAGACCGGAGCGTCGACCGACAGCGATGTGCTCGAACGGCTCGCGGCCATGGGGCATGAGGTTCCGCGACTGCTGCTCGACTATCGCGAGCTCTCGAAGCTCAAGTCCACCTACGTGGATGCGCTTCCCACCTATGTCAATCCCGAGACGGGCCGCATTCACGGGAATTTCAATCAGAGTGGCGCGGCCACGGGGCGGTTGTCGAGCTCGGAGCCGAACCTGCAGAACATCCCGGTTCGAACGCCCCGTGGGGAAGCCATTCGACGCGCATTCATCGCTCCGGCAGGCAGCGTGCTCCTGACCGCCGATTACTCGCAGATCGAGCTCCGTTTGCTGGCCCATTTCTCCGGTGATCCGGCGTTCGTAAGCGCGTTCGGGGGTGGCGACGACATCCACCGGCAAACCGCGGCGATCATCTTCGGCGTGCCGCAGGAGCAGGTCACGCCGGAGATGCGGGCGCGAGCGAAGACGATCAATTTTGCGACCATCTACGGCCAGGGTCCCGTCGCACTGTCGCACCAGCTCGGGATCACGCTCGATGAGGCGAAGGAGTTCATCAAGGCCTACTTCACGCGGTTCGCCGGTGTACGCGCGTGGCTCGATCGAACCATCGCGTCGGCCCGGGAACAGGGATATGTGGAAACGCTCTTCGGACGGCGGCGCTACATCCCGGAACTCAGAGACCGCAACTTCAATATTCGCGCATTCGGCGAGCGCACGGCGACCAACTCCCCGCTGCAGGGATCGGCCGCCGACTTGATCAAGATCGCGATGACGCGAATCGACCAGGCATTGCGCGAAGGCGATTCCCGCGGACGCCTCGTGCTGCAGGTGCATGACGAGCTGGTCCTCGAGGTCCCCGAATCCGAGCAGGTTCGTACCAGAGCTCTTGTAAAACGCCACATGGAAACCGCCGCCGAACTGCGCGTGCCCTTGGTCGTAAGTACCGGCGTGGGAAGGGATTGGGTAGATGCCAAGGGGTAGCACATGTCTTGCACGGGGTGGCTGCGATTCCAAAATTGTGGGGGCACCCCCGCTCGTTTGTGCAGTATCGCCGTGGTCCACCCAACGGAGGGGACGCGTGGTCGCACGTACCGGTGTTGCCCGCAACGGCTTCACGCTGCTCGAGCTGCTCGTGGTCGTGGTGATCATTGGGGTTCTCGCCGCGATCGCGATTCCCAAGTATTCGAATACGCGCGAGAAATCCTACGTCGCGGCCATGAAAACCGACCTGCGGAATCTCGCGACCGCGGAGGAAGCGTTCTTTTACGACAGCGCCAAATACACGCTGACGCTGGCACAGATGAACAATTTCACTCCCACCCCCGGAGTGACCATTACGGTGAACGAAGCGACCAAGCTGGGATGGTCCGCGACAGCTGTCAGCGCCAACACCCCCAGGCAGTGCTACGTGTTCTCGGGCAGCGCCGCCGCCATCGGCTCCGCGACTATCGAGGGCAACATCTCCTGCTCGTAACCACCTGCCGGGAATTCTCCCGGCGGTTTGATGGAATGTGTCATGCGCTCGATGGGGGGATCTGGCTCCATCGCCACCGCTTGCACGGCGAGCGCATGGCGCACGTCGTGAGCGCCAATCGCGACTTGCTGCTCGCGTTCGGGAGGGAACTGGGACTCGAAGAACGCTGGCTGCAATACAAACCCCTCAAAGATCCGCGAACAGGAATAAGGAAAGAGGCCTGGCACTGGGACTTGCTGAGGGGACGGTTGGAGCAATTGGACGGAATGCTGCGGGACAAGCACGGGCCGGATACGTAGTCCTGCTTACTTCGTGGTCGGAACCGCCTCGTCTTTAGGGGCGCGGACTCCTGGCCACCAATTCCATCGTCCCGCAATGTGCATGATCGCGGGCACCAGCACCATGCGGATCAACGTCGCGTCGAGCAGCACCGCGGCCGCCAGGCCGAATCCAATCAGCTGGACCGCCAGCACCCGGGTGAACGCGAAGGTCCCGAAGACGAGAATCATGATCAGCGCTGCGCTCGTAATCGTGCTCGCCGTAGCGGACAGCCCTTCCATCGTCGCGTAATCGTTCCGGCCCGTCTTGTCGAAGACCTCTTTCACTCGCGTGAGCAGGAAGACCTCGTAGTCCATAGAAAGGCCGAACACGGTCGCAAAGACCAGCACCGGCGCGACTCCCCAGATGGCCTGCGTGGGTCCCTCGAGACCGAACAGACGTCCGCCGTACCCATGCTGGAATACGAGCACCGTGAGCCCGAACGCCGCACTGACGGATAGACAATTGAGCAACACCGCCTTGAGCGGAACGAGCAGTGACCGAAACGCGAAGAACAACATGATGGCGGTCACGCCCAGGATGAAGCCGAATGACAACGGCAGCTTGCGCAGCAGCTCGAGCTGCGCGTCGAGACTCGAGGCCGCAAATCCGCCGACCAGGATCCGCGCCCCGGTGAGGCCGCGGACGCCGCGGCGCGCGAGCGCGCGCACGCTGCGGGCCAGTTCCATCTGCCCCGTGAGCGACACGCTGTCCGCTGGAATCACGTCGATGAGCGTGGTCCGGTTGTCGCTGCTCAAATAGGCGTTCAGGAACCGGGGATTGCGCGCGCGAGCCGCCGCAATGTCGCTGTAATAGATCATCAGCTGCAGCGTGGACATCCCTCGCTGCAGGTTCGCGATCCCGCGCACTTCCTTGACTCGCGGATACTTCGCGATCGAATCGGTCAACACTTTGAGACCAGCGATCTCAGGCGCGCTCAGGCGCCCTCCTGCGGGCAGCTGCACCACCATCCTGATCGGCGTGATCACGCCGCTGGCCCCGATCGAGCGTAGCTCGGTCCACGCCTCTCCCGACTCGGATTCGGGCGGAAACCAGTGCGTGGCGGGGAGGCCGAGCTTGATCTGCGTGAGTGGCGCGGTGAGCAGCGCGACCCCCGCGGCACCGAGAAACACCGCCCGCCACGGACGATGTCCGAGCCACCGAGCCCACCGCTCCCATCCGGTGGGCGCGTGGAATCTCGCCAGAGGGCGCGCCAGCCATTTCGGCCGATCAATATTCCGCCCGAGATAGGAGAGCATGGCAGGGAGAAAGGTCGTGGCCAAGAGCACTGCGACGGCGACGACGATCAGGCCGCCCATCCCGACCGAACGGGTGTCCGTCAATGAGGTCGTGAGCACCAGCGCCAAGAATCCAACGATCACGGTGATCCCGGACGTGACGACCGCGGAGCCCGCGGTTTCGATCGTGCGGATCGCGGCGGCGGCCGCATCGAGTCCCCGGTTCAGCTCCTCCCGGAACCGGGTGACGATCAGCAGCGAGTAATCGATGCCGACGCCGAGACCCACCATGGTCGTAATGTTGAGCACGAAGACCGACATCGTCTGAAACCGGGCCGCCACCGTCACGAGGCCGAGCGCGATCGTGATCGCGAGCACGCCAACCACAATTGGAAGCATGGCGGCAACGAGCGCGCCGAACGCGACGACCAGCACGAGCAGGGTGAGGGGCAGCGCTCGTCGCTCGCCTTGATCGGTGTCCTCGGCCGAGATGGTTCGAACGTCGTAGTCGAGCGCCGGGGTACCGGTCACCTTGACGTCGTATCCCGCCGCCGTAGGCATGCGGGCGAGCGTGGCGCGGATCGAATCCCGCAAATCCGGAACGAAGTTATTGCTGACGTCTTCCGCCGCGCGGTTGGTCAACGCGCCGATCAAGAAGGTGGTGCGGCGATTCGGCGCCACGAGGGTCGACTCTCCCAGCGCGGCAAGCGAAACCACCTGGCTGATATACGGGAGGCGGCCCGTAGCGGATTTGAGCGAGTCGAGCACGGCTCCGAATCGTGGATCCGTCGCCGGCACCGGGCCCTGAACCACGATCGCCACATATTCGGCGAACGGACTCGGAAAGGCGCGCCGCAGGACGTCGTTGGCCCGGCTCGCCTCTGTCGGCCGGGTCGACCGCCCCCGGACTTCGAGGACGCGTTGGACATGGGCCGCACGGGGTAACAGCAGCACGGCGAGAACACCCCATGCCACGATGACCCAGATCCGCCAACGAATCAATGCGCTTGCGTGAAGCGCGATCACCCGTGGTCAACCATAAAAGGGCCAGAATCATAGAGGCGGTGTGATGCACACGCTAGCGTCGCGGTACCGCCGTTCCTCATATTGCGGCATGTTCGACCGGAAGCTTCCCGCGCTCATCGCGACGCTCGCGGTTGTGTTCGCCTGCTCGATACTATGGAACGCCTTCCACAGCCCCGGCGGCGCTCAGACGTCAGCCCGCCGGAAAGCCCCATCGGACGGGGCCCTCCCGGACCCCGTCGCGACAGCCCCCGTGGTGGAAACGGTGCGGGTGGCCACGGCGCCCGTGTCGCGACCGGCGAGCGTGCCGGTTCCGGAGACGCCTCCCGCCCAGCGTGGCGGCGAGCTCAGCTACATCGAGCAGCTCGCGCGCGCCGAGACGCGGCGCCGGATTCGCGCCAGCGCGGGCTACACGTATCTCAACGAGGTGCTCGCGGAAAGTCAGGATTCGTCTCTGCATCGCTGGGACGATCGGTTCCAACGGCCCGTGCGCGTGTACCTCGCCCCAACGACCACGGTGGCGAACTTCCAGCCCGCCTTCCTGGATGCCGTGCGGGCGGCGTTCCACCGGTGGGAAGACGCCAATGTTCCCGTTCGATTCGACCTGGAGAGCGACTCGGCACGCGCGGACGTTCAGGTTCGCTGGCGAGTGCAGTTCGACATCGATCGCACCGGCCAGACGGACCTCGCCTGGGATCCAACCGGCCACATCCTCTCCGGCATCATTACGATCGCGACGTTCGACCCGAAGGGGCGACCCCTGTCGACCGACGACATCCGCGTCGTCGGACTGCATGAGGTGGGTCATCTGATCGGGCTCGACCACTCGTCGGACTCGAGCGACATCATGTTCGCCCGCACGCAGGCGCGTGATCTCTCCCCACGCGATATCCGTACGGCACTCATGCTGTACCAGATGGCGCCAGGTCCGGTGCGCTGAGCCGGGGGATTCGGTCGTGATGTTGTTGTACCTGGTGCTGTCGCTGGTCTTTACTGCTCCGGCGTCCCGTCTCGAGACCCGGGCCCCATCGTTCGATTCGATCGCTTTATCCGGGATCAGGGCGGGGGTGTACCCGGGTGCGGCACTCGTCGTGGGCCGGCGCGATACGATCCTCCTCGCCCGCGGCTACGGTCACTTCACGTGGTCCCCGACCAGTCCCTCCGTCAGCGTGGATAGCACACTCTACGACCTCGCGTCGGTTACCAAGGTGATCGCCACGACGACGTCGCTCATGATGCTCGTGGACGCGGGAAAGGTGCGTCTCAACGATGCCGTATCCCGGTACATACCCGAGTTCAACGGCGCCGGGACAGCAGACATCACCGTGCGGCAGCTGCTCACGCATACCTCGGGACTGCGGGCCACCCTGCCCCTCTACAAGGAAGCGGCGGACAGCGTCGGGGCGCTGCGCCTTGTTTACCAACAGACTCCAATCGTCCCGCCGGGACAGCGGGTGATCTACAGCGACCTGAATGCCATTCTCCTGGGCGAGATCGTTCACCGGGCGTCCACCGAGCCGCTGGACGTGTTTGCCCGGGCGCGCGTGTTCCACCCGCTGGGACTCGATGCCATGGTGTTCCGTCCGCCACGACAGCTCACCGCGCGCATCGCCCCAACGGGGTTGTGGCACGGACATCCGATTGCAGGCGTCGTGAATGATCCCAATGCGGCGCGTCTCGGCGGAGTCTCTGGGCATGCCGGGCTGTTCGCGACCGGTCGCGATGTGGCTCGATTCGCGCAGTTCATCTTACGACAGGGCACCGATCCGGCTGGCGCGCCCCTGATTCGGGCGGAGACCGTCCGGTTGTTCACGACCCGTGCCACTTCGCCGGCGCAGGGAAAAGAGGCCCGAGCGCTCGGCTGGCAGGCGGTGCCCACCGGCGAGAACGTCAGCAGCGCGGGAACGTTATTCGGACCCCGAACGTTCGGACACACCGGCTGGACGGGAACGTCTCTGTGGATCGATCCCGACCGGGATCTGTTCGTGGTGCTCCTGACGAACCGGGCGTTCGCTCCCCGGGCGCATCGTCCGTTTACCGAGCTCAAGGTGATTCGCGGAGCGCTGGCGGATGCGGCCGCACGGGAACTTGGTCCGCGCTAGGTTTAGAGTTCGGCGCAATGAGGAGGAAGTGTGCCAACCGCCGTGTTGTCCGAGGAAATTGTCAGAAGTGCCCTGCGAGGGGTCAAGGATCCTGAGCTCGACCTCAACATCGTCGATCTCGGATTGGTCTACGGCATCGAGGTGGCCGACGGGGAAGTCCGGATCGAGATGACCCTGACGTCCCCCGGCTGTCCGGCGGGTCCGATGATCACGAATGACGCGTATCGCGTGGTGCGTGGACTCGAAGGAGTGAAGGACGTGAACATCGACATCGTCTGGGAGCCGTACTGGACCCCGGAGCGCATCGACCCCAAGGTGCGCGCGCTGATGGGTTTCTAACGACTACTGGATGGCGGCGAGCAGCGCCTCGCCGAGCACATCGACTTGCCAGTTTCGGAGTTCACTCACCTGCTCCAATTCAGCGCGGCTCACGGGGTGCGCGCGCGCGACTGCTTCGAGGGCCGTTCGACCGCATAGTACTCCGGGATCGAGCCCGAGCTGCGCGGCCACCTGAGTCCGTGCGGCCTTGAGGCGTTCGACCAGCGCGTCCAGAGTCGCGTCCTTCGGTCGGCGCGCCGGCCGCGAAAAGCGCGGGAGCGACGCATCGTCGAGTCTCAGCGCACGCTCCACCGCCGCCAGCAACGCCGGTTCGTACCGATGCGCGAGAGATTGAGGCAAGCCAGAAGTCTGGAGCAGCGCGCTGCGGGTTCGCGGGAGGGCGGTGCTGACGGCAAGAAGGGCGTCGTTCCCGATGATACGGAAGGTGGCGCGGTCCTGTTCGGCTGCCAGCGCCTCTCTCCAACGATGCACTTCTCGAAGTGCCGCGAGCTGGCGTGGTGACAGTGCTTTGGCACCCTTGATCTTCTGGTAGGCTTCCTCGGAATCCGCCGAATCCGCATCGCCGCCTGTCCAGCGCAGGCTCTCCGCCCGGTGGAATTCCTCTTCCGCCCATGACAAACGGCCGAGCTCGATCAAGCGACTCCTGAGGCTCTCGCGCAGTGCAGGGAGATGGCGTGTGTCGGCTGCGGCGTACGCCAGCATCTCCGGAGGGAGAGGACGGCGTGACCAGTCGGCTTTCTGGTGCTCCTTACGGAGCACGATGCCAAGATACTTTTGAAGCAGCGCCGCGAGGCCAATGGCCTGTTCACCCGAAAGTTGTGCGGCGATTCGCGTGTCGAAGATGTTCGTCGCGCGAAACCCGTAGTCCCGGTCCAACGTGCGAAGGTCGTAGTCGGCGTCGTGCAACACCTTCTCGACCTGCGAGTCCGACAGCAGCGTGCCGAGTGGGTCCAAGTCCGCGACGGCGAGCGGGTCGATGATCGCGGTCTCACTGGGCGTGGAAAGCTGAACCAGATAGATGCGGTCGCGGTATCGGTGGAAACTCGCGGCCTCCGTATCGACAGCCACGAGGGGCTCGCGGGAAAAGGACGACACGACGTCCGTGAGGTCGTGGGGGGTACGAACATACTTATCCACAGGACCTGGCGGTTCTGTGGAAACCTCGGCTACGACTGGGTATTCATTCTTCTTTTCCAAGTTGCTCCATTCCTGCCGCGATTTCCTCGAGCGCCTTGGCGAGGGTCCGGTAAAACTCGGGATCAGGAGGCTCTGGTGCGTTCCCCAATACGTCTCCGGCGCACTTGCGGGCGGCCCGGGCTGCGTGACGGATATAGTCCGTAGCTACTCGCATCGATCCTCCTCGTGAGGCACGCGCTTGGTCGATCCCGCTCTGCTCATTCGAAAGATACGCACGACCCTTGGCGCGTGTACCCTGGGCGAATGGCCGACGCCGCTCGAGAGCGCCCCCCTTCTCGCTAGCGCCAATGGAGTAAGCCGGCTGTGGGTCAAGCGCGAGGACTGCTCCTCGCCCGTGTACGGCGGCAACAAGGTGCGCGGGCTCGAGTTCTTGCTGGCGCACTCCACTCCTGCGACCGTATTTCTCACGATCGGTGGAACCGGGTCGAGCCACTGTCTCTCGACCGCGGTACACGCACGACGCCTTTCCCGTCATACCGTGATGGCGCAGTTTCCTCAGCCGGAAACGGAAGCCGCATCCCTCGTGGCTCGAGAGGTCCGGCGCGTCGCGGATCGCGTGATCGTCTCGCCGGACCGGTGGCGATTTCCGATCGCCCTGGCGCGCGCCTGGAGTGCCGCGCGCCGGCTCGGAGCAACGCGCTGGATTGCGGGCGGCGGCGCCGCGCCACTCGGCGTGGCTGGGCACATTATTGCCGGGCTCGAGTTGTCCGGCGCGATCGATGAGCCTCCGGACGCGGTGGTCACGCCGTACGGGTCGGGCGGAACGGTGGCTGGTTTGCTGCTCGCGGTGGCGGCACTCGGCTGGAGCACGCACGTCGTGGGTGTGCGGGTCACTCCGCTCCTCGTGGCAAACCGCCTCCGGGTCGGCCGACTCGTGCGCGGCACACGCAGGCTGCTCGAACACCATGGCATTGCTTGCCCACCAGTCGACTGGACCCGGTTGATCACGGTTGACGGTCAGGGTGCCGGGTACGGCCATCCCTCGGCGGCGGGCGAGGCCGCGCGGAAACTGGCGGCCGAGTACGGCCTCAAGCTCGAGTCCACGTATGGAGCCAAGGCCTTCGCGGCGATCGCAGGTCTCGGGTCGCGCGGGTTCGGACGCGTCGTATTTTGGCATACGTTCGCGTTCCCACCCGCTCGTATGGAGCTCAATGGATGACGTCGTTTCCACCAGTCGAAATCACCGTCTATCCGTTCGAATGCGATGCCTTCGGGCACCTGAATCACGCGGCAACGCTGTCGCTGTTCGAGCGAGCGCGGTGGGAGGCGCTGGCGCAGGGGCCGGGAATGAGTCTGTTCCATCGCAACGGCGTCGTGCCCGCCGTACGCAAGGCGACAGTCGAGTATCGCGCCGCCGCGTTCCCGGGCGATGTCTTGCGGGTGGAGACGACGATCGTGCATCGCGGGACGACAAGCTGGACTCTGCGACAGACTGCCAGGAAGGGAGAGGACGGCACGGCGATCGCCACGGCGGACATCGTGTTCGTCTGTGTGGATCGCGCGGGGCGCCCGGTCGCATTACCGGAAGAAATCGGCCGCGTATTGGGCGGACCGGCGCGGGTCAGTGCGGGAACACACCTCAGTCGAGTCGCTCTCGAGGGCGTGGAGTTGTCGGTCGATGTGCGGAACGCGCCGGGAGGCGGGGCGATCTTGTTCATCCACGGCTTTCCGCTCGACCACACGTTGTGGCGGCATCAGTTAGCCGGATTGCAGCGGTGGACGCGAATCGCTCCGGACCTCCGCGGAGTGGGCGAGTCGAGCGCGTCCGAAGACGGCTATGCCATCGCCCGCTACGCCGATGATCTGATTCGGCTGCTCGACTCGTTGGATGTCGAGCGGGCGGTGCTTTGCGGGCTGTCGATGGGAGGCTACATCGCGTTCGATCTGGTCGGCCGGTACGCCGATCGCGTGAAGGCCCTGATTTTGTGTGACACCCGGCCTCAAGCAGACAACGAGGCGGCGCGACGCGGACGGGATGACATGGCGGAGCTGGCTCGGACGCGCGGTGTGGACGCAGTAGGCGAGGAGATGCTCCCCCGTCTACTGGCTGCCGCGACAATGACTGACCAGCCCGAAGTGGCGCAGCAGTTTCGAGACATGTGCCGGCGAATCCCGGTGGCGGGAATGGTGGGTGCGCTGAAGGCGATGCGTGATCGGGGGGATTCAAGCGGCTTGCTGGGGAGCATCCGCGCTCCGACACTCGTGGTCGTCGGGAGCGAGGACCGGGCATCCCCCCCCGACGTGGCACGCCAGATGGCGGACGCGATTCCCGGGGCGCGCCTCGCCGTGATTCCGGGCGCCGGCCACCTCGCACCGCTCGAACAACCGCTCGCGACCACCCGCGCGTTCGAGGATTTCCTCGAGCAGGTGGCGCCTTAAGCGACGCGGCCGCTCAGGTGCCCTTGCGCTGCGGCTTGCCGGGCGGGTTCGCGCTCTGGAAGATGTCCTTGTTCTTCGCGATGTAGGATTTCCACTGCGCCGGCGTATCTTCCTCTGGGAAGATGGCCGTTACGGGGCACTCGGGTTCGCAGGCGCCGCAGTCGATGCACTCGTCCGGATGGATATACAGCTGGTCCTCGCCCTCGTAGATGCAATCCACCGGGCAAACGTCAACGCACGACCTATCCTTCACGCCGATACAGCCTTCGGCAATGATATACGGCATCGCTACTCCCGAGAGGGCTGGCAGACCGCGCGTACTAAGGGGCGAGAACGCGGCGACGAATCGCAAACATAGACCGGTCCATCGGTGAGTCAAGGCCCGCCGTGGCATGGGGTTGGACAGTCGAAGCCAGTTCCGGGCGACGCGAGAAAATACTTTTAGGTATTTTAGATACTCATGAGTATCACTGGCGAGCCCCGCTGTGAACGACACCGTTCAACACCACCGCGCCATGTCCTGTCACCGGATGATCCGGGACCCGTAACCCAGCTGACGAAAAGATACTCTTTAGTACATTTTGTACTTATGGGTACCACGACGCGACGCAGGCGGCTCGAAACGCGGGCCTTGCTCATCGAAGCTGGTCTTCAGGTATTCGCGGCCCGGGGGGTCGAGCTCGCGAGCCTCGATGATGTGGCGGAGGCCGCCGGCTTCACGAAGGGAGCGATCTACGGCCAGTTCCCGTCGAAGGGCGCGTTCCTGCTGGCGCTATTCGAGCAGTACGCCGCAGTCGCGCGGGCCGGCAGTGGAGCTCGTCAGGCGCCCTGGTTCATTCCGCTAACGCTGCAGTTCGCGGCCCATGCGGTTCGCGATCCCCTCCTCAAGCGGCGATTTGCCATCGTCCTGAGCGAGGCGGGCACCGGTGCGCACAGCTCCGACGCGGAGCTCCTGCGAGCGCTCGCGAGGGTGCTGCGGCCCTCCGCGCTGCCTCAGTCCCCGGGAACCGCGAGTTGATCGGATGTCTCGGCTTCAGCCCCGAATTTCCGGGTGATCTCCCGTGTGATGTGCATCGAGCAAAAGCGAGGTCCGCACATCGCGCAGAACTCGGCGGATTTGAAGTAGTCGGCGGGCAGCGCTTCGTCGTGTAGTTCGCGGGCTCGATCGGGATCGAGCGCCAGCCGGAACTGCTCGTTCCAGTCAAAGGCAAACCGCGCCCGGGAGAGTGCGTCATCGCGGTCGCGCGCTTGCGGACGTCGCCGCGCGATATCGGCGGCGTGCGCCGCGATCTTGTAGGCGATGACCCCCTCCCGGACCTCCTCGGCGTTCGGCAATCCGAGATGTTCCTTCCGGGTCACATAGCACAGCATGTCGGCGCCGAACCATCCGATCATCGCCGCGCCGATTGCCGAGGTGATGTGGTCGTACCCTGGGGCGATGTCCGTGACGAGCGGACCCAGAGTGTAGAACGGGGCCTCGTGGCACATCTCCTTCTCGAGCCGGACATTCACCTCGATCTGGTGCATCGGGATGTGCCCCGGACCCTCGATCATCACCTGCACGTCGGCGGCCCAGGCCCGCTTCGTCAATTCACCGAGCACGGTCAGCTCCGCGAGCTGCGCCGGGTCGGTCGCGTCGGCAACTGATCCCGGCCGCAGACCATCGCCGAGCGAGAGCGTCACGTCGTAACGGCGCGCGATCTCCAGAATACGGTCGAAATGCGTGTACAGCGGATTCTGCTCACCGTGGTGGCTCATCCAGTACGCGAGCAGCGATCCGCCCCGGGACACGATCCCGGTCACGCGTTTGAGCGCGAGCGGGACGTGCTCGCGCAGAATTCCACAGTGGACGGTGACGTAGTCGACGCCCTGCGAGGCTTGATGCTCGATCATCTCCAGCAGATCATCGGCCGTCAGGGCCTCCACCGGCCGATCGGCGACCGCCTGATAGATCGGGACCGTGCCGACGGGCACCGGAGAGGCCGCGATGATGGCCTCTCGAATGGCATCGATGTTTCCGCCGGTCGACAGGTCCATGACCGTGTCGGCGCCGAAGTGCACGGCATGGTGCAGCTTCTCGAGCTCCGAATCGATGTTCGATTCGACCGCGGAGTTTCCGATATTGGCGTTGATCTTGACCTTCGCAACCGCGCCGATCGCCATCGGATCAAGCCGTCCCGCGAGGTGCCGCACATTCGCCGGAATCACGAGGCGGCCGCGCGCAACTTCATCTCGGATCTGTTCCGGTGGGAGATCTTCCCGCTCGGCGACGCGGCGCATCGCGGGTGTGATAGCTCCGCGTCGCGCCAAGAACATTTGAGTCAGGCAGGTGTCGTTCATTGACTTCCCTCGCCGGCATTACCCGGATCAGGTCCAAAGGGTATGGTCTCAGCCCGCGGCGTGTGGCCGGGGCACCCCCGTCACCTGCAAACTAACCGGAGATCACGACCAGGGAAGCGAACCGTCTCGGCGAGCGAGCTCTGGATTGGGCGGGGGGTACGGCTCAGGGTACGTCGCGCGGCTTGGGGGCGCCGTACCGTTCGGCGGCGTCGTGCAGCTTCTCCCACTCCGAACGAAAGGAAAAGGGATCGAGCCCGCTTGCCCGATCGACCGCGAGGATGCCGTCGAGATGATCGATCTCGTGCTGCAGTAGTTCCGCCAGCGGGCCCTCGAGCGGCATGACGTGCGGCTTTCCCTTGAGATCGGTGTAACTCACGGTGATCTGGTAGGAGCGCGTCACCCGCACCAGCAGATTCGGAAAGCAGAAACAATCGTCCCACACGGTAAAGTCGTCGGGGCCGACATCGGTGATTTCAGGATTGATCATCGTCCAACGCTGGCGATCGAGCTCGACGAACACGATGCGTACCGGCGCTCCAATCTGTGGCGCGGCAATCGCGCGACCCATGCGGTAGCGTTTTCGAGCGGTCCGGAGCGTATCGCGGAGATCGTCGGCGATCAGTCGCGTCGCGGCCGATTTGGGATCCACCGGCTCGCAGCGGACACGCAGAATGGGATCGCCGAGTTGGCGCAGGCGCCTGGATGCCATGGGCCGCAAATGTGATGGTTTAGAGGCCGAGTGCAACCAAGAGAAAGCGGTTTCGGTTCCCACTCCTGTTCGCACCAAAGTCTTGTGTTTTAGTTGACAATCCCGAGTAGAAAGTGTAGGATTCCAAATCTGAGCCTGATCAAATGATGCAACTCGCGCAATACAAAGGACTTCGGGCTGATGTCCTCATGGCCCTGAAGCGGTCCCAGCCACTTACCGCGAAGCAGTTGGCCCGGGGGCTTGGCGTGTCTACGAACGCGGTCCGGCACCATCTCAAGGAGCTCGAGGCGAGCGCCTTCGTGTTGTACGGCAGAGAGCAGCGCGGCATCGGTGCTCCGACGTTCGCCTACCGGCTGTCACCTGCAGGAGAAGCGCTGTTCCCACGCCGCTATGCCGAAGCGCTCACGCGACTGCTCGAGCGCGTGGTGGAAAAGGATGGTCGTCAGGCGGCTGTCGAGCTGTTCGAAGACCATTTCCACCAGCTGACGGTGCGGGCCCGGGCAGAACTCGCCATGGCGGATACCGCCGGGCGCGTCGCGCTCGTCACCCGCTTGATGAACGACGCTGGATACATGGCGGAGTGGCAGGAGTCCGACGGCGTGTTCCGGATATCGGAGCACAACTGCGCGATCCGCGCGGTCGCCGAGCGATTTCCAGAAGCGTGCGTTGCCGAGCAACGGTTCTTCGAAGAGGTCCTGGGCGGCGCAGTCGAACGTCGCTCTCAGATCACACGCGGCTGCAACGCCTGCGAGTACGCGGTGAGCTTCCCTGCGGCATCGCGTGCCGAGCCAGTCGAGGAGCATTCATGACGAGCGGCATCGAAGCACAGGTCCTGCAGCCATACAAATACGGGTTTGTCACGGATATCGAGGCCGACGTCGTTCCGCCCGGGCTCGATGAGAGTGTCGTCCGGCTGATTTCCGAGAAAAAACACGAGCCCGAATGGATGCTCGAGTGGCGCCTGCGAGCGTATCGGCACTGGGTGACCATGACCGAGCCGCACTGGTCCAATCTGCGCTACGGACCGATCGACTATCAGGCGATCAGCTATTACGCGGCTCCCAAGCAGAAGGTCAAGCTCGAAAGCCTGGAACAGGTCGATCCCAAGCTGCTCGAGACGTTCGACAAGCTCGGCATCCCGCTGGAAGAGCGAAAGCTGCTCGCTGGCGTGGCGGTGGACGCGGTATTCGACAGCGTTTCGGTGGCGACCACATTTCGAGAGACGCTCGCAAAGCAGGGCATCATCTTCTGCTCGATGTCCGACGCCATCCGAGATTATCCCGATCTCGTGCGGAAGTATCTGGGATCGGTCGTTCCGTACACCGACAACTATTTCGCCGCGCTCAACTCGGCCGTGTTTTCCGACGGCTCGTTCGCGTACATCCCGAAAGGGGTCCGGTGCCCGCTCGAGCTGTCCACGTACTTCCGGATCAACGCGAGCTCAACGGGACAATTCGAGCGCACGCTGATCATTGCCGACGAGGGCAGCTACGTCAGCTACCTCGAAGGCTGCTCCGCGCCGATGCGGGATGAGAACCAGCTCCACGCGGCCGTTGTGGAGCTCGTGGCGCAGGACGACGCGCAAATCAAGTACTCGACGATTCAGAACTGGTATCCGGGGGACGAAGCGGGCCGGGGGGGCATCTACAATTTCGTGACGAAGCGCGGAAAGTGCGCCGGCCGCCACGCCAAGATTTCCTGGACCCAGGTCGAGACCGGGTCCGCGATCACCTGGAAGTACCCCGGTTGCATTCTCCAGGGCGACGAGTCGATCGGTGAATTCTATTCGGTCGCCGTGACCAACAACCGCCAGCAGGCAGACACCGGCACGAAGATGATTCACATGGGTCGGAATACACGCTCGACCATCGTGTCCAAGGGGATCTCCGCGGGATACGGCCAGAACACCTATCGCGGCCTGGTGAAGATCCTGAAGGGGGCCGAGCACGCGCGGAACTATTCACAATGCGACTCGATGCTGATCGGCGACACGTGTGGCGCCCACACCTTCCCGTACATCGACGTGCGCAACAGCAGCGCCATCATGGAGCACGAAGCGTCCACGTCGAAAATCGGCGAGGACCAGATCTTCTACTGCAAACAGCGTGGCCTTTCGGCCGAAGACGCCGTGAGCATGATCGTGAACGGGTTCTGCAAAGAGGTCTTCAAGGAGCTGCCGATGGAGTTCGCCGTTGAGGCGCAGCGCCTGCTCGGGATCAGCCTGGAGGGCAGCGTCGGATGAAGCTGTTGGAAGTGCGCAATCTGCATGCGAGCGCCGAGGGCCGGGAAATCCTTCATGGCGTCGACCTCGACGTCAATGCGGGAGAGGTGCATGCCATCATGGGCCCGAACGGCTCGGGCAAGAGCACGTTCGCCCAGGTGCTCGGTGGCCACCCCGCGTACGCGGTCACCCAGGGCTCGATCCGGTTTCGCGGACAGGACCTGCTCGCGATGAACCCGGAAGAGCGCGCACGCGCGGGCCTCTTTGTGGCATTCCAATACCCGGTCGCGATTCGCGGCGTGACGAACGCGTACTTCCTGCGCGCGGCGGTGAACGCGACGCGGAAGGCGCGCGGCCAGGAGGAGCTCGGGCCGCTCGAGTTCATGGAGGCGCTCGAGGACAAGCTCAAACTCATCGGCTGGGATGCGAGCTATCTGAATCGCCCGGTCAACGAGGGATTCTCGGGGGGCGAAAAAAAGCGCAACGAGATTCTCCAGCTCGCGGTCCTCGAGCCGACGCTCGCCGTGCTCGATGAGACCGATTCCGGGCTCGATATCGATGCCCTGAAGACTGTCGCCCAGACCGTCGACCGGCTGCGGCGGCCGGAGAGTGCGACGGTACTGGTGACCCACTACTACCGGATTCTCACCCACATTCTTCCTGACTACGTCCACGTGTTGTCGGGCGGACGCATCGTGAAATCCGGCACGAAGGACCTGGCTCTCGAGCTCGAACAGAAGGGCTACGATTGGCTGCGCGAGGAGGCGGCGGTCGGGTGACAGCCGTGGTCGACGTACGGGACGCGTACCTCGCCGATTTCGAGGAGTTCACGCACAACGGGGCCCGCAGCGCGCCGGCATGGCTCTCCGACATGCGGGCCCGGGCCATCGCCCGCTTTGCGGAGCGGGGATTCCCTTCCACCCATCAAGAAGCGTGGCGGTTCACGAACGTCGCTCCGATCGCGGAGCGGGCCTTCTCCCGCCCGCCAGAGCGGTCGGGGATTGCGGCTCAGGATCTCGCGTCGTCGACCCTTGCGGGTGAGACGATCCGGCTCGTCATCGTCAACGGAAGCGCCGTCCCCGAGCTGTCCAGCGTGGACATACCGCAAGGGCTTCGGCTCGGCGGCTTGAAGAGCGCCCTCGAGCGGGATCCCGCGTTCGCCGAGCGACACATCGGACGTTACGCGTCGATCGACGCCGATCCGTTCGCCGCCCTCAACACCGCGTTCCTTTCAGACGGTGCCCTGATTCATGTCGCTCAAGGCACGCGCATCGACCGCCCCATCGAGCTGGTTTTCGTCACGGCGCCACACGATGGCGCCGGACCCGCTGCGCTCGTGACGCATCCCCGTGCGCTCATCGTGCTCGAAACGGGTGCACAGGCGACCGTTCTCGAGCACTACGTAACCCTCGCCGACGAGGTCTATTGGACCAACGCGGTGAGTGAAGTGACCGTGGCGGACGGGGCGGAGCTCGAATACGTCCGGGTGCAGCGGGAGAGCCGGCGGGCCTTTCAGATCGCGGTCACGCACGCGCGTCAGGGTCGCGATTCCAGCGTGCGCCTGCACCCGTTCGCTCTGGGCGGGGCGCTCGTCCGCCACGACGTGCAGACCGTGCTCGACGGTCCGGGCGCGGAGCTCGTGTTGAACGGGTTCTATCTCTTGCGCGGCCGGCAGCATGCGGATCACCACACCGTGATCGATCACGCCAAGCCACACGGCACGAGTCACGAGTTCTTCAACGGCATCGTTGGGGAGCAGGCGCACGGCGTGTTCAGCGGCCGAATCATCGTGCGCCCGGGCGCGCAGCGCACGGATTCGAAGCAGACCAACAATAATTTGCTGCTTTCGGCGGACGCCAGGGCGGACAGCCAGCCACAGCTCGAGATCTACGCCGACGACGTGAAGTGCACGCACGGATCCACGGTCGGGCCGCTCGACGAGACGGGCCTCTACTATCTCCGGAGCCGTGGGCTCTCGCTTGAGACGGCCGCGGCCATGTTGACGTACGGACTGGCCGCCGAAATTCTCGACCGCGTGCGGCACGAAGAGCTGCGGCGCGGGCTCGAGCGAACTATTCGCGCGCGGCTCTCCGAACGCACCGCCGGCGGCCGCCGGAACGCGGGTCCCGGACGCTGATGCTCGACGCGGCGCGCCTGCGCGGCGACTTCCCGCTCCTCACGCGGCAGGAAAATGGCCGGCGGCTCGTGTACCTCGACAATGCCGCAACCACCCAGAAACCCGAGTCTGTGCTCGAAGCGATCGTGGGCTATTACCGAACCACCAACGCCAATGTGCACCGCGGCGCTTACGAGCTCGCGGTTCGGGCGACGGAAGCCTACGAATCCGCGCGGGGGCGCGTGGCGCGGTTCGTCAATGCGTGGAGCCCGGACGGCGTGGTCTTCACGCGGGGCACGACGGAAGCGATCAATCTGGTGGCGGCCGCCTACGGGCGCGCCACCGTTCGGGCGGGCGATACCGTTGTCGTCACCGCCATGGATCACCACTCGAATCTCGTCCCCTGGCAGCTGTTGTGCGAAGCGCAGGGCGCTACGCTGCGGATGGTGGAGGTCACGGAAGACGGCCGGATCGACCTCGCCGCCTTCGGTCGGGCGCTCGAGCGGGCGCCCAAGATCGTCTGCTTCCCCTACGTTTCGAACGCGCTCGGGACCATCAATCCCGCGCCACAGCTGATCGCGCTGGCGCACGGCGCGGGGGCGGTGGTACTGGTCGATGGCGCCCAGTCGACCCCGCATCTGCGCGTGGACGTGCAGGCGCTGGACTGCGACTTCTACGCGCTGTCCGGTCACAAGATGCTCGGGCCCATGGGGTCCGGCGCCCTCGTGGCGAAGCCCGCGTTGCTCGAGGCAATGCCGCCGTACCACGGCGGCGGCGAAATGATCTCCCGAGTGTGGGATGATCATTCGACGTACAAACACCCGCCGCACAAGTTCGAGGCGGGAACGCCGAATGTGGAGGGTGCGGTCGGGCTCGCGGCCGCGATCGACTACCTCGAGACGATCGGCATGGAGCAGATCGCGGCGCACGAATCCACGCTCGCCCGCGCCGCGATGGATCACCTGTCGAAAATTGAGGGGATCACGATCTACGGTCCTGCGGAGCACCGTGCGGGCGTGGTATCGTTCACGTATGGAGACATCCACCCGCACGATCTCGCGACCATTCTCGATCAGGACGGGGTCTGCATCCGCGCCGGCCATCACTGCGCCCAACCGCTGATGCGCCGGCTGAATGTCGCAGCCACTGCCAGGGCGTCATTCTATCTCTACAATGATCTCCAGGATGTCACACTGCTTTCGGAATCGCTCGTGAAGGCCGGGGCGCTCTTCGGCTATGTGCCCGCCTGAGTCCCCACCAGGACCCCGCTCCCCCGCCCCTCCGTCCCCGGCGACGCTGCCCGATCTCGGAGAACTCTATCAGGAGCTGATCCTCGATCATTACCGCCGACCGCGCAACAAGGGGAAACTGGAGCAGCCGACACACGGTGCGGCATTGAATAATCCGCTCTGCGGTGATGAGGTCGATCTCGAGCTGCGCGTCCAGAACGACGTGATCACGGATGTGCGGTTCGTAGGGCGGGGTTGCTCCATTTCGCAGGCCGCGGCGTCGATGATGACGCAGGTGATCAAGGACCGTCCGCTCACGGAAGCCCTCTCGCTCGCCGGGAGAATGAGCGCCATGATGCACGGAGATGAGGCCGCCGCGCGGGACAAATCCTTGGGAGATCTGCGCGCGCTGGTCGGAGTGGCCAGGTTTCCCGTGCGCGTCAAGTGTGCGCTCCTTCCCTGGAATGCGTTGCAGGACGCGCTCAAGTCCTCTGGAACGGCGTCACGCTGACTCCACCACCGGTCGTCGAGCTACAAGGCATCACGAAGCGTTTCGCCGGCCACACCGCGGTCGAGAATCTCTCGCTTGTCGTTCCCAAGGGCGTCATCTACGGCTTGCTCGGGCCGAATGGCGCCGGGAAGACAACCACGATTCGCATCATCCTCAGCATTCTCCTCGCGGATTCCGGCCGCGTAGCCGTATTCGGGGCAACCGGGAGTGGACGCGATCAAACCGGACGCATCGGATATCTCCCCGAGGAACGCGGCCTGTACCGCAAGATGCGTGTGCTCGATGTGCTCGTCTTCCTGGCGCAAATGAAAGGCGTGCCACGCGCCACGGCTCGCCTGCGGGCGGAGCAGTGGCTCGAGCGGTTCGGGCTCGCGAGCTGGCGGATGCGGCGCATCGACGAGTTGTCCAAAGGCATGCAGCAGAAAGTGCAGTTCATCTCGACGCTGCTGCACGAGCCGGAGCTGGTCGTGCTCGATGAGCCGTTCGCGGGACTCGATCCGGTGAATGCCCAGGCCTTGAAGGACACGGTGCTCGAGCTGCGCCAGCGTGGCGTGACCGTGCTCTTCTCGACCCACATCATGGAACAGGCCGAGAAACTGTGCGACCAGCTCTGCATCATCGCCCGCGGGCGCAAACTGGTGGATGGTTCGCTTAGCGACATCAAGCGGCCATCATCGAGACAGCATATAGCCATCGCGTTCGACGGCGCCGCCGGCAATGCGGCCGCCCTGTTCAGTGACGCGCGCGTCGTCAGCAAAGTGGACGACTACGGGCAGTACGCCGAACTCGAGCTCGTGCCCGGTGCCGACCCCCAGGAGCTGCTGCGTGCCCTGGTGCGGTCCGGTGCGCGGCTTTCGCGCTTCCAACTCGTCGAGCCTTCACTTCACAAAATCTTTGTCGATCTCGTGGGCGACGCGGCGGAGCCCGATACCGCGCGGAATGGCGATTCCGAGAATGTCTAAAGTCGGCGCCGTGATCCGGCGAGAATTCGTCGAGCGGGTGCGCAGCCGCTGGTTCTGGATTTCCGCGATTCTCCTTCCCGTCCTGTTCGCGGCGATTTTCGTGCTCCCGATGATGTTCATGGGATCGGGCGGCGCGCGGCGCATCGCCGTGGTGGACGGCACGACCACCGACCTCGGAAAACAGGTCACCGTCGCCCTCTCAGCCGGCGGAACGTTCTCGGCCACCCGCGTGGTACGCCATCCCGGGGTCATCGATTCGCTCACTCGAGCCACCGCCACGAAGGCGCTTGACGGACTGCTCATCGTGGACGACAGCCTGGTCGGCAACGGCTCGGCTGAGTATCGCGGGACGAACGTGTCGTCGCTGCGGGACATGCAGGAGCTCGAGCGAACCTTGGGAGTGGTCGTGATCGGGACGCGGCTCGAACGGGCCGGAGTCGATGCGCGGGTCCTCGCGCGCGCGCAATTGCCGCTCAGGCTCGCGACGCGAAAGATCTCGGCTGCCCAGACGACAGGGGAAAGCTCGACTCAGTCGTTCTCGCTCGCGTACTTGATGGGAACTATTCTCTACACGACGATTCTCATGTACGGCGTCAATGTGAAGAGCTCGGTGCTCGAAGAGAAAACGACCCGTATCGTGGAAGTGCTCGTGTCATCGGTGCGGCCGTTCACACTGCTGCTCGGAAAGGTGATCGGCGTTGGAGCCGTGTCGCTGCTCCAGCTCTTGATCTGGGCCATCGCGGGGAAGCTCATGCTCAGCGAGCGGGCGACGCTGGCGGCGTATTTCGGTGCCGATCAGGGCCCCGCGTTGTTCGAGATCCCCCACGTTTCCGCCGCCACCGGCGGTGTTTTTGCCGCCTACTTCCTCGGAGGATTTTTTCTGTACTCGGCGATGTTCGCCGCAGCGGGAGCGATGTCATCCTCGGAGCAAGAAGCGCAGCAAGCGCAGCAGCCGATCGTCCTCGTACTCCTGCTGTCGTTCGTCTCGCTGTTCGTTCTGATCGGGGATCCCAACTCGACATTTTCGATTCTCCTGTCCCTTATCCCCTTCACCTCACCGATCGCGATGCCGGTACGGTGGGCGGCGGGGGACCTGCCGTTGACTGACCTGGTGGTGTCGCTGGTCCTGCTGGTGGTGGGGGTCGTAGGAACGACATGGATCGCGGCGCGGATCTACAGAGTCGGGATCCTCATGACGGGCAAGCGGCCCAACGTTAGAGAACTAGTGCGCTGGGTCAAGGCGAGCTAGCAGGGGCAACGGGCGAGATGCGGAAGGCGCCCTTCCGAGAACCCGTTAAACTCCGACCCGTTATGCGTCTGTACGTCTAGCTTTTGCATTTCCTATCGGACTACCTTCCTACTCACTATGTCCTTTGACGTCATCGTTGTGGGCGGTGGTCACGCCGGTACCGAATCCGCTGTCATGTCGGCTCGCCTCGGCGCTCGCACCCTGCTCGTCACCTCCAATCTCGATACCATCGGCCACATGAGCTGCAATCCCGCCATTGGCGGGATTGCCAAGGGTACGGTCGTTCGAGAGATCGATGCCTTGGGTGGGGTCATGGGCCGGGCCGCTGACCGCGCCACGATCCAGTTTCGCATGCTGAACCGGTCCAAGGGCCCCGCCGTGTGGGCGCCGCGGGCGCAGTGCGATCGGACACTGTACCGCCGCGCGGTTCGACAGATCCTCGAAGCGTTCCCGGACCTCGATCTCACGCAGGGTACGGTCGACCGCCTACTGGTGGATGGCCACGGCGTTCGCGGCGTGACGCTCGCCGATGGTCGCGACCTGCTCGCCCGCGCGGTCGTGATCACCGCCGGCACGTTTCTCCGCGGCCGGATTCATATGGGGACCGAGACTCGGATACCGGCGGGGCGCATGGGCGATCCACCGGCGCAGGCGATTGCCGAGCAGATCGAGCAGCTCGGTTTCGCGGTCTCCCGTTTCAAGACCGGTACTCCGCCTCGCGTGGATGGCCGCTCGGTAGACTGGTCCAAGGTCGATCGTCAGGACGGCGAGCGGACCGATTTCCGGTTTTCGTTCTACGAACGGCACGACTGGCCGCGGCAGGTGCCCTGCTGGATCACGTGGGCGGGTGCGCCTCTCAAGGAAATCATTCTGCGCCACCTGCACGAGTCGGCGTTGTACGGCGGAGCCATCGCCTCACGGGGCCCGCGTTACTGCCCGTCCGTCGAGGACAAGATCGTAAAGTTCCCCAATGCGGAACGGCATCAGGTCTTTCTCGAGCCTGAGGGGCTGGACACGCACGAGCTGTACGTGAATGGTCTGTCCACTTCCCTGCCCCTCTCTGTGCAGCTCGAGTTCATCCACACCGTTCCAGGCCTGGAGCATGCCCGGGTGACGAGGCCGGGGTACGCCATCGAGTACGACTATTACCCGCCCACCCAGCTCACTCCCTGGCTCGAGACGAAGCCGATCGAGCGCTTGTTCCTGGCGGGCCAGATCAATGGAACGACGGGATACGAAGAGGCCGGCGGACAGGGCGTTATCGCCGGCATCAATGCGGTGCGCCGGCTGCGCGACCAGGAGCCGGTGGTGCTGGCCAGAGACGCCGCCTACCTCGGCGTGCTCGTGGACGACCTCGTGACGCGGGGAGTCGACGAGCCGTACCGGTTGTTCACGTCGCGCTCCGAGTTCCGCTTGTTGCTGCGGCAGGATAACGCGCTGCGGCGGCTGTTCGATCTTGCGCGGCGATTGGGACTGCCGAACGCCGCGGAAATCGCAATCGCTGAGCGGCGGCTGGAACAGGAAGAGCGGCTCCTGCGGGTCGCCGAGTCCACGACGATAGCGCCCGAGCAAGCCTCGGTCGCGCTCGCGCCTTCGGGCACGGCACTCGCGGAGCCGGAGCGGGTCGCGGCGCTGGCGCGCCGTCCCGGGGTGTCGCTTGCCGCACTGTTCCGTGCGGCTGGTGTGCAGGTGGAGGATTCGCTCGAGGCGGTGACGGCGGCGGAGATCGAAATCAAGTACGAAGGGTATCTCGCTCGTGAGCGTGACGCGGCCGAGCGGCTGGCAGAGCTCGCGGCGTTTTCACTGCCGGCGGATCTTCCTTATCTCGAGCTCGCCACCCTCGCGACAGAAGCACGACAGAAACTCGACCGCGTACGCCCAACGACGCTGGCGCAGGCCGCGCGGGTTCCGGGGGTGTCGCCATCAGACCTGCAGAATCTCGTGCTCGAAACCGTCCGGCGTCGCCGCGCGTAAGCAAGAGTCGGGCAACTGCTTATCCGATGTTTCACGTGAAACGTCGCTCTTTACGGTTCCGGTACGATATCCTATATTCTATCGCGTCCTTGTCCAATTATATAAACTATTGTGAATAAATAAGTTGCCAATGTCTCGCGTCATCGCCATCGCCAATCAGAAAGGCGGCGTGGGCAAGACCACGACCGCGGTGAACCTTGCTGCCTCGCTCGCGACGGCGGAGCGCAAGACACTGCTGGTCGATGCCGATCCCCAGGGGAATACCACGAGCGGCGTCGGCATCGAGCGCGATCGCATTCGGGTGTCCCTTTACGACGCCTTGCTCGAAGGCAGCGCGCTCAGCAAGGCCCGATTCCCTCACGTGCATTTTCCATATCTCGATCTGATCCCCGCGACTCAGGACCTGGTCGGGGCCGAGCTGGAGCTCGTGAACCGCTCGTCCAGGGAGACGGCGATGCGGCGCGCGCTCGCGAGCATTCGCGACGAATACCAGTACATCGTGATCGACTGCCCTCCCTCGCTCGGCCTCGTGACGTTGAACATGCTGACCGCCGCGGACAGCGTGGTCATTCCGATCCAGTGTGAGTACTACGCGCTGGAAGGGCTGTCGCAGTTGCTGAACACGATCAAGCTCGTGCAGCGAAACTTCAATTCCGCACTCGCGATCGATGGCGTGTTGCTTACGATGTACGACGCGCGGCTCAATCTCTGTAAACAGGTGGCGGAAGAGGCGCAGGAGTATTTCGGCGCGCGGATGTTCAGTATCACCATTCCCCGCAACGTGCGGCTGGCCGAAGCGCCGAGTTTCGGCAAGCCAATCCTGCTGTACGACGTGCAGTCGGTTGGCGCCCGTAGTTATCTCGCCGTGGCGCAGGAGCTGATCCGCCGCGTCGAG
>Ga0335082_10001376_pt1 | contig 25922 bp, 27 predicted proteins | sample Lox_Sample_41_FD_206718 | JGI IMG/M metagenome (GOLD analysis project Ga0335082, IMG submission 206718) | Soil microbial communities from Loxahatchee National Wildlife Refuge, Florida, United States - Lox_Sample_4.1 | ecosystem: Environmental > Terrestrial > Soil > Wetlands | place: USA... | reverse complement strand
GCCGGGCCGCCGCTTCGGTGCGCGAGCGCGCGGCGATGATGTCCGGGCGTCGGCCGAGGAGCTCCAGTGCGAGGTTCGCAGGCAGCCCCTCGGCGCCGGAGAATGTCGCCGTCGGACGAGCGATCGCGAGGCCACGGTCAGGGCCGGCGCCCAAGAGCGCCGCGATCGCATTCTTCTGCAGGCCGATTTCCTCATCGATCGCGAGAAGGTCACCCTCGGCCCCCGCCTGACGCGCCTCGACCTCGCGCACACTCGCCAAGGTCTCGAGACCGAACTCGTGCCGCTGACGGAAGAGCGTCACGGTCTTGGTGCGAATGTCCAAGGTCTCCGCGGCGTTGTCCCGCAGCGTGTAGAGGTGCACGAGCTCGGCGTAGCTCGCGGCGATCGAGGTCGAGAGGATGAGGCGGGTTTCCGCGACTTCGACCTGCGCCGCGCGCTGCTCCGAGAGCGCCGCCGCCAATGCCGCGCGGTTCTTGCCCCAGAAATCCAGCTCCCAGGAGAGGTTCACCGTCGCCTGACCGTAGTCGGTCCAGCCCTGCGGGAGCGCGGACTTGGGGATCAGGTAGTTGTAGCTCTGCTTACTTTCCGCGATCCCGACATGGCCGGTTACCTCGGGAATGCGGCTCGCATGCGCACCCTGCACCGCGGCCGAGGCGGCATGCAGCCGCGCCTGCGCGAGCTCGAGGTCGGGCGAGGTGCGCAGTGCCTCCTCGATCAGCGCATCGATCTGCGGGTCGCCGTACGCCCGCCACCACCCGTCCCCGGGCCAGTCCGTGGGGGCCGCGGCGAAGGAGCTGGCGCTCCCGAGCTGCGAGATGTCCTTCAGAGCCGGCGGCGGGTCGGTGTGCGGCAGCTGCGCACAGCCCTCGAGGATCAGGGGGCTCGCGATGAGCAGCGCTTTGAGGATCTCCCTGCAGCCAGGGCGGCGGAGGCCAGCAGTCTTACGCATTGCGGTCAATCTCCAGTACTGTACGGTTCAGTACATGTTAGCAGATTCTGAGAACGTGTCAACGGTAGGCAGACTGGAGAATGCGAACAATGCGCATCCGCTTGATGCAGGTTTCCTCCGGGTGAACGCCGCGCCCCAGAGCCCTCCTGAGCAAGTCCTCAGGACTTGAAGAGTTCGCGCATAAAATGTACCTTACGGTACTATATTGACCCCTCCCCTCATTGAATCGGAAGCTGACAGGCACGTGAAGAAGAGCGAATGCAAGCGGCAGGCCATCCTCGACAGCGCCTATCAGCTGTTTCGCCGGCAGGGGTTCGACAAGACCTCGGTCTCGGAAATCACCGCCGCAGCGGGCGGCTCCAAGGCCACCGTCTACAGTCACTTCGGTTCGAAGGAGGAGTTATTCGTCGAGTGCATGCTGGCGGCGGCGGACAGCTACATGGCAGGAACCCTGAGGCATCTGGAGGCCCCGGGAGCTGATCCGGGCGTCGCGCTCCATCACTTTGGCCGCAGCTTCCTCAACTTCATCTGCTCTCCGGAGCAGGTCGAGGTGCGACGGCTGATGATCGCCGAGGCGGCGCGCTCCGGGACCGGCAGGCTGTTCTTCGCCAAGATCTCGGTGCTCCGGGCACATGTGGCGGCCTTCATGTCCGCCTGCATGGCCTCCGGGACGCTGCGTCGCGATGACCCCGGACTCGCCGCCGATCACCTGGGGGCGCTCCTCGAGGCGGAAATCCTCCAGCCGCTCATCCTGCACGTGCGTGACGGACGCCCGGATGAGAAGGAAATCGCGCTGGCGGTGAGCCGCGCCGTGGCCGCGTTCCTGCGGGCGTACGCGCCCGCAGAACAGGCCGCCAGCGCGCCACGAACCGGCCCCGGGCAGCGACGCGTGGCCTAGCGAGGCGCTGGGTCCTTCGGGGGCAGCCGCACCGCGACCCTCGGACGCACGGCCCGGGTTGCAGCCCGCAGGCGCCACAATTAAACTGTACCGATCGGTATTTTTAACACGGCATTCCATGAGAACCAAGACTGAAGCCAAGCGGCAGGCCATCCTCGGGGCTGCCGCCGAGGTATTCCGGGAAGTCGGGTTCGAGCGCGCTTCCATGTCGGAAATCCGGCAGCGGATCGGGGGCTCGAAGGCGACGCTCTACAGCTATTTCCCTTCGAAGGAGAAGCTCTTCTTCGAAGTCATGTATCAGGCCAAGGAACTCGAACTGGGCAAGATCACCGCGGCCTTGAACTCCGAGGCCGGCGACTTGAAGCAGGAGCTTTTGTACTTTGGGCAAAGACTCCTGACTGCGCTCTACGCCCCGGACACGATCGCCATTCGGCGCCTCGCGATCGCCGAATCGGCCAAGTCCCAGATCGGCAAGGTCGTGTTTGAAGGATCGACGCTTCCCATGGAGCAGCACGTCGCCGAATTCCTGCGGGGAGCCATGAAGCGCGGAAAGCTGCGCACGGGGGACCCCAAGGTGGCGGCCATGCAGCTGATGAGCCTGCTGGAATCGGAGTTCCTGCAACGGGTTCTGTTGGGGGTGATGGACTCGGTGAAGCCCGAGTCGGTCCGAGCGGCCGTGCGGCGCGCGGTCGACACATTTCTGTCCGGCTACGCTCGGCACTAGCCCCTTCGCGGGAGGTTGGCCGACGGATTAATCACCGCGAGGCGAGCGCCTCACTGGACTCGACCCGGATCGCCTCAATCCGCGCATCCCGGCGCATCGTCTCGATCACGTTCTGGCAGCGGTTTTCAGGACCCGGACCCCGGAGATCGAGCTCGACGACCGAGGAGTCCTCCTGTCGCAGCAGTTCCAGCCGATAAGCCACGTGGTTATTGAGGAGCGAGCTGAGGAACCCATCATCGTCCGGATTGGGAACACCAGGACTCAGCACGACCGCAAGCCGCAGGTCGCACTCCGCGTCCTGCGCCGTAGCCGTCGAAGAGCCCCCAAACACTTGGAGCAGCGCCGCGACCGCCGTCGCGGCGACCGCCTGACGGCGCTTGCTCTTCATGGCGCCCCGTCCGGGTTGACGGTGCGCACATCACGGGCGGCCAGCGCGGTTCCGGGCATCGCCGCCGTCGCCTTGACTTCGACATCCGTGGCCGCGCCCGCTCTGGTGAAGAGGAAGATCTGCAGAGTGTTGATGGCGACCGCTGCGGACAGCGTGAGCCAGCGATAGGTTCTCATACGTTTCCGATCTCCGACGAGGCTGGTACTGATCGGTACAGTTTACAGCCTACCCCTCTCTTCGCCGTTCACCGTTGGGAAACCCGCATGAACCGGTCGGGCGTTGTTGGACGCCGGCCGTATGCGTACCGTTGTGACCGTGGACGAACTGCTTGCCCTTTGTGCAACACGGTCCACCACAACGAACGGTCACAGCCTTCCTCCCCCCAGGAACGACCGTTCCTTCCGGCGACCGGAGGGGATTTTTCCCTTCCGGTCGTTTTTTTTCCCAGTCCGCGCCGCGAGGACGCGGCATGGAGCTTGATGTGGCTCAACTGCTGGCGCTGCTCGCAGCGATCGTGGCGACACTCGGTTCGCTTGTCGTGCTCGGGCTCACCGCCTTCGTCGTGAGTCTCGCCTTCGCAGCGGGCAAGCTACCCCGAGCAGACGGCCCGCGCGATCTGTAGAGGACCCACCGCCGGCACGCTGCTGCCGCTGCGAAGGGCGCTGCATTTCCTTCCGGGAAACGCTCATTGCGTCGTGGACGGATTGTTGATCGTGTGTGGCAAATCTACGATTGATGGTCGAACGCAGGAGAGTTCGCGCGGCGCAACGGTTCGCTTCGGGCACCGCGGTACCGCGGCCCACTAATCCAGTACCGTACGTTACCTTTTTTCTTGCATCACGCAGTTGAGTCAAACTAATCTGTACTTATGGGTACGTTTACAAGGGAAGAGGACTTGTGAGTCACATATTGCTGATTACCTCCAGCCCGCGCGCCGAATCCTACTCGACGAGAGTTGCCCGTTCGCTCGCTGAGAACCTGGTCGCGCGCGAACCTGATTCCACATTGACGGTGCGTGATCTTGCGCGCAAGTCCCTCGCTCACATCGACGACACTTTCGCGGTGGCACGCAATCTGCCGCCTGAGAAACTGACAGCCGCAGAAAACGCTGCGTTAGCGCTTTCCGACGAGCTGCTGAAAGAGCTGTTCGCCGCCGATACCCTCATCATTGCTGCCGGAATGATCAACTTCGGTATTCCCTCGAACTTGAAGGCGTACATTGACTACATCGTGCGTCCAGGCGTGACGTTTAGGTATACGGCGAAGGGGCCCGAGGGACTGATCAACGGCAAGAAGGTCTATCTGGTGCTGGCGCGTGGCGGCATCTACAGCAAGGGCCCGCTACAACCCCTGAACTTCCAGGACACGTATCTGCGCGCCGCCCTCCCCTTCATCGGCCTCACGGATATCGAGGTCATCACCGTAGAGGGCGTTGCCCTCGGGCGGGACGTCGCCGATCAGGCGGTCAATGATGCCTTGGCCAGAGTGTCGGCCATAGCCGCGTAGGTCGCGTTGAGGTGCTCCCCGTTTTAGTACCGATCTGAGCTTGAGTCCGCGGTTGATAAATAGGTCTCTCTTCAGTCCTCGTCAAGGTCTTCCCCGCAGGGGAGTCTCACGCCCGAAGGGCGGGAGAAGCTCCGGGTTCGCTGCAAATTCCTCTGGTGTCAGGTCGCCCAGCGAGCTGTGTGGCCTCTCGGTGTTGTACTCGATGCGCCAGTGCTCGATGACGCGCCGCGCATGGGCCATCGTGAGGAACCAGTGCTCGTTAAGGCACTCGTCGCGGAAGCGCCCGTTGAAGCTCTCGATGTACGCGTTCTCCACGGGCTTGCCTGGGCGGATGAAGTTCAACCGCACCCCGGCCTCATACGCCCAGGCGTCAAGCACCTGGCCCTCAAACTCTGGTCCGTGATCGACCGTGATCGTCAGCGGTAGCCCCCGTAGATCGCCGAGCCGGTCAAGCACCGCTGCAACACGTCGGCCGTTGATCGACGTATCGACCTCGAGCGCCAGACACTCGCGGCTGTAGTCATCCACGATCGCCAGGACCCGTAGTTTGCGACCGTCGATCAGACCGTCGGCGATGAAGTCCATCGACCAGCTGCGATTCACGGCACTCGGCTTGGGCAGCGGTTTGCGCTCAAAAAGCCCGATTCGCTTGCGCTTTCGCCGACGTACCGCAAGGCCTGCTTCCCGATACAACCGGTAGGTGCGCTTGCGATTCACGCTCCATCCCTCGCGCCGCAGTAGAATGTGGATGCGTCGATATCCGTAGCGGCGCTTCTCGCCGGCGAGCTCGCTGATCCGCTGCCGTAGATCACCACAGGGTGGCCTACGGCTTCGATATCCGTACAGCGACCGTGAGATGCCGATCAGCCCGCAAGCGCGCGTGATTCCAAACCCGCGCTCCTCCCTGAGCACATCCACTGCCTGGCGCTTCACTTGCGGGCCTACCATTTTCGGCCCAGAAGATCCTTCAACGCCGCCTTGTCCAACTCCGATTCAGCGAGGAGCTTCTTCAGCTTGGAGTTCTCGGCTTCCAGCTCCTTCAGCCGCCGCGCCTCGGAGACCGTCATCCCGGCGTATTTCGCCTTCCAGTTATAAAAAGTGACATCGGAGATGCCGTACTTCCGGCAGAGGTCCTTGGTCTTCGCTCCGGCCTCCGCCTCCTTCAACACCGCTATGATCTGTTCTTCACTGAAACGCTTCGCTTTCATGGTCCGCTCCCATTGGGCGGACTCTACTCTTTCGCCGTACTATTCGCGGGGAGCACCTCAGCGTGAGCGAGTCCGATCGGGTACCGCACCGCCCGCCGATTCTGCGCGAAGCGATCCCGATGGCTCACTCGGAGGCAATACGCATCAACCCCTGGCCCTTTGTGGGGCCTGATCGGGGTGTGTAGGGTCGTGGCATGAACACGATCCATTCGCAGCGCCCGGGTGCATCGATGACGCACGCCGAGCCCGTGGAAGAGTTGCCGGATGAGTCGTCCTATCCGGGTGTCTTCCGGTTTGAGGTTGATTTCGGAGGCACGTTGCGGTGCATCCCGATGACCGTCCGCCTCAAGCTCGATCAAAGCGGAGTAAAGCTGTCACTGAAGCAGTGGAACCGGATCCCTGCGCCCGAGCGTCGAGCGCTCGTCGAGCGACCCTGTAACACGGCGCCTGAAATCGAGGCGTACAAGCAGTACCTGGTCACTCAGATCGAGGCGCACACGAGGACTTCGGTCGAATACGCTCCCCTCGATCCAAGACCGGCCTGGGTGGAGGCTGCGGTTGTCCCAGAGCGAATACGCGACTGGGCACACGGACTCGGGATCGCGCCACCGTCGACTGAACAGTGGGCCGCCCTGTCGCCGCTGCAGCGCTTTGCGCTCTTCAAGCTGACGCGCCCGGGCCACGCGAACGAGAACTTCATTCCCGCCATGCAGGAATTCTCCCTCATTCCGTGAAGGGCACACGTGTGCAGGCAGCTTTTGAGCATCGTACGGTTCTGAGGTGCAGGGCGCGCAGAGCAAATACCGGGCGCACCGGCGCGAGCGCGGCCGGCCGCTAATGAGGCGGCGGCTTCGAAGAATTTCAATCAACCGTAAGTGCCGCGGCTGCGCGCTCTCCAAGCCAACGCTTCGCGCCTTCTCCACCGTGGCCCGAACCATGAAGATTGTGCCACCCTGGGACGCGGCCGATTTGTATCGTCCTCCTGCCTGTGACTCGGCTCAGTCGATTAAGCAGCCGCCTTCGCGCATTCCTTGGCGCAGCTAGCGCAAGCCTCAGCGCACGCCTTGCACACAGCGTGCTTGTCGGAGTGTTTGCGGCATTCGTTCTCGCAGCTATCGCACGCTTCCTTGGCGACTGCTGCGTAATGTGGCAGCAGCGGGGATTTTTGGGCGGCCAACACCGCCAAACTACCGCAAACCGCACGCAAGGATTCGACCGATCGAGCGCAGTCCGCTATAGACGTGTCCCCCTTAGCCAGCAAGTCGAAGCAGTGCGCCTGACATAGGTTCCCGGTTTTGACGCAGTGCAGTGCCGAGTCGACCAGGGGTGACCCGCTCGAATCGTGGTGGTGTTCGGGTGTCTGTTGCGCGCCTGCGGTTGCAATGCCAGCTGCAGCGACTGTCCCGGCGGCGATGAGTAATTCGCGACGGTGCATATTAGAGCCCTCCTCACATTGCGCGACGGGGACACCTTACTCCGGCAAGGGGGATTCGGCTATCCCGGATCCCGACGCGACCCGCCTTCTCCCCCTTCCCACCTCCCGACGACTAGCGCACTCTTCTGGACCCTTCGAAGCGATTCGTTAACGGTCATCGGTTCGAACCCATTTGACCCGACACAAGGAGAAACAATGAACAATCTTTCAATTGATTCGATCACGAACTTCTTGATCACTGACGGCGTCAACCTCCTCGTCAAACTCGCGGCATGCTTAGCCATATGGATTGTCGGTCGCCAAATCATTTCGTTGCTGATGCGTATTATCAACAGAGCCATTGTTCGCGGTGGAAAGATTGACCCGACGACGAGTCGTTACATCACGTCGATACTCTCCGTGGTGCTCACCATCGGTTTGGTTCTTGGCATCTTCGGGTATCTCGGCGTCCAAACAACTTCATTTGCTGCTCTCATCGCCGGTGCCGGTTTAGCAATCGGAGCTGCCTGGGGCGGCTTGCTAGCCCACTTCGCCGCAGGCTTATTCATGCAGGTGCTTCGACCGTTCAAGGTCGGCGATTACGTGTCTGCGGGTGGTACGGAAGGCACAGTCAAGGAGATGGGGCTGTTTGGTACGACGATCATAACACCCGATAACGTGGCGACCATTGTCGGTAACAACAAGATCTTTTCGGACACGATAAGGAATTTTTCTGCCCAAGAATATCGTCGCGTCGATTGTGCGGCTAAAGTTGCCAATAGCGTGGACCCGAAAGACGCAATCGCACGCTTGCGGCCCGTGATCGCGCGAATTTCCAACGTCCTGGGCAACCCGGCACCCGTGATCGATCTACTAGAGTTCACGGCCGAAGGCCCGCGGCTGTGCGTAAGACCTTACTGCAGCAACGAACATTACTGGCAGGTGTACTTTGATACGAACCGAGCCATTGCAGAGGCATTCGGTGCCGCCGCTTACCCAGTGCCAGCGCTACCGGTTTTGCAAGTGACGACGAGATCCTAAGAATGCATGGCCTTGGCTTCCGTCGAACGATGGGCGTTGAAGGTCGCCGGGCGCGCGCTGAAGGAGCGAGTAGACGACTCAGTTCGTCGCCGCCTTGCACTGAGCGAACGAAACGAAAGCACCCACACGGGCAGCCACGGTGATGGTCGCCGCCCCTGTCGCCCGGTTGACGATGGCGGTCCATGCGTACTTCATGTCCGTGCCCTGGATGATCAACTGTTCATCGTTGGTTGCGGAATTTTGTATGGGCAGGGGAATGGTCCGATATGGGGTAGTTACGGTCTTGTTGGCGAAGTCGATCTGGATGGTGTAGGGCTTGCCCTTTTCAGAAGGGTCGGGGACGAACTTTCCGCATCCCTTGTCGGCCTTGCAGTCCTGAGTCAACTTCGGGGTACAGGTGAGCGACTGCGTGCCGTCGAAGTCAGCCGCCGCTACGACCGCTGAGAGACTGAGCCCTAACGCGACAAACGCGCTGCGCGCAAGTTCCATGGTTCTTCTCCTTGTGGATTAGGTGCCCCGAGACATCGGCCCGGGTATCGAGAATCTACAGATAGTGTATTACGAACGGGATCGACGCTCTCAGCGGTTGAACCGAGGCGCCCGGAACTTCGGGCGTCACCCGCCTCGCAGGTTGTAACAACCTTCCCCTGTTTGTGCACCGCACCGTCAGGTCGAAACCCGTGCGCAACACTCGCCGGCGGGCTAAGGCCCGTTCACAAGGGAGCCATTCCCTGCCCTATTTGCTCGAGGCCGCCTCATCGCGGCGCGGGCGCATTGAACTTGGCGGAAAGTACTGACCGTTTATCGTGAGCTCACCAAAGGATGCGCTGTATATCGCCGGCAGGAAACTCGCCGGGAACCCCTTAATAGGCTCGGAAACCTTGTCGAGCGTCGCCACGTCTTCGGGCTGCAAGCGCAGCTCCAGCGCCGCCAGGTTGTCCTCGAGCTGCGCAACGGTCCGCGCACCGATAATGGGCGAGGTTACACCGGGGCGCCCGAGCACCCAGGCGAGTGCCATGCGTGCTGCAGTCGTGCCGCGCTCGCGTGCCAGAGGCAGCAGTACGTCCAGCACCTGCAAGGCGCTCTCGGTAAGGTAAGCACTCACCATGCGGGCGCGCCCCGGGGACTCGGCCTGGGTGCTGGCGCGGGAATACTTGCCCGAAAGCACTCCAAAACGCAGCGGCGACCAGGGCGTTACCCCGAGCCCCAAGTGCTGCGCCATCGGCATGAGCTCGGCTTCCACGGTGCGCTCGAGCAGCGAGTACTCGATCTGTAGGGCCACGAACGGCGACCAGTAACGGCTCTGGGCCGTCAGCTGTGACTCAACCACTCGCCACGCCGGCGTATCCGAGACTCCGAGATAGCGCACCTTGCCGGAGCGCACCAGGGACTCGAGCGCCGCCATGGTCTCCTCCGCGGGCGTGAACGGGTCCATCCAATGCTGCCAGTACAGGTCGATGTAGTCGGTCTGCAGGCGTCGCAGCGACTCCTCGCAGGCACGCAAGATGGCCTTGCGGTTGCCGCCGCCGCCGTTCGGATCGCCCGGATGCATGTTGGAAGTGAACTTGGTCGCCAGTACGACGCGCTCGCGCTTGGCGCGGTCCTGCCCGAGGTGCCGGCCGATGATCTCCTCGGAGTGCCCATTGTTGTAGCTGTTGGCGGTATCGATGAAGTTTCCACCACGATCGAGAAAGACGTCGATCATCTCGCGCGAGACCTGCTCGCTCGCGCCGAACTTCCATTCCTCCCCGAAGGTCATGGCGCCGAGGCACAGTGGGCTCACACGCAGCCCGGAGAAACCGAGGGTGACGTAGTGATTCAGTGGCATGGATGCTTACCTCCGCGGCGTTCGGGAGCGTACGCCGGCTCCGCCTAGGATACCTTTGAAAGCAACGGTACGACCGTCGGGTCGCTGCTCTCGTCCGTGACCCATTTGCACATGCGCCGCAGCGGCTCCATCCCATCGTGCGGGCCGGCCATCGCCGCCTTGCAGGCATAGCCGAGCGACACCACGCGCTGCGCGCCATTGAAGATCAGGCGATCTCGGATCTCGGTCTTGACGCTCTCCGGGTAGACACCGATCGTCTGGGTATAGGCGGTCACCGACTGGATCGGCACCTCGAGGTCCTGCACGGGCACGAGGTTCGCGACGCGGTCGGTCAAGAGCGGGGCAAAGTCCACGGGGTCATCGCCCTGGGAAACGATGACGGCACCTTCCGGTCCCCCGCCGATGACTCGGTGCTGGAAGCTCGCCATACGCAGTGCCTGCAGTTCCTCGCGTAGCTCGAGCGGCAGTCGGCGCGCGGGCGCACTCGCCGCGGTCGGCAGCGCCTGGATGGCCTCGTAAACCATGCGCCCGAAGCGATTGGCGGTTTCAAGACCCTGCGCTCCGGTACCGGTCTCGATGTAGATGACGCGTGCGTTCGCGCAGGCCTGCTGGTTGAAGTAGCCGACATCGATCGCCAGCCGCTCGGCGGCCTCCCGCATGCTAGCGGCACTCGCGAACGCTTCGCGGCCGATGATCGACGAGGACAGTTTCGGATCCATGGTGATCAGGTCGATGCCCGGCTGGATGTAGCGTGCAATATGGCGGATGGAGGCCTGGCCACCCCAGGCGATGATCTTCTCGATGTGCTCAGGACGATAGAGGAAATCCTCGACTTCGGCGTCGCCGCCCTTCCAATGCGCCACGCTCAGGTGGCGGGTGAGCGGGTGATCTGGTGCCATCTCGCTCATGGTCTGTGCGATCGCCACCGCAGTGAGCGGGTCGTTCGAGGGCGTCTTGAAGACCGCATCGCTGCGGGTGAGTGCATTGCGGATCACGCCGATCGCTGAGGGGATGGGGACGTTCCCGGCCAGCACGTGGACCGCGCGTGCGCCGAAGGCGCGGATGTGGCACAGGCAGCCGTTTTGCATGCGACGCGGTACCCAGCCTTCCAGATAGCGCGTGCCGATGGCGTTCTCGGCCAGTTCGCGCACGAACTCCCGATCAAACAACGCCGGCAGTGAGCCGTAGAAGTGGCGGATCGCATCCTGGCCGAGACCGGAAGTCACCTGGGACAGCTCGCAGGCCTGCTGCAGATGGGCGTTGCGAGCGAGCGAGAGCTCCTTGCCGAGGGCGTGCAGGTAGTCGAGCACCTCCTCAAACTTGAGCGCGTACTGATCGCGCATCTGCCCCGGGGAGGCGAGCGGCAGCTGCCCGAGGTGGCGTTTGAGGTCGGGCGTCGTGTAATGCTCTTCGCCGCCGCGCCCGGTGAACTGCACGCGGCCCTCCTCGATGCGGCGGCCGCGGATGATCAGGGGAACGTGAAAGCTCATGTCAGTCTCCGCCCTGCCCGCTCAGGCGACGCCGCGGGCAAGGAACTCGGCCGCGCGGTCGTGTACGGCCGGAGCACCGGCGCAGGTGATCTTGTCATCGCCTCCCTCGCTGTCGCTCAGACGCCGGATGTCCCCCTTGATGTAGGGGCCCTGCCGGCCGCAGGGGCACGGCGTCGCATCGCCGAAGTCTAGGGTCATCTCGTCGCTGGTCAGGAAGCCGCCCCAGCGGGTCTGGGCGGCGATGTCGATGAACCCGTAGCGGCCGCGCTGTACGCCCTCGCGTGCTCGCAGGATGCCGTTCTCCGGCTCAAGCAGGAAGGGAATGATGTTGGGCTGGATATGGTAGCGGCCCTGCGGGCACATGCGCGTGATGCTCGAGGCCGACTCGGTCATCCCGTAGCCGGTAGGCGGATACGGCAGACCCGAAAAGCGCTCGATCTGCTGCCGAAAGTCCTCGGGAAACACCTGGCCTTTGGCGCCCCCGACGAGAAAGAACAGGCTTGCTGGCGCAAACAGCCGCTCGAGCCCGGCCTCGAGCGCCCGGCGCGCCGACTCGAACACCGCCGGCAGAATGCCATTCAGAATCACCGCCTCGCCCTTCAGACCGGAGAGCTGGCCGAGGAAGTGCTGCCAGTGGGCCGGCTGCTCGGCCTGCTCACGCAGCAGTTCCTCGCGGCGGCGCAGCAGCGCCGGGGCGAGCTGCAGCTGCCCGCGCTGACCACGCGCGCGCGCGCCTTCGAGCCGTCCACCCAGAGAGAGCAAGTCAGCGCTGATGCGGCCCGGGTTGCTGGCGATGAGCTTGGATTCATCGCCGCCGTACAGGTAGCGCACGATGGCATCGGCCATGCGCGCTGAGCTCATCGCGCCGCGACGGTGCGAGAAGGCGATCACCGGCAGCACCCCGACCCCTTTCACCTGTGCGTCAGGCTCGGTGCCGAAGCCCTCGAAGTAGTGCTTGAACCCCATGGCCGCAGTGCGGTCCTCTTCGATGGCGTTCGGAATGAACGACAGCTTGCCGGTCGTGCCGGACGAGTGCCGCACGCGCAACGGGGTCTGGGCATCGAGCGCATCGATCCAGTCATCGATGGATGCGCACTCGGCGCACTCCACCTGGCTGAGGTCGATGCTGGTAAGCGCACCCAGCCAGCGGGTCAGCTGCTCGAAGCGGCCGCCCTCGACGGCTGCGAGGGGATAGGACTTATATAAGGTGTGCGGCAAGAGCAGCAGGGCTCCATCCTCGATGCGCGTGATGTCTTTGAGCTGCTGCTCCTCGGCGACGCGCGCCAGGATCGGGACGCGATTGATGAGGTCGCGAAAGCGAAGCTTCAGGCCCGCGAGCTGAATGTCCGCGAGACTGCGGCGATCGAGGGAGAACTTCTCGGTGGTCGTGAGTTCAACCAGGCGGTGCGGCGCCTGCTGTAGAGGCGTGGTGCCTGCGGGCTGAACGGCGGTGGGTGCGGCCATGGAATCCTCCGGAAGCCGCGTTCGATGCTAATGGAGGGCTTTATATAAGACCAATGCATATTTAATAATAGCAATATGAACCGAATTCATTTACCCGCCATCGATCTGAACCTGCTGGTCGTCCTGGATGCCATCCTGAAGGAGCGCAGCGTCTCGCGGGCCGCGCGGCGCCTGCATCTCACTCAGCCTGCCGTGAGCCATGCGCTCCGACGGCTGCGGGCGCTGTTCGGTGACCGGCTCTTCGTGCGCACGCCCTTGGGCATGGAGCCGACAACGCTCGCCGAACAGCTGGCACCGCGCATCGCCGCGACTCTCGATGGCATCGCCGACATGGTCAGTGGCGGTGAAGCCTCGGTCTTCGAGGCGAGTTCGGCGCGACGCTTCACCGTCGGCATGACCGACTACCTGGCCTTCGTCCTCCTGCCGCGTCTGGCACGCGAAGTGCATTCGCACGCGCCGCAGGTCGCGCTCGTGGTGCGCCCGACGGACCGCGTCTCGGGCCTCGGGATGCTCGACCGCGAGGAAGTGGACCTGGTGATCGGCGGAGCCTTTCCCAGCCAGCCCCACCACATCAATGCCTCAGCGCTTTTCGAGGAGCCGTCCGTTTGTCTGGCACGGGCCGGTCATTCGGCATTTGCACGTCGCCTGAGCCGCCGCCGTTATCTCGAGGCGCTGCACCTGCACGTCTCCCCCTGGGGCGATCGCGGCTCGATCGACGCAGAGCTCGCTCGCCAGGGCGTAAGCCGCCGTATCGCCGTCACGGTCGGCCACTTTCTGCTGGCCCCGGCCATTCTGGAGCAAACCGACTTGATCGCAACGCTGCCCGCGCGGCTCGCGCGCCCCTGGGCGGAGCGCTTCGGCCTCTCGCTCAGTGACCCGCCCTTTGACCTGGGGTTGACGCCGATCGCCGCTTACTGGCATCGCCGGCAGGACCAGAATCCCGGGCTGGTGTGGCTGCGAAACTGCGTGGCAGAGATCGCACGCGATCTGTGAAGACGGCCTGGGTGTTGCGACCGCGGCCCGGCGCCGGCGGCTGGCGCTGGCCGACACTCAAGCTCAAACTGCGCCGCGGAGCCATGACGTCAGTCCGCTTGCACCATGACTACTGAAAAACGCACCTCGGCACTATTGCTGCGGTTGTGCGGCTGGCGCACGGTGTTAGTCGCCCCACCGGTGCCGAAGGGGATCATTCTGGTGTATCCGCACACCTCGAATTGGGACTTCATCATCGGCATGCTCTTCAAGCTGGCGACTGGTCTTGAGGTCCGATGGCTGGGCAAGGACACCCTGTTTCGCTGGCCGGTCAGTGGACTGCTGCGGAACCTGGGCGGCATCCCCGTAAATCGGCGCGATCCCTCGGGATTTGTCGATTCGATACTCGCGGAATTCGCCAGAAGTGACTGGATGTGGTTGGCCATCGCGCCCGAGGGTACGCGCGGGTATACCGATCATTGGAAGTCCGGCTTCTACCGCATCGCCGTCGCCGGCCGGCTGTGTGTCGGACTCGGGTATTTGGACTACGCGACGAAGACAGTGGGCGTGGAAACCTACCTGCGCCTCACCGGAAACCCCACCGAGGACCTTGCCCGCATCCGCGCCGGCTATGCAGGAAAACGCGGCCGAATGCCACAGAACGCCGGCGAGATTCGCCTGCGCCAGTGACGCACCAAGGCCCCGGTCGAGCGCACCGTACTAGCGCTCGATTCCTCCCCGATCGTCATCGTGGATATCCTCGTCCTGAAGCTCGGACCAGCGCCGTCCCAGGCGCTCGGCGTCGGCACGCAATCCCTGCGCCTGGGCCTGCAGACGCCCCCTCTTCGCTTCATCACGTGTCGGGTCCAGCCCCTTCATCTGACGCTCGAGCTCGGCAGCACGCTTCTCCAGCTCAGTACGCTGCGCGAAAAGCTCGCTCATCAGTTCCTCACGCTTGTCAGCGTCCATTAGAGACTCCTGGTTCCGACCGCCCCTGTGCGAACGAAAGCTTAACCTAACGGTGCTTGGACAAGCAGTCCCCGGCTCCCTCACCAGACGGCCGGCGAGCCGCGACTGTCACACATCGTTGACTGCATCCGTTGCCACCCAGCCGCCGTCGGCACCGCCGGGCAACATCTGGCCGACGTCCTCACCGACTTCCCTGTCGATCAGCCCATTGAGCTTTCCGTTCATGGTCTCCAGCAGCGCCTTATTCCGGCCACGATCCGTTGCCAGGTTGGTCAGTTCGCTGGGATCATTCTCGAGGTCGAACAGTTCCACGTCGTTGAGCTGAAACAGCGCGTCAAGCGACTCCGGCCGATTGTGCTGCTTTGGCGAGAAGTAGCGCGTGAACTGGTAGCGGCCGTCGAAGACGCTGCGGATCGCACCACGTTTCGCCATGTCGGGACGCAGCCTACCCTCTGCCGCAGCCTGCTTCACGCGCTCTTTGCCCCCGGGCTCATGCATCATCGTGGCCACTCGTTCGAGGAAGTCACCGTCGAGATAGGCGAACATGTTGTAGCAGAAGAGCACGCCGTCATGGACCAGGCTCGTTTGCGCGCTCTCCGGTGCCGCAAGCAGAGCCGAGATGTCCTTGCCGCGTAGTGCCTCGGTAATGGCCGCCTTGCGTTCCTGGGCGGCGTTGGTGAGGCCGACCAGGGTCGGGGCGAGATCCAGGTGCGAGGTCAGCGCACGACAGCGCCTGCCTCCGGGGTACGCCGGATGCACCACGATGAACGGCACGTTGTTCTGTTCGCGATATGAAGTCGCGCCCTTGGCGTGCAGCCGGTGTGCCGCGTCGAGGTCCCCGTGGTCGGCCGTCAGAATGACGATGGTCCGTGAGGTCAGCTGCAGCGCATCCAGCTCATCGAGCAGCGGCATGATGTTTCGATCGGCATCGCGCAGACAGTTGAGGTAGTAGTTGTGACGCCGGCGCCAGCGCCACTCCTCATTGGCGATGTTGCCGACCAGGGCGTCGTGCGACTTCAGGTAGTCGCGGTGTGCCGGCGGCCTGCCCGGGGCATCGAGCGGCTGTGAGTAGCTCTCGGGCAGATCAAACTGCCACTGCTCGGCGTAGAGCGGCGTGTTCGGCTCCGCACGCACATGACTGAGGATGTTACGCGCCTGCACCGGCTGGTTGGGGCGGTCGGTATTCAGGAACATGATGTCGTGCGGATTGACGAGGTTCACCGCCAGGAACCACGGCTTGCCGTTGCCGGAGAGCTCCGTACCCCTGTCCCGCAGCCAGTTGACGGCCATCGCCGAAGTGATGCCGTCGTGCAGGTAGCCCCCGCGGTCGTGCGCAATGATGTCACCGACGCCGAGGTAGTCCGAGAAGCCGTAGGCCTCCATTTCTTTGGTGAAGATCTTCGTCGGCGAACCGAGCTCGTTCACCGTCTCGAACTCCTTGGTGAGATGCCACTTTCCCTTGTAGGCCGTGTAGTAGCCAGCCTCGCGCAACATGTCCCCGAGAGTCGGGATGTCGGTCGACATGCTGCCGATCCAGGGGAAATTCACGTTGTCGAACATCTTGGTGTGCTGGATGTGCTGTCCGGTGTACAGCACCGAGCGCGAGGAGGTGCAGACACAGGAATTGATTCGGTGATTTTCGAACACCGTTCCCCTGCTGCCCAGGCGCTCGTGCGCCGGCAGGCGATAACCGGGGGGCAATTCACCGGGCCGGAAGTAGCGCTCCTGATCGGTAAGGATCAGCAATATGTTGTACGGCGCCTCGCGTGCTTCGCCGGCGGTCCCGCTGGTTGTCCCCTGCATTGGTGCTCCCCTCGCGTTGTTCTTGTCGAGTCTTGAGGATAGCGGTAAACGCGTTCAGGTGCAGAGCGCGAGCGCCCAGTAGCCCCGTTGCCCGCTACCCGCTGCACGAGGGGTTGTCACGCTGTGCAAGGACGCGCGCTAGCCGCGGTGAGGCGTCTCGTGGATTCAGCTCTTCTTAATTCCCGGTCAGTAATGCTGTTTGCTGCCATGGCCGTTGCGGCGAAGACTCTGCTTATCGTCAACGGTGCCGCACACAGACGTCGGGCGCTGCAAAGCCCGACCGGCACCACCGCTCCGGAGGACCATCATGCACGCCATCGCACGACACTCGCCGGCCCCCGCAGTTGAGGCGGACATCGGCTTCCTCGAGCCGAGCACCGAAAGCCTGTTCACCTACGCCCACGATGACCCGCCTGGAGCCACGTCATCCAACACACGCTTCATGCCCCACCGCGTCCGCATTCGCGACGTGCGCACAACTGACGCTCTGTTACTTGATGCGAACGGCGCGGAACTCGGTGACTGGCCAACCGCTTTCAGGTCCTTCTACGATCCCGAGGCCGTGCGTGAGTGGTATTACCCCGAAGCGGCGGAGATCATCGGGGTGGTCACCGGTGCGGACCGCGTCGTGGTGTTTGACCACAACGTCCGGCGCGGAGAGAGTCTTGCAGCACGGGCGGGACTGTCCGGCATATCACACCCCGTCCGGCACGCTCATGTGGATTTCACCGCACAGTCCGCGCCACTGCGGCTCGGGCGCGAGCTGAACGCGCTCGGTGAGCGTCTTGACTGCTCACGCTGCGTGCAGCTCAATCTGTGGCGCCCGATCCGCGCGCCCCTGCGCGACGCGCCGCTCGCAATCTGTGACGGCGCGAGCGTCAGTGCCGAGAGTCTGCGCAATGTCGAACTACGCTACCCGGACCGGTTGGGCGAGATCTACTACCTGACGTACGCGCCCAGTCAGCGCTGGTATTACGCTTCGGACATGAGGATCAATGAGGCGTGGCTGTTCAAGAACCACGATTCGGCAGAGTCGACGGGACGCCAGGGGCTGGCACCGCACAGTGCCTTTGACGACCCTAACTGGCCACTGGCCCCGCCGCGGGAGAGCATCGAGGTGCGAGCGTTCGCGCTCTTTGACTGACACCTCAGGCCGGCGTTACAGCTGGATCCGCCAGGCGAAGGTCTCCTCGTCGGATACCCAGCCCACGATGTGGCCGATGGTCAGGTAGATCACCCGGCCACTGTGGAAATCGACTTCCTCGTCGTCGCTGTCATCCTGAGTGGGATCGTAGCGGCGGATGTTTCCATCGCAGAGGCTGAGCATGTAGCCGACCGTGTGCAGTCCCTGGTTCGCGATCGCGTCCGCCGGGGAAAAGAAGTCCGCAAACGGGCGGTTGTGAATCGAGCAGATGTGGGTATGAAAGTCGGCTACCACGTCCGGGCCGTAGAATTCCTCGAGGCTCACCCCGAAGGGCTTGCGCGAGGTGACCACGCCGGAGGGTTCGTAGCCGCCCGGAATCACACGCACCACGCCACCACACTCGTAGGCAGGATTGCAGATCGAGGCGGCACGCCGCAGGCCGGCGATCGCCGCCTCATCAATGGTCGCGAACACACCGGCGAGAGCTACCAGGCTGATCATTTCGCAACTCCGCTACTACGGCGCCACGGGCAGTCCATTCCTATTGATCAGACTTCTCCCCGGGACGCCGGTTCGTCGCTGCGGTACGTCTCATAATTCCCGGGACTGCCCTGGTACGGGTAGTGCCGCGCAATTCTGTGAAGCAGGTCGCCCGGGCGGGACCCCGTTTTCACGGGCTCCCGCAGGCCAGCCCCGGGCGGTGGCTGTGACTGACGGACCCCTACCAAGGGGCCGCGGGCTTGTACCTATACAAGGAACACCGCCAGGCTCACACTAACTTCAGGGGAAATCGCGGTCGGAAACTCATATGTTCCTGCATAGCGCTCCTAAGAAGCTGCTGAGCGGGCTCGGCTACCGGGTCGTGCGAGAAGCGGATTTCGACGCCTCGATCCGCCAGGAAGCGAAGCGCCTGCAGCTGCGTGATCTGGCCTACGACTCCACTCGTGACGGCAGCCTCGCGGAGCCGGAGTACGCGCTGCTGCGCCAGCTCGTCGAGCGCGCTGCTCGCCTTCCCGGTCCGCTGATCGAGATCGGCACCCTGTTCGGTCGCACCACCAGCAAACTCGCCCTGTGGAAGTCGCCCGAGAAGACGATCTATACGATCGACAACTACGCCTGGAACCCCTGGCACCTGACTCCCGAGATGCATTTCCAGCTGACCGCCCTGGTGCTGCAGTATCTTGTCGACACCGGTCAGGTCATCCAGGTGCGCGCCGACAAGGACGAGTGGATGCGCCAGTACCGGCAGGAGGCGCCGGCGCTCGTCTTTTGCGACGCGGATCATTCCTATGAGGCGACTGCGACCGATATCAGCCTCGCACTGCAGGCCGGCGCGCAGGTGATGTGCGGGCACGACTACTCCGAGGAGCATCCTGGCGTGGTCCGCGCCGTGAACGAGCACGGCGGTCCCGAGTCGCTCGCGGGTACTCTGTGGCTGTTGCGGCGCGCCTGACGCGCGCACCTGCCACCCGGCCGCCGCTGTGCTAACTTACGGCGACCCAACAACAAACGAGCCTTCCGTCAACCTCCGGTGATCACATGAAAACGACGCACGCCGTCACGCTCGCTGCTGCATGTTTCGTACTGGGTGCTGCCATCGCGCTCGCCGCGAAACCCAAGTCGCCCGGCATCGACATCATGCGTGGCAAGCCGCCGAAGGAAGCGGGTATGGCAGCGTTGCAGGAGGCAGAAGTGCTCGCCGGCAACGGCTCCTGGGAGCTGCTGGGCGTCGCCCGCGTGTATTACCTCTCGGGCGACAAGCCCAAGGGGCAGGCGCTGATCGACAAGGTCACAGGCGGCAAGCCCGAAGCCAGCGATTGGCAGCGTATCGGTCAGATCTACGCCGACGCCGGCGAGAACTCGAGAGCCGAGGACGCGTTCCAGAGAACTCTCAGCGCAGACCCCAAGGCCAAGGACGACACCGGCCGCTCCGAGATCGGATCGTGGTACATCCGCGCCGGCCAGCGCGAGAAGGGCGAGGAGCTGCTGACGCAGGCGTTTGCGCGTAACCCGGACGATGTCTGGCACTACGTGCGCGCGGCCGAGGCTTATCTCAACGTGCCCGCCGGCAAGTAGTCCTCGAGCGCGCGGCGGAGCTAGCCCGCGCCCATAAGCGGCACGCCCACGTTGAGGACGAAATCGCCGAGGAAGTGGCCGCTCATGTTGGCGATGAGATCGCGCCAGCGCAGATAGGCCATGGTGAAGATCGCCCCGAGGACGAAGGTGGCGATGATCCCGCCCACGCCCTGACGGTAGTGAGCGGCGGCGAATACCACGAGCGGCACGATTGCCGCCACCCGGCGGCTGCCGCTGAGGGCCTGCAGTCGCTCGATGGCATAGCCGCGGTAGAAGAGCTCCTCGGCAACCCCGGCGCGCAGCATGACCAGCGTAACCACCCACAGGCTCGGGTGAAATGCTTCGCTGCCCCCCTCGCCCAGACGGATTCCGGCCTGCTTCAAACTCAGGTACAGCCCAACTGTCGCGGCGAGCGCCACGACTGTCAGGACCACTCCCCGTACGAGCGAGCGTCCGATCCTGTCGGTGTGCAGACCGACAGAAGTGAGCGGCAGGTGTTCCCTGGTTCTGATGAGCCACAGCAGCACCACCGCAAGCAGCAGCAGACACAGTTCCCGCACGATCAACTGCAGGTTCGAGTGCGACTCGCCCGTGACGATCCGGAAGACTGCGACGAACGCGGGACCACCGAACAAGGCCAGCAGTAGCCCGATGGTCGTGGCGCGCGAGGGCCAAGGACCGGCAGCATGCTGTTGCACATTCACCCCCCGGCGCTGAGCCTTTGATGGCCGCGCCTGTTGTTATCGGCTCTCGGAATCTGAGCAGCGCGTGCGCCTACGCGCCATGCGGTTTGACCGAAAAGTCAGTTGGCGAAGAACTGGGCCCGGGCGATCTCTTGTAGCACGGTGTTTTCCTGGATTTTCTCGTCCAGGCGAGACTTGACGATGTCGCCAATACTGACGATGCCGACGACGCGGCCGTGGCGAACGATCGGCACGTGCCGCGAGCGCGACGTGGTCATGATTTCCAGTACCGACTGCACGGTGTCATCCAGCGCCGCGGTCGGCCCGTCCCTGCGCATCAACTCGACGACCGGTCGCTCGAGAAGTCCGTCCGGGTTGGTGGCAAAGCCGTGTACGACGTCACGCTCGTCGATGACGCCGACCAGTCGCGATTCCTCATCCAGGACCAGGATCGAGCCGACGTGCTCGCGACGCATGAGCCCTATGGCCATCGCCACCGATGCCGTTGGGGCCACACGTACGACGTCCCCGCGCTTGCTGGTCAGGATCTGACTGACACGCATACCAACCTCCTGCGGCTACGGGAGGCGCCGGCCGGCGTTCCGAGCCTTCGAGCGACGGCGGTCCGCCGCGCTCGATAACAATAGCGCGTCTGCCACGGGCGCAGCCATGGCGTTGCGGCGAATCAGCGCCGCTCGAAGCGCTGCCGTAAGCGTGGGTATTCGGAGCGGCGAGCCGGCGCTGCCGGCCGCTCCGCGACGTGCCCCGCACCCCCGAAAAGGGGTGCGGGGCCACGAAGGGTGGATGACTCTAGCGATCGGGCAGGCCCGAGATGATCGCATCGATGCGGGGCGTGCCGATGCCCACCGCACGGTCGTATCCCGGCCTGACCGGGAACAGGCCGTTGTCGGTCGTCGACTGGCCGGCGCCGGTGATGTCGTGGAAGTAGCCGCGGGCATCCAGGCGGAACAGCGCGTAGAGCAGCGGGTTGGCGTTCCCGATGCGGCCGTGCCAGAGGCCATCGTGGTCAGCGATGATCGCCGACCACAACGGCGAGGACAGGCTGGTACCGCCGATCCCGAACCAGCCCGGCGGCGTCTGGCCGCCGCTGAAGCTGCCACAGACGCTCGTCGGGTCGGTACCGGTGCAGTACTCGGCATACGGCGTGTACTCATCCGCGTTCGCCGAGACATCCGGAACCGCCCGGCAGGGGACGCCGGTCTTGGCAAGCGAGCATTGCGTGGTGCCGTTGCCGTAAGTCGTGTACGGGCTGTTTACTCCTGGCCCGGACTGATAGGAGGGGCGCCCCCAGAACTGGCTGTTGCCGCCGCCGCCGGCGCCGGTCTCCGCGCACCAGAAGAAGCCCGGGAAGCCACCTTCATTGGCGCTGCTGTTGCACAGCCCATCGACGTTCCACACGGTCTCCACGCCCTGCGGGTACTGCGGTGAGGGGTTGGAGCCCGGGTTGAAGGACCCGAACGAAGTTCCGCCGACGCTCGTCACCCACGGCTGCGCGGGCGGGTCGAGTACGTTGAGGATGGTCGTGCCGTCGCTGCGGATGCACGAGAACGCTCCCGTATCACCCTCGGCGCCGAACATGCTCTGACCCTGCAGCGCCATCTGCTGGAAGATCACGTTCTCGGCCTGCGCATAGCCGGCCCCGGCATCGTTCTCACAGAGCGACCAGCTGGAGCTGATGGCATCGGCCAGGTTGTCCTGAGCAATCTGTGAGTACTCGTCAAGCTCGGTCTGCCCAGTGTAGTCATTGGGCGCGTTGTAAACGAGCAGCTGTTGTACGTTGGGCGCCACCGCCAGCTGGATCTCGATGTCCGCAACGACTTCGATATCACCGGCGTAGCCGTTGAAATCAGGCGGACAGGTGTCGCCCGACGGGCAGATGGGGCTCAGCGGGCCGCCGTCGACGGTGACATCGACCAGCGGTGCCGAGTAGTGCGGTCCGTAGAACGTCCGTGTCCAGGTATTGATGTCGGAGCGCAAGTAAGCCGACAGCTCGAATACCGCGAGCTTGACCCCGCGCCCCTTGCCGGCCGAACCGAAGTTCGGCGCGTCGTACAGCGAATTGGTCTGCGAGGGCGTGAGCCCGTTGCAGCCCGGCCCGGCGCCATACCCGAAGGGGAAGCCGACACCGTTATTGACCGCATCGTAGAGCTGCTCGACCGTCGGATACGGCGCCTCGCAGCTCGGCTGTGGCGCGCCGTGATTCTGTGCCCGCCGCACGTGCGCCTGCATGCGCACGGTGTTCGAAAGACCGACGACGCCCAGAACTCCGGCCGCCAGGTGCGCCGGCATCTTGGCTTCGGAGGTGTTGGAGAAGTAGCTAATCCCTTTGGCGTTACGGTAGTTGTGCAAACTGGTGTGGAAAGCCGACGCCACCGCACTGCTGGTGCCCGTCGCACGCAGCAGGAAAGGCGACGCAGAGCGCTCGACCTTCAGCCCACTGCCCTGCAGATAGTTCGTAACCTCGGCCACCTGCGCGCCATCAGGCGCGAAGCGGGAGTAAAACTCGCCCGTGGCGAGCCACTGATGGAAGCTGGGGCTCTTCGAGTCATACAGCCGACTCAACAGGTCGTCCATCTCCGGCTGGTGGCTTGGCGCAAGCGCCACATACACGCTCATCTGCGCGCTGGTGAACTCGCCCGTGTCCGTGTCAGCGGTGCGTTGCAGACTGCCGTGCAGCGCGCTCAGCCCCTCAGTCGCTGCCAGCGCGGCCGACGCGCAAAACAGCCCCAAGCAGGCAAGTGTCGACACCAGCGTACGGCGCAGAGACGCCATCTTGCCGGGTCGTCCAAGAAAATCCCCGTTGGTGGTCATTGTTGGACTCCCAGATGAATCGAGAAGTGATGCTCAAGTCGCGCGCTCCCGCCCCACTTCTCTCACGGCCGTGGCACGTGAAACGTCCGGCACCGCACCCGCGCCGGGCGCTGATGCGAGACAGATGATGATGAGATGGGAAGTGCGTTGGTTCTTGTGCGCGCGAGACTACGCCGCGATGCGGGGCTTCACAACGCTCGAAGACCCGCAGAAGGGCATCGATTCACACTCATTTACAATCTGGAACACCCCGGTACTTATGCGCGAGCGCGCAACAGGTCGACGGGCGCGGCGTTGCTGCAAATCTATCTGTTGGATTGGCGCGCGGGATGCGCGCGCTCAGCCGCACTCGCGCACGAGGGCAGGAAGCGATTTGCCGACGGGAGGTCCGCTGCTGCTGCCTGGCGGCTTCGGTTGCAGCGAGTTCGGCCAGCCAACGATGAGCCCTGGCACCGAAGCATCAACGCCACCGAGCGCGTAGGTGCGGTAACACAGCTCGGTGGCAAGCGCCGTACGATCGGTCGTGTCGGCGAGCGCGCTGTGCGCGATGGGCTCACCGATCTGTACCTTGATTGGCCGCCGTATCCTGCGCATGTTCTCGCCGATCAGCATTCCCCAGCGCAGCCCGAGGCTGAGGTGACTGACGATCTGGAACAGCCGTCCGTTCTGCCCGGCGATCCAGATCGGCAGTACGGCACAGCGGGTCCGCTGGGCGAGTTGCCCTGCAAACGGATGCCACGGTGCATCCATGGCCGGCGCGCGGCCCCAGCGATCCGCCGAGGTCGAGATGCCGCCGGCGGGAAATATAATGAGTACCCCGCCCTGCTCCAGCACCCTCCGCGCCTCGGCCCGCGCCGCGACATTTGTCTGCAGCGCCTCCTTGGTACCGGAGAAATCCAGTGCGATCGCGTGGCCGCCCATCTCGGGGACGTAGCGGCCGCCGTTGAGCATGAGCTTGAAGTCATCGCGTACGCGGCTAATCAGCCAGCACAAGAGCAGCCCGTCGACGATGCCGAATGGATGGTTGGCCACGACCATGAGCGGCCCGTGACGCGGAATGCGATCCAGCGCCAGACCCTCACGGTCGCAGGTGATGCCGAGCTCCTTGATGGCGTCGTCCCACAGCGCCCGCGTGCCGTGACTGCGACCGCGGTAGGCGTCGTACTTCTTCTGGAGGGAACGTTGACCCGAGACGATCTCGACGAGTCGGATGAGGTATCGCTGAGCGCTGCCCAGTGTCCTTGCGGACATTGAGCATGGATTATCGTCCGCCATCTCTCCTCACTGCGCCGCTCTCCCGTGAACCGACTGCCGATGCCTGCGGCGGGCGTATTAGGCCTAAGGATTGCTACTGTTTTATTAAGGTCCCCGCTTTGGGGCGAGCGGAGCGCGCAACGGTGACGGCCGTCACGCGCGCGGGTATGGTTGGCGCCTCGGCATACCGCTGCGGGCAGCCCGCCCCCACCGCACTTATGACTCGGCGCCGACCTTGATCGGGTAGCCGGCTTCCCGCCAGGCTTTCATGCCGCCGTCCAGCGCCACGGCACGCTCATATCCCATGCTACGCAGCGTCGCGGTCGCGAGCGTCGAGATCCGCCCGAACTCGCAGCAGGCGACGATGCGCTTGGTGGGATCGGGCAGTTCCTCGTTGACGCGCAATTCCAGCTGTCCCCGCGGCAGCAGCCGCGCGCCGGGGATATGGCCGCCTACGTAGGCATCGCGCTCGCGCACATCGAGAACAACGAGGTCGTCGCCGCCGCGCTCGCTGCGCTCCCGGAGCTCGGCGAGAGACATGAAGGGCACCGCGGCGGCGGCCTCCGCCAGCATCTGCGCGACCGTCTTGCCGCCGCTCATGTTGGTGCGCAGCGCCTCGGTGATGTGTGTCGGCATGCTCAGATTGAGATTGCGCATCATCTCGACGAAACCCGCCCGCTCACGCACCTGCAGGCGCGGGTTCTGGGCCATCTCCTGTGCCAGCGTGGAGTGATCGCGGTTCTTGTACTCGTGAGCCGGATGCACGGTAAGCGCCGGATCAAGCTTCAGAAGGCGATTGAACAGGCTGTCGTACAGCGCCTCCGGGTCGCCACTCGGCAGATCAGTGCGGCCGGTGGCGCCGATCAGCAGCGTATCGCCGCTGAACAGCCGCTCCTCCGCCCGCAGGCACATGGAATCGCGGGTGTGTCCCGGGGTGTGCAGCACCTGGACTCGCAGCTTCCCGATGACCAGCATCTCCCCGTCGTCCAGCCTCAGATCCACGAACGGTGCCGGACTCGCACGATGCATGGCGACGGGGACGTGCAGCTGGCGCGCGAGCTCGCGGGTGCCGGAAAAGTGATCGGCATGGGTATGGGTGTCGATCAGGTAATGCAGGCGCAGGCCCGCCCGCGCGCTGGCCGCAAGGTAACGATCGATGAGACTGATCTCGGGGTCTATGAGCGCCGCCGCACAGCTGTCGGCGCAACCAATCAGGTAGGACTGGCAACCGCCAGCGCTGAAGTGCTCGAAAATCAATGTGATCCCCGGCGAGGTCCCG